>Ga0163162_10006341_pt1 | contig 11455 bp, 6 predicted proteins | sample S55metaG_FD_115310 | JGI IMG/M metagenome (GOLD analysis project Ga0163162, IMG submission 115310) | Switchgrass rhizosphere microbial communities from Kellogg Biological Station, Michigan, USA - S5-5 metaG | ecosystem: Host-associated > Plants > Roots > Rhizosphere > Soil | place: USA: Michigan...
CCCGCGTAATGGATTCCAGCGAAAGCTGGGGTTTTTTGCCCGTGTTACCTTTAACACAGGCATAGATCATGAGTACGGCAAAAAACGCAGATATCAAAAGATAACCAAGCTTCATGTTGCTGTTTTGATGGTAGCAAACCTACCTAATTTTAACTAAAATAAGCGTATTCATGCCTACAAAATGTCTTTTCAATGGTGGCATGGAACCTTACGGATTCATGCCTACTTTTGCAAATTGTTGACCAAACACACGGACATAGCAGTGACGGACGATCTATTTACGGCAGACCAGCGGGAATTTACTCCGCGGGCGCTGGAACTCTTTGCCTTTCAATACGCAAATAATCCCTTATACCGGCAGTATACCGACACGCTGGGTGTCGATCCGGACTGTTTATCGGGTCCGGCGGCGATCCCTTTTCTGCCGATCGGCTTTTTTAAGACGCAGGCGGTTAAAACCACCGACTTTGTCCCGGAAGCCATTTTCGCAAGCAGCGGGACGACCGGTATGGTCACCAGCCGCCATGAGATCAAAGATCTGGCGTTGTACCGGGCCAGTTTCCGGGCCGGGTTCCAGCGCTTCTATGGAGATATTACGGATTGGTGTGTCATAGGGTTGCTCCCATCGTATCTGGAACGGTCAAATTCTTCGCTCGTTGTCATGGCGGATGACCTGATCCGGGAAAGCGGCCATCCCGACAGCGGCTTTTACCTGTATGAGCATGATAAGCTGCACCAGCTGCTGACGAAGCTGGAGATGAAAGGGCAAAAGACCCTGCTCATTGGGGTGACTTTCGCCTTGCTGGACTTTGCGGAAAAGCACTCTCTGCGTCTGCAGCATACCATTGTCATGGAAACAGGAGGCATGAAAGGCCGCCGCAAGGAGATCACCCGTCCCGAGCTGCATGCTTTCCTGCAGCAAAGGCTGGGCGTGGAGACAGTCCACGCGGAATACGGGATGACAGAGCTGCTTTCACAGGCCTATTCCGCCGGCGAAGGGTGCTTTCACTGCCCCCCCTGGATGAAAGTATTGGTAAGAAAGGAAGACGATCCGCTGGATGTGACCGACAGGGGAGAGGGCCTATTGAACATCATTGACCTGGCGAATATCTACTCCTGTAGCTTTATTGCGGTGGATGACATCGGGCGGATCCATGCCGACGGCAGTTTTGAGGTCTCCGGACGGGTGGACAACAGCGATATCCGCGGGTGCAGCCTGATGGTGGTCTAGGGTAGGGCTAGAGACTTTTCATAACAGTCATAACGGCTCTGAATAGTGTATTACAGCTGGCAAGGATCACCAGCGATCCCACGGCAATGAACATGGCCTTGATGGGTACTTTGCCCACCAGCCTTGCGGCGATCGGCGCTGCGATGACGCCTCCCAGGATCATGCCCGCTACTTCCAACAAGGGGATATGCTTCAGCAGGATAAAGAAGGTAATGGCGCTGGACAGGACGACGAAAAACTCTGCCAGGCATACAGACCCGATGACATACCGGGGATCCCTGCGCTTGGAGATCAGCGTGCTGGTGACCAGCGTTCCCCAGCCGCCGCCGGCAAATGCGTCCATAAACCCGCCTATCGAGGCCAGCCAGCCGGCTCTTTTCACCTTATCCTTCGGGTTCCTCCGTTTGAATGCTTTTCTTAAGATGTAATATCCCAGATAAATGGTATAGACAGACAAGGGGATCCGGACGTACGAAGAATATTTCTGCCCGAAATAGGCGAGGGTGGCGCCGATCACCGCCCCGATACAACCCGGTATGACCAGTACGCTGAAAAGCTTTTTGTTGATGTTCCCAAACCGGTGGTGGCTGTACCCGGATACACCGCTGGAAAAGACACGGGCAGAATGCACCCGGCTGCTGACGATCGCGGGACTTACCCCATTCGCCAGCAGGAAAGTGGTGGCGATGGTGCCATAGCCCAGGCCCATCGAGCCGTCCACCATCTGCGCGATAAATCCCGTCAGCATCATAATGAGGAATCCGTGAATGGCATCCTGAGGGATGGTCTCGATATACCCTCCGATATCACGGAGAGGTACCAGCGAAAGCAGGCCATGTCCCAGGATCATGAATAAGAAGGCGAAAAGACACCATTTTACTATTTGCATCCATTTGCCCGGAGGAGGTCTATGAAGGATCTCCGGTTTATCCGGCACCGTTTGTTTGGCTACCAGGACGCTGGTGAGGTCATTCAGCTGCCGCACTTTTTCGCTGAAATCCCCATTCATCCGCTGCCGTATGGTCTGCATATTTTCGAGGACGCTTTCCATTTCATCAGGGATCATACTGCCGATCTCTTCCTTCAGCCGTTTGGCAATGGTAGGAGATTTGCCATTCGTGGAGATGGCGATCTTCAGGTTGCCCTTCCTGACCACGGAGCTGAGATAAAAGTCACAGAGCTCCGGCTTGTCTGCCACATTTACCAGCTTCCCTGCCCGGCGCGCATCCGTCTTTATCTGTGTGGCGACAGGAATATCATTCACCGCCACGATCACAAGGTCGGCACCTTCCAGGTCGCTGCGGTCATAGGGTTTCTCTATCAGTGCTATATTGGCATGTAAAGACGCTTCCGCGGCCAGGCCTTCCGACACGGCTTTTGCCACGATCTTTATCTTTGTGGCAGGTGCATTGGAAAGTACGGCATGCAGCTTTTCCAGGGCCACTTTTCCACCGCCTATGATCAGCAGGGAAAGCTCCTCCAGCTTTAAAAAGACGGGGAAGAGCCGGTTGCCTTCCTGCTCTTCCCTGGCTTCTGCGGGTGCCCCCCCGATTGAATGATCATTTATCTCCATAGTCCTCCAAATTTATAGAATATTGGCCATTATGCTGCTCTTATTTCAACAATCCGTCGATGGTAATAGCCGCATAGTAAAGACCTCCGATAGTAGGACCGCCGGCATACTGCAGATACCTGTGATCGAAGAGGTTCGATCCTCCCAGCTTGATGGTGGAATACAGTTTGGGGAGCCGGAAGCTCACCTGGGCATCCACCGTGCTGAAAGCAGAGATACCGCCGGTCACCAGCGGGCTTTCCCAGAGGAAGCTGTCCTGCCACCTCCAGACAACGTTGAAACCGATGTTCTTTACGATCTCCCGGTTGCCGAAAGAAATGTTGCTCGACCATTTCGGCGTGTTAAATCCTGTTACGAAGATATCGCTGGTCTTGTTGGACTTCATTTCATTGTAGTTCACCACACCGCCCAATGTAAATTTCTTGTAGAAATTATAGGTCACGGCCAGGGCCGATCCGAAATTGTTATACGTATTCTTCGCATTGGTATATACGCGGTACCGATCCTGGGAATTCCTGTTCTTGTCCAGCATGGCCAGTACGGCGGCATCTGATCCGATGGTCTGTCCATGCGGTACATACACCTGCACCTGTCCGAGGAACCCGTTATAGCGATTAATGTAAGCATCCACGTCGACGATGAGCCTGTTGTTCAGCAGCACACTCTTATATCCGGTCTCGAAGGAAGTGATCTGTTCGGGCCTGGCATTGGGCAGGTTGGCCGCCACCAGCAGATTACGGTTGTCAAGCGCTGCCTGGTCCGTATTCCCCTGTGCAGCCACCTTGGCGTTGAAGTTGACCACAGATGCCTGCGTATAGCTGTTATTCAGATAGCCCAGCCCTTCATTGATAAAGGGAAGGCTGCCGACCCTTTTTACACGCCCGTTATTCACATAGGACAATGCTTCGAAGAGGGCGGGGAACCGGTAACCGTTCTGGAAGGTAAAGCGGAAATTATGCCGCTGCTTCAGCGTATACACGGCCGCCAGGCGGGGCGTGAATTTGGGATCGAATTCCGGGTTGTAATCGTAACGCAGGGAGGCAAACAGCTTCAGCTTTTCTTCAAAGAAGGTCTTTGTCACCTGGGCGAAACCGCCGAATTTTTCATATATGACATCCTTTCCAAAGCTGCCGTCCTTCTCCGGCTTATTGCGATCTGCGATGGGACGGGAGAAGTCCACGAAGTTGTTGCCATCGGGAATGACCTGGTAGATACGGGCATCGGCGCCGATGAGCAGGTCGACCACTTTCACATATTTCGAAAGGTCCCACTGCGCTTCGGTATGGTAAAGGCGGCTTTTCTGGATAAGCGCTGCGCCGCCCGTAACAGGCGCATCGGGAATGCTGGAGGATCTTATGTCCCAGTTATTGATCTTACGGATGGTGTCGATCAACCGGCGGAAGCGGTCCGTTCCGGGCTGCGCTCTGCTGGCATCCGCCTGTTGACGGGCATATACGCCTGCCGCCGCCAGGTTGGAGGAGTTCAACGCACCTCCATGATCGGTGGCGTATTGCTGCAGGGCGGCCTTGTATTTCGAACCCCAGTCTCCCGGGTTCTTTGAATCCGTGGCGCCGCCCGTATACAGATCCAGGTTGTCGGCCAGCGGCTTCACATTATATGAGTCGCCCGTATTCTCCAGGGAGACATAGGCACGCACAACATAGTTGCTGCCCTTTAATTCCAGATGATGGTTCTGTACGACGACATTGTCCAGGCGGACCTTGTTCCCCCGCTGGAATACGCCGTCCATGGAACCTACCCGGTAGGAATAGGAGATCTCAGTCTTGTCTGTTATACGATAGTGGAGCGCCGCGTCGAATTTGATATTGCTCACTTTGGGGCTCACCAGGTCCGTCTCCCAATAGCCGGTGCGGGCTACCCTTAAGGTCTGGTTGGCTTTTCCGTCGATGGTGAGACCGCTGAGCGAGACCACATTGCTGCCGGAAAGTACATCGTCGCCGTATTTATTCCATCCGTCGAAAGCCATATTGTTGGCCGCGCCGTTCAGGGCAGGGAAGGCAGGGTTTGCGCTGTTGAGCTTATTAGGGTTTTGGTCCAGCCGGGTATTGCTCCGCCAGTCCGTGCCTTGCATATATCCGAAATTCACCTTGAATGCCCACCGGTTGTTGATCACCTTGGCATAACGGATAGCTGTTTCGGTAAGGACGGACGGGTCATGGTCCTTGCCATCGACATGGTTGACGCCTGTCTTATGATAGATGCTGAGACCCTGGCTGGTGAAAGGGCTCTTCGTCAGCAGGTTGGCCATGCCGTTGATGGCGTTCATCCCGTACAGGGCGCTGGCCGCGCCCGGCGTGATCTCCACACTGGCGATGTCCAGTTCGGTAGGACCGATGGCATTGCCCAGCGGTACGCCCAGGGTGGCCGCCTGCATATCAACGCCATCCACCAGCTGCATAAAACGGAAGTTATTGGGGATATTGAAGCCTCTTGTATTGGGCACTTTGAAGGTCAGGCTGGAAGTGGTCATCTGCACACCCTTTACATTCTCCAATGCGTCATAGAAGCTCGGCGCCGGCGTTTCCCGGATGGCCCGGATATCCAGCTTGTTGATAGCGACCGGGCTTCGCAATATGCTCTCCGGCACACGGCTGGCCGTTACCACCAGCTCATTTCCCAGCACTGTCTGCGTGGACAGCTCTATCTGCAGATTGGAGCCGAGGTTCTTTACCTCGAATTCCTGCTGCCTGAAGCCGACAGAGGAGAATATCAGGGTAAAAGGCAGCCTGGCCTTGGTACGCAGCCTGAAATCACCGGACTGGTTGGTTACGGTACCCGTGACGGACCCCTTCACCTGCACGCTGACGTCAGGGAGAGGCTCTTTCTTCTCCTGGTCTGTCACCCTGCCTGAGATCTCGATGATGGAATTGTTGTCCTGGGCAAGGAGGGCATTACCCGCGGACAGGAGAAGGAAAAGGATAAGGGTTGTAAGCAATTTCGCATTTCTCATACCGGAATTGTTTGGGCGTTTTAAGATGGTTTTTAAAGTGTTAGTCTACTTATTTTATAGACTTTTGGTTCGCAAAAATAGTCTATTGAAATAATAGACTAAAATATAGTTTAAAAATGCTGCTGGGCAGCATGGTTTTTCTTTCGGCAGCAAGCTGCCGGGATTGGTTAGACTCTAACCGATTGTCCTTCGGACGGCTTCGCTGTGCTCAGCCCTTGTACCACTTCTGCCTCCAGGCAAAATCCCCGAACTTTTCTCCTGTAGCCCGCTCTTTCTTATAGAGCCAGAACAGGACGTCCAGTTCCCGCAGGATGGCGGCCTCGTCCAGGTTCTCTTTGTAGATCCTGTTGAGGCGCAGCCCTTCATGGTCTCCGGCGAGGTGCATATTATAGTGCCCCGGGGCCGTGCCTACAAAGCCGATCTCGGCTGCATAGGGGCGTCCGCATCCATTGGGACATCCCGTCATACGGGTAATGATATTCTCGTCGTTCAGCTCATGCTTGTTCACCAGCTCTTCGATCTTGTCGATCAGCACGGGCAGGTACCGCTGTCCTTCCGCCAATGCCAGCGGGCAGGTGGGCAGGGCAACACAGGCCATGGCATTCTTCCGCAGGGCCGAGGCCGTCTCTGTATGTTGTATGATGCCGTACTTTTGCAGAATGGTCTCGATGGCGGCTTTATCTTTTTTATTGATATCCGCCAGGATGAGGTTTTGATTGCCGGTAAAACGGAAATTGGCTTTTCCCGTTTGCGCTACTTCCAGCAGCGCGGTCTTCAGCGCTACCTTCTCGTCGTCCAGCACGCGGCCGTTCTCGATAAAAGGAGTGTAGTACCAAAGTCCTTTGTGGTTCTGGCGCCATCCGTAATAATCGATGCGGTCGGTGAAACTGACAGGCCGTGCCTCTTCCAGCTTGAATCCTGCACGTCGCTCCAGCTCTTCCCTGTACCATTCCACGCCATACTTGTCGACAGTATATTTCAGCCTTGCGAGCTTCCGGTCGCTGCGGTTGCCATAATCCCGCTGGATCGTGAGCACCTCGTAGATCGCTTTCATCAGCTGGTCGTCGCCGGAAGCAACGGAGATAAAGCCGATGGTGGTGGCCAGGCGTGGATAGGTCTCCGCATTGCCATGCGTGGTGCCCAGGCCGCCGCCGATGGCGATATTGAACCCTTTTAAGGTTTTTTTCTCAATGATGGCGGTCAGTCCCAGGTCATTGGTAAATACGTCCACCTCGTTGTTTGGCGGGATCGCAATGCCGATCTTGAATTTCCGCGGCAGATACCGGTCCTGGTATAAGGGGTCTTCCTCAGAAGACTTGTCGGCCAGCTTTTCCTCGTCCAGCCAGATCTCATAATAGGCATGTGTCTTCGGTTTCAGCAGCTCGCTGATCCTGGCTGTATAGGCGTGTATCTGCTCATGTACCTCCGACTGCAGCGGATGTGCCGCGCAGGTGACATTTCGATTGACATCACCGCAGGTAGCGATGGAGTCGAGACCGGCCTCGTTGAATGCCTTGATCGTGGGCTTTAGCCGGGATTTCAGCAATCCGTGCAGCTGGACGGTCATCCGGGTGGTGATCTTGATGGTGCCTGTGGAATTCTCTCCCGCAATATGATGAAGTGCGATCCAGTTTTCGGGTGTGAGGAATCCACCCGGCAGCCGGAGACGGATCATAAAGGAATACAGCCGCTCCAATTTCTTTTCCGCACGCTCTTCCCGCCTGTCCCGGTCATCCTGCTGGTACATGCCGTGAAATTTTACCAGGGATTGATCGTCCTCGCTGATGGCGCCCGTCACCTCGTCCTGCAGGCTTTCCACCAACGTGCCCCTCAGCCCATCGCTCTTCTGCTTGATCCGCTCGACCGGGGTCAGATTGGCTTGTTTGGGAGGTTCCACCGGTGCTATTTTCGTTTGCTTGGTCTCGCTCATAAGTTCTTTTGTTTAATACACGTCTTTTACATACCGGCCCGCTTCCTTCAGCTCGTCCAGGTAACCTTCCGCCTGTGCGGCATTCTTTTTCCCCTGCTGCTGTATGATCGTCAGCAGGGCGTTTTCGACATCCACGCTCATCGGCTCTTTCGCGCCGCAGAGATATACATAGGCGCCTGCTTCAAGCCAGGCATACAGCTCGGCCGCCTGTTTATGCATCTTATGCTGTACATATACCTTTTCCTGCTGATCCCGGGAAAAAGCCGTATTGATCTTCGTTAGTACACCCGTCTGTATCCAGTTTTGTATCTCTGTCTGATATAGAAAGTCGGTGGTAAAATGCTGGTCGCCAAAGAACAGCCAGTTCCTGCCGCTGGCGCCCGTGGCATCCCGCTCCGCCAGGAAGCTGCGGAAGGGTGCGATACCCGTGCCGGGACCGATCATGATGACATCCTTGTCATGCGCTGGCAGCTTGAACTGAGAATTTCTATGTACATAGAACTCCAGTGTATGGTCCGGGCTAAGCTGCGACAGCACATCGGAGCAGAGGCCGTGCTTGGTCTCTCCATTGACGACAAAAGTGTCTTTGGCGACTGTGACATGGATCTCACCGCTATGCGCTTCCGGTGACGAAGAAATAGAGTACAGCCGGGGCGCGGTAGGTTCGAGAATACTGATGACCTCCTGGAACTGCGTGATATCCTTTACGGGATAGATCTTCAGCAGGTCCAGCAGTCCGATCCTGGTTTCGGGAATATCCTGCCGGACAATGGCTGCATATTTTTTCACCACTCTCTCCGGGAGGAAAACAATGTTCAGCTTCCTGCGCAGCAGGTCGGCTACGGATAGCTCCTCTTCCCGGTAGGTCACTTTGCGTACCGGATCGATCCCTGTGACGGATATGATGGCCTCTACGATCTCCCGGGGATTTTCCGGCGTGATACCGATGGAGTCGCCTGGCTGGTATTCCACTTCGGCCGCGATCTCCAGGTGGTGGGTCTGTTTGCCGGAACCGATGTCGTTGAGGTTGATATTGCTGAGAACAGTGCCCGCATGGATCTTTTTACCCGTGTGCTTGCGGACCACGACGGCCGGAGCGCTGAGCGCCGGGGCTGTGCTGCTGAGCAGTTTCTGCAGGATCTGGTCAAACCATCCGCCGGCCTCTACCTCGTAATCCGTATCGCACTTCTGTAACGAGATGATGCGTTGGCCTCCCATACGTTGCAATTGCTGGTCCACGTCCTCGCCGGCCTTGCAAAAGAGGGGATAGGAAGTATCGCCAAGGGCCAGCACGCCGTATTTCAGCTGGGTCAGCTGCAGGGTTTCCTTATGGATATGATCGTAAAATTTCTTTGCGGAGGCGGGAGGTTCGCCATCGCCCTGTGTGCTGATGACCGTGAAGAAATATTCCTCTTTTGAAAGGTCCGTGAGACGGTATTGTTCCAATCCCACTATTTTCGCATTGATCCCTTTCTTCCTGGCCCTGGCTGCAAAGTCCGTTGCCAGCTTCTTGGAATTGCCTGTCTCAGTGCCGTACGCAATGGTGATCTTATTCACGGCAGGCTTTGCTGCAGCTTCAGGCTCCTGTGCCGATGCGGCCGCCAGAACATTCGCGGTGATGGCCGGTTGCCCGGTGGTATGTGCCACGACGCCGGCCAGATAGCCGCTCAGCCAGATCAGCTCTTCTTTGGTGGCGCCGGCTATCAGCTCCTGTAAGGTCTTCAATTTCGGCGTTGTCAGCATGTCGGTAACTTTTTATTGTATAGGTCTGCCCCTGCTACGCTCAGGGGCGTAAAATAATGTTCTTTGCTGCGGCTTTCCGGCATCCACCCGAAAGAACCGTGCAGCGCCGCTACCTTTCCAATGATGATCAGGGTAGGGGATGCATAGCTGCTGCCTGCTGCTTTGTCCAGGTAGTCATGGACAGGGAATTGATGTACATGCTGGAGCGGCGTGGTGGCCTGTTCGACGATGGCTATCCATTTGTCGGATGCTATCCCATATTGTACCAGCTTTTCCACCAGCAGGTCCAGTGTGCCGGAGGACATATAGAACACGAGGGTGTCGTCGGTCCGGGCCAGGTCCTGCATATAGGCTTCGTTCAGCAGCTCGCTCCTGTAATACGTCAGCATACGCACAGCCGTGGCATAACCCCTGGCCGTGAGCGGTATGCCTGCATAGGCAGCCGCGCCGAGAGCTGCCGTCACACCGGGAATGATCTCATACTCGATCTTGTGTTCGGTGAGCGTCTTCAGCTCATCCAGCACATTGGAGAAGATGGAGACATCGCCGCCTTTCAACCTCACCACGAGCTTCCCCTGGAGCGCATATTCCACCAGGAGCTCATTGATGACTTCCTGTGGTGTGGATGCCTGATCGCTGCATTTTTTGCCCACCGGCACGATGAGGACGTCTTCGCGGGTAAATTCCTGCAAAGCTTCCCGGCTGACCAGGCGATCGACGATCACCACATCGGCTTTTTGAAGCCAGCGGAGGGCCTTTAGTGTGAGGAGCTCCGGGTCTCCGGGTCCTGCACCTGCGAGGATTACTTTGCCTTTTTTCATGTTGGTCTCTGTTCCTTTATCTTTTTTAAGCCCTGAACCTGACGGTTCAGCGTTTGGAGTGGTTAGACTCCTATGATGGCGCTTCGCGCGGCCTCGCTGTGCTCGGCCTTACTGTATCATGCACGCGCCTACTGTTACGAAACTCGTCTCATCGATCAGAATTGCGCCGCCGTTCGCTTGCAGCTCACTGTAACTGTCGAAGGGCAGGGGAGTGGCCGTACGGATAGTGGCCTTCACAATATCATTCAGCCCGATCTGCCCCGGGCTGGTATTCTTTTCCAGGGTATTGACATCCAGCTGGTAGGCTATCTCTTTTACCACGGCGCGCACTACCCGGCTGCCTTGCTGCAGCAGATATTTATTCCCCGGAATGAGCGGCTTGGCATCCATCCAGCACAGCAGCACTTCCAGTTCCTGGTCTACACGGGGTGGATGTTCATTCGTCACGATGAGATCGCCCCTGCTGATATCGATGTCGTCTTCCAGCTGCAGGATGGCGCTCTGGGGGGCAAAAGCCTCTTCCACTTCCCTGCCGCCTGTTTCAATGCTTTTGATACGGCTGGTGAGCCCGGCGGGCAGCACGGTCACGGCATCGCCTTTACGGTACACGCCGCTGACGATCTTTCCCGCATATCCCCGATAGTCATGCAGCTCCTCGGTCTGGGGTCGAATAACATATTGCACGGGCAGCCGGCCGTGGGTGAGGTTGACATCTTTCTCCACCTCCGTCTGCTCCAGCAGCTCCAGCAGCGTTGGACCCTCATACCAGGCGAGCTTATCACTCCGGTCCACAATATTATCGCCTTTCAGGGCGCTGATGGGCAGGTAGACCACATCCCTTAACTGCAGCGTCCTGGCGATCTCCGCATAGTCAATGGCAATATTGGTATATGCATCCTCGGAATAGTCTACCAGGTCCATCTTGTTAATGGCGACTACCACGTGCGGGATGTTCAGCAGGCTGGCGATGATCGAATGACGGCGGGTCTGCTCCACCACGCCATTACGCGCGTCTACGAGAATGATGATCAGGTTCGCATTCGAAGCGCCGGTGATCATATTCCGCGTATACTGGATATGCCCGGGCGCATCTGCGATGATGAACTTCCGTCTGGGCGTAGAAAAATATTTGTAGGCGACGTCGATAGTAATACCCTGCTCCCGCTCCGCACGAAGGCCATCTGTC
>Ga0163162_10006346_pt1 | contig 11448 bp, 10 predicted proteins | sample S55metaG_FD_115310 | JGI IMG/M metagenome (GOLD analysis project Ga0163162, IMG submission 115310) | Switchgrass rhizosphere microbial communities from Kellogg Biological Station, Michigan, USA - S5-5 metaG | ecosystem: Host-associated > Plants > Roots > Rhizosphere > Soil | place: USA...
GAGCCGTCGGTCCAATGTGACGACTCGCCCGCTGGAGCAACATACACATGCCGATTCACAAAGCCGTGCTGCGCAACATCGCTTGAGACTCCTCCCAGTTTGCCCAGAGATCCGCGCGGCACTCCGAGGCCAGCTGAATCTTTTCGGAAGACGAAGTTCTCGGCGGAATCCTGTTTTGAGTACACCAGGGGCTGGCTATTGGCCTGTACGAGCGAGTTTCTGGCATCCGCGGGTGGTTTCGGAAGAATGCCTCCGGGCATCTGCGCGGGAGTTCCATGCACTGGCGTACCTGCAACGTTGTTCACGCCTCGCCATGCCCCACCTGGCTGCCAACCCCACCCGTACGAGGGGGAATATACCCATGTGCCTTGATGAAACGGTAACCAGCCCCACGGATATGGAGAAACCCAGGAATAGGAGCCACCGGGATACAAGGCCCACAAACCGTTCGCATATGGGTTCCACCCTGCACCTACGAAGTACGGCTGCCACATCATTCCGTAGCCGGGGACGTTTGAGAACGAGCCGTAATAGTTCAGGTCGCTGACGCCGTAGCCTCCTCCACTCACCAGCGAGTTCGCCTTCGCATAGCGCTCGTGATACTTCTGGGCGTCCTGATCCCAGCTGTCGAACGGGCCCTCTTCCACCTTCTTCGCCAGCTCAACCTGGCTGTTGCTGTCTGCAATGTCGACCGAAAGCGTCTGCTTCTTCCCCACCATCACCGGAGCGGTCGCCGTACCACTGCCATCGACGGCGACATTGCCTGAGAACACGGCAATGGCAGCTTTCGTACCTTCCAACTCCAGCCTCAGGTGTGTGGAAGGAGATACGGCAATCTTCTTCGTTCCCGCCATTACCAGCGTGAACTCATCAGCCTTCGTGTTTTCCCGGCTTACATAGACGGTCCCCTTGTCCACACGAACCGTGGTCGCCTTCGCGCCCGTAGCTCGCGACACAAGCTGCGAAAACTTCACGATGGTGGCCGGTCCCAGGCGCAGCGTACCGCCGTCCTCGAACTCCACCTCGGCATAGCTATCCTCGTCCGCCGTGCCCAGCAACATGCCTTCCACAATGGGCATGTTCTGCATCGAGGGCTCGATGCCATGGCCGGTTCCGCGATCCATCCCTACTTTGCCCTGGACCTGGCTGAGGCGAACGATGCGGACGTGGGTATCTCCTGCCTGCCGGGTAATCGCCACTTCACCGCTTTTTAGCGGTTGCACCGTCTGGGTCACAGGCTTTTCGGTCGCGACCGGAGCCTGTTCGCTAACTGCCTCTGTATTCTGCGCAGCCAAAGTCCCGGCCGTTGCCAACGTCACGGCCAACACGCTCAACCCAGCAAATCTGTTCATGGTGCCGCCTCAGGGAAGCCAAGTATACGCCCGCAAGAGCTGTATCGTCTGGGCTTCGCTACATCCTTTAAATGCCGCAGCCAAAACATTGCAGCGGGTCAATTTTCGGGCTAGTGCGCGTGGTCGTGATGATGGTGGTGGCCGTGCGCCGCTACCTCTTCCGGTTCCGGCGGCGAACTGCATCCATGTGTTGTCTCACAGCCGGTCGTCTCGAACTGAATGGTCGTATGGGTAATACGAAACCGGTCGCGCAGGCGGCAGTTGATCGCATCCAGGATGCTCGAGCACTCCGACATAGGCATCTCGGCGATGGTCACGTGGCTGGCCAGCGCATGCGTCTGCGAGCCCAGGCTCCAGACGTGCAGATCGTGCACGTCCAGTACTCCACCAACCGATTGCATCGCCTCACGCACGGCTCCGAGCTGCATACCGCGCGGCGTGCCTTCCAGCAGAATGTTCAACGTCTCGCGGATGATGCCAACCGAACTCCACAGAATCATCGCAGCAATCAGCAGCGACAGAACGGGGTCCACCCAGGTCATGCCGGTGAACAAAATGGCCGCGCCGCCTACAATGACCGCCGCGGTCGAGAGCGTGTCGCCCAGCATGTGCAGGAAGACACTGCGAATGTTGACGTCGCCGGAGAACCTCCACAACAGCCCCGCCACCGTTCCGTTCATCACCACTCCGGCTGCCGCGACCTCCATCATCAATCTGGGCTGCACCTCGACGGGTGCGTGCAACCGTCCGACGGCTGCAATGGCAATCCATACCGAGAGAACAACCAGGGTAGCGGCGTTGACGAACGCGGCCAGCACACCAGCACGCTGGTAACCGAAGGTTTTCTCGTCAGTTGCAGGCCGTGTCTGGAAATAAACCGCAACGTAAGAGAGCACGATGGCCAGCAGATCGCTCAGGTTGTGGCCAGCCTCCGAGATCAGCGCCAGCGAATGCGCCTTGAGGCCGAAGAGAAACGTTGCCAACACATAGGCGAACGTCAGCCCCATCGAAACCTTCAGGACCCGCTGCATACGGCGGTTCGGGCTGGCGACCATGTGCATGAATTAAGTGTAGTCCTCGGCGGACAACTGCTTCAATCGCCGCGAGTTGGGGGATTGTGGCTGTCTTCCCTGTGCCTGTCGATTCCCAGGAAGGGCCTCGGAACATCGGACGAGAGCCGCAGGCCGTTCCACCCTTCAGCCACCACGATGCTGTTGGCCGGGTTGTGCGGCTCGTAGCGTACCTGCACCGGCAGATCGGTCCGAACGTCGCGCACCATCTCAGCCAGCGTGGTGACATCCTGCGCCGCCTCGTAGCTTACGCCGCCGATCCGGTAGTTGTAGACGATCACTTGCGGGGAGTGCGTGTCTTCATTGCTATATGGAGCGTCCGTGATACTGCCGTCTGTGATTCGACCGACAGTGGCAAGATGAACCCGTCGGGTATGCTCGATCTCCTCCGGCGTGGGCCGCGGTCTGCGCGCGAAGTACCATGTGACCCCTCCAATTGCCGCGACAGCAGCAACCGTCGCCGCGACATTGCGCGGGGACCGCAGGGGAATCGATAAGTACTCTGGAACGGACGAAAGCACAGGAGTCTGCCAAAAGCATAGCCCAGGTCGCGTGATCATGGGTTTACGGTTCCTACCACTACCGTGCCAGGTGAGGTTCGCAAGCCGCCCGACGACGCCCCACTGGGGTGGCGATATACTGGGATGTGCTCAAAAACCGCAAGTTTTCGTCATCCCGAGCTTTGTCCACTCCCCTGAAAGCCCCCTCCAGCAACCACGCCCACCCGCTCGATCTGGGCGAAGGGCGGCGTATCCGCTCGACGACCGTCGTGTGCGTTCGGCGAGGCGATTCGGCGGTGATGGCGGCCGATGGACAGGTGTCGCTCGGCAGCACCGTAATGAAGCACTCGGCAAAGAAGATCCGCCGGCTCTACCAGGACAAGGTGCTGGCAGGATTCGCCGGCTCGACCGCCGACGCCTTCTCGCTCTTCGCGCGCTTCGAGACCAAGCTCGAGCAGTACGCCGGAAACCTGAGCCGCGCCGCCGTCGAGCTGGCCAAGGACTGGCGTACCGACAAGATGCTCCGTCAGCTCGAAGCGCTGCTGATCGTCGCCGATGCTAAGCAGACACTGATGCTCTCCGGAACCGGCGACGTGATTGACCCCGACGAAGGCATCTGTGCCATCGGCAGCGGCGGTAGCTTTGCGCTTGCCGCAGGCCGTGCGCTGATGGAGAACACAGACCTCTCCGCCCGCGAGATCGCAGAGAAATCAATGAAGATCGCCGGCGACATCTGCATCTATACCAACCAGACCTTCACGATTGAAGAGCTGAAGGCGACGTCTTAGCGAAAACGCTGAGAACGAAGTCTAACGCTGCACGAGGAGCTTCACCCCATGGCAATATTTCTACCCGGAACCGCAGACGATCAATCCCTCGCACTCGATGAGATGACGCCCCGCGAGATCGTCGCCGAACTGGACAAGTACGTCGTCGGCCAGCAGGCCGCCAAGCGCGCCGTCGCCATCGCGCTGCGCAACCGCATGCGTCGCCAGAAGCTTCCGCCTGAGCTCGCCGAAGAGATCATGCCGAAGAACATCATCATGATCGGCGCCACTGGCGTCGGTAAGACCGAGATCGCGCGGCGACTCGCCAAGCTCACCAACTCGCCGTTCCTCAAGGTCGAGGCCTCGAAGTTCACCGAGGTGGGTTATGTGGGCCGCGATGTCGAGTCCATTGTGCGCGACCTGGTCGAGATCGCCATCGACATGGTGCGCGAGGAAAAGATGGAAGAGGTCGAGGACAAGGCTGAGCTCGCCGCCGAAGACCGCCTGATCGACCTGTTGCTTCCTCCAACGCCTGCAGCGAGTGTTGCCGCAGCTGCAACAGAGGTTCCGGGCACCAACGTTATTCAACTTCCGGCGTCGATGTCCGAAGCCGCAATACCGCACGAAGACAAACCCGGTGAGCGCGAGCAGCGCACTCGCGAGAAGCTGCGCCAGCAGTTCCGTGAGGGCAAGCTGGATGAGCGCATCGTCGAGCTGGACGTGCGTGACCGCAATACTCCAAGCTTCGAGATCATCACCAATCAGGGCTCTGAAGAGATGGACATCAACCTGAAGGACATGATCCCCGGTCTCTTTGGTCAGCGCACCAAGAAGCGCAAGATGAAGGTCGCCGAGGCCTTCGACTACCTCGTGCAGGAAGAGGAAGGCCGCCTGATCGACATGGACCAGGTCACACGCCTCGCCGTCGAGCGCGTCGAAGACTCCGGCATGGTCTTCCTCGATGAGATTGATAAAATCGCAGGCCGCGAAGGCGGCCATGGCCCCGATGTCTCGCGCGAGGGCGTACAGCGCGACATCCTCCCCATCGTCGAAGGCACCACCGTCAACACCAAGTACGGTATGGTCTCGACCGATCACATCCTCTTCATCGCCGCCGGAGCCTTCCACGTCTCGAAGCCCAGCGACCTCATTCCCGAACTGCAGGGCCGCTTCCCCATTCGTGTGGAGTTGCAATCGCTTACCGTCGAGGACTTCGTCCGCATCCTCACCGAGCCGAAGAACTCTCTGGTGAAGCAGGCTGTCGCCCTGCTCGAGACGGAAGGGCTGAAGCTTGAGTTCACCAAGGAAGCAATCGCCGAGATGGCGCACTTCGCCTTCCGCGTAAACGAGACGACAGAGAACATCGGCGCGCGCCGCCTGCACACCATCCTTGAACGCGTGCTAGACGAGATCAGCTTCCAGGCGCCAGATCTGATGAAGACGCCACGGGGCGAGGCGACCGAAGAGGGCGTCGTGGCGCAGATCGCAGCGTCCGGTGCCCAGGACTCGCCTCTTCCTGTCATTGAACGCAACACCGACGCCGGCATTGAAAAGGTGATCGTCGTCGATCCCGAATACGTCCGGCAACAGGTCGCCTCCATCGTGAAGGACCAGGACCTCAGCCGGTACATCCTCTAAAAGAGAATCATCCTAAGAACGCCGCTGCCATCAAGCATGGCGGCGGCGTTTTGTTTTGATCTCTGCCTCGGGCATCAGCAGTTCCACATCATCCACGCCAAGCTCACGACCATCCGCACTCTGCACGGTGATCTTCGCAAGCGGCTTATGATGCCGTCTGTCGAGAAGACTGGATGGCTCGTCATCCTTACCAAACATGTGCCGCTCTCCCCATTGCCGCAGCGCGACCAGTGCCGGAAGAAGGTCCTCGCCCTTCGCGGTCAACTCGTATTCACTGTAGGCACTGCCGTCCGAAGCCGGAACGACCTGGAGAATGCCCGCCTCCACCAATGTTCTGAGGCGCGCCGCAAGTATGTTCTTCGCCATGCCAAGGCGACGCTCAAACTCGGAAAAACGCTTCACGCCAAGCATCGCATCGCGGATGATCAGCAACGACCACCACTGCCCTACAACGTCGAGCGACCGTGCAATCGGACAGACGCTGTCCTGATTGGACTTATGCTTCATCTCGCCCTCCTGGCAACATTCTATCAAAACTAGTTGCATCTTGAAACCACATTGCTCATCCAAAGAAACGGCTGCAAAATACGTTTACGGCAAACGCCGGAAAGAGGAAGACACGATGCGACTGAAGGGAAAGAAGGCACTGATCACGGGTGGCAATAGCGGAATTGGACTGGCAACAGCGAAGCTCTTCGTCGATGAGGGTGCGGAGGTCATCATCACTGGCCGCAACCAGCAGACGCTCGACGAGGCAGTGAATCTGCTAGGCCCGAAGGCACATGCAATCAAGGTGGAGATCACGGATTCGGCCGCACGCAAGGCCGCCTTCAAAGAGGCCGCCGACAAATTTGGCAAGCTCGATATCGTCTTCGCGAACGCTGGCATCCCCGGCAATACGCCCGCCGGAAAGACCTCCGAAGATCTCTTCCGCCAGATCATCGATATCAATCTGACCTCGGTCTTCTTCACCGTCGAAGACTCGCTACCCTACCTCAACGACGGTGCTTCGATCATTCTGAATGGCTCAGTCATCGGCACGCTTGGTCAGCCCGGCTATGCCGCGTATGCTGCGACGAAGGCGGGCGTTCGCGCTCTGGCACGCTCTCTCGCCGCTGACCTTTCGCCCCGCGGCATTCGCGTGAACGTCGTCGCGCCCGGAGCAACGAAGACGCCTATCTGGTCGCGCAACGCCTCGCGTAGTGAGGAGCAGGTCTCTGGTCTCGAGCAGCAGCTCTCGAAGCTGATCCCGCTCGGTCGCATGGGTGAGGCTGAGGAGATCGCAAAGGCAGTGCTCTTCCTCGCATCCGATGACTCATCGTACGTTCAGGGTGCCGAGCTCTTCGTCGATGGCGGCCTGACCGGCACTCCATTTGGTGGGCCAGGAGCACGCGGCTAATCACAACGACTCAATAAAACGGGGCAGCGAAGATATTCCTTCGCTGCCCATCTTCGGTGTGAACTCTGTTAGACCAGTGTTGCGTCCAACGTAATCTCGGCGGCCTTCAGCACCTTTGATACCGGGCAGCCCACCTTCGCCTTGCCCGCCAGCTCGTCGAACTTGGTCTTGTCGATGCCCGGCACCTTTGAGGTGTTCGTCAGGTGAATCTTTGTGATCGTCGGGCCTTCGCCATGCAGGTCGAGCGTCACGACTGCCTTCGTCTCGATGCTCTCGGGATTGAACCCGGCCTCAGTCAACTGCGCGCTCAGCGCCATGGTGTAGCAGCCGGAGTGCGCGGCGGCGATCAACTCTTCGGGGTTGGTGCCTACGCCATCGGCGAAACGAGCGGCGAAGCTGTACTGCGTGTCCTTGAGCGTTCCGCTCTGTGTGCTGATGGTGCCCTTGCCCTCTTTCAGGGTGCCGTGCCATACGGCGCTTGCGTAGCGATCCATGATGGTTCTCCTTTTTGTCTTCAACCGCAGTTTCGACGGTACACGATTCGATGCTCCCCGGTCGTCTTACGCTGGTTGAAAATTCCGCAAAGTACGCTACGCTTACGGAATGTCCGTCCAGGCAAGACACGCAGACACGAAAGCCACGCCACTTGCTGAAGAGACCGAGTGCCCGATCAACACGGAGCACCACCAGGTCTACTGCCCCACCTGCTCGTCGCGACTTGAGGACAGTCGCTGCAAACTCGTCTGCCGCACCTGTGGGTATTTTCTGAGCTGCGCGGACTTCTACTAGTCCCTGCTGACGCGCGCCTTCTCTGCCTGCTATCGTTTTCAACGATGAAGAACTCAGCCGCTCGTGCCCTTCTCTGCGCAATTGCTGCGCTTGTCGCCTCGTCCGCAACCGACATCTTTGGCCAGCAGCGCGATGCCGTGTCGTGGGTTAACCCGTATATCGGCACCGGCGAAGGAAAGATTGGCTATGGCGGAACCATGCCTTTTGTGACGCCGCCCTTCGGCATGACGAACTGGACTGCGCAGACCAGGCAGAACCACCTCAGTGTCGTCAGCTACAAGTATGAGGACACACACATCCAGGGGTTCATGGGAACGCATCAGCCCGCCATCTGGATGGGCGACTACGGCTACGTCACCATCATCCCGCAGGTCGGCCCGCTCCAGACGACTCCCGAGGCGAGGCAGATGAGCTTTCGTCACGAGGATGAGAAGGTTCAGCCGGATTACTACTCCGTCGAGATGACCGCGACGGATCAGAGCCGCGTGCGCGCCGAGATGACGGCAACCGAGCGCTGCGCCTACATGCGCTTCCACTTCCCCCAAGGCACAGCTGGACGCGTGCTAATCGAGGCGTCGCGGCCTGGCGTCGCAGGCGATGCAAAGGTGGATGCAGCGCACTTTGAAATCACCGGCTACAACCCCGATCGCACAGACCGCAACCTTGGCCCTTTCGCACTGCCGAACTTCAAAGGCTACTTCGTCGTCCAGTTTCGTCAGCACTGGGAGCGCGCCGCCACCTACGGCCTGGACGGCACTGGCGCGCGCGGAGCATATGCAGAGTTTGCGCAGGCGCCCAGCGAGTATGGCGCAGCGATCGACGTGCGCGTTGGCACCTCGTTCCTTTCAATGGAACAGGCACGTGAAAATCTGCGCCACGAGATTCCAGCGTGGGATTTTGAAGCCACGCAGAAGAAACTGCGTTCCACGTGGAACGACAAGCTCGCACGCATCAGCATCGACGGCGCAACCGACGACGAGCGCACCATCGCCTACACCGCTCTCTATCATGCGCTACTCTACCCGCGCGTCTTCTCCGAATACGGCCGTTACTACTCGGCCTTCGACGATACGATCCACAATGGCGAGTCCTACACCGCCTACTCCATCTGGGATACCTTCCGCGCCGAGAACAGCATGATCGCTCTGCTGGCGCCCGAGCGTGTCCCCGGCATGATCACGGCACTCCTGCAGAACTACAAAGAAGGCGGATGGATGCCGAAGTGGCCCAATCCCTCTTACACCAACATCATGATCGGCACGCACGCCGACTCGCTCGTTGCAGAAGCGCTGGTGAAGGGCTTCAAAGGCTTCGACACGAAGACCGCATGGGACGCAGTCTACAAAGATGCGATGACTCCACCGGACGGCGACACCACGCGCCGCTGGCTCGACCGCGAACAGCATACGCCTTACGAGGCTCGCGGCGGCCTCACGTACTACAAGCAACTCGGCTACATTCCCACCGACAAGACCGACGAGGCAGCCTCCCGCACCATCGAAGACAGCTACGACGACTGGTGCGTCGCCCAGGTCGCAAAGCTTCTCGGCAAGCAGAAGGACTACGAGTTCTTTCTCCACCGCTCGCTGAACTACCAGCACCTCTACAACCCCGAGCTGGGCCTGCTGAACGGCAAGACCTCCGATGGTAAGTGGGCGCCCATCGGAGGGACTCGCGACAATCCTGGCAACCGCTCTGTCTCCGGCTGGACCGAGGGCGATGCTTGGGTCTACACATGGGGCGGCCTGCACGACCTTGGTGGCCTCGTGGACCTCATGGGAGGAGCGGACAAGTACAACGCGAAGCTTGACCAGCACTTCGCCGGTGGCCACAACAAGCACTCCAACGAGCCCAGTCACCATTACGGCTACCTGTACGACTACAGCGGACAGCCGTGGAAGACGCAGGCGAAGGTTCGCGAGATTGCAAAAGCCGAGTATGCCAATCAGCCTTCTGGCATCGATGGAGACGATGACTGTGGGCAGATGTCCTCGTGGTTTCTCTTCACCGCGATGGGCTTCTATCCCGTCAATCCAGCCAGCGCCGAGTACATGATCGGCAGCCCCATGTTCTCCCGCATGTCGCTGAAACTGGCCAATGGCAAGACCTTTACCGTCGCCGCAAAAAACTCGAGCGCCACCAACATCTATATTCAGTCCGCCACCCTGAACGGCAAACCCATCGACAAGCCCTTGGTTACTTACAGCCAGATCATGCAGGGATCGCGCCTTGAATTCGTGATGGGCCCCCAGCCTTCAAAGTGGGCAAGCACGTGGCGGCAGGAAGCTATCGCAAAGAAGTGACGAATCTCTTCACCATTCGCCCCGCTGGTTGACTACAATTCCGCCATCTCCACGAACGGTGGTTTTGAAATCCCTACGAGGCGAGGATGTCTATGAACGATGTGCGTCACTTTCCGCTGGCAATTATTGTTGCGACGTTCTGCTACTTCGGGCTTGGGGCTGTCTGGTTCACCATCTTCCGAAGCGCCTGGCTCGAAGGCATCGGCAAGACGATGGAGCAGTTGCAAGCCAGCGGCGTAAGCCCGGCACTGGCTTATGGAATCGCCTTGCTGTTGACCCTTGCGCTCGCATTGTTCCTCTCGTGGCTCATCCAGGCCACGGGGCCATCGACGGTGGCACGCGGAATCCAGATCGCAATCATCCTCTGGTTCTGCACCGTATTCGCGACCTTCGCCACCGAGTATGCGTTTGAAGGCCGCGGGGTAAAGATCCTTGCCATCACCAGCGGCTACTGCCTTGTCGGCATGATTCTGATGGGTGCGGTGCTCGGAGGCTGGAAGAAGTCAGCGTAAAAAGCATGGTCGAAATGACGACGAATCGGCGCGACTGTTTTCCGAGGCTTTCGTGGCACTACTTCTGCGACGCCTTCCGAGCCGCCTCAAACTCATCGCCCGACAGCCACTGGATCATCTTGGGAGCAGAGATTGCCTCCCAGCCAAGCTCCATGCCGAAGCGCAGTAGTTTGGCGTTGCCCTTGAAGTCCCAGTCCGCATGATAGTTGTCGGAGAAGTTGTGGTAGTCGTGATCGACGAAGTCCTTCGCCTTCGCCAGTCCCCATGCCTCATCGTGGCCTTCAAATAACTCGCCCTGCTCCACCGAGAACGCCGGGATCCCAACCCGCGCAAGCGAGAAATGGTCGGCGCGATAGTAACTCCCGGCCTGCGGGCGCGCATCCGGGACGATCGTGAGGTCGAAGCGCTTCGCCGTCGCCTGCACCGTTGGGTAGAAGGTTGTACGCTGCGCTCCATTCACGTTTACCTGCTGCGGCACGCCGATGGGCAGAATCATGTCGTAGTTGATATCGAGCGCGATCTGCGCTGAGGGAATCGGCGGATGCTGACCGAGATACTCCGAGCCGAGCAGTCCCTGCTCCTCCGCAGCGACGGCGGCAAAGACCGCAGAGTGCGGTGGCTTGATTCCTGAAGCAGCCCACGCACGCGCCATCTCCAGCAACATGCCGCAGCCGGTCGCATTGTCAGCCGCGCCGTTGTAGATATTGTCTCCCGCCATGCCGGGAACAAAGCCGAGATGATCGTGGTGCGCGGTGTACATTACGGCCTGGTCGGGCTTGTGTTCGGCGACGTTCGCGCCAGGCAGGATGCCGACAACGTTCGGCGATTGGAACGAGCGAACGACGCTCTCAATATGAGCTTGCAGGCGAACAGGCAGTTCAACCGCCTTGAAGCCCTTCTTCCCTGCCGCAGCCATCTCCGTATCGAGATCGAGGTTCGCGGCCTTGAAGAGCTGACGCGCCACATCGAGCTGAATCCAGCTCGCTGCGGCCAGTTGAGGATCCTTGTTGTCGCGCAGGTAGGTCTTCTCGCTGGTGTTCGAGTTCTTCACCACATCCCAACCATAGCTGGCAAGATCGGTGCGATGAATAATCAGCGCGCCAATCGCGCCCTGCCGA
>Ga0163162_10006350_pt1 | contig 11444 bp, 9 predicted proteins | sample S55metaG_FD_115310 | JGI IMG/M metagenome (GOLD analysis project Ga0163162, IMG submission 115310) | Switchgrass rhizosphere microbial communities from Kellogg Biological Station, Michigan, USA - S5-5 metaG | ecosystem: Host-associated > Plants > Roots > Rhizosphere > Soil | place: USA: Michigan...
ATGCCTTCGCGCTGGGCGATGGCGACCTGGAAGGCGGTATAGGCACCATAGGGCCAGGCGATGGCCCGGACGCGATGGCCCAGTTCCCGGGTGAGGGTGGCCTGGGCCGTTTGCATGTCGGTGCGCACGCGGCCTTCGAACTGGGCCTGGGTTTCATACTGGCCGTTCTGGTAGGCCACGGTGCGCGCCATCGGCGTCAGGCTGCCCTGGGGATCGCCTTCGATGCCCTGGTGGAGGTTGTCTGAGTGCGACGCGATCTCGATGAGCCCGGAACGATCCATTTCGCGAACCTGGGCCCAGGACACGAAGCAGTCGCGGGTGCAGATTTCGCCATTGTAATCCATGGTGGTGCCGGCGGGCAGGTTGATCCATTGATCCACCAAGGCCATGACGGCGGGGGCATGGTAGGCTTTGAGGATCGGGAACACCGTGGTGTAGGCGCTCTTGAGGCCATCGTCGAAGGTCAGCAGCACGGCCTTGGCGGGCAGCGGGGCACCGCCGGCGCGGGCGGCGCGGACCTGGTCGAGGCTGACGAAGGTCCAGCCATTGCCGGCCAGCCATTCGAGCTTGCCGATGAAGGCATCGGGGGTGATCGCATCGGGATCGGTGTTGCGCATGGCATCGGTGCGCACGTCGTGGAAGGCAAGCACGGTGATCAGGGGTGGCTTGGCCACGGATGCATCGGTCAAGGTTTCCTGGGCCAACACCGGAGCGGCCAGGGCGAAGAGGAGCATGGTGAGGAAGGCGCGGATCATCATTCACCCCAATGGGCGGTGAGGTTCAAGGTCCAGGCATGCTCGCGCTGCCCGTCGTAGGTCTGGCTGCGGTAGCCCACTTGCCAGCCCCAGGTGCGACCCGGGGCCCACTGGTATTTCTGGCCGTAGCCAACCGTGGCCAGCCAATGGCTGCCATAGCCGTGTTCGCGGTAGGGCCCGGCTTGGATTTCAAAGCGCTGGGTCACGCGCTGCTGATCCCCCCAAGCGTGCATGACGTTTTCGGCCACCAGGCCACCGAGGTAGGCGTGGTCGTTGGCCGGATCGTAGTAGGGCCGGTCCAGGCGCGAATTGGTGGAGCCGGAAATTTCGGCGGTGGCGTCGAGGGTCCAGTCCGGGCGGGTGAGCACGCGCTGGGCGCCGATCAGCGACCATTCGTGGCGCTGGTTGCCGTCGGTGAACCACGATTTTCCGGCTTTGGCCACCACGCGTGTTTCATCCGAGGGCGACCAGGTGGTGGCCAGGGTCAGGTTCTTGGCACTGATGCCGTAGGCTTCGGCGCGCAAGGGGGTTTCCACGCCAGCGGTGCTGCCGGCCACGCCCACCGACCATTGGTCGGAAAGCGACCAGTCCACGCCGGCTTCGATCGCAGGCTTGCGGGTGGTCTGGGTGTGCTGCGGCACGAGCACATCGGCGTAGGCAACCACGTCGCGGGCTTCGTAACGTACGCCGGCGCCGACGCGGTTGCGCCAGGTGCCCCCTTCGGGCAGGTCGGCATAGGCGGTGCGGTACAGCGCGCCCACGCGCCAGTGGTTGGCCAGCAACGGCGACCAGGCGGTGGTGTCACTTTCCCAGGAGCGATCTCCACTGTCGGGCGAGTTGCCCTTGTCCCCGCGGATCTCGGTGTCGAACTGCCAACCCTTTTGACGGGCCCAGTCTTGCTGGGCGCGGATCACCACCGGGGAGCGGGGGTAGCGGCAGACGATCGGCGCCAGGCGCGCTTCGACCGACGGGGCATCATGACGCTGGGCATCGGTGCCCACCCAGGCCACCTGGGTCAGCATGTAGGTGGGATCCAAAGTCTGGGCGCGGGCCAGGATGGCCTGTCCCTGGCGGACCTGGCCACGCCGGGCGGTGATGCCTCCCAAGTCCTGAAGCAGGCCGGCGTTGGTGGGGGCCGCATCGGTCAGGGCCTTCATGCCCGCCTGGGCCCGCTTGAGCTCGCCCTGGTCGGCGCGCATGTCCCAGGTGTTCTGGTCGGCACTGATGCCGAAGGCGTTTTCCTTATACTGCGGCGGCATGGTCAACGGGAAGTAGCTGGGTTCGGCATGCAAGATGCCTTCCATGGCGCGGCGGCCGGCGTTGCGGTGGTCGCGATCGTAGTCGGCCCAGGCCAGGGCCTGACGCGGGTCTTGCTCGCGTTGGTCGTAGGGGCCCGGATCTTGGTGGTTGGCGCGATCAAGCAGCGCATAGGCTTCGGCGGGGCGGTGGTATACGGCCAGGGCATCGGCCACCGCTCGCGCCGCGTAGGGCGCCAGGTCTTGCGGACGACCCTTGGCATCCCACTCGGCCAGGACTTCACCATAGCGGCCGGCCTTGTCCAGGGCGACCCAGCGATCACCGGTCAAGGCGGCGCGGCGATCGGCCGAAAGGGCCGGATCGCGCAAGGCATCGGCCAGACGGCTGACGGCCATGTCGTAGTGGTCATAACCGGTGCCACACCCCCCTTGATCGGCCGCTTGTGCATCCCAATCGGCCCAATGCACCTGCTGGGCCAGACCGCGGTCGGTCAGATGGTGACGCAACGCGTCGCTTGTGGACGTCCCTTGCGGGGATGGCGGGTTGGCGGCGGTGGCCGGCGATGCACCGGTCAACGGCACGGCCGGGCGGGAAAGGGTGGCGGGGGTGGCGATCAGTGGGGCAGGGGCCGAACCGATCGGGAACGAGGTACCATCGAGGACGGCCTGGGCGGCGTAGCGTGCACCCAGATCGGAGAGCACGGCCGCTTGCAACCGGCGGGCGTCGACGTCACTGGGATCTTGTTCCAAGCGCTTTTGCGCGGCACGCAGGGGATCGAGGGCATCGGGCGCCGAGCGCGATGCTGGCGTTTGATCGATGGCAGCCTGGGCGTGGGCGCTGGTGACCAGCAGCACACAACCGCAGGTCGCAACCTGGAACCAGGCCAAGGGCGATAAGCGTTTCATGGGACCACTCTGGGGAGACTGGCGGCGAGTATACGGGCTCAGATAAAGATCGCTAGAGGGCCATCAGGTGGATCGACAACCTCATGGCGGCGGCTTATTGACCCATTGGCCAAAGGTTGGAGGCGGGCGCAGGGGGCAGCGCCAGGCCAACCGCACGTCAGGCGCGGTGGCGCGGCCGAGGCGGGGATGACGTGGCCACGGTCTCCAGGCGTTCCTGGCGGTCCTGGGCGACGACCGCCGGCCACCAGCTCGATGAGGCGGCCTGTTCGGCCATGGTGCGCCGCTGATCACGGGGCTGGAGTTCGCTGACCAGGCGGCTGTCCATGCCCAGCTCGCGGGTGAACACGCGCCACAGCCTGGCCGTGGTCGAGGCGTCGTAGCTGTGGCTTTCGCGCAGCAAAGCCGCCAGGGGATGGTTGGTGGGATAAATCTTGTCACCATCACCCATCCAGATCGCCGGGGTCCAGCTGGGGATGCCACCCCGGACCCAGGCGAGGATCTTGGGCAGGTGTTCGCCGCGGCGTGTTTCCTGACCTGCGCCAATAAGCAAGGACAGGTAGGGGTTGCGCCAGTCGGCCGGCTGCTGGCCGTGGACGTGCCGGTAGAGGTCCACCGCATCCTGGGCGTGCGGGCTATGGATGGCCGCCGCCCAGGTGTTGCTGTGCTGGCGCCAGGCGGCCAGCGCCAGGCCATGCTGGGCAAAAATGGGGAGGAGGGCGGCTTGGCCATGGCGGAGCGCTTCGGTGGCCAGGTGGGCCAGCGTGGCGGGTTCTTCGCGGGCCAGATCGGCACCATGGGACTGGAGCCAGGCCAGGTTGGCCGGCCCATGCTGACGATGGGTGATGGTGGTCCACAGCGACGGATCGGGCAGGCCATCGCTGTTCAGCACCTGAGCCCCCTGGGCCAGGTCCTTGGCCGCCAGGTCATGGCGACCGAGCTTGAGGTGACGAAGCAGGCGTTGGTGGAGGGCATCGGTCATGGGACCAGTGTAGCCGATCCATGGGCCAGACGGGAGTGGATCGATGGGCGCAAGGGAACGGCCGTGACGAGGGATCAGACGCGCCTGGTCGATAGCGGGGGCCGGACCCCTTGCCAGGTGCCGTTCACGGGCGACCAAGGCTCCACCAGGAAGCAGCGGCGGCCCCTTCGGCCAAGGTCATCCCAGGGGGCGCTCCTGACCGCATCTTGGTCGACCGGACTTCGGCGGGCCGCCCACCCCGTCCGGCGGCCACGCAGCAAAGTCCAGGGCAGGGCGCGCGGCCACCACCGGCCACGGCTCGGTGACCCATGAGCCGGACTGGTTTCCCCACCCCCCCCTTGCGCTTGAAGCCAGGCTGGGGGCCAAGGCAGGCGCGGTTTTGTGCACGGCATCACACGGTTGCCTTGATTTCGCCTTGCACTTGACCGGGGGGCCATGAGATGATTCATGCTCACCCTAAGGATGGCGCGCGTGCAGTTTCCCACCTTCACCTTCACGCTGTTCCTCCTGGCCTTCTTGACGCTGTGGTGGGCGGTGCTGCGCTCAGGGGTCCAGCCGCGCACCCGGGCCGGGGCCTTGCTGGCGGGCAGCGTGGTGTTCTATGCCTGGGCCGACTGGCGTTGGGTAGGGGTGGTGCTGGGGGTGGGCCTGATCAGCCGGTATGGCAGTGCCTGGGCCGCATCGGTGGAAGGCTCGGCCCAGCGCTGGCGCCTGGGGCTGGTCGTGGGGGCGCTGGTGGTGCACCTGGTGGCGTGGAAATACAGCCTGTGGCTGGTGGCCGAGCGCAACGACCTGGCCGGGCTGTGGGGCGCATCGGCGTGGACCTTGCCCGAGTGGGCGTATCCGGCGGGGCTGTCGTTTTTTACCTTCCACGCCATCGCCCTGACATTGGCAGCGGGCCGGCGACGCATTCCTGTGCCCACCACGCTGGAGGCCCTCACGCATGTCGCCTTCTTCCCGGCGTTGCTGGCCGGTCCCGTGCTGCGGGCCGATGCAGTGATCCCGCGCCTGCACGCTCCCTTTGTGTGGGCCGAGGTGCCGTGGCTGGAAGGCATCTTCCGCATCGGCGGGGGCATGGTCTTCAAGTGGGTGCTCGCCGCGCAGGCGGCCAGCTGGGCGGATCCGGTGTTTTCCGGCATGGCTGAACGCGCGGGCCAGGTGTGGTGGGGCGTGCATGCCTATGCGTTTCAGATCTTCTTTGATTTTGCAGGCTATTCGCACATGGCGCTGGGCGTTGCGTTGCTGCTGGGCTTTCGCTTGCCCGAAAACTTCACCCAGCCGTATCTGGCTACGTCGTTTCAGGACTTCTGGCGCCGCTGGCATCGGTCGCTGTCTTTTTTCTTCCGTGATCATCTGTATATCGAGGCGTTTGGCGGCAACCGGCACGGCAAAGTGGCGGCTCTGGTGGGTGCGGCGGGGACCATGCTGGTCAGCGGGCTGTGGCATGGCGCGAGCATCACCTTCGTGATCTGGGGGGCGTGGCACGCGCTGGTGCTGACGGCCGAACGGCTGCTGCCTGGCCGCTCGAAATGGCCGGCGGCGCTGGGCTGGCTCCTGACCTTCGAAGGCGTGGCCTGGGGCTGGGTGTGCTTCCGGGCCGAAGACTGGACCAGCGCCCAGGCGGTGTTTTCCCAAGCCTTTGGCGCGTTGCCGTGGGCATGGCCGGTGCTGGATACGGCTGCGTGGCTTGCACTGGCCTGGGGCACGGCCATGGTCATCGCGGTGAGCGTGGAACGGGGGGTGCTGGAGCGTGGCACCGCATGGGCAACGGTGGTGGATCAAGGCCAAGGGCCGCGCTGGGGCTCGGCTGTCACCGCCGTGGGCCTGGCTGCGTTGGCGGCGCTGGTCATCGCGCTGGGCCCGGTGGGCGTGCCGCCGTTCATCTACGCCGGTTTTTGATGATTGTTTCCTTTCCTTTTTGACCTTGAGGTTGCCATGTCCGTTTCCACTCCGCGTCGTTTCCTGTGGGTCGCCCTGCCGCTGGCGGTCATGGCCTGGATGGCTGCGCCCGAGTGGCCGGCCCGTGCGGGCATGATGGATGCACCGTGGCGCGATGCCTGGGTGCCGATCGCCACGGCCTGGGCCCAGACCCATCCGTCGGCGGCCTCTCCCGAAGAGGGGGCGCCGGCGCCAACCTCCGTGACCGTGCCCGCTTCGCGCCCGGCCGTCCTTGCCGGCTTGGATCCGGTGGCGAATCCGGTGGCGGTGGCCAGCAGCGCGGCGCCTGCCCTGGCTCATCCGGCGGGGCCAGCGACGGCATCGGTGGCCAGTTCTGCCAACCAGGCGTCTATCCAGGTGGCGCAGCAGGCGGTCCAGCATGATCCAATGGCCGGTGGCACGGTGCTGATGATCGGCGACTCCCTGATGGGCGAGGTGGCCGCAGGGATGCGCCAGAACCTGCCGCGCCGCTACGCGGTGGTGGATCGGCACAAGGTCAGCACGGGCCTGACCAACGTGGCCTACTACGACTGGCCGGGCACGGCGCAGGCGGCGGCAAGCGAAACCCATCCGCAGTGGGTGGTGATCCACATGGGCGCCAACGATGCCCAGGATATGCTGGTGGACAAGCACTGGATCCACTTTGGCTCGGACGTGTGGAAAGCCACCTACCTGGCCCGGGCGCAGGCCCTGCTCGATCGCCTGGCTACGGCGGCACCGGGGGTCACCGTGGTGTGGGTGGGGCTGCCGGCGATGCGCTCGGAGGAGTTCGATGCCAAGATGGCAGTGATCCGAGACCTGCAGGGCCAGGCGGCCGTTTCACGCGGGGTGGTCTACCTCGATGGCCATGTGGCCTTGGGGCCGGCGTATGCCAAGGATGCGGAGCTGACCAAGGGCCATCGGACGATCCTGCGCGCGGACGATGGCATCCACTACAGCCGCACGGGCGGCACGCAGCTGGCCCATGAAGCGGCGGTGGCGCCGGTGCTGGCCTTCCCCTGGGGCGGCTAAACCCTGGCACGTTGGGCTCGGCGGGTCAACATGCTACACTGACACCATCTTCCTGCGATGGCTTTTACCCATGTCCGATGCAACCCAAGCGCTGTGGCGGGCGGTCTTCGCCCATGACCTGACCGGTGCCCGCAAGGCGCTGTTCCAGGGGGCGGACCTGCTCGATGAGCGGCGCGCCGCCCCGGGCAGCGTAGCGGCGGTGGACCGCCCCTTTGTCCATGTGCTGCTGGGAGATCTGGACCTGCGCAGTGGGCGCTGGACCGTGGACTTGCCGATGCTGGAGCTGATGCTCGATTTCGGAGCGCCACTGGTGCTGCCCGATGACCGTTCGGCGGTCACCCTGGCTACGGTGTCGTGCGCCACCAATGCCCATGAAGCGGTGGACCGCCTGGCCCGGCGCGGGGCGGTGATTTACCCCGAGATGCTTTCAGCGGTGTTGTTGACCATCGATGCCCAGTTCGATGTGCACAAGGCGACGGCCGCCCAACCCGATCGCCTGCCGATGCTCGACACGTTGTGGGGCTACCTGTCGCCGGCCGATCGATCTTCCATCGTCAAGCATGGCTCCGCCTTCCTGGCCCGGGCCGGGGGTGAACATGGCCGGGCCGCAGTATGGCTGGCCGCGCAGCGGCCCGCGGCTTCGTTGGGAGTAGCGCTGAAGGCGGCTGAACCGGTGTCGCTGGGCAGCAATGTGGTGGCGTTCCGGCCCCGGCCGCGCTCCTGATCGGCCGAAAGCGGGCTTAAGCTAACTACGAGGCAGGCAGCGATGGGCGGTCAAGCAACGGGCCGGCGGCACGCGCGCTTCCCAAACGGTGGCACCCGGGCGAGCAGGTCGGCATGGCGGGCGGTGTCGGGCTGCACCCGCGCCGCGCCCTGGGCGGCACGGGCGGTGGCATTGCGATCCCTGGTCTGCGCGATGGTCAACGCGCGCGGCACCGTGGGGCTGATCGCCCAGGTGGCCAGGTCCGGGGTGGCCAGGAACACCGGCTGGCCCGCATCGAGCGCGGCGCGGGCTTCCATGGCGGCGCCCGCGCCGATGGCGCCATCGGCAAAGGGCATCAAGGCGAGCGCATCGCAGCCTTGGGCCAGGGCTACCCAGCGGGCCATGTCCGCGCCACAGGCCCGGGCATACTGGGCTTCGGCCGGGTTGACCACGGTGTGGCCCAGGGCGGTCAGGCTGGCGATGGCCGTGCGCTCACGGGCGCTGCCATAGGTGCCGATGGGGTGGGCGAGGTAGACACGCATGCCAACAGGTCCGAAAAAGATAGGCTCATGGTAGCACCGGCGGCAGATGATTTCCACGCCCCGGTGAAGGTGACAAGAGGCATCCTGGTCCGGTATACTGCTCACCCTTCCTCACAGAGCCCTTCCATGCGCCCCCTCCATTGGCTGGTTCAGACCGACCTGGGTGACCGGAGTGGTATTTCCGAGCTTCTGGCCACATTGGCCGCCGAAGGCGTGCCCTTCAGTCCCATTGCGCGCCACCCGCCATTTTCGACGGCGCCGCCGGTTTTTACCTTTCCAGACGACACGCTCGTGCTCGTGTATGGCACGACCAGCCTGGTGGCCACCGTGGCGGCGCACCAGCCCTGGGCGCCGGGCGTGTTCTTTGAGCCGGCGCAGTTCAGCTATTCGGCCTGGGCGCAGCACTATGGCGAACATTTGCTCAACAGCCCCTCGGAAGTGATCCAGACCACGCTGGGCGCGGTGGCGACCTTGCAGGGCCTGCCGGGGGACGATGAACCGATCTTCGTGCGGCCCGAGCACGATCTCAAGGAATTCAACGGGGGTATCCAGACAGTGGGCCAGTTCCGCGCCTTTGCCGCCGACGTGGCGCGTGGCGGCTACCCGCTGATGAACGGGCAGACGGCCATCGTGATCGGCGCTCCGCATGGGATTGATGCCGAGTGGCGCGTGTTCGTCTCCGACCAGGGTGAGGTGCTCGCAGCCAGCCGGTATCGGTGGAAGGGGCGCAAGTCCTGGGTACGCGACACCCCCGAGGAGGTGCTGGCCTTTGCCAGGGCGCGGGCCAAGGAGTGGAGCCCGGCGCCGGTCTTTGTGATGGATGTGGCCCGTTCGGGCGAGGGGTTGTTCATCGTCGAAGCCCAGTGTGCACACAGTGCAGGGCTGTATGACGTGGATCTGGTGGCCTGGGTCCACGGGATGAACCGCGTGGTGCAGCGTTGGGCCGAGACAACCGCACCGACCGCCAGGCCCGGCAGCGCCACCGCGCTGCGGCCCAGTTTGCGTTGAAGACAGCCAAGGATGGCTGGCGACCCCACCGGTTTAAGTCAGGCGGAGCATCCGGCCAGGCCCCACATGGCCTGGCTGGCGGTGAAGCTAGATCAGCGTTTCGACCACCACCAATTCCGTGTCGGCGCGCGCTTCGATGGTCAGATGCATTTCATCCCGGATGGCCAGGCCGTCGCGGGGCTGAAGGCCGATGCCATTGACGGTGACGTCGCCCAAGGTTACCAGGTAGGCGGTGCGGGCGGCCCCCAGTGGGTGGACGAGCGTGCCGCCGGCGGCCAGGTGGGCGCCGAGCAACCGACCTCTGGTGCGGATCGGCAGGGCTCCCTCATCGCCCGGTAGACCGCTGGCCAGGGCGACGAACTTGTCCGAACGATCGCCCTTCGGAAATGGACGGGTGCCCCAGCTGGGCGCGCCCCCGGCGTGCTCGGGGAACAGCCAGATCTGGAACAACATGGTGGGGGTGGAGCCGGGGTTGAACTCGGCATGGGTGATGCCCGTGCCCGCACTCATGACCTGAACCTCGCCGGCAGCGGTGACGCCTTGGTTGCCCAGGCTGTCGCGGTGGTGGATGACGCCTTCGCGCACGTAGGTGATGATCTCCATGTTGGCATGGGGATGCATGGGAAACCCGGCACCGGGGGCGATGGTGTCATCGTTCCACACCCGCAACGCCCCCCAATGATCCCGGTCCGGATCGCGGTAGGAGGCAAAGGAGAAATGATGATGGGCATCGAGCCAACCGTGGTTGGCATGGCCCAACGTTGCAAAGGGGCGAGGGTCAAGCATGGCACACTCCAGGTTTAAGATCTCCTCAAAGTGGGCGAGGGGACCGGGCTGGGGTAGGGCCGCGGGGTGAACGGTGTGTCCTAAGCGCGATGACGGCTCCGGCCCGGATCGGCGATCGGCGACCTGGCCAAGGCTTGCTGGCGCAACTGCGCCAGCCGTTCGCAATGAAGCGCGGGCAAGGGGGCGTAGCGGGCGGCTTCGCCATCGAGGTGCGCCCGGGTGGGGTAGCCGCGGGCCCATAGCGCCTGGGCCAGTGGGCGCCAGCGTTCATGATCCCAGACCGGCAGGTTGCGAAAGCGATCGGCCCGGTGGCCGGTGGTGGCCTGGGTGCGCAAGGTCTGGGCCAGGGCGGTTTCATCCACCGGGGCACCGAGCTTGACCCATACCGCCCACAGGCTGATCCAAAAATCCATGGGCAGATCGCGGTCGCAGGTGGAGACTTCGATGCTGTCGGCGATCAGGGACAACAAGGGCAGGGCGGGCGACTGGTCGGCCCAGACTTCACCGCGCTGGGTATGGACGTGGTCAAACCAATCCAACAGACCGGTCAGCCCGCCGGGCAGCCCGCCAGGCAAGAGGCGGGCGGGGGTATGGCCATAGCGCGAACCGGTGGCCAGGTTCTGGATGCGGCGGTGGAGCTCGGCGGTGGCGTGCGCGAGCGGCTCGATGGCCCATCCCTGGGTTTGGGCGTGCTCCCATAGGGTAGGCCAGCGGAAGGGCCATTGGGCCTCAGCGGGCACGGGCAGGCCCTGGCGCAGCAGCCAGGTTACCCAAACCCGGGTGCGGCGGATGGCGGCACGGGTTTGCGGCGGGGGGTGGCCGCCACCGCCTTCGCAGATCAAGGTCACGGCGCCATCATCGAGCGGCGGCCGAAAGCCGGCGGCGATCAGGGCCCGGACCACGGTGCGGTGCCGGCCGGCCAGGGCCAGCTTCCATATCCAGCCTGGCCGGGCGCGGTGAATCTGAGCCTTCACCAGGGCCAGCAACAGGCGTTGCCAGGCATGGGGGCTCAAGTGGTGGGGTTGGCGGGTGACCGGATCGGCCAGGGTGCGGTGATAGCTTTCATGGGGAAAACGTAACAGGTAGGCGGGCAGATCGAAGTCAAACAGGCCCGTCGGGCGGCGGGTCTTGGGGTAGGCAAAGCCCGCGGCGGCCAGGTGTTCGGCACGCTGGACCAGGGCTTCGCCGCCGGCGGCGGTATCGCGGGGCCACCAGCGTTCCCAGGCGGTGGACCAGGCCAGCCAGGCACGCCGGCCGCGGGGATCGGCGCTTAAGCGGGCTTTCCAGCGCACCTTGGCGAGGGAGCTGAACATGGCCTAGAGCTGGATGTCCAGGCGCACGGTGCCCTCGGCGGTGCCCGCAGGCATATCGCCCTGGCAGGCGCTGGCCGGGGTGGTGTTGGGCACGGCGGTGAGCAGGGCCTGGCAGGCGCTGGCGGGCACGCCGGTGTAGCGAACCACGGCCTGGCCGGTGGGGAAGATCAGCAGGCGCACTTCGGTGTGCCAGGGAGTCCAGGCGCTGCCATCGGGCAGCAGCCAGTCGTGGAAGAAGTAGGCGGCC
>Ga0163162_10006351_pt1 | contig 11444 bp, 8 predicted proteins | sample S55metaG_FD_115310 | JGI IMG/M metagenome (GOLD analysis project Ga0163162, IMG submission 115310) | Switchgrass rhizosphere microbial communities from Kellogg Biological Station, Michigan, USA - S5-5 metaG | ecosystem: Host-associated > Plants > Roots > Rhizosphere > Soil | place: USA: Michigan...
CGGGCTCGCTGATCTGGCCTTCACTGTACCAGCCGCGGATGTGCGGGCAATGCCCATAACGGAGTATCCCCTGAAGCGCAAAGCCCGCAGCGCATGGCTTTGCTGGCCGGTTATGGGTTGAATAACAAACCCGAATGAGTCTTTTGACGGCCGCCCCACTACCATCGTTTCAACAGGGACCGAAGCAGCAACGCACCCGAACTGACTACCTGATCACTCACCCAGAGGCGCGCACATGTTCAGCTTCAGACAGACCATCGCGGCAACCGATCCGGAATTGCGACGGGCCATCCGCGCGGAATCACTGCGTCAGCAGGATCACATCGAACTGATCGCATCGGAAAACTACGCGTCGCCTGCGGTGATGGAGGCTCAGGGGTCGCTCCTGACCAACAAGTACGCGGAAGGCTATCCGGGCAAGCGCTACTACGGCGGCTGCGAACATGTCGACGTGGCCGAGCAGCTCGCCATCGACCGGGCGAAGCTGCTCTTTCACGCCGGCTACGCCAACGTGCAGCCCCATTCGGGGTCGCAGGCGAATCAGGCGGTCTATCTTTCGGTGCTCAAGCCCGGAGACACGATTCTCGGCATGTCACTCGCGCACGGCGGACACCTGACCCACGGCGCGTCGGTGAACGTGAGCGGCAAGCTGTTCAAGGCTGTCGCCTACGGCCTGCATCCGGATACCGAGGAGATCGACTACGACGAAGTCGAGCGTCTCGCCCATGAACACAAGCCACGCATGATCGTGGCAGGCGCATCGGCGTACGCGCTCGTGATCGACTGGAAGCGCTTCCGTGCGATCGCCGACCAGGTGGGCGCCTACCTCTTCGTCGACATGGCGCACTACGCGGGCCTCATTGCAGCCGGACTCTATCCGAGCCCTGTGGGCATCGCGGACTTCGTGACGTCGACGACCCACAAAACCCTGCGCGGACCGCGCGGCGGCCTGATTCTCGCCGGCGTCGAGCACGAAAAGGCCCTCAATTCCACGATCTTTCCCGGCATTCAGGGCGGCCCGTTGATGCATGTGGTCGCGGCGAAGGCGGTCGCGTTTCGCGAAGCGATGAGCGACGAATTCAGGCAATACCAGCAACAGGTGCTGACCAATGCCCGCGTCATGGCAAAGACGCTGCAGGAACGCGGGCTGCGCATCGTATCGGGCCGCACGGACTCGCATCTCTTCCTTCTGGATCTGCGCGCGAAAAACATCACTGGCAAGGACGCGGCGGCCGCGCTCGGCCGCGCGTCGATCACGGTCAACAAGAACGCGATTCCCAACGACCCGCAAAAGCCCTTCGTCACGAGCGGCGTGCGCATCGGCTCGCCCGCGATGACGACGCGCGGCTTTCGCGACCTCGAAGCGCAACAGCTCGGCAATCTGATCGCCGATGTGCTGGAAGCACCGGCGAACGATCTCGTCATCCGCCGGGTGGCGGACGCCGTGAAGGCCCTGACACGCCGCTTCCCGGTCTATGGCGACGCGCCGGACCACGACAGCGTGCGTCATGAACCCGGTTCGGGCCGCGCCTCGAGCTGAGTCCAGCGAATCCTGTCCGACCACACCACCACGTTGAGGAGCACAACATGTCGAATCCTTCAGGCACACGCATTCCCGGCCGCAACTTCCTGGCCGTGCCCGGTCCCACGAACATTCCCGACCAGGTTCTGCGCTCCATGGTCGTGTCGATGGAAGACCATCGTTCGAGCAAATTCCCCGAACTCGCCAATGGCGTGCTGAGCGATCTCAAGGCGCTCTACAAGACCACGACCGGCCAGCCGTTCATCTTCCCTTCATCGGGAACGGGCGCATGGGAAGCGGCGCTCACGAACACGCTTTCGCCGGGCGACAAGGTGGTCGTCGCGCGCTTCGGACAGTTCAGCCATCTGTGGGCCGACATGGCGCACCGTCTCGGCTTCGAAGTGGAGATCGTCGATGTCGAATGGGGTGAAGGCGTGCCGGTGGAGCGCATCGAGGAGATCCTTCGCGCCGACAAGCAGCACACGATCAAGGGCATCCTCGCATGCCACAACGAAACGGCGACGGGCGTCACGAGCGATATCGGCGCCTTGCGCGCCGCGATGGACAATGCGCGCCACCCGGCGCTCCTTTTCGTCGACGGAGTGAGTTCGATCGGCTGCATCGATTTCCGCATGGATGACTGGCGCGTCGACCTGGCCGTCACCGGCTCGCAGAAGGGCCTGATGCTGCCCGCTGGCCTCGGCATCCTGTGCGTGAGCCAGAAGGCGCTGAAGGCGAGCGAGACGGCCACGTCGCGCCGCTGCTACTTCGATCTCGCGGACATGATCAAGGCGAACGCGACCGGCTACTTTCCGTACACGCCTGCGTTGCCGCTCCTCTACGGCCTGCGCACCGCGCTCGACCTGCTCTTCGAAGAAGGGCTCGATAACGTGTTCGCGCGCCACCACTATCTTGCCCAGGGCGTGCGCGCCGCGATCACCGAAGGCTGGGACCTAGGCGTATGCGCGAAGGCACCCAAGTGGCATTCCGACACGGTCAGCGCGATCGTCGTTCCCGAAAAGTTCAACGCGGCCCATGTCATCGACCGTGCCTATCGCCGCTACAACCTGGCGCTCGGCGCCGGGCTCTCGAAAGTGGCGGGCAAGGTGTTTCGCATCGGCCACCTCGGCGACCTCAATGAACTGATGCTGATGGGCGCGATTGCGGGCGCGGAGATGGCGATGCTCGACATCGGCATCGACGTGCGTCCGGGCAGCGGCACAGGCGCGGCCGCCCAATACTGGCGCACCCACGAGCGCACGCAGAAGAAGCCCGCGCAGCGACAGGAGAAGCGGAACGAAACACGCGCCGCAGCCGTGGCCTGACCGAACCGACCCACCAGCAAGGACGCCGACAGCATGCGACAAGACATCGTATTTCTCGACCGCTCCACCTTGAAAGCCGATGTGCGGCGTCCTTCCTTCGAGCATCGCTGGGAAGAGTACGACGTCAGCTCCGCGCGCGACGTGGCGAACCGGCTCGAAGGCGCGACCATCGCGATCACGAACAAGGTGCCGCTGCGTGCCGACACGCTCGCGAAGCTGCCCCGCCTCAAGCTGATCGCGGTGGCCGCCACCGGCTACGACGTGATCGACACCGCGTATTGCCGGGACCACGGCATCGCGGTCGCGAACATCCGCAACTATGCGACCCATACCGTGCCCGAGCACGCATTCGCGCTGATTCTCGCGCTGCGCCGCAATCTGGGCGCCTATCGCGAAGACGTGCGGCGAGGCCGCTGGCAGACGAGCGAGCAGTTCTGCTTCTTCGATCACCCGATTCGCGACCTGCATGGCGCGACCATCGGCATCGTCGGCGAAGGGTCGCTCGGGCGGGGCACGGCTGCGATTGCACGCGGCTTCGGAATGCGCGTGCTGTTCGCCGAGCATGGCTCGTCGAGGAAGGAACTGCTGGACGGCACCGCCTACGCGCCATTCGATCAACTGCTTCGCGAGTCGGATGTCATCTCGCTGCATACGCCGCTCAGGCCCGCGACGCGCAACATGATCGCGCTCGAACAGTTCCGCATGATGAAGCGCACGGCTCTTTTGATCAACACTTCGCGCGGCGGGCTCGTGTGCGAAGACTCGCTCGTCGCGGCGCTCAAGGAAGGGCTGATCGCGGGCGCGGGCTTCGATGTGCTGACGACGGAGCCGCCCAGGGACGGCAATCCGCTGCTCGATCCGGACTTGCCGAACTTCATCCTGACGCCGCATGTCGCGTGGGCCTCGCATGACGCCATGCAGTTCCTCGCTGACCAGCTGATCGACAACATCGAGGCGTTCGTGCGCGGCAAGCCGCAGCATCTCGTCACCTGAGCGGACCGGAGCAACCGCTACCGCCGCTACGTCACACACATTCCAGCAACCCCGCATTCATCCAGGAAACCAGCATGGACATCCACGAATATCAGGCGAAGGAACTGCTGTCCGGGTTCGGCGTGCCAATCCAGCGCGGCGCGGTCGCCTACACGCCCGACCAGGCCGTCTACTGCGCCACCGAACTCGGCGGCTGGCACTGGGCCGTGAAGGCGCAGATTCACTCCGGTGCGCGCGGCAAGGCAGGCGGCATCAAGCTGTGCGAGACCTATCACGACGTGCACGAAGCCGCGACCGGCCTCTTCGGCAAGCATCTCGTCACGAAGCAGACTGGTCCGGAAGGAAAGGTCGTCGAGCGGGTCTATGTGGAAGTCGCCGAATCGTTCGAGCGCGAGCTCTATCTCGGCATCGTGCTCGACCGCAAGGCCGAACGTGTCCGCGTGATCGCCACCGCACAAGGCGGGATGGACATCGAAGAGATCGTCCATACGTCGTCCGACGCCGTGCTGCAGACGGTCGTCGAACCGGCGGTCGGGTTGCAGCAGTTCCAGGCGCGCGAACTCGCGTTCGGGCTCGGGCTGAACAGCAAGCAGGTGAGCCGCGCGGTCGCCGCCATCATGGGCGCATACCGGGCGTTTCGCGACCTCGACGCGACCATGGTCGAGATCAATCCGCTCGTCGTGACGAAGGACGACCGCGTGATCGCGCTCGACGCCAAGGTCTCATTCGACGACAACGGTCTCTTCCGGCATCCGCACGTCTCCGAGATGCGCGACGCGGCCCAGGAAGATCCGCGCGAGGCCGAGGCCGCGCAGTTCGGCCTGAACTATGTCGGGTTGGAAGGCGACATCGGCTGCATCATCAACGGCGCGGGCCTCGCGATGGCGACGATGGACACCATCAAGTACGCGGGCGGCGAACCCGCGAATTTCCTCGACGTCGGCGGCGGCGCGTCGCCCGAGCGCGTGGCCGCCGCATTTCGCCTCGTGCTGTCGGACCCGAACGTGTCCGCGATTCTCGTGAACATCTTCGCGGGCATCAATCGCTGCGACTGGGTGGCCGAAGGCGTCGTGCAGGCCGCGAAGAACCTGCGCGTGCCGCTCGTCGTCCGCCTTGCGGGCACGAACGTCGAACAGGGGCGCAGGATCGTGAGGGAAAGCGGGTTGCCGATCATCGCCGCCGACACGCTGCTGGAAGCGGCGCAAAAAGCGGTCGAGGCGTCCAAGGCGCACCGCGCCGGCAAGAGCAAATAGGGAGAAAGAACATGAGCATTCTCATCGACGAAACGACGCGCGTGATCGTGCAGGGCTTCACCGGCTACAAGGCCTCCGTTCATGCGAAGGAGAGGATCGCGTACGGCACCAACGTGGTGGGCGGCGTAACACCTGGCAAGGGCGGGCAGCGCCATCTCGACCTGCCCGTCTTCAACACCGTGAAGGAAGCAGTGCGCGCAACCGGCGCCACAGCGAGCCTCGTGTTCGTGCCGCCGCCCTACTGCGGCGACTCGATCATGGAAGCCGCCGACGCCGGTCTCGAACTCGTCTGCGCGATCACCGACGGCATTCCGGCGCAGGACATGATGCGCGTGAAGCGCTATCTGCTGCGCTATCCGAAGGAGCAGCGCACGACGCTCGTCGGGCCGAACTGCGCGGGCATCATCAGCGCGGGCCGCGCGATGCTCGGCATCATGCCGGGACATATCTACCGGCGCGGTTCGGTCGGCATCGTGTCGCGTTCCGGCACGCTCGGCTATGAAGCCGCTGCTCAACTCAACGCACTCGGTCTCGGCGTGACGACGAGCGTCGGCATCGGCGGCGATCCGATCAACGGCAGTTCCTTCCTCGATCATCTGCGCCGCTTCGAGCAGGACCCGGAGACGGAGGTCGTGATCATGATCGGCGAGATCGGCGGGCCGCAGGAAGCGGAGGCCGCGCGCTGGGTCAGGGATCACATGACGAAGCCGGTGGTCGGCTACGTGGCGGGCCTCACCGCTCCGAAGGGCCGGCGCATGGGGCACGCGGGCGCGATCATTTCGGCGACAGGCGACAGCGCAGCCGAGAAGGCCGAGATCATGAAGTCCTACGGCTTGTTCGTCGCGCCCAGTGCGTCCGACCTCGGGTCCACGGTGGCTGCGGCGCTTGCTCAAAATGTCACGCGCCGCGTCGCTTGAGCGCGAAGGCGGCACCGCTGCCGCCCTCGCCCCCGCACTCACGCACCCGGCGCACCGGCAGCCTTCCGGGGAAGCGGAGGTGGCGCGCCTTGCCACCGCCTCGGCCGCGCTGCCGAAGCTCGATTCGAAGGCTTATGAGCCCGGGGTCGTCGATTTGCTGTTCGGCCTGCTCTGCGACGTGGCCCGGCGGCGCCAGCCAGAAGTCGAACTCGCGCTGCGCGGCCAGTCGCTGCCCGACACCGTGCCGCGCGCCGTCTGGCGTCGAAGCCTCCAGGCGCAGGGCATCTGGTTTCAACTGCTGAGCATCGCCGAGCAGAGCACGGCGATGCGCCGCCGCCGCGAGATCGAGATCGAATGCGGCTACGATCACCTGCCCGCGTCGTTCGCGCGCGTCGTTGCGGAAGCGGCGGCGGCGGGTGTGCCCGCCGAAGAGGTGCGCTCGGTGTTGCAGAACCTGAAGGTGCGCCCCGTCATCACCGCGCATCCGACGGAAGCCAAGCGTGTGACCGTGCTCGAGATTCATCGGCGCATCTATCGAAAGCTCATGGATCTCGAGTCGCCACGGTGGACGCCGCGCGAAAGGCGCGCGCTCGTCGGCGCGCTCGGCAATGAGATCGAGTTGCTGTGGATGAGCGGAGAGTTGCGCCGTGAAAAGCCGACGGTTGCTCAGGAAGTGGCCTGGGGCCTGCACTTTTTCAGCGAAACGCTTTTCGAGGCGGTGCCGCTGCTCCTCGACAAGCTGGAAGAGGCGCTGCATCACTACTACCCTGACGAGCGCTTCGAGACGCCGCGCTTCTTTCAGTTCGGCTCGTGGATAGGCGGCGACCGCGACGGCAATCCGTTCGTCAACAACGAGGTCACTCGCGCGACGCTGCATGAAAACCGCCTTGCGTGCCTGAAGCGGTATCGGCAGCGCCTCGTCGAATTGACGCAGACACTCAGCCTCACCGCCGAAGCGCTGCCCATGCCGGAGTCGTTCAGGCAGCAGCTCTCGCGCGCCCTCGAACAAAGCGGTGAAGGTGAGACCATCGCCGCGCGCAACCCGGGCGAACTCGCGCGCCAGTATCTGACGTGCATGCTGCGGCGGCTCGACACGACCCTCGGCCATGCGCAACGCCGCGGCGCCGGAGCGGCACCCGAAGGCGGCTATGCCACGGCGGACGAGCTGGCCGCCGATCTGCGCGTGATCGAACAGGCCTTCGTCGCCACCGGCAGCATCGCGCTTGCACGCACTTACGTGCGGCCACTGCGGCACGAAGTGGAGACGTTCCGCTTCTCGACCGTGCAGCTCGACCTGAGAGAAAACTCGACGGTGATCGAGAAGACGCTCGTGGCGCTCTGGCGCTCGCGCGCGGCAGACGGCGCGGAGCCGCCCGCGCCGCAGTCGCCCCAATGGAAGGCGTGGCTGCTTGCGGAACTGGCGCGTCCGCTCGATGCCAATATGAGCGACGCAAGCCGCGCCGCATTGCTCGGCACGCTGCCAGCGCTCGAAGCCGAAACGCTGCAGATCTTCTGCACGGTCCGGGAGATGCGTCGCGTGGTGGATCGCAATGCGTTCGGCTCCTTCATCCTGAGCATGACACATCACGCGACCGACATCCTGGGTGTCTATCTGCTCGCGAAGGAAGCCGGCCTGTTCTCCGATGCGGCCGGGATAGAAAGCTGCACGCTGCCTGTCGTGCCGCTTCTGGAAACCATCGACGACCTGCGCCGCGCTCCCGAGATCCTGCGCGAGCTGCTTGCCGTTCCGATCGTCCGCCGCAGCCTGCGCGCCCAGGGCGGCGTGCTCGAAATCATGATCGGCTATTCCGACTCGAACAAGGACGGCGGCTTCTTCGCGAGCAACTGGGAATTGTCCAAGGCACAGACAAAGATCACGCGCCTTGGCAAGGAACTGGGCGTGACGATCGCGTTCTTCCATGGCCGCGGCGGGTCGGTAAGCCGCGGCGGCCTTCCCGCCGGACGCGCGATCGCGGCGCTGCCCGTAAGCTCCGTGAATGCACGCTTTCGCGTAACGGAGCAAGGTGAAGTCGTCTCGTTCAAGTATGCGAATCGCGGAACGGCGCAGTATCACGTCGAGTTGCTCGCATCGAGCGTGCTCGAGCACACGCTCAAGTCGGAACGTGAAGAGGCGCTCGTGCCGAAAGGCGAATTCGACGAAGCGATGGAAGCGCTCTCAGGCGCATCGCGTGCGGCGTATGCGAAGTTCATCGAGCAGCCCGATCTGATTGCGTATTTTCAGGCAGCCAGTCCGCTCGAAGAACTCTCGGCGCTCAACATGGGGTCGCGGCCGGCGCGGCGCTTTGGCGCGCGCACCATGCAGGATCTGCGTGCGATTCCGTGGGTATTCGCGTGGACGCAGAACCGGCATGCGCTCACGGGTTGGTATGGCGTCGGCAGTGCGATAGCGGCGTTTCTCGCGGTGCGCAAGGAGCGCGGTCACGAACTGCTCAAGCGCATGTATGAGGAATCGCGCCTGTTCCGGCTGATCATCGACGAGGTCGAAAAGACGCTCGCCCAGGTCGATCTGGACATCGCGCGCGGCTATGCGGAATTCGTCGCCGACCACCGGTTGCGCGAGAGCGTCTTCGGCGAGATCGAGCACGAACTGCACCTCACCACGCAGATGGTGCTGCGCGTGAGCGGGGGCAACGAGATTGCGGAGCGTTTTCCACGGTTTCGCGAGCGGCTCGCGCGCAGGCTGCCGGCCATCAACCAGGTCGGCCGGCAGCAGATCGAACTGCTGCGGCTCTATCGGCAGGCCAGCTCGGATGTGGAAAGGCGCGGCTATCTGGTGCCGCTCCTGCTCTCGATCAACTGCATCGCTTCAGGCTTCGGCGCAACCGGCTGAACCACCCTTTCGGAATTCCACCACAGGAGGTCAAGCATGAGCTTTACCGTGATCGAGCAGGCCACGCCACGCCTGCACCGCTCGGAGCTTGCGGTCCCCGGCTCCAATCCGGCGATGTTCGAAAAGGCCGCTAAATCTGCTGCCGACATCATCTTCCTCGACTGCGAGGACGCCGTCGCGCCCGACGACAAGGAGCAGGCGCGCAGGAACATCGTCGCGGGCCTGAACGACATCGACTGGGGCAGCAAGACGATGATGGTCCGCATCAACGGACTCGATACGCACTACATGTATCGCGATGTCGTCGATATCGTGGAAGCGTGCCCGCGTCTCGACATGATCCTGATTCCGAAGGTGGGCGTCGCCGCCGATGTCTACGCGCTCGACATGCTCGTGACGCAGATCGAAACGGCAAAGCGCCGCACGCGCCGCATCGGCTTCGAGGTGCTCATCGAAACGGCGCTCGGCATGGCCAACGTCGAAGCGATCGCGCAAGCGAGCAAGCGGCTCGAAGCGATGTCGTTCGGCGTCGCGGACTATGCGGCGTCGACACGCGCGCGCACGACGGTGATCGGCGGCGTCAATCGCGATTCCGGCGTGCTCACTGACCAGAACGAGCGCGGCGAGCGCGACTACTTCTGGACCGATCAGTGGCATGCGGCTCAAACGCGCATGATGGTGGCGTGCCGTGCCTACGGGCTGCGTCCCATCGACGGCCCGTTCGGCGATTTCAGCGACCCGGACGGCTACGACGCTGCGGCGAAGCGCGCGGCCGTGCTTGGCTACGAGGGCAAATGGGCGATTCATCCGTCGCAGATCGAGCTGGCGAACAAGGTGTTCACGCCGTCGGAAGCGGAGGTCACGAAGGCGCGCCGCATCATGGAAGCGATGGCGCAGGCGGCGAACGACGGCAAGGGCGCCGTGTCGCTCGACGGCCGCCTGATCGACGCGGCGAGCATCCGCATGGCCGAGGCGTTGTTGGCCACCGCCAACGCGATCGCAGGATCGAAGCGGTAATTCAGCCGATGGCCGCTGCATCGCGGCGGTCATCGCGCGCGTTCGTCTGACGCCACGCCGCTATCATCGATTCGGCCGAGCGGTCGATGTCGTCCTCCGTCGCCGGCCACGCAATGACCGACACCCGCATCACCTCGCGGTCGCGCCAGCGCATTGCGCCGACATAGCAAACGCCGGCCGCCTGAATCCGTTCGACGGTTGCCAGCGTGAGCGCATCGCGTCGTGCCGGATCCTCGTCGCCCGCTCCGAAGCGCACCGCGAACTGATTCAGTTCGACCTCGTTCAGCACCTCGATGCCCGGCTCCGCGGCCAGTCGCGCCGCCATGCGCCGGGCGAGCGCGCAATGCCGCTCGATCATCTGCGCGATGCCTTGCCGGCCGAACGCGCGCAACAGCGCCCAAAGCGCAAATCCGCGCGCACGTCGCGAGAGTTCGGGGGCATAGTGCAACGGGTCGCGGATCTCGTCGCCGCCGGTTGGCAGGTAGCTCGCGTCGATCGACATGGCGCGCCGGTGCGCGTTTGCATCGCGCACGAACGCGCAGCCGCATTCATAGGGCGCCTGGAGCCACTTGTGCGCATCGGTGGCCCATGAGTCCGCGTCTTCGATGCCGTCGGAAAGCCGCGCTTTCGACGGACATGCCTGCGCCCACAAGCCGAACGCGCCATCCACATGCAGCCATCCGCCGCGCGCATGCGTAAGCGCTGCGATCTCGCGGAAAGCGTCGAATGCGCCCGTCACGATGTGGCCGGCCTGCGCAATCACGATCAGCGGACCATTGGCGTCGGCGAGTGCGGCGCCCAGCGCGCCGGCATCCATGCGGCCGGCGGCGTCGACGGGAATCTTCACGACGCGGCGCTCACCGAAGCCCAGGTAGCGCAATGCGGCGAAGACGCTCGCGTGTACATCGCAGCCGAGGTACACGGTGATGGGCGACGCACCGAACATCCCGTCGGCTTCGACGTCCCAGCCTGCGCGCCGCAGCAACGCGCCGCGCGCGGCCGCGAGGCACACGAAGTTGCTCATCGTCGCGCCGCTCGTGATGCCGACGGAACACTCGCGCGGCAGCCTCAGAATATCGATGAGCCATTGCGCGGCAACCTGCTCGGCCACGGCGCCCGCCGGCGCACCGTGATAGCTGCCGGCGTTTTGCCCCCACATGCTCGTGAGCCAGTCGGCGGCCACGCCCACAGGGTGCGAGCCGCCTACGACCCATCCGAAGAATCGCGGCCCGGCCGTGCCCATCAGGCCTGGCTCAGCTGCCGCGACAAGCCATTCGATGACGTCATCGGCTGGCGAACCGGCCTCGGGCACGGGACCACCGAACGCACGCATCAGGGCATCGAAATTGGCGGCTGCGTTCGGCGCGCGCGTTGCGCGTGCGTCGTCGAACGCGAGAGCGTGGCGATATGCGGCCTCCAGCGCCGCGCGGGCGTCGGTCTTGTTCAGTGAATCGCGTGGATCGCGGGACATGGGTCGTGTTGGTGTTGTTTACGCCGTTTGATGCACCTGGGCTTTCATGAAACCCGGAGTTCTATTGGTCTATTAGCTCTGCCCCTGTCCGGGGC
>Ga0163162_10006358_pt1 | contig 11436 bp, 9 predicted proteins | sample S55metaG_FD_115310 | JGI IMG/M metagenome (GOLD analysis project Ga0163162, IMG submission 115310) | Switchgrass rhizosphere microbial communities from Kellogg Biological Station, Michigan, USA - S5-5 metaG | ecosystem: Host-associated > Plants > Roots > Rhizosphere > Soil | place: USA: Michigan...
CGATCACCTGCCGCCCGAAATCATAGCCGCCGGCGTTGGTGGTGAGGATAGCGGGGCCGTTACTGAGCATAACCCGCGCGGTCACATCGCGCATTTCCACCACGTCGACTTTCGCCGAATGCTGGACGGCACTGCCGGCAGTCACCGAGAAGTTGCGTCCGTCATCGTCCTGCCCGCGATACATCGCGCTGACCACTCGCAACCTGTCCGCCAGCATGGCGACCTTGTTGCGATCGAGGAGGAAGCTGATCTCACCGCGCGGGCTGAGCGGGGCAAGCACCATCACTGCCAGCAGTGCGCCGATAAGGCCGGGCAGGACGACCGACAGCAGCCGCACCGTGCGATCGTGGGAACCACCCGGTGCCGCGAAAAGCTGGCGCCGCGAGCGCATCTGGTCGGCCTGGAGAGTCATCGCGGCTGCTCCGGCCTATTCGTGGCTGAAAATGTCACGGTCGGCCCAGCCGGCGATATCGAGCAGGGCTCGCGTCGGCAGGAAATCATAGGCGGCCTGCGCGATCTCGGTGCGCCCTTCGCGCGCCAGCCTTTCGACCAGGATCTGATGCATGGCATGGAGATACCGCACGTCTGAGGCGGCATATTCCTGTTGTGGATCGGTCAGGCTGGCAGCGCCCCAATCGCTCGATTGCTGCTGCTTCGAGATTTCCTTGCCCAGCAGTTCGCGCACCAGATCCTTCAACCCGTGGCGGTCCGTATAGGTACGCACCAGTTTGGAGGCGATCTTGGTGCAGAACACCGGAGTCGCCATCACTCCCAGATAATGCTGGATCGCCGCGAGGTCGAACCGGGCGAAGTGGAACAGCTTGATCCGCGCGGGATCGGCCAGCACCGCCTTCAGGTTCGGCGCATCGTATAAACTGCCGTTGGCAAAGCGGACAAGGTGCTCGTCCCCCTTTCCATCGGAAATCTGGACCAGGCACAAGCGGTCGCGCGTAGTGATAAGTCCCATCGTCTCAGTGTCGACGGCAACGATTCCCGGTGCGAGCACGCCCTCGGGAAGATCTTCTTCATGCAGATATACGGCCATTCGCCCACGCTTAGGCGCTCGCGCGGCGGGCGGCAAGCGTGGAGGTCTTCCCTTGGGACGCCATGGCCGCGCGGTCATGCGGGCGGCCGCGTCAGAGCCGACCGATGCTGGTGTAATGGAAGCCGGCTGTTCGCACTTCGTCCGGGTTGTACACGTTGCGCAGATCCACAAGGATCGGCTGCGCGGCCAACTGGCGGATGCGCTGCAGGTCGATCCCGCGGAAGGCGTCCCATTCGGTGACCAGCACCACCGCATCGGCCCCCGTCACCGCTTCGTAGGCGTTCTTGGCCATAGTCACCTCGGGCATCATAGGAGCGGCGAGTTCCATGCCTTCGGGATCGTAAGCGACGACTTCCGCGCCGGCATCGAGCAGCGCCTGCACGATGGCGATGGAGGGCGCGTCGCGCATATCGTCGGTGTTGGGTTTGAACGTCAGTCCCAGCAGCGCGATCTTCTTGCCACGCGCTTCACCCGCGCCAGCCTCGGCCAGCGCTTCGATCACCTTGCGGCCCATGGCGCGCTTGCGGCTGTCGTTGGTCTTGACCACCGCTTCGACGATGCGGACGGGGCTGTTATAGTCCTCTGCCGTCTTGAGCAGGGCCAGCGTGTCCTTGGGAAAGCACGACCCGCCATACCCCGGGCCGGCGTGGAGGAACTTCGATCCGATGCGGTTGTCGAGCCCGATGCCGCGTGCCACGTCCTGCACATCGCCGCCGACTTTCTCGCACAAGTCGGCCATCTCGTTGATGAAAGTAATCTTGGTCGCAAGGAATGCGTTGGCGGCATACTTGATCAGTTCGGAGCTACGCCGGCTGGTGAACAGGATCGGCGCCTTGTTCAGGAACAGTGGGCGATAGACCTCGGTCATCACGGTGCGCGCCCACTCGTCCTCCGCCCCGATCACGATGCGGTCCGGGCGCTTGAAATCGGTGATAGCCGCGCCTTCGCGCAGGAATTCGGGGTTGGAGACCACCGCGAATTTCGTGGTCGTGCCGCTTTCGCGGATGATTCGCTCCACTTCATCGCCAGTGCCCACGGGTACGGTGGACTTGGTCACGATAACTGCCGGGTTCTGCAAGCTATCCGCCACTTCCTGAGCCACGGCATAGACATAGCTCAGATCGGCATGGCCGTCGCCGCGGCGCGAGGGCGTGCCCACCGCGATGAAAATAGCCTGCGCTCCGTCAATCGCCGAAGGTAGGTCGGTGGAAAACGACAAGCGGCCGCCGCGCACGTTTTGCGCCACCAGTTCGGCAAGGCCCGGCTCGAAGATCGGCATCATACCCCCGCGCAGGCGCTCGATCTTGGCCTCGTCCCTGTCGATGCAGACGACATCGTGGCCGAAATCGGCGAAGCAGGCACCCGAAACCAACCCGACATAGCCCGAACCGACCATCGCAATCTTCATGTAACGTTCCTTGATGTCTTGCCGAGCGACGCTGCGCGCGGTTAGCAAGCGGGGCCGTCGCTGGCAAACGGGGCGCGGGCTCCTTTGTGGCGCGCCTGCTTGCATCACGGTAAATTAGGAAAGCAATTCGACACGATCATGACGAAAGCCGCCATCCCTGAATCATGGCGCCCGGCGCTTGAACCCGTGCTGGCCACGGCCCCCTTGCGGGCGCTCGGCGGGTTTCTGTCGGCCGAGGAAGCCGCCGGCAAAGTGGTTTATCCACCGCGCGGGACGAGGCTCGCCGCGCTGGAATTGACCCCGTTGAACGAGGTGCGGGTCGTCATTTTGGGGCAGGATCCTTACCATGGGCCGGGTCAGGCGCATGGTCTGGCGTTTTCTGTTCCCGACGGCGTGAACGCACCACCCAGCCTTGCCAATATCACTAAGGAACTCTCCAGCGATCTAGGGCTGCCCCGCCCTTCCCACGGCAACCTCTCCGATTGGGCGCGGCAGGGCGTTCTGCTGCTCAACAATGCTTTGACGGTCGAGGCAGGGCAGGCGGGATCGCACCAGCAGCGCGGGTGGGAACCTCTGACCGACGCAGCCGTCGCCGCAGTGGCGCGTCGGCCCGAACCAACGGTGTTCATGCTGTGGGGCAGCCATGCCCAGGCAAAAGCAGCGCGCGTACCCGAACTGCAATCAGGGGCCCATCTGGTATTGCGCGCGCCCCACCCCAGTCCGCTGTCGGCGCACCGGGGCTTTCTGGGATGCCGGCACTTCAGCCAGGCGAATGCCTTCCTCGAAGCGCACGGGCGGGGCGCGATAGACTGGCGGTTGTGATCGGCGTTCAGCACGGCGCAAGGGCGCGGCCGGCAAGCTTGTCCCGGGCAGGACCGCTCCGTCACCGGGAACGAACATGCACAGCTATCGCTATCACCCACCGCTGATCGCAGACCCCAAGGCCGGCTTGCGGATCGCGCTGGTAGATGAAGACGGTGTCCTTGCAGAAGCGGTCTGGGGCAACCGCGACCGGACCCTTGCACTAGCCAATCCTGTCGAGCCGCAGCCAGAGGACCTTTGGCCCGCCATCCATCTCGATCCGGCTCGTGCTTATAATGTGCAATTGCTGACGGCGGATGGAACTGTGGCGTTTACGGACCTGATTGCAGCGGAATCGCTATCGGGCGCATCCCTGCCCGACGATGCGGGGTTGTTCGCCGCATTGGGTGACGTTCCGGTGCCCACAGAGGTTAAGCGCATTCGCACTGAAGGCTGGGGAGTGCGTGGGCTCGGCGCGGGCGACTACATCTGCGATGATCTTGCAACCGCTGAACTTGCCGTTGCCCACCCGCGCTTCTGTGCGCGGACGGCAAACGGAAGGTTTTTCCGCCTGTGCGGCACCGGCGGGCTGATCACTGTTGAGCAGGGAGGCGCGCGCGGCGATCCGCAGGGTTCCCACCTGGTCAATGACCAGCCCGCGTTTCAAGCGGCGACTGACTACGCCATCGCGATGGGCCTGCCGCGGGTTGGGCTGGCGCAGGCCCGCTACAGCGTGTGGATGCCGCTACGGCAGTCTGATCCTAAGGAAATACATTCGCCTGATGGTCATGCCGTGGTGATTCCGGCGCGAAAGGTAATCCATTTCATCGGGCTTGCGCGCGAACGCGCCCATATCGCGTTTCGGATGCCGGATGGCGGGCCATTTGAAGGCACCCAGCCGGGTCACAACTTTCTGGTGATCGGGCAGCGGGCATGGCGTGGGGCGGCGTTCTTCATCCGCACGGTGCCGCGTCGAATCGCCCTCGCCGAAAAAGCCGTGCCGCCCCGCTCCGGGCTGACGCTGGACCATCTTGTGATCGACGGCGGCACGCGGCCAGCGAACCGGGGTCAGAATCTCGCCAGTGTGATCAATGGTGAGGGCTGGGATGTCACGCACAAGGGAATCTGGACTGAAGCTGATGGTCTGGGGGGGGACCTGACCATCCGCAATTGCGAGATGACCGGCTGGCGCGGCGAGACGGTCTTTGCCTCTGGCGATGCCGATGCGATGGTGACCGTACGCAATTCGGCGTTCCGTTTTTCAAGCGGGCAGGGGCTGAATCTTAACGGCTGCCGGGTCGATGTGGACGGATGTACCATCAGCGACTGCTATCTGGGGATCGAAGGCTGGACAGGATGCCACGGGGGCCGAATCGTCAACACCACCATCTCGCGGTGCGGCAGCGCAAAGACTGGTGGCGGCGCGTTCGGGCTGGAAGGATACCTCGACTACTGGCGCCCCCATGCGCCCCACGAGATCCGTCGCACGCCCGATGCCGACGAAAAGCCGATGGGTACGATCGACATCACCTGCATCGACTGCAACCGCGCCCAGATCGGCTGGTGGCTGCGCGGGCGATTGCGGCTGGTTGATACGGCGGTGGTATTCGGCACCCCCGGCGGGCACAACGACGGATCACGGCACATCGATCTCGATGTAGAACTCGTGACCGACCATGCGGCAGCGGCTTACGTGCTTATTCGGGGCGGCATGGGCAAGGCCGGTGATCAGCGAACCGATGACGTCGCGCTGCGGGTGAGTTCAGGCAGAACGCCAGCAGCGGTTGCAAAGGGGCTGATTCCGGCACCACCAGTGCAATGGCATGGCTCGCTTGGGCCAAACGTGCGTGTGCGGTTGCGCGCCGATCGATCGAGCCCGGCACCACGTGAAATGGGAGAATCGCCCGATCACAAGCCTCGTTTCGAATAACGTATTATGAACTTCGAAAATATCCAACACGACGGTTTGTTCGCATTTGGATGTATTGTTGAAATACGGTGGCGCAATAGTAAGCTTAGGAGATCTTCAGGAGAGGGGGCTCGCCATGAACATCGTCGAACTGCAGAAGGCTATCGGTACCAAGGCGGACGGAATTTGGGGCGACGGGTCGCGCAAGGCGCTGCTCAACGTGTTTACAAATGCCGGTGCGTCGAAGCTGTCGGCAGCAGAGGCCAAAACGTTCGCTACGCGCCTGAACGTCAGCGTGAGGCAATTGCAGGCGGTTGCCAAGGTAGAAGCCGCGGGCAGCGGCTATGACACTACCGGACGACCCAAGATCCTGTTCGAACGGCATAAGTTCCACAAATACACAGGCGGCAAGTATTCCGTCTGCTCTTTCAGCAACCCTGTTTCGGGCGGTTATAACGAAAGCAGTTGGGACAAGCTGCTCGGCGCTATCGTCACCGGATCGGTTGATGCGGCTTTCATGGCGTGTTCGTGGGGAAAATTTCAGGTTTTGGGTGAATATTGGGATGATTTTGGCTATGCCTCGCCCTTTGCGCTGGCTTTTTCGACGGTCGCGTCAGAAGCCGCACATTACGAACTGCTGTGCCATTATATCGAACATTTCAATCTGCAGGACGAAATGGGTGCTCTGTCGGCCGACCCCAATACCTGCCGCGCCTTTGCCAAGGCCTACAACGGGCCGAGCTACACCAAGTTCGATTATCACACCAAACTGGCAGTCGCGATGAAGTGAAATTGACGGATTGAAAATTCGCTTTCAAGCCGGAACTTTAAGCGCAAACACGGGTTTTTGGAATGTGACTGAGCGCATGAAGTGACTTTCCCGGGCGTCGGCAATGCCGACGCCTTTTTTTGCGCAGTATAGAGGGACGGTGCGATCCGCCCCTCCAAGTTATTCAATTCACAGCAGTTTCCAGGTGATCGGTACGGTAACTGTCGTCGCTCCGCCCGGAGGGGCGGGCAGTACGCCAGCACGCGCCGGCAAGGCCAGGGCTTCGCGATCCAGCGTGGACGATCCCGAAGGGCCGACCAGTTCGGTGCGTTCGACCGAGCCTGACGCGCCGATGTAGACCTTGACCCGGGCGGTGCCTTCCTCGCCGCGCATTTGTGCCGTGCGGGGATAGGTCTGCTTGGCCGCAATCGCTCGGGCGACCTGCTTGATCCAGTCGGCCGATTGCGCCTGCACCGGTGCGATGGAAAGCGCGAATCCGGAAATGCCCAGCAGGATCGAGCAAGTGAATGATTTCAACATCGTGATATCCTTTTTGTAACTGCCTGAAAGGCGTGGTGGTGGTTGGATGAAAGGGCCTTGATTGCCTTGGCCGAGGCCTGTTCTCCTTCGCGTCCGTGCGGACGTTCAGAATTCCGTCCAGTCGTCCTCCTCGGTTCGCAAGGCGGCGTTGCTGTGGAACGCCTGGCGTGCGGGGCGCGGCTGACGCACGGGCATGTGGACGGCCTGGGCCTCGTTCGCGGCAAGCCCGGTGGGATCCTGAAGCGGTTGGGCACCGGATTGCATCTTCGTTGCACGAGCCGCTGGAGTGGAGACCATCTTTGCCGTGCGCGCCCCCGCCACGCGGAATCTGGCGAGCTGATCGACGAGATTTTCGGTTTCGATCGACAGGTTGTGGGTCCCGGCGGATGTTTCCTCGACCATCGCCGCGTTCTGCTGGGTAAAGGTGTCCATTGCTGCGACCATCGACGAAATTTCGGCGATGCCGACCGCCTGCTTTTCCGCAGCCTCGGCGATTTCATCGACCAGACCGGATACTGCGCTTACTTCGCCGACAATCTGGCGCAGAGCATCCCCACTGCTTTCGACCAGGGATACGCCCCCGCCAACTTGCTCGCTGCTAGTGGTGATCAGCGCCTTGATGTCCTTTGCCGCGTCCGCCGACCGTTGCGCCAGTGCGCGAACTTCATTGGCGACCACAGCGAAGCCCTTGCCCGAATCTCCTGCCCGCGCGGCCTCTACTCCGGCGTTGAGGGCCAGAAGGTTGGTCTGGAATGCGATCCCGTCGATGACATTGACGATTTCGGCCATCTCGCGAGAAGAAACCTCAATGCTACGCATCGCCTCGACCGCCTGGCGCGCGATGCTTTCCACCTTGTCTGCCGTGGCGCGCGCTACGCCCAGACGGCTGCTGGTCTGCCGGGTGTTGTCGGCGGTTATCTTTACAGTGCCGGTGAAATCCGCCAGCGTGCGCGCTGTTTCGGCAAGCGATGTTGCCTGTTGCTCGCTGCGTTGCGACAGATCGGACGTTGCAGCGGCGATTTCGTGCGTACCCAGTTTGATCGTGGTGCATCCGTCCACAATCTTGGCGAGAACGCCTGACAGTGCTCCAACCGCTGCATTGAAATTGACATGAAGTTCGGCCAGCGCGCCGTGGCCGTTTTCTTCGACGCGATGGGTCAGGTTGCCCTGGGCCAACGCTTCCAGCCCTCCGCCGATGGCATCGATGGTGGCCTTGGTCTGCTGCGCACGCGCCATCTCCGCTTCGGCGCGCTGATGATCAGCGGCAAACAGGGCCTTGAACTGATCGAGCGCGCGGGCGAGGTTGCCGACTTCGTCACTGCGATCGAGGCCGGGAAGTTCGACATGGTGGTCACCCGCGACCAGTCGGCTAACCGCTTCGCTTATTCGGTTGATCGGCCGGGCGATGTTGAACATCAGCATTATCAGCAACAGCACCGCGACCAGCAGACCGGCGCAGATTGCGCCGATCAGGAACGTGCGTGCCTGAACATAGATCTTGGCGCTGCGCGATGACACGGAGGACGCAGCCTTACCGTCCTGATCCACCATCTGCAGAATGGTATCCTCAAGGCCGTAAAATCCGTCGAGGGCCTCCCCATTGAGCAATCCGGTCGCGGCGGCATTGTCGTTGCGTGCGAGTTGCAGCAGTTGCTCGTTCTGAGCGGTATAGGCCGACCATCCGCTTTGCAGTTGCGCGAATGATTTCTTCTGCTCAGGGGTTCTGGCATTCCTGCCATAGTCCCGCAGCAGACCGTCGATCACCGCCTGCGCATTGCGTACAAGTTTCTCGGTGCGCGGGCTGGGGGCATCGACCATTTCGGTCTGCTTGATGCGATACTGCGCAATATAGGCGTGCACATCGCCCAAGGACTGGGCGGACGGCAGCCAATGGCTGCGCAATTCGGTCGACAGGTCGTTGACCTCGCCGATCTTGGCGACGGCGAACAGACCCATCGCTGCCATCACCGCGAGCAGCAAGGCGAAAGCCGATACGAATTTCGCCGAAATATTGAAATGGACCATGACGTCTCCAGCAGCGTTTTGAAGCTGTGGAGACTTGTTTAGCGTACCCTCGGTCGCGGAAGGGTGATTGCGGCATTGCGTAACAGCCCTAGGGCCGGGTTAACGAGCGGCTATGACGATTGACGATTTTCGGAGCGCACTGGCAGTCCAGGGCAAGGCGCTATTGCGCAAAATCGCTTCGTGCCCGATCGATTTCCGCATCGAAATAAGCGGCCTGGTCGGCATCCAGCAGGCCACGCATGGCGAAAATGTGTTCCAGCGTTACTCGTTGCAATTGGCTGTTCGTCGCTTGGGATCGGTTCACAGCGGCAGAAACGTTGGGACCGAAGCGGTGTTCGCTGGCAATTGCCGCGGCCAACTCGGCCCTGTTCGCCACTTGCTGCCTTTCGAGCGCGGTGCGGCGGTCGGTATAGGTCCGCTCCAGTATCGCCATGCGGCTGGATTGCTGGGCTGAGAGGACCATCTCGCTGTGAAGCGTCTGGTGTAGTTCAATTTCGTGCAAGGGAGATGCGGGCAGCAGCACATGCCCGATCAGCGCTCCGGCCGTGGCGAACAGGATTGCTACGAGAACATAGGGTACGACGCGTGGAAGCTGGGTCATCCGGGCGGCATCCCGCCGGTGCCCGGTATTCCGTCCGGCGGATGATTCCGTGTCGAACACGGTGCTCGCATAGTATCAACCCCTCGCGCCCAAGTATATCGGCCAAGCGGCTATCTCGCGAAGCTCTTTCTTTCCTGCAACCTCCGTGTGTTGCACGATAGGGCCATGAAACGCCGATTCGTTCTTATCGCATTGCCCCTGTTCGTCGTGCTTACCGCCGCCGCCCCGCACAAGCGGATGGTGAGGCCCGCGCCGCCCGTTCCGCTGGCCGATACGGTGCGGGTGGTGATGACGACAGAGGCGGGCGCTATCGTGCTTGATCTCGATGGCAAGGATGCGCCGGTCAGCACGGCAAACTTCCTGCATTACGTCGATACCAAACGGTTCGACGGCATCGGTTTCTACCGGGCGATGCGACTTGCCTGGGGCGATCAGCCCAATGGTCTGATCCAGACCGGCCAACGCGATCCGCGCCTGCGCTTTCCGCCGATCGAGCACGAACCAACCAGCCGCACCGGCATTCTGCACAAGGCGGGTACTATCTCGATGGCGCGTAATGCGCCGGGTACGGCTTCGGCCGACTTCTCGATCATGCTGTCGGACATGCCCAGTCTTGACGCCAATCCCGCCGCTGCCGACCCGGAAGGACAGGCGGGATATGCGGCGTTCGGGCATGTCGTATCGGGCATGGAAGTGGTGCGCGCGATCTGGGACGCACCACTTTCGCAGACGCTAGGCGAGGGCGCGATGCGCGGCCAGATGCTTGAAAAGCCGGTCAAAGTGCTGACCGTTCGCCGCGCGCCCCTGCCTGCCCAGCCGGCCGATTGACGGGTCAGGCCGGGCACGACACTGCGGCGCTCGAACCGCGCCTGAACAGCACCAAACGATACGTGAAGGCATCTCCGCCGAAAGTCTGGTTGGGTCCGACGATCAGATCGAGCTTGTCGCCTGCCGCCATGTTCACCGGAATGGGGCCGGGCTGCAGGCTGCCGGTCAGGATGCCGCTCCACACAGCCTTGCCATTCTTCGCCACGGTCACATCGACGCCGTCTCCGGTCGCGCCCTTGGCAAAGCATCCGCGCAGGTCCAGCGACTGGGACTGCGGGGCAGTATAGCGCCAGACCGCCCGGACCGGTGCCGCCCCGGTGCCGGCGGGGGCGGCGGTGGTGTTGTTGATCCGCAGAGGCTTGAACCAGCGGTCGCCGAAATAGCTGGTGAAGTTGTCGTCGAATAGCGGCAGCGCGGCATCGGTGGCAGCCCCGGTGCGGGCGAAATAGCGCCATTGCGGCGTGCCCCAGCCCAACAGCGTGTCGGCAACCCAGGCGCTTTCGCCAAGCTGGATGGCGGTAGAGCCGCGAATGACGATAGGGCGCTCTCCGATCGCGCCGCCGGTTACAGGCTGGCCGGTGGCGTCGGTCACGCTGCCGCCGGTGGATAGCGGGCGTGGCGCGCCCCAGATAACGGTGGTGTCGCTACCGAAACGATAGGCGAACACCAGCGGGTCGCCCATGTCGATCCGTTGCGGGCGGCCCAGGGGCAGCAGCTGCTGCATGAGGGCATAGGCTTTCGCCTGATCCTTGGGCGCAGATCCGGCGAACAGTCCCATGTTGGGAAACCAGCGCTGGTCGATCAGCGCGTACCAGCTTGCGGTCGCAACGCCCGATGCTGCCATCATCGTCGCCTGTTTTACCAGTTCGGAAGCGGCTGTGCCGCGATCCGTCGTATCGAGGCTGAACTCGCTGGCCCAGATCGGAACCCGCCGGCCCGCCGCATCCATCGCGCTGTTCAACCGTGCCAGTTCCACATCCAGCCCTTCGGCGTGGTTGCGATAGGGGTGAACGGCGATGGCATCGACCTGCTGGAGCAAGCCGTTGGGAAATAGGGTTTTGAAGAAGCCTGTGCCGATCATGTTGGTCGAAGCAGCGACGATGGCCGTACGCCCGCCGATCCGCGCCCGCACCGCCTTTGCGATCTGGGTATAGGCGACCGAGCGATCGATGCCGGGGGCGAACGCCATCGCGCCATTGCCGTTGATCTCGTTGCCCATTTCGATTCCGATCAGGCAAGGTCCGAACTTGTCTGCGAGTGCCGCCAGATAGCTCGCATAGGCGGCGCGCCCCTCGTCGCTGGAAACCCACATGCCGCCATCGTAGAGCGGGTTCGCGGGCGTAATGGTGAGCTCTATCTTTTGCCCGGCCGCACAGGCGGACGAGAGCGCCTGCGCAGCTGGCGTGGAAAGTGCATAGCTGCCTTTACGCGGTTCACCCGCATTCCAAGGCAACGAATCCCGCAGGAATGGGGCGGAAACCTGCCCGGCCAGAGCTAGGGTGGACGGCGA
>Ga0163162_10006359_pt1 | contig 11435 bp, 9 predicted proteins | sample S55metaG_FD_115310 | JGI IMG/M metagenome (GOLD analysis project Ga0163162, IMG submission 115310) | Switchgrass rhizosphere microbial communities from Kellogg Biological Station, Michigan, USA - S5-5 metaG | ecosystem: Host-associated > Plants > Roots > Rhizosphere > Soil | place: USA: Michigan...
ACCGACCCGCAGTCGCTGGCCAAGCTGCTCGGCTGGGACGTACCGTTGATCGCGGTGACCGCGCGCCTGCGCTGCTCCAATTGCTCTGCGAAGGATTGCGAAATCCAGGTGGACCGCATGGCCATACCTCGGAGCGTTCCCAAGAGACTTCTTTAGGGTGATGCGCCCCCTGGATGGTTGCCAGTCACACACGTATCGCGGCAACATCGTAGGATCGACCAGTCCCGGCTAGCGCTCGAACTCTTATTCAGCGGGAGAGGATCAATGTGCGATAACGACTCGATCAAAGACACCATTGAGTACGAACTGAGAACTGGCGGTCTCTCCCGGCGAAAATTCAGTGCTTTGACCCTTGGCGTGGGCCTGGCCTCCGCGTTGCCACCCACGGTCAACGCTGCCGAAACGAAAGAATCGGATGTAGAAATCAAAACCCAAGACGGTACGGCCGACGCCTATTTCGTGCACCCGGCCACGGGCAAGCACCCCGGTGTGCTCGTCTGGCCGGACATCTTCGGTCTTCGTCCAGCGTTCAAACAGATGGGGAAGCGTCTGGCGGAATCCGGCTATTCGGTACTCGTGGTAAATCCGTTCTACCGCGCGAAGAAAGCGCCGACGGCACCCGAGCATCCGGATTTCAACGATCCGCCGACGCGGCAGATGCTGATGAGTCTGCATGATGCTTTGACCCCAGCAACCGCAAAGACCGATGCGAAGGCGTTCATTCCGTGGCTGGACAGCCAGGCCGCTGTGGACAAGAAACGCAAAATTGGTACCACCGGCTATTGCATGGGTGGCCCCTTGGTTTTCGAGACGGCCGCCGCAGTTCCTGATCGCGTCGGAGCCGGCGCGACATTTCACGGCGGCGGGCTCGTGACGGACAAGCCTGACAGCCCGCACCTGTTGATTCCAAAGATGAAGGCCAGTTATCTGATCGCGATTGCCGAGAATGACGATCAGAAGCAGCCCGATGCCAAGAACGTGTTGCGAGATTCCTTTGCGAAGGCAAAGTTGCCTGCGGAAATCGAGGTCTACAAGGGGACGCTGCACGGTTGGTGTCCACCGGACTCTCAGGTTTATAACCAGGAGCAGGCGGAGAAGGCCTGGGGGCGGATGTTGGTGTTGTTCAAGACAGCGCTCGCGTAAGTAGCCGCGGATGCCAGCCTATGCAGCTTTTCTGCGCGGCGTCAGTCCTCTGAACGCGAAGATGCCGCAGCTCAAGAAGTGCTTCGAAGCGGCGGGCTGCGCGAATGTGAAGACCGTCCTCGGCAGCGGGAATGTCGTTTTCGAGGCACGTTCCCAGTCACAGTCAGCCCTCGAGCGCCGGCTCGAGACCGCGATGCAAAAGCATCTGGGACGGGTGTTTGCCACGACCCTACGCTCGATCGATGAGCTTGCGGCGCTCGTGGCCTCTGACCCCTTCAAAGCATTCAAGCTGGCGCCGAAGTCCAAACGCATAGTCACCTTGCTGCACGCGAAGCCCAAATCACGGACGAAACTGCCCCCCGAGATGGATGGCGCGCGCATTCTGTGTATCAAGGGAACCGAGATATTCAGTGCCTACGTCCCGAGTCCCAAGGGCCCTGTATTCATGAGCTTGATTGAAAAGACGTTTGGCAAAGATCTGACGACTCGCACCTGGGACACGATTGGCAAGGTGTTGAAAGCCGGCCAAGGTGTAATGCCGATGCGCTCTAAGAAGCAGTTCAACGCCGCGGGCTGATCGTAGCAACCGGCTCAGGGGCCGCCTTGCTCTTGTGGTGTACTTCAAACCCGGTGGTTGCCCTTCACGTAGGCAGTCAGCTCTGATGCAAGGTGCTCGAAAAGCAGCCGGATTCGGCGCGTAACCCTCGAGTCCCGGTGCATTGCAAGCCACATCTCTCTCTTGAACTTGAACGTCTTCTCGAGCACCCGCAGCAGATTGGGATCGCGGCGGGCCAGTTGCACGTGGTAGCCGCCAATGCCGACCCCGGCGCGCAGCGCTGCAATTTGCACCGCAGCGCTATCGCAGCGGAACCCGAATTGCTCCCGCCGCAACTGTCCAGCAACACCCCCGGCAGAGCGCACTCCGTGCGCCTCGCGATCAAACCCAATCATACGGTGCCCGGGGAGATCCTCGGGTCTGTTAGGCAAACCGAAAGCGGCGGCGTATTGGCGATGCGCGAACAATCCAACCTCGACCATGCCGATGCGCCGCGCGACCAGCAACTCCTGCTTCGGTCTTGCCATGCGGACTGCGACGTCGGCCTCGCGCCGCAGAAGGTCTTCGTTGTGGTCCGAGACTGTCAGCTCCACTTCGATCTTCGGATAGCGTGAGCAGAAGGTACTCAGGATAGCTGGCAGCACTTCATGGCCGACCAGCTGGCCCGCCGTCACGCGCACGGTGCCGCGCTCATCATCCGCTTCGGCCGATGACGTCCGGTGCAGAGCGGCGGCGGCAGCCGCCATTGCCTCGGCATGCGGAACGATGGCTAAAGCAACTCCCGTCGGAATCAGGCCACGATGCGAGCGAGTAAACAAAGATGTTCCCAGAGTCTTTTCGAGCGCATCGATATGCCGGCCAGCGGTCGGCTGTGTCAGGCCAAGCTCGCGAGCCGCCGCCGAATAACTGCCACGCCGCACTACCGCCAGGAAAGTGCGATACAGGTCCCATGCAGGCTCAATCCTCTCCATGCAAATCTGTATAGCAGAGCTGCGGATTTATGCAATTCCATTAGGGGCACTATCAGCCCAGACTGCGCGCCAAGCAATGCTACATAGGATGGAAAACACATGAATGCCCAGCACATCGATCGCGGCACGACCCCAGAAGTGGCTGCCGATGCAGTAAGGATGCTGGATGTTGGTGGCCACCGACTGGCTTTCAGCTGCACGGGGACCGGCTCTCCGACCGTCGTGCTGGAAACGGGACTCGGTGCCGAGAGCAGCGAATGGGCCTTCATTCAGCGCGGCATCGCGGAGTTCACCCGTGTATGCCGCTATGACCGCGCAGGCCGTGGCGCGAGCGATCCCGCGCCCCGGCCCAGGACCGCCTCCCAGATGGTCGACGATCTACACACGCTGCTGCGCATCGCCGATATCCCCGGCCCATACGTGCTCGTGGGTCACTCGTTCGGCGGCTTACTGATGCGTCTCTATGCTCAGAAATACGCGAGCTCGGTGTGCGGTTTGGTTCTCGTAGATTCCATGCACGAGGATCAATTCGACGTGTTTGGGCCGGTATTTCCCAGCCCGTCCCCTTCTGATCCGGCACCGTGGCGAGAAATGCGCGCATTCTGGACGGGAGGATGGCGCGACCCGAAGTCGACCACAGAGGGGATCGATTTCGTCGCGAGTCTGCGTGAGGGGCGCGCGATCGAATCGCTCGGGGCAATTCCGATGCACGTCATTACGGCTGCGTCGTTCTTGAACCAGCCTTTGGTGCCGCCTGCGGATCGCGCTCCGCTGCAACAACGGTGGGACCGTCTACAGAAGACGTTCCTGAAACTGTCTTCGGCAGCTACCCAGTCATTCGTTCCAACCAGCGGACACTTCGTCCAGCGCGACGCGCCACAGGCCGTGATCGACGCCATCAAGCCGCTTATAGCGCAGGCGCGGCGGCCCTGACAGGCACCCAGCTCGCTCCTGCGCCGGCTTTCAGAATTTCTGCCCAAACTGGATCGAGATCGTACGGGGCCGCGCGGGGATGATGTACGGTTGCTCGCAAACGTTCACCGTGCATTGAACGAAACGCGTGAGCTGTGCCCGGCGGTCGGCCACATTGGTCACTACCAATTGGACGTGCATGTTGTCTCGCTCTATTCCCGCGGTCAGATCCAATAGACCGTACGCAGGCTGTATTCCCACGACCTGTGTGTTGTCGACCCGCAGGAGTGGCTTGGTCTGCGTCTGATAGATCCAGGACAGCTGGCCGAAGGGCTTCCAGGAAGCGATCTCATTAAAAGAGTAGCGCGCGACGATATTGCCCTTGAATTTAGGTGTCACGGGCAGGTTGGTTCCCTTTGGAGCCAATGGCCCGACCAACGTATTGGGATTCCCGAACGGAATATCGGAGACGTCGTCGGGGCAGTCCGTCACCCCGCTTTCGAAGCAGTAGTTCTGCGTGAGCACGGGATCCAGAAAGGTGAAGTTGGTGCTGAACTGGAACGCGCTCGTCGGCGCCCACACAATTTCATTCTCAATCCCCTTGATGCGCGCGTTACCGCCGTTGGCGATGACCGTCACGCTGTTCGGCCCGAGGAATGAGAACTGGAAGTTCTTCCAGTCCTCCCAGAACACAGCACCATTCCAACGCAGGTGATGGTCGAACCACTGTGTCTTCCAGCCGATTTCATAGTTGGTGAGAAAATCCGGCTGATACGGCCCGATACCCTGCAGACTGGTGCGGTTCACGCCGCCAGGGCGAAAGCCCTTCGACCAGGTGGCGTACACGAGTGCGTCCGGAGTGATTTTGTAGGTCAGATTCGCACGCGGAACTTTGCCGTTGTCGCTGACAGTCTTGTCCAGGTTATTGCAAGGCGCAAAGGGCAGCGTTGCGGGCGCAAAGCAAGCGATGGCGCCCGAGCTATAGCCCGACAACATGTCGTAGTTCAGAGAATAGCCGTAGAAACCCTCCAGGGAGTTCTCATACTTGAAGAAGCGCAGACCGCCGTTCAATGACAACTGCGAGGTGAGGTCCCATGTGCCCTGGAAAAATACTGCCTTGTCACGATCGACCCGCTGCTCGTCGGTGAGCCAGATTGTATTGGCGAGCGTCGGTATCGACAGATCCGCGGCAAATCCGTTCGGATTGGGAGTACTCGAGCCCGGGTCGCCATGGGGATTGGTAAAGCCATAGCCCGGCATGACGTACTGTTGGAAGATGTCGTGCAGCTGGCGCTGGATGAACACACCGACCGTGCCGCGGATCGGCAGATCCTGCGGCGTGGTCAGGCGCAATTCGTGGCTCCACTTCTGGAAATAGCCTTTCTGGTTCACGAGCTCCTGCGGCATGATGGGCAGACCGTCGTCCCCCAGCCAGATTGATCCCGACCCGTACAAACGGTCGTAGAACTCGGAGTAGTCGCTATAATCCGCAATGGCATGCGTCGTGCGCTTCATGAAAGCACCCGCGTACACCAGGTCAAAATCACTGTACTTACCCTCGGCGGTCAGCGCCGCCTGCAACCAACTGTCGTCCGAGCTCTCTGGGCCGAAGTGCGTCAGCTGCAGGTCGCCGACAGCCGGGTCGTAGCCGAAGAAGCCTTCCGTGCGCACCGATTGACCCATGATTGTGGGCGTCAGCGTCCAATTCTCGCCAAGATCGAGTTTCAATGCCGCACGGCCACCCTTCGTATCAGCGGTGTTGTAATTCTTCTCGAGGTAGGCGGCGTTACTGATCGCGCCGGCGCCGATCGCCCCGACACTCGGACACGGTGCCGCGCCGCCGGCCGCCTGGCCCGACCAGGTCGGGAATGTACGTACGCCGTTGGCGATGCAGCCGTTCGTGTTTGTACCGGCGACATTATCAATATAACCGGCATCGTGACTATCCCAGCCGACCAGGCGAATTGCGGCGATCGGCGACAGCGGTAGATTCAGGAAGCCCTGCGCCTCCCAGCCGAAGTCGCCATGCTGCACGTGATTGCCCTCGAGGTCGTAGCCGGCCTCGAACTTGGTCGGGTCAGGTTTGTTGGTAATGATGCGGATCGTACCTGCTTCGGAGCTGGCGCCGTACAGGGTTCCCTGCGGCCCTTCCAGCACCTCGATCCGCTGTATGTCGTAGACATGCACATCAACCGTGCCGTCGATCGTGGTCACCGGCTGCTCGTCCAGGTACGTACCCACGCTCGGTTGGGAACCAGAGTGGTTGCCGTCTCCGCCACTCACCACACCGCGCATATACACGTGTGATGTGCCGGGTTGGCCGTTGCCCCCCTGCCCCTGCCCGCGCACATAAGACACGCTTGGCATGTACTTCACGTAGTCATCGAGGTTGGAGATACTCAGCTCTTCGAGCTTCTGAGTGTTCAACACCTGGATGCTGATCGGCACGTTCTGCAGGTTCTCGGAAATCTTCTGGGCGGTCACAACGACCTCTTCGAGCCCGCCACTCTCCCCCGTCTGCTGGGCATAGGCCAGTGGCACGCCCGCGAGGATCGCGGCTACCGCCGTTGCGACCGGCTTCCGGTGTAGCACCGGGTGGTTAGACCGCCTGGACGCCACTGCGGGGCGCTTACATGTTCTGACATTGGCTCGACGGTGTTTCATGGCGCGTCCCCTCATAGTTCGGATAGGACTCGAGCACCGGACCCAGGGCTTCTTTCAGCGGACCCAACCAGGGATCAAAATGCCGCCAGTGGTCCAGGCCCTCGCGAAAAATGGGTTGCCGTACCTGTTCGGAGCTCGCCGTGCGTACCGCCCGCGTATTCTCGTAAAAGCGCAGACACTGCTCTTCGAAAGGCAAGCCGCAATAGGCGAGCAGTCTTCGGACCTCCACTTCGGTGTTCTCGATGAGTTGCTCGTAGAACACACGGTGAACCTTGCCGGGCTGCACGGCATCGAAGTGAGCCATGAGCTGCACGTAGTCGTGGTAGTAACGGCCGATGTCCGAGAGCCCATAGGCGAAATTCTGACCACGGGCAAATTGCTGTTTGAAGCCCGAAAAGCAGCAGCCGAGCGGGTGCCGCCGGGCATCAATGATCTTCGCATTCGGAAGCATGAGTTGAATGAGCCCGACGTGCAGGCAGTTGTTCGGCATCTTGTCGATGAAATACGGCGCGTCGGTCTTGCGGTGCGCACGCACCCCGGCCAGATAGCGCTCGCCCAAGGCGCGCAGCTCGTCACTCGACAGAGCGGCGACTGAATCCGGATAGCGGCCCTCCTCCTGCGTGCGGCCGCCCCCCAGATCCAGCACAACAGCCGGCAGGGTCGGCAGCTCCATCGTGCCCTCAACCAGCGAATGACTCGCGAGAATCTGCTCGAGCAGGGTCGAACCGGAACGAGGCATTCCGACAATGAAGATAGGGTCCCGCGCCGGGCAACCACACCCGCGGCGCGCGGCATAGAAGTCCGCGGTGTATAGCGCGATGGAGCGACGCACGAACGCCGAATGCTCGTCCGCATCGTAGTTGTGATGTTTTCGCCGAAGTGCATTGCCCTTTGCGTAGTGAGCAAACGACTGCTCGTAGGCCTCGCGGTCTTCGAGCGCCTTGCCGAGCGCGAACTCGAAATGAAGGCGGTCATCGTCTGCCAGGTCATCGCGTTGGAGCGCCCCGCGTATCGCCCTGACATCATCCTCCGCGAAACGGAAGGTCTTGAGATTTGCAAGACTCCAGTAAGCCTCGCCCAGCGTCGGTTGTATCTGGATCGCGCGGCGATACGCCGCGACGCAATCATCCTGGCGTCCGGCCGTCTTGAGGGAATGGCCGTAGCTCATCCAGATCTTGGGTTGCTGTGGAAATTCCTTGAGGAACGCTTCATAGATCGTGATCGATTGGCAGTAGTCACCGAGATTCGCAAGTATCGCGGCCTGCAGTGCCCGGTAGGCCGGATTGCGCGGCTCCCCGGCCAACAGGCGCTCGACGTGCGGCAGGGCCTCGGCGGCTTTCGCCTGCCTGTTAAGTACAGTTGCGTAGTTGTGGCGGGCGGCACTGAAGCTAGGAGCCAACTCCAGACAGCGCTCGAGGAGTACTTGGGCGTCCCCATAGCGACGTAGCCGCGCGGCAACTTCTGCCATCATTCGCAGTGCCGCAATGTCGGTCGGGACAGCGCTCAGATGCGCGCGCAGCAATGACTCGGCGACCGGAAGGCGGTTCGCCGCGAGTGCTGCAGCGGCCTGCATCAGGCGCGGATCGTTCGTAACCGCCTTGAGATAGTGAGCGCGGGCCTCATCGGCACCGTGGGCATCGTTCTGCGCATCGAGATGGTCCGCGAGTATTCGCCAAGCCTCGGGTGAGTCAGGTTGGCGGCGTACTGCGCTTCGCAGTGCCGCTATCGCCTCGGAGCCACGACCGGCTTGGCTCAAGGCGACTCCCAACTCCAGATGAACGGCACCTGACTCCGGCCGCTCGCGCGCCAATGGCTCGAGAACGTCCAGAGCAGCGCGCGTATGTCCGCAAAGGCGCTCGGCCTTCCCCAAGAGGAGCCTAGCCTGCGGATGAGCAGGCAATGCCAACAGGATTTCGCGCGCCTGCAAGGCCGCGACACGCGGATCCTTCTCCAACAGCCGTGCAGTGTGCGCGAGTGCAACTTCGACCGTTCCGACTGGCTCCGGACGGTTGCCCGCCGGCGCGGAACCCTGCGTTCGATGTGGGTCTCCGGTAGCCATGCGCGCGTGGATCGCCTTTGTAGCTCACGCGCAACGAGCGCGTGCGGGAGTTGGGTGGCTCCAAGGGTAGGAACACGGCCTGACACAGTCAAGTTGTGGCGATGGCCCAACGACCGGGAGGAAGATGCTGCGCCGCGAAAGACGTGCGCATTGCCTCGCACGCTCGCGTGGGTGTAGGTTTGCGAAATAACAAACAAGGACCGTTCTGCTTCATGCAAGCGGACGCAAGCCAACAGAAGCGCGAGATTGGCTCAGGGGCCTTCCTGACGAGTTACGCCAGCATCTGGTTGTGCGCTGCGGCAGCGTTTGCGTGCGCGGCCTGCTCCTCCGATCCGCCCTACCGAAAGCTCCTCGAGGCTCACTCGAGCACTTGCGAGGCTGTCTACGAGCACGCGACCTGGAATGACGCTGCCGGCCGGAAGGACGATGCAGCCGAAATGGCACGGGTGCGCAAGCTGATCAAAGCCGACTTGAACAACCCTCAGACCAGCGCCTGTTGGGACACCTCCTTCGAGCATCACACTGCTTACGATCTGTATTCCGTAGAGTTCGATGATCAGGGCTGGCTCGCCGGCACAGCGAGCGGGCACATCCCCGATGCGACTCAAATGACCCTGCTGATCAAAGGACTCAACGACCTGGTGCAAGGGCGCGGATCCCCTAAAGCCAGACCGCTGAGCATCGTCATATATACCCATGGCTGGCACCACTCGGCGGCGCCTGATGACGGCAACGTGATCGCGTTCCGCCGCCTTCTGAGGGCAGCATCCGATGCCGAGCGGGAACTGTGCCTGGCCAACCGTTCCGATCACCCAGTGAACATCGATAGCGCTGACGCCTCCACCTGCTCGGAAAGCGAGTCCGAAGGCGAGTCCGTGGAGGTCTGGAAGAAAAAACGGCGCGTGGTCGGAATATACGTCGGTTGGCGTGGAGACTCCGTGCTCGGCCGTTACATCGAAGCCACATCGATATGGGACCGAAAACTGGCGGCAGAAGCGGTGGCTCTGGGCTCAGTGCAGGAATTCTTCGCTCGCATGCATGCCTTCTATGTCGAGCACGAGTGCCATGACCACTCCGAGCGCAAGAAGGTGGACCTCTCACATTGCGCCGACGTCCGGCTGTTGACCGTCGGACATAGCTTCGGGGGTCTGATCACGTATCGCGCCCTGGCACCGCGCCTGATGTTCGGCATCGTCGAGACTCAACCCGACGAATTTGATCCCCGGCTGCGCTATGCCTACGGCTTTGGCGACCTGACCGTGCTCATCAATCCTGCCTTTGAGGCCAGCCGCTTCGAGCCACTGGCTGAAGCGGCCTCCAGCCGCAGCTACATTACGGCGGAAGAAGGCGCCAGCGCACAGCTGCCGCTACTGATCATCGCAACCTCGAAAACCGACTGGGCTACGCACTACACATTTCCAGCCTTCCGTTGGCCTACGACCCGGTTCGAGCGCTCAAAGGGCGCCGAACGGGGCGCGAATATCAACACTGTGGGGTGGGATCCGCGCTATCGCACCCACTCGCTGCAGCTCATGCCCACTGCGGATGAGTTGTGTCACACGAGCAGCGATACCCCGCTCGCGGAGCGCCTGCTCGCTGAGGCCCAATGGTCAAAGGACGAAGCAGCCCGACACTTCGCAAGCTTCGAGGTCGAGAAGACACTCGATCTGTGCGACTCTTTGCGGCTGTCACGCGAAGCCACCTGGGGTCTCAAACGCCCTCCCTACCTGCCACTGTGGGTCATACAGGCTGACAAGACCGTCATCGACGGTCACAATGACTTCCTGAACATCCATTTCGTGGATTTCATACGTCAGGTGTACTACACGATCTTGCGTGAGGAGGATCAAAAGCTGAAAAGCAGAGTCCAGAGCGGCTCGACCACGAACCCCTAGTTTATGGGAAAAAGTCGCCGGCAGCCCCAATGGGCCAGCACTTTTTCAGACAGCAGCGCGAAGGGGAGAGCAACCATGCAGAGTCACATCATCACGGGCGGCGGCGGTATTCAACTTCACGCCGCTGAGACCGGCAACCCAAACGGCCAACCCATCCTTTTCATCCACGGCTTTTCACAGTGCTGGCTCGCCTGGACTCGACAGATGACTTCAGATTTGGCCGCCACCTCGCGAATCGTGGCGCTGGACCTGCGTGGCCATGGGCTCTCGGACAAGCCTGTCGACGGCTACGCGGACTCGAGACTCTGGGCTGAAGATATCCACGCCACCATACAGTCGCTCGAGCTCGATCATCCGATCCTCTGCGGCTGGTCCTACGGACCGCTCGTGATCCTCGACTATATCCGGCACTACGGTGAGCGCGACATCCGCGGTATCAACTTTGTCGGCGGCGTCACCAAGCTCGGCAGCAACGCGGCGTTGGCGGTTCTGACGGCTGAGTTTCTCAGCCACATACCAGGCTTCTTTTCCACGGACGCGCAGCAGAGCATACAGGCACTGGACTCGTTGGTCCGGATGTTCTTTGCCCATGAGCCCACAGCCGCGGACCGCTATTTGATGTTGGGGTATAGCGCCTGCGTCCCGCCTCATGTACGGCAGGCGCTGTTCTCCCGGTCACTCGACAATGACGATTTGCTGCCGAAGCTGCGGACGCCGGTACTGATTACCCACGGCGCCGAGGATGCGATTGTCAAACCCGCGGTGATTGACCAACAGATGGCGTGCCTCACTCATGCCACGGTGCAAATGATCGCGAATGCCGGGCATGCGTGTTTCTGGGATGACGCCCCTACGTACAACCGCTACCTGCAGGAATTTATCGATACCCTGTAGCCACCTGGTGTGAGCCGATGCGGCACGCGGACGGCCTCCACTGCAGCCAACTTTCGCGCATCAGGCGCGAAATACCGGCCCGTCCGGATGCGCCGGATTCGCTATCACGCGCTGCAGTTTCGGATCGACGACGAGATCCATGGCCTCCAGAGCAAGAACCCCCATCAGACATTCGCCCCCCACCACCGCAGCCTCGGTCACGAATGTCCGGTCCTGGAATCTGATTGCTACCGGCTGGATGCTAGGTACACACTTCTGCGATCATCATGACTCCTCAGCCATGTGTTCGATAGACCGATTGCCTGCGTGTTCACGCAGAAACACACAGGATCGAGTCTCCA
>Ga0163162_10006360_pt1 | contig 11435 bp, 11 predicted proteins | sample S55metaG_FD_115310 | JGI IMG/M metagenome (GOLD analysis project Ga0163162, IMG submission 115310) | Switchgrass rhizosphere microbial communities from Kellogg Biological Station, Michigan, USA - S5-5 metaG | ecosystem: Host-associated > Plants > Roots > Rhizosphere > Soil | place: USA...
ACCTACGAGTTCGCCAAAGAAGGTGATCGCGAGCGTTTTCGCGAGCTGACCAAAGAGCTGCGTTGCCCCAAGTGCCAGAATCAGGACATTGCCGATTCCAACGCACCGATTGCCGCCGACCTGCGCAAAGAGATTTTTCGCATGCTGGGCGAGGGTAAGGACAACCAGCAGATCATCGACTTCATGGTTGATCGGTACGGCGATTTCGTCCGCTACAAACCTGCACTGAACGCCAAGACTGCACTGCTCTGGTTCGGCCCGGCCGGTCTGCTTTTGGGCGGTTTTGTGGTCATCGCCGTGATCGTCCGCCGTCGTCGCGTGCAACGCGCCGAAACCAAGACTGAGCTTTCCACCGATGAGCGTGAGCGCCTCGACCACCTGTTGGATAAAAACCAAGAATGATTGATTTCTGGCTCGCTGCAGGTCTGCTGCTTCTGGTTGCCCTGAGTTTTCTGTTGATCCCGGTTCTGCGCGGTCGCCGCGCTCAGCGTGAAGAGGATCGTACTGCCCTGAACGTCGCGCTGTATCAAGAGCGCGTGGCTGAGCTGCAGGTTCAGCAGGAAGAGGGCGTTCTCGACGCGGCGCAAATGGACGCCGGCCGCGCCGAAGCGGCCCGTGAGCTGCTCGCCGACACCGAAGGCGTTGGGGCGCCGCGAGTGACCCGCCTGGGCAAGCCGTTGCCTTTGCTGGCGGCGGTTCTGGTTCCGGTGTTGGGCCTTGGTTTGTACCTGCATTTCGGTGCCAGCGACAAAGTCGAGCTGACCCGCGAGTTCGCTCAGGCGCCGCAGTCGATGGAAGAGATGACCCGTCGGCTGGAACGCGCCGTCGCTGCTCAACCGGAGTCGGCTGAAGGCCTGTATTTCCTCGGCCGCACGTACATGGCTCAGGATCGTCCGGGCGACGCGGCGAAGATTTTCGAACGCACCGTGAACCTGGCCGGTCGCCAACCGGAACTGCTCGGCCAATGGGCTCAGGCGCTGTATTTTGCCGAAGGTAAAAAGTGGTCGGACAAGATTCAGGCCCTGACCGATGAAGCGCTGAAAGCCGATCCGAAAGAAGTCACCAGCCTGGGCCTGCTCGGTATCGCCGCGTTTGAAAGCCAGCGTTACCAGGACGCCATCAACTACTGGAATCGTCTGTTGGCGCAACTGCCACCCGATGACAACTCCCGAGCTGCGCTGCAAGGCGGGATTGCCCGGGCCACCGAGAAGCTCGAAGCCAGCGGCGGCAAGGTGGTTCAGGCACCTGCGGCCAAAGCTGCAGCGTTGTTGAAAGTCACCGTTGACCTGGCCCCGGCGCTCAAAGCCAAGGTCCAGCCGGGCGACAGCGTGTTCATTTTCGCCCGCGCCACCTCCGGTCCACCTGCACCGTTGGCCGCCAAGCGCCTGACCGTGGCCGACTTGCCGGTGACCGTCGAATTGGGCGATGCCGACGCCATGATGCCGCAGTTGAAACTGTCGAACTTTCCTGAAGTCCAACTGGTTGCGCGCGTCTCCCGTGCCGGCCAACCGACTGCCGGTGAATGGGTCGGTCGCAGCCAGCCTCTGGCCAGCAACACGACGGCGCCGCAGACACTGACCATCGACAGCCCTGACAAATAACAGGAAAACGCCCCATGACCGCCATCGCTCGTATCACCCTGCTCAGTCTGGTCTTGGGGTTAAGCGCTTGTGCGGTCCAGCCGCCGGAGCGAACGTCGCCGCCACCGATTCCGCCGTCACAGCCAAGGCCTACTCCGTCGCCAACACCCACGCCAGGTAAACCGGGCATTCCGGCCAAGCCTGCCAAACCGATGCCGCGCACCTCCGCCAGCTTCGCGCCGCCGCCGGGTGGCAACAGCCATTGGGATGCCAAACTCGGCGTCTACGTGCTGGATGACCAGACCAACACCTTCTACCGCCAGCGCACCTACTACCGCTGGAACAATGGCTGGAGCCGCTCGATCAGCCCCAACGGGCCATGGGAAGACACGGATATTCACGGCGTGCCGGGTGGGTTGGGACGGCAATTCGGGCAGTAAGCAAAGGCGACCTTCGGGTCGCCTTTTTTGTGCCTGTTGAAATTCCCGATTCACCCCAAACCTGTAGCAGCTGGCGAAGCCTGCGTTCGGCCGGTCCGCGCTCGGGCGAAGCAGTCGTGAAATCAGTCCACGCGTACTGTCAGGAAACGAAACCGGCGAACCTCAGGTCTCTTTTGTCAGCAACTCCTGCACATACTCCACAAACGCCCGCGCCTTGGCGCTGGCCATTCTTCCGGTTGGAAACACTGCCCACAGGTCCAGGTTGGGCAGCGTCCAGTCCGTCATCACTTCCCTGACCGCCCCGTTGGCCAACTCCGGGGCAAACATCCATTGTGACGCCATGGTCAGCCCTTGATGAGCCAGCACTGCTTCTCGCAATCCCTCGGCGGCGTTGACGCGGATTCGGCCGCTGATGATCACGGCCTGTTCTTCAGAGGCGTTGCGAAATTGCCAATTGGCGCCGCCGCCCAAGGTATAGACGACCGCCTGATGCTTGCACAGGTCAGCGGGGCAGGTGGGTTCGCCGTATTTTTCGAAGTAGGCCGGTGTGCCCAGTACCACGCGTCGGCACTCGGCGATTTTGCGGGCCGTCAGCCCCGAGTCACTCAGGGCGCCCATGCGCAGGGCAATGTCGACGCCTTCCTCGACCAGATTGACGTTACGGTCGTCGAGCATCAGGTCGATGTTCAAGTCCGGGTTCTGTTCGAGAAACGGCCCAAGGTGCGGCACGATGTGCAGCCGGCCGAAGGTCACGGCGGCGCAAATGCGCAGGTTGCCAGTGAGTCCGCTGGCGGCACCGCGGGCGGCGTTGTCGGCCTCGTCGGCTTCTTCGAGGGCGCGTTTGGAACGCTCGAAAAAGGCCAGGCCGGCCTCGGTCGGTGTCAGGCCTCGGGTTGAGCGCAACAGCAGTCGCACGGCAAGACGTGATTCCAGCTGCGCAATGGCTTTCGACACGGCGGGCTGGCCGATATTCAGACGCCGGGCGGCAGCGGAAAACGAGCCGGTTTCCACCACGTAGACGAAGGTTTCCATTGCGCCGAGGCGGTCCATCGAAGGTCCTTATGAGGTTCTGAAATTCACCGAAAATCGTCGGTCAGAAAGCGGCTTTTCCTATTGAGGCGCCGCCGTCGACAAACAACGTTTGCCCGGTAATAAACCCACTCTGCTCGGACAACAAAAACGCAATCGCCGCCGCGATTTCTTGTGGTTGCCCCAATCGACCCATCGGCACTCCCGCCAGATACCGTGCTTCACCTTCACTGCCCGGCGGGTTATTGGTGCGAAACAGTTCGGTCTCGGTCGGCCCTGGCGCCACGGCGTTCACCGTCACGCCGGTTTTCGCCAGTTCCAGCGCCCAGGAGCGCGTGAAGCTGATCAGCGCTGCTTTGGCCGCCGCGTAGGCCGTGCGTTGGGTAATCCCGAGGACGGTCAGGCTGGAAATGTTCACCACACGACCCCACCCCTTGTCGCGCATGTGGGGCAGCAGCGCCTGAGTGGCCTGCAACGCCGAATGGAGGTTGACCCGCATCACGTCGTCGAAGGTGTCCAGGTCAATCTCGCCCAGTACTTGTGGGCGCACCAGGCCGACGTTGTTCACCAGCCCGTCAAATTCGTAAGTCCGGGCCAGATCGGCCAGCACTTCCTGGGTCAGGGCGCGGTCGCTCAGGTCCAGCGGAAACAGGATGCCGGGGAACGTCAGGTCGGGCGTGCGGGCGATGCCCACCACCCGGTGGCCCGCACGATCCAGGTGCTCGGCCACAGCGCGGCCAATGCCTTTGCTGGCGCCGGTGATGAGGAAGGTACGACGGGTCATTTCACACTCCTTGAAAAAACATGCCGCGGGTCAGGCGGCATTTGATCGGTTAGCCGCGAATAGCATCCAGCATCGCTTCAGGCTCAGGACGCTGAGTGTAATCCGGGTTGACCTCGGCGTAACGAATCACACCGTCCTGACCGATCACATAGCGTGCCGGCATCGGCAGCGTCCACGACGGATCATCATTGAAAGTTGGCAAATCGTTACGCAGATTCTTGTACAGCTCGATCAGGTAATCCGGCAACTCAAAGCGCAAACCCAATGCATGCGCCACGTCATTGTGGGTGTCGCTGAGGATAGGAAACGTCAGGCCATTGGTACGCATCGACTTGCGGCTGTTGGCGGCGATCTGTGGCGAAATCGCCAGCAGGCTGGCGCCGGCGTCCTGCAGCAGTGGCAGAAAATCCTGCAACGCTTGCAGCTCCATGTTGCAGTAAGGGCACCACACGCCACGGTAAAACGTCAGCACCAAAGGCCCCTTGGCCAGCAGATCGATGGAGGACACCGGATGCCCGTCGGGATCTTTCAGGGTAAACAGCGGCGCCTTGTCACCGACCTTCAGCGCTTTGTTCGCCGCACCCGAGGCGATCAGCTCGGCAGTCGCGCGCTCCATGATCGGGTGGATGTCAGCCGGGGCGTTATAGGGCGGTTTGCCAGCCTTGAAGTCCGCTTTGAAGGCATCGAGTTTTGCTTGCAAGGTCATGATCGTAATCCTTGGTGAGAAAGCCGGATGGCCGGGATCAATGGTGACCTTGAGGCGAGGAGGGCGGAACGCAGGTGGGGGGCATAGGATTCATTCTTGGGGGGAATGAGGTGGCGGATACGTCACATTTGTCGGAACACCGACCGGATCTTGCTCCGGCCGGCATTGCGAAGTTGTTTTTGAACGATTAAGCCGTCGCCAGCGAGCCCTTCTGCGAAACACTCAAAAAACGCAGCAACGCCAACAGTGGAAACGCGCTGCCGACTATCACGATCCACAACCAGCCACCGTGCTCGTACACGGCACTGGCCACCGAAGAGCCAAAGGCGCCGCCGATGAAGATGCTGGTCATGTACAGCGCATTCAGGCGGCTGCGGCTTTTGGCGTCGAGGGCGTAGACCGCGCGTTGGCCGAGCACCATGTTCATCTGCACACAGAAGTCGAGGACCACGCCGGTCACGGCCAGGCCAATGACGCTGTAGAGCGGATGGATGAACGCCGGCAGAAAGCTCAGGCTGGCGAACAGCAGGGCCAGCAGCGAGGCGATGCGCGTGTGGCCGGCATCCGCCAGGCGACCGGCGATGGGCGCCGCGATAGCGCCGATGGCGCCGACCAGGGCGAAGATCGCGATCTGGGTTTGCGACAGGCCGTGATTGCGCGCCAACTCCAGCGGCACGGCGGTCCAGAACAGGCTGAAGGTCGCGAACATGCAGCCTTGATAAAACGCACGCTGACGCAATACCGGTTGTTGGCGCAGCAATGTCCACAGCGAACCCAGCAATTGCCCATAAGATGCACTGTGATCAGGCTGGCGCTTGGGTATGGTCAGCGCCAGCACGATGCTGATCGCCACCATCAACACCGCTGCTATCACAAACATCGCGCGCCAGCCGAAATAGTCAGCCACCACGCTGGACACCGGGCGAGCCAGGAGAATCCCCAGCAGCAACCCGCCCATGATCCCGCCGACCACGCGGCCACGCGACTCTTCCGGAGCCAGGTGCGCGGCCAGTGGAATCAGGATTTGCACCGACACCGAGCTGAAGCCCACCAGCAACGAAATCAGCAAAAATACATTGGGCTGATCGGTGAACGCGGCGCCCAGTAAACTCGCAATCGCCACCACGGTGGTGATGATCATCAGTCGGCGGTTTTCCAGCAAATCGCCCAGCGGCACGAGGAAGAAAAGCCCCAGTGCGTAGCCAATCTGCGTCAGGGAAACGATCAGGCTGGCCATGGTGCTGGTCAGGCCGATGTCCGGCGCGATCAGGCCGATGATCGGTTGGGCATAGTAGAGGTTGGCCACAATGGCGCCGCAACAGAAGGCGAAGAGCAGCACCATGCCTTTGGTCATTGTCGTGGCACCGTGAGGCGCCGGCGTCGCTGGATTCATAACGTGTCTCGCTGAACAGAAGGGAATGCGCGAAGGCTAAGCGGCAAGCCGGGACGGCGGAAGTGGGATTGAAGTGATAGTAATCATTCCATTGCGGAATGAGTGGCACCGGCATGTGCAGTTGGCCCATGCACCTTGCGTCCAAATAATCAGGTCCGATGATACATTCACTTACATCCTGTTCGATAGCGTGCTTATGTTCTCTCTCACGTTTCATCACCGCAAGGTACTTCCATGAATACGATGTTCCGTCACCTGATTCGCGGCGCTTCGGCCCTGACACTGATCACATTGTTCACCACAGGCCTGGCCCAGGCCGCCGACGCACCGGGTTTGCGTATCGGTGTTCGTGGCGAAATCACCGGGGTCAGCCCTGATGTGTTGAAGGTTCACGTCAACAGCGGCGAAAACGTCGTGATCAACCTGACCCCGGATACCAAAGTCCGCGCTGTCACGTTGGCCAATATCGACGACATCAAACCGGGCAGCTACATCGGCTCGGCGGCTATTCCTCAGGAGGATGGCACTCTCAAGGCGTTGGAAGTCCATGTCTTCCCACCGGAACTGGCGGGTAGCGGCGACGGGCATCGACCGTTCGACCTGGTCAAGGGCAGCAGCATGACCAACGGCAGCGTCGGCGATCTGGTGGTCAGCAACGGCCGGGTCTTGACGGTCAACTACAAGGGCGGCCAGCAGAAGATTCTGGTGCCGGAGGACGTGCCGATTGTGAACCTGATGCCGGGGGATCGCAGCTTGTTGAAAGTGGGGGTGAAGATCGTGACATTTGTGACGCAGAGTGCGGACGGGACGCTGACGGCTCAGTCGATTTCTGCGGGTAAGGAGGGTGTGACGCCGCCGATGTAAGGGCTTGGCGAAATCCTTGTGGGAGCGGGCTTGCCCGCGAAGAAGGCGCTACATTCAGCATTGATGTGACTGATAAACCGCCATCGCGGGCAAGCCCGCTCCCACAGGATTGACGTCGTACAAGGAAACTGTAACCGCTGAAACCCACAAAAAAGGCGACCTGCAAAGGTCGCCTTTTTCATGGCCGCTCAGCGATTACTGACCGGTGTAAATCTGATCGAAAACCCCGCCGTCATTGAAGTGAGTCTTCTGCACGGTGCGCCAGTCACCGAAGGTCTTCTCCACCGACAGGAAGTCCACTTTCGGGAAGCGATCGGTGTACTTGGCCAGCACCGCCGGGTCACGCGGGCGCAGGTAATTGGCTGCCGCAATTTCCTGGCCTTCCGGCGACCACAGGTACTTCAGGTATTCCTCGGCGGCGGCACGGGTGCCTTTCTTGTCGACGGTTTTGTCGACCACCGACACCGGTGGCTCGGCTTCGGCGGAAACGCTTGGGTAGATCACTTCAAACTGGTCGCGACCAAACTCGCGGGCAATCATTTCCGCTTCGTTCTCGAAGGTCACCAGGACGTCGCCGATCTGGTTGGTCATGAACGTTGTGGTAGCGGCACGACCGCCGGTGTCCAGCACCGGTGCTTGCTTGAACAGCTTGCCGACGAACTCCTTGGCCTTGTTCTCGTCACCGCCGTTCTTCAGCACATAACCCCAGGCGGACAAGTAGGTGTAGCGGCCATTGCCCGAGGTTTTCGGGTTGGGCACGATCACCTGAACGCCGTCCTTGAGCAGGTCAGGCCAGTCTTTCAGGGCTTTCGGGTTGCCTTTACGGACGATGAACACCGTGGCGGAAGTAAACGGCGCACTGTTGTTCGGCAGGCGCGTGACCCAGTTCTCCGGCACCAGTTTGCCGTTGTCTGCCAGGGCGTTGATGTCGGTGGCCATGTTCATGGTGATGACATCAGCCGGCAAGCCGTCGATGACCGAGCGCGCTTGTTTGCTGGAGCCGCCGAAGGACATCTGCAGGGTGATGTTTTCGTTGTGTTCGGCTTGCCAGTGTTTCTGGAAGGCAGTGTTGTAGTCCTTGTAGAAATCGCGCATCACGTCGTAAGAAACGTTGAGCAGGGTCGGTGCGGCCTGGGCCATGCTGGTCAGTGCCAGGCCAGCGGCCAGAAGTGAGGCGCCAAAGAGTTTTTTCACTGCGCAGTCCTTGTTCTATTTAAATTGAGGCAATTTGCCAGCGACTATAACTGGGCTCGCATAGAGCCTTAAAGATTAAAAAGCTCTTTGCTTATTCCTGTTTTTTGAACAGCGCATTGCCGCAGCGAGAGCAGAACGATGCTTCCTGTTCATGGTTGTCTTTGGTACACACCGGGCAATCGTGATGCAACTGGCCACCGCGCATGGCCGTGGCCAGTTCGGCGGTGAAGATCCCGGTGGGTACGGCGATGATCGAGTAACCGGTGATCATCACCATCGACGAAATCACCTGGCCCAACGCGGTCTTGGGCACGATGTCACCATAGCCGACGGTGGTCAGCGTCACGATCGCCCAGTAGATGCCTTTGGGAATGCTGGTGAAGCCATGTTGCGGGCCTTCAACCACATACATCAGGGTGCCGAACACCGTGACCAGGGTGCAGACGCTGAGGAGGAACACGAGGATTTTCTGCTTGCTGCCGCGCAGGGCATCGAGCAAGTAATGGGCTTGCTTGAGGTAGGGACCGAGCTTGAGCACGCGGAAGATGCGCAGCATCCGGATCACCCGAATGATCAGCAAGTACTGGGCGTCGCTGTAATACAGCGCGAGGATGCCCGGCACGATGGCCAGCAGATCCACCAGGCCGTAAAAACTGAACGCGTAGCGCATGGGTTTGGGCGAGCAATACAGGCGCAGGATGTACTCGCCCAGGAAAATCACCGTGAAGCCCCACTCGATGGCCGCCAGCAGGCCGGCGTAGTTCTGATGAACGTCATCGATGCTGTCGAGGATCACCACCACCAAGCTGGCGAAAATAATCAGCAGCAGGCTTGAGTCGAAGCGCCGTCCGGCGACGGTGTCGGTCTGGAAAATAATCACGTAAAGGCGATTGCGCCACGTGTCGTTGCTGTTCATTCAAATCGCCTTGGCCGCTAATCAGCGCAGCCTAGGTTGATTCTCCCCGGGAACGCAAGGCGCGCTTTCGACCGTGGCTTTGCCGAGCATCTGCACAACCGTGCGGATCAACCAGCCTGCGAGAATGAACGGCGCGGTCAGCGTGGGCAGGCCGATGGCGGCAAACACCGGCGTCAGTAACAGCGCCAGGCCGATGCCCACCAACGGCAGCCACGGTTGGCGACGCTGTGAGCTGAAGGCGAGGGCGGCGAGTACGGCGTTATAGCTCCCGAGACCGAGCAATGCGCTGTAGAAGTCGTGGTGCAACATACTCCAGCCCATGCCCGCGACAGACGCCAACAACGCCCAGCAGAATGCACGGCGATCTGCGATCAGCAAACCGACGGCAATCATCGCACCGGCCAGTGGATGGCCGAGGAACATCACCTGACCCACGCCTTTGAAGGGGGCGGCGAGCATGTTCAGCGTGTTGATTTCGATCAAATGCGCCGTTGTCGAGGGCGTGGCGAAGCACAGCAGCAACCAGCCCAGCCCGACGAAGGGCGCCGTGTAGGCCGGCAGGCATTGGCTGACCCGGACGCGCTTGAGCCACTGCTGGGTGATCATCGCGCTCAGACCGCCGGCGGCCAGAATTAGCGGTGGCATCATCGCCGACCAAGGGAAATACAAACTCAGCAACAGACCGAGCAGAACGCCGTTGTAGCTGAACAACCCGGCCTGACGATCAGCCTTGGCATAGTTGCGGCGTTGCGCAGTGAGCAAACCGGCGACACCGCCCAGCAGCGCACCGCCGAGCAACGTCGGCGCGGTAAACAGAATCGCCAACAGGCACAGCAGGCCGCACAGCGGATTGCGCTGGAGGAAGATCTGACTGAAGCCGTTGAGCAACGCTTCGGCCCAGTCGGGACAGTGGGTGTTGAAATGGTGGGCAGGCATTTTAGTTCAGTGTGTCAGTGGGACCGTGTCGCCTGCATCGCGAGCAAGCTCGGCTCCTACAGGTCCTCAACGAACCGTAGGAGCCGAGCTTGCTCGCGATGAGGCCGGATAGGCGCTAAATCAATGTCTCGATACGCAGTGAGTTAGTCGATCCCGGCTGCCCAAACGGCACACCTGCCGTGATCAATAATGTATCGCCACGCTTGGCCATGCCCTGTGCCTGGGCGATTTCCAGCGCCGTCGAGCACACTTCATCCACTTGCCGCAGTCGGTCATTGACCACCGAATGCACGCCCCACGCCACGGTCAAGCGGCGCGCGGTTTGCAGGTTCGGTGTCAGGTTGAGGATCGGCACCGTCGGCCGTTCCCGCGCCGCACGCAAGCTCGAGGTGCCGGACTCGCTGTAGTTCACCAGCACGGCCACCGGCAGCACGTTGCTGATGCGACGAATCGCGCAGCTGATCGCATCGGACACCGTCGCCTCGGCTTTCGGTCGGCTCACGTCAAGTTGTGCCTGATAGTCCGGGCCGTTTTCCACCTGGCGGATGATCTTGCTCATCATCTGCACGGCTTCCAGCGGGTACTCGCCGGAGGCGGTTTCCGCCGACAGCATCACCGCATCCGCACCTTCGGCCACGGCGTTGGCCACGTCGGTAACCTCGGCCCGGGTCGGGGCCGGGGAGAAGCGCATCGACTCCAGCATCTGCGTGGCCACCACCACCGGTTTGCCTAGCTCGCGGCAGAGGGTGATGATGTTTTTCTGAATCTGCGGCACGCTTTCGGCGGGCACTTCCACGCCCAGATCACCACGCGCCACCATGATCGCGTCGCTCAACTCGGCGATTTCCCGCAGTTGCGTCACGGCCGATGGCTTCTCGATCTTGGCCATCAAAAAGGCCTTGTCGCCGATCAGTTCGCGGGCTTCGCGAATGTCTTGCGGACGTTGCACAAACGATAGCGCGACCCAGTCCACACCCAACTCCAGACCGAAGCTCAAGTCGCGGCGATCCTTGGCGGTCAGCGGGCTTAGGTCCAGCACCGCTTGCGGCACGTTCACGCCTTTGCGGTCCGACAGTTCGCCGCCATTCAACACGGTGGTGTCGATGGCGTCGGAGTACTTGGTGACCACTCGCAAACGCAGCTTGCCGTCGTCCAGCAGCAAGTCCATGCCCGGCTCCAGCGCCGCGATGATTTCCGGGTGAGGCAGATTAACGCGGCGCTCGTTCCCTGGCGTCGGGTCCAGGTCCAGTCGCAGGGCCTGACCGCGATGCAGTTGCACCTTGCCCTCGGCAAACTTGCCGACCCGCAGTTTCGGGCCTTGCAGGTCCATCAGAATACCCAGCGGATAATTAAGCTGGCGCTCGACTTCACGAATCCACTGGTAGCGCTGTGCGTGGTCGGCGTGATCGCCGTGGCTGAAGTTCAGGCGGAAAATGTTGACCCCGGCCTGCACCAGTTCGCGAATGTCGTCGATCCCGTCGGTGGCGGGGCCGAGGGTGGCGAGGATTTTAACCTTCTTGTCAGGCGTCATTTTTAGGGCTCTCGAGAATCAGGATGGCACGGAAGTCGTTGACGTTGGTGCGGGTCGGTTCA
>Ga0163162_10006363_pt1 | contig 11433 bp, 8 predicted proteins | sample S55metaG_FD_115310 | JGI IMG/M metagenome (GOLD analysis project Ga0163162, IMG submission 115310) | Switchgrass rhizosphere microbial communities from Kellogg Biological Station, Michigan, USA - S5-5 metaG | ecosystem: Host-associated > Plants > Roots > Rhizosphere > Soil | place: USA: Michigan...
GGATACGCCTGGGCAGTATTGGATCAAGGGTTCGGGTATCGGTCTCGAAGAGGTGACCGAAGACGATCTAGTCTTGATCGATTTCGACGGCAACACGCTCGCAGGCAAGCGCAAGCGTCATAATGAATTTCCAATTCATAGCGAGGTGTACCTCGCCCATCCAGAGATTCGTTGCGTCATTCATACGCATCCGACGTATTCGACGATCATCGCCTCATCGGAGCATCGGCTCCTGCCGATAACAAATCTGAGCTGTGCCTTTTACCCCCCGGCGCTGAATAAATTCGAAGAATCATCGGACTTGATCGTCACCGCCGAGCAGGGCATCGCCGTGGTGAAACTCTTGGGCGAGCACAAGATCGTGCTGCTGCGCAATCACGGCATCGTCGTCGCCGGCACTTCCATCGAAGAAGCTTGTATTCGCGGCGTACTGCTCGAATACAGCGCCAAAACGCAGGTCACCGCAGCATCCATGGGCGCTTTCTCCTGGGCGACCGACGCCGATGCTCTCTTGAAACGAAAGCGGATTTATCGGCCGGACGCGATGATCAATTTATGGGAATATTACGTTCGAATGCTGCAAAAGCACGAAAAGACAAGCTGATGCCTGCAAGGCGCAGGGTCCGATCAAAACCTTGAACTACTAAACCTTCAACTTGAACGCCACGCCTAGCGGTGAATCGCCAGAAACGCAAACACCTTCGCCGCGTTGAAGACGTTGACCACCGACACGAGATCGTGATCGGTATGTTGGAAGCGAATATCCCGCGAGCCGTAGTTGATCGCCTGAATGCCGCGGAAATTGAATAAGCCGGTATCGTTCGCCGCCGTTGAAAAACAGAACTTCGGCTCATAGCCAAGCATGGTACGAATGCCATTTTCGAGTGCGCCGACGACATCGGCGTCCTTCGCTACCTCGCTGGGGTACATGAAATCGCGCGGCTCGACGACGATCTCGAACGGCTCGATTGCACCGATCTCGTCCTTTATTTGTTGAACCGCTTTGTTGGGATCATCGCCCGGCAACAGGCGCCGGTCGAACATAATGCGGCACTCGTTTTGAATCGTGTGCGTCGCCTTGGGAAAGCTTTCGATCGCGTTAGGCGTAAGACTTACCTTGCCGAGCTCCGGATGAGCTTTGGTTTCGGGATACGGCATCAGCGGTTTGAGTTTTTCCAACACCTTCATCGCGCCGTCGATGGCGTCGATGCCCTCCCATGGACGGCTGCTGTGCGCCTGCTTGCCCTTAACCGTAACGAGAACATCGACCCGGCCCTTGTTGCCCAATTGGATCTCCGGCGGGCCATCGATGACGCACCAATCGGCTTCGACGCCGCCGTGGTCGAGCACGTACGTCAACGAATCATGTCGGCCGGTTTCACCGGCAGTGCTGACGACGAAGTAGAGATCGGTCGGTAGCGCGAGCTTGCCCGCGCCGATGAATTTCATCGCCGCCATCATCGCCGCCAGACTGCCCTTCTGCTCGCATGCGCCTCGGCCCCAGACGCACTCGCCGTCGAGTTTGTAGGGCGCGCCGTTGACGATGGCACCCGAATAGGGATTTTGCATCGTGCTCGGCGCCGCGCACATCGCGTAACCGACCAGCATCAGCCGATCGGTTCGCTCGCGCCCCTTGATATGCAAAATCAGATTACCCATGCGATCGATCACCGGCTTCAATCCCGACGCTTCCAATTCCGGCCTCACCACGTCATTGATCAATGCCAGCACCTGCGGTTCCGCTTCCAGCAATGGGGTTTGCGGGCTGGCGTTCTGCACCAACTTGACCGTCAGCCGTTTGACCTCGTCATAGGACAAATTTTTCTCGATTAATTTTTTTGCCGTTCCAGCATCCATGCTTGCTTGCCTCTTGTGTCTAAGTTCGCGCCTAGTGCCAGTTGATAATGCCTGGCCTAAGATTCCTCGATGGCGGCGCCGACCTTGCCGATTCTCCGGGCGATCATTATGAGAACAACACAGATGACGCTGACGATCAACGCGAGCGCGCACATGGGACCGAGATTGCCGTCAACGTAAAAATGATAAAGCAAGGGTCCTAGCGGCTCCGAGCCGGGCGAATAGAGAAAGACCGACGTGCTGAACTCGCGTAGAAATATCGTCGCCAAGATAATCCAGCCAGCGATGAAGCCGGGCCGGAGCAAGGGCAGCAGGATGCGCCGGAAGGTCGTCAGGAAGCCGGCGCCGCAGACCATCGAAGCTTGCGGCAGATCGTCGTGCAACTGCACGATGGTGCTGGTCATTGTGCGTAGGCCATACGGCAGGAACCGGGTGATGTAGCCGATCAATAGAATCCACAGTGTGCCGTAGATCGGCAGTGGAACATAAACGTACGTCCAGAGAAGCCCAATGGCCAGCGCGGTTCCGGGAAACGCCCAGGGAATGAAGGTCAAACCTTCGATGAATCCCCGTCCGGCAACTCTCGTCTTGGTCGTCACCCATGCCGTCAGCGCAGCAAGCAGCATGCACAACGTTGCCCCTCCCGTGGCAAGAAAAAGACTGTTCTGCAGCGCTCGATAAGTGCGCGCATCGGTCAAATTGCTGCGGTAGTTATCCAGCGTCAGCAATTCCCAAGTCTTCGGTCCGGGTACGTGAATATAAGAAATAAACGAAACGTAGATCAGCACCAGAAACGGCAGCACGACGATCAGCGAGAGAATCAGCAGAGCCAGGCCCGCCGCCGGATAACGCCATTTGCCGAGGTCGATAATCGTCGGCCGATAGCCTCGGCCGGTGACCGTCACGTAGCGTTCGCTACGCTGGGTCAAAGAACGATAGAAATAGACGAACACCATCGTGATCAACAACAGTGACACGCCGTAGGCCGCCGCGAGATTTTGATTTGGCGGAAAAGCGCCTACCGCCTCGCGATAAATCTTGGTGGTAAAGACTTCGATGCGGGCCGGCAGCGCGATGATCGCGGGGGTATCAAAGCTCTCGATCGCGCGGACAAAATTCAGCATGACGGCGGCGAGCAGCGCCGGACGGATAATCGGAAACGTGATGCGCCAAGCAATCTGAAAGTTGTTGGAGCCCGCTACTCGCGCCGATTCTTCGAGGGAAGGATCCATCGAGTAGAGCGATGCAGAAACCAGTAAGAAGGCGAGCGGCGTCGTGATCAGGGCTTCGACGAAGATCATGCCCGACAAAGAATAAAGGTTGAGCGGCGCCTCATCCAAGCTCAGCATTTGCATCAATAGCCGATTAATCAATCCCGTGCGCGGGCTCAGCAGCACGGTCCATGAAACGGCGAGCATCACGGGCGGAAAAATGTTCGGGATGATTGCGGTTAGTTCGAAAAACTTTCTAAACGGCGCATTGGTGCGAATCGAAATCCAAGCCAGAGTCGCGGCGAACCCAGTGGCCAGGATTGAAGAGCCCGAGGCGAATACAAACGAGTTGAACAACAATTGGTACGTCGATGGATCGGTATAAGCGTAGAGGTAATGCGCCAAGGTAAATTCGGCGTTCGGCACGCCGAGCGGTTTGCTACGAAAGCTGCCGTAAAAAAGCATCAGCGTCGGCGACAAACTTAGATAGGCGATAATGACGCCGATGCACGCAACCACCGCCAGCTGCGGCTCGCGCCGAAAGGAATTCAGAAAACGAGTTAACAACGCTTCGACGATCCTTTCTAATTTACTAAATGAGCCTCGCTCGCAATAAAAAAAGAGGGCTGGCCACTTCAAGGCGAGCCCTCTTCGGGTATCGACTACCAGTCGGAATGGCCAAATCTATTTGGCGAAAAAGATCTCGCGAAAGGTGCCGCTCATGAGTTTTTTGAATTCCTCCTCCGTTGGGTTGTCCATAAAAACCATGCGCGGCGCGACTTTTTCAGCGTCCTTAATGGGCGGATAGACACCCGGCGCCAAGACGAACTCGCCGTCTTCAGCGATCTCTTTTTGTCCCTCAGGTGAACAAGCGAAATCGATATAAAGCTTCGCCGCGTTCGGCCGTGCCGATTTGGCGCTGAGACTCAGATAGTTCGGATCGGTCAGGTATTTGTCCATCGGAATATAATCTACCGGCCCTTTGTATTGCTTGATGTACTTGATGTAGGTGATGCCGACCACTGCCTCGCCTTTAATGACCGTCGTCGTGACCGGCGCCAACGATTCGACCAGGATCGGTTTCTGCTTAGCCAGGGCTTTTACGTAATCGAGCCACTTGTCACCTTTGAATTTTTCCAGATTCCAAAGAAACTGAGCGGTAGTCGTGTGGCGGGTCGGATCTGGAATGGAGATTTTTCCGCTCCACTTCGGATTCAACAGATCGTCGAAGGTCTTGGGCAAATCCGCGGCCTTCACAAGCTCGGTATTGTAGAGGATACTGATCGGCAGCACGCGCCAAGGAGTAATGAGACCGTCCTTTTCTTTGTACTGCGCCGGAAATTTTTCCGAAGCCGGCGGAATGAACTTCTGGAACAAGCCTTCGTTCTTCATGATCAACTGCACGCCGCGATTGCCTTCCGCGATATCGAAACCCGGCTTGCCGGCGCGCCATTCGGTCAAGGCTCGTTCCGAAACTTGATTCGACGAACCGCGCCAATATTCAACGTCGATGCCGTACTTTTTCTTAAACGCTTGGTGCAACCCTTCCATCGCCTGGGGAACCACCGAACCATAAACGACGATCTTGCCCTCTTTCTTGGCGGTTTCAACGTTTGCCGGCTGCGCAAATGCACCGGTGGTTTGGATAAAAATTATCAGGGCGGCGACCGCCGGCACGAGCGACCAACGATTGAACATCTGCTTCACGTAATCCCTCCCACGGTTAAAAGCCGACCCGAAAGTATCCACCCATCCGGCTGAAGTCAAGCATGGAGTTTGCGGATCTATCACACTCATTTAGCTAGAAAAAGTTGCCTGAAGTCGCTCTGCAGCTTGGCCAGCGTATCGGCGCTCGGATCGTTCATCATATACAAATCGGCCATAATCTTGTCTGCGCCTTTGATCGCTGGAACGATTCCTGGCGCAAGCACGAACTCGCCGGTTTCAGCAACTTTCTTTTGTCCTTCCGGCGAGCACAGGTATTCAATAAACAGTTTCGCCGCGTTCGAGTTGGCTGCCTTGGCACTCAGCGCCGCGTCGCTTGGGTCCGCGAAAACATGCTCGATCGGGGCAAAGCCGATCGGCCCTTTGGTTTGGCCCGTGTACTGAATATAGCTGATACCGAGCGCGGTTTCGCCGCGCACGATCGTATTTGGCACAGTGGAGTAAGATTCCAAAAGCATCGGTCTCTGTTTCGCCAAGCTCCTGACAAAATCCATCCACTTCTCGCCTTTCACCTGCTGCAGGTTCCACAAATATTGCGCCGTGCTCGCGTGACGCGATGGATCGGGCATGCTGATTTTACCCAGCCACTTGGGGTCGAGCACATCGTCGAGCGATTTGGGAATTTCATTCGGTTTAACCATCTCGGTATTGTAGAGAATACCGACCGGCGTAATTCGAAAAGCGATCAACTGCCCATCTTTGTCTTTAAATTTTGCGGGGAAATTAGCCGCGCTCGGCGGCGAGTATTTCGCGTAAACGTTATCCGCCTTACCCAACGCCAGCGGCCCGCGGGCGCCGATCACGATGTCGAATCCTGGCTTGCCCGAGCGCCATTCGGTCAACACCCGGTCGATTACTTTGGTTGCATCGGCGCGCCAGTACTCGGTCTTGATGCCGTACTTGGCTTCGAAGCCCTTTTCGATCTGGCCCATCACCTGCGGCACGATGGTACCGTAGATCACCGTCTTACCTTCTTTTTTGGCGGCTTCAACGTTGACGGGCTGGGCGGGCAACGTCATCGGCAAAAAACATCCCGCGATAATCAAGATCGTCGGCAAAAGCACACGCAAACGAGTCGGTGACATAGGCCAACCTCCTGGTAGGGGCGGACCCGCGTGTCCGCCTTTTCGGACGGCGACCACATAGGGTCGCCCCTACGATCCAATAAAAATTACGCGACCACTTCGCGGACCATGCGCACGACGCGCTTGCGCGCTTCCTGCGTTCCCATGGGCAAAACGATGGGCAGATTCAATCCGCCCTGGGTGAACGATTCAAGTTGTTTCTGACACTCGGCCGGCGTGCCGGCGACGGAATGAGCGAAGACGACTTCGTCGCTGATAAACTTCTTCGCCGCCTCCCAGTCGCGCTTGACCACCGCAGCCGCGAGCCCTTCTTGGTCTACCTTGCCGCCGCCCAGGCGAATATTTTCGGCGTGGTGCACGTTGCGAAAGATATAGGCGAGAAACATTTTGTTGGCTTCGATCGCTTCGTGTTGGTCGTCGGAAACCGAAGCGGTGACGAAGCCGGCGACATCCACGGCATCGGCGGGCTTACTGGCTTTCGCGGCGCCGGCGGCAATGTCGGCGGTGCATTTTTTGATATAACCCGGCGCGCAGCCGGCAGAGAGCAGCACACCTTCGCCGATCTCGCCGCCGAGCTGAAGCATGCGCGAGCGCACCGCGGTGATGTACATCGGAATCGGCTTCGCCGGCACGAAGCCCATCTTGGCTCCGTTCATCTGAAACATTTTGCCCTGATATTGCACTGTGTCGCCCTTCAGCAGCCGGCGCAGAATTTCCACGTACTCGCGCATGGTTTGTAGCGGATGCGGTGATTCGATACCAGCCTCCTTCAACGCGGCGGCATTGCCGGTACCCGGGCTCGCGATCACGCGACCGGGGGCAAATTCGTCCATGGTCGCAACCGACATCGCCGAAATAATCGGATAACGCGAGTACGGGCTCATCGGCGCCGGTGCAACTTTGATCGTCTGCGTCGACGCCAGCAAGCCCATGCAGGTGGTCAACGAATCGCGAAAACAGAGATGGTCCGACATCCAAATCGACTCCATGCCGATCTCGTCGGCCAACCGCGAGAGCTCGATCATTTCCTGAATCGAATAAAATCCGTCAAAACATAAACCGACACGCATAGCTGATCTCCTAAAAACCGTCGGTAAGAATTCTTTGCAAGTCAGCGGGCGCCACGCCCGCCAACCCCATTTTTTCGAGGGTCAATCCTTCGACTCTAAAGTCAATGCCCAATGCAACCGATGCCAGGGTGATCAAAGCGTCCATCACCGGAGTCTCAATGCCGAGCAGCTTGCCGATCTCCGCCATCGGCACCAAACCGTAACCGACATCTTCCTTGATGTAACGATGGTCCAGGGACGGCGGCGACTTGATGGTGAAATTCGGCTCGCTTTCATGGATCGCTTGATACGCCGATCCCGAGTCGTGCGCCTCTGTCGTCGTCAGTCCGGCACCGTGGAATATATCGACGAAACGAAGCGGCGTAAGGCCGAGCGCCCGGACGATTTCGAGCCGCTCCCCGTCGAGCGCATCGATCCAAGCGCCGATCGACGGCGTAATGCCTTCGCGATAGTAAAGAAAATCGCCACCGGTCTTTTCAATCCAACCGGCGTTGCCGAGCATGCCGGCTGGATGCATGATTGCGTTGATGTTGGAGAAACCGGTTTCCAAAACGTTCGCTGCAGCGATAACGTTCGGAAACACGCTTTGTATTTCACGGACGAGTTTCTCCGTGTGCTTTCCCGGCAGCGCAGCGCAGCGGAGATTGGTCGTGCGCCGATAGATTTCCACTCTCCCGGGCTGCGGCATCCGGCAAATATAAGTCAGCGTCACCGTCTCGCAGAGCTGAACCTGGGCCTTGCAACCGAGTTGGCGCAACAGGTTAGCGAAATGGAGCGATCCACCGGTGTGGCCAGGATTGAGCAGGATGCGCTGACCGTCGCCGACATAATTGGCCAATCCCTTCGCCAAATATTCATGGCCCACCGCCGGCGTGGCGATGACGATCAAGTCGACGCCTTGCACCACCGGCGGCAAATGCGGACTCATGAAATATGGCGCGGCCTTTTTGCTAACACCGCTTTCGACCAACTCGATCTCGCCGAGCTTGGCCAATTTCGCGATCGTGCTTTCCGAACGCGCGAACAGTCGTACTTGAAACCCGCGCAGCGTGAGATCGGCAGCCGCGGCGCAACCGCCGTTGCCGGCGCCGAGAATTGCGATTTTCTGAATGGGCATCAAATGAAATTGTCGGGGCGCAATTCATTGCGCCCTGCGAATTTAGGAAATGCGGTATTGTTTCAATTTGTCTTCGTCGAGCTCGACGCCGAGTCCCGGCTTCGCCGAGACGATCACATCGCCGTCGGCATATTCGAAAGGTTCTTGGATAATGTCGTCTTGATAATAAATACCCGCGATGCCGCCCTTGCCTTTGCCTTTCGGTGTCGACACCGGCACCACGCAGCCGAAAGTCACCACGCCAGTCGACACCGCCAGATGAACATTGGCGGCGTTGCCGACGCCGGTTTCCACCGAACCGTTGACGTTGCACTTGAGCCCGGCCGCTTCAGCGACGGCGGCGACTTTTTTGGCTTTGAACATGCCGCCGGGCTTGGTCGTGTAGATCGAGATGACGTCGGCCGCTTTCTTTTGAATAATTTCGATCACGTCCTGCGGCGTCCAAACCGATTCATCCGCCATGATCGGCGTGTCGACCCGCCGAGTCACTTCCGCCATCTGGTCGATGCCTTCCACCGGCTGCTCCATGTAGAGCAAATTGAATTCTTCCATCGCCTTGATGATCTTGACCGCGCCTTTGGGCGTCGGATAACCCTGATTGGCATCGACGCAGATGTTTAGATCCGGTCCGATCGCTTGGCGGATCTGCTTGACCAATTCGACGTCGCGCTTTTGATCGACGCCGCCTTTCAGCTTGATGGTCTTAACCCCTTCCGCCTTCGCTTGTACCGCTTCTTCGACGGCTTTCTCGATCTCCATCAGCCCCAAGCTGTGCGCGATCGGCACGCGCTCGCGGAATAAACCGCCGAGCAATTGATACGCCGGCACATTGAGCGCCTTACCGACCACGTCGAAAAGCGCCGCATCGATAGCTGCTTTACAGTAGGGATAACCTTTCACCGCCTTGTCCATCAGCGCATGAATCGACTCGAATCGGCGCGGATCTTGGCCGGCCAATGCCGGCGCGAGGATGTCGTTGATAATATGGGCCGTGGTCTGCGGCGTTTCGCCGAAGTATTTGCCATGATCGCCGCCCCAATCTTTTAGTACCGGCGCTTCCCCGAGGCCGATCAAGCCCTCGTCGGTATGAAGTTTGAGAATGACGTAAACGCCGATCGGCGTCGTCAGGCTTGCCCACTGGTGCACACGCCGCGTCGGCAGGCGAATCGGAATCGTTTCGATCTTGGTGATTTTCATTATTACCCAACTCTCAAAAGCGTATCCGTCGGCGTGACATCCGAAAGCAGCTCACAGCCCTTGTCGGTCACGCAGAACATGTCTTTGTTCTGCATGCCGAAGCGGCCGGGGATATAAACCAGCGGCTCGAACGCGCCGACCATGCCCGCTTCGACCACTTCATTGCCATAGCGCCCCATGTAAGGTTCTTCGTGCAGATGGAGCCCGATGCCGTGGGCGACAAAGCTGATCGGCTCGAAGCCGAGCTCGCTGAATTTCTGCAAAAACCTTCGATAGACCTCAGGACAGCTTGCGCCAGGCTTGATCAAGTTCATAACAAGATATTTGCACTCGATCAGATTGGACCAGATTTTATATTGCTCGGGTGTCGCGTCACCGACTACCGCTGTACGGCAAACGCCGGTGAGGTAGCCGGTTTTCTGGCCGAAGATTTCCATGCGAATAATATCGCCTCGCTGCAATTTCCGATCGGTGGGACCGACGTTGGGAAACTGGCTGCGCTCGCCGGACGCGATGATCATCAGCTTGTAGCTCTCCGCGCCGCCGCCGAAAAGTGCAGTCAACAAAGTGCCAGCAAGCTCCATTTCGCTCATGCCGACTTTTGAAGAACGCAATGCATCGCCAAGCGCTTGATCGGTAAGCTTGCTGAGCGAGCGCAGCAGTGCCAGCTCGCCAGGTGTTTTGATCTGCCGCGCCTTATTGAAAATAGCATCCGCGCCGATCCAATGAACTCCGGGAAGATTTTTTTGCAGCGTCTGGAAATCCTTCGCCGGTAAAAACTCCAATTCGATGCCGACCTTGCTCCGCTCCAATTTCAGGTCTTTCAGCGCCCCGGCAAGCTTGTCCATCGGGTCGTCGGTGAACTCCCTATAGATCTTCAGATCGTCCATGCCGGCATGGGCTTTGACCGTGGTCGCTTCCATGTCGATAGCGACCATGGAAATGCGCGCGTCGGCGGTAACAATCACCGCCGCGTGACGCCAGCGCATCAGCGCTTGCGACGGCACGACAAAGCCCGAAACATAGGTAACATTCTCGGTGGTCGCCGCGTCATTAAAAAAAAAACCCTCGGCGACAATGCGCTTTTTAAGTCGAGAGATTATTTCTTGGTCCACGATATCTTACTCGTTTCCTGGCGAGGATATCGACTGAACGACAGAGGGTCAAGCGAATAGCCTTCGGTTGGCGGCCACGATTTAGAATCCGTTATGACTTGTATTCAATTTGCCGCGGCGCTCTTTCGTAGAACGAAATCCACCGGTGGACTCCCGCGATCGTCTTGGATACGCACCAAAATTTCCTTGCCATTGAGCTTGCCCCAGTAATAATTCTTGTGCTCTCGCGTCGTGTCACCGGCGATTTCTTGAAACCTCACGATGAAGGAAATACTTTCACCATCGATCTTGCCGTCTTCAATCCCGCGCTTGACGCCGAGAAAGCTGGCGGTGCCAAAAAGCTTTGCGCCCTCAGGCTGAAATAAAAACACTTCGTTGTTTTTATCGCCCCAACCGTATTTGACTTCACCCGACCAAGTTCCGGCGATGGCGCCGGCAGCCGGTGATGGCCGCTGAGCTTTTAATTCCTCTTCTCTTTCTTGGCGCCACTGCCACCACACCGCAAACGTTACGAGCAAAAAAATGACCGGCACCTTCCACCACAAACGACGCAGCAGTTTCTTACGCAGAGCCGCTCTCGGATCCTCGACCTCTCCGGTGCGGGCCTTTCCGAGTCCTGGGATTTTCTCCAAGGTTTGCACCAGGACGTCCGCATCGCGCTGAAATTCCGGGTCATTCAGGGTCAAAGCGTTTCGCCGCGCGAGCGGTTTCAAATCGGCGCGCAATTCTTCCGCCTTGGGTATTTGTGCGCCGCCGACGAGGACGGGAATCACGAGCACGCCGCGTTGTAGCGCAAGCGAAACCTCCAAACCGACAAAATCGTTAGGATCGCTCAACCGCAATTGTCCTTGGGCGTTTCGCGTCGTCAGCCAGTTCTTGCCGATGACGACGACCATCGCGTCGCATGAACCAACTTTCGCGTCGATGTGTGTAGCAAAATCGGCTCCGGGGGGGATGTCGTCGACATCCATGAAAACCTGATCCGCGCCGAAGCGATTTGACAAGCGGTCGTATAGTCGGCCCGCATACGGCGCGCTATCTTCTCGTCGGTAACTA
>Ga0163162_10006365_pt1 | contig 11431 bp, 12 predicted proteins | sample S55metaG_FD_115310 | JGI IMG/M metagenome (GOLD analysis project Ga0163162, IMG submission 115310) | Switchgrass rhizosphere microbial communities from Kellogg Biological Station, Michigan, USA - S5-5 metaG | ecosystem: Host-associated > Plants > Roots > Rhizosphere > Soil | place: USA...
AAGCAAAGAAAGCAGCTATGGGGTCAGCGGTATTAGGACGTGACCACGTTCGAGCCATTCAGCGTGGCCCGACCGTCGGAGTGTCCACCTCTGTGCGCTACGCGAATTGGTACGCGGACCCAATGCGCCCTCGCACCTTCACACAGAGTGGTAAGGCAATCATTCATCCGTCCTCGCTTCGCTCCGACGCGAAGTTCGCCGCCACCAACCGCTTCGCTTTCTTGCCATGCACACCAAAGCGCCTCGCTTCGTTCATGCCGCGTGCATCCGAAGGCGCTTCGTCATGTCGCGGCGCGTGCCCTACACCGTGCAAACCTTACGTCGGGCACGCAGTGCCGAGACGGTGAATGACTGCCTTACCACTTCGTTTAAGGGCGCGATGCCGCAGTGGGTCCGCGTACCTATCCGCTCAACGTACTGAGGTGGACACTCCAACGGTCGGCCCACTCTGAAAAACTCAAACGTGGTCACGTCCTAACACCGCTGAGCCTATAGCTGCTTTCTTTGGTTACTTTCTTTGCAGCAGCAAAGAAAGTGACTGCCGCCCCGCACAGGGGCGAAGCTAATAGACCAATAAGAAAACAAGTTTCATGGGAGCGCAGGCGCATCAGACGGTTCTACAACAAGACACCGACCCCAAGCGCCAGCGACCACCTTGAGCGAAGCTAATAAACCAATACCAAAGCAAGTTTCATAGAAGCGCAAGCGCATCAGACGGTTCTACGACCACCCAACCCCGCCCAAGCGCCAGCACGAATCACCCACGCGCTGCGAGCTTCCCGTCCGGCAGACCGCCCTGCGGCTTGACAGCCAGTGTCAACACCACAGCCGCAACGAGCGCGACGCTCATAAAAACGTAAGAGGCTGCTGGCGACCCGGTCGCCCCATTGAGATAGCCGACCACGTACGATCCGACGAACGATCCGAGCGCGCCCATGCTGTTGATCAGCGCCATCGCGCCGCCCGCGACATTCTTCGGCAGCAGTTCCGGCACGATCGCGAAAAACGGCCCGTACGGCGCATACATCGCGGCACCCGCGATCACGAGCAACGCATAAGACGCCCAGAAGTTGCTCGATCCAAGCAGATACGATCCCGCAAAGGCCACCGCGCCGACGAGCAGAAACGGCCACACGAAAAGCTTGCGGCGATTCATCTTGTCCGATGCCCACGACGCCGCAATCATCGCGATCGTCGCGGCCAGATACGGCACCGCCGAAAGCCAGCCCGTCTCGACCATGCCGAACGTCGACGCATTCTTCAGAATCGACGGCAGCCACAGCACGAAACCATACACGCCGATGCTCCAGCAGAAATACTGCGCGCACAGCTTGATCACCGCCGGCGAACGGAACGCCTCGCCGTAGTTCTTGACCGGCTTGATCGCGGCCTGCTCGGCGCGCAGCGTCGCATCGAGATCGCGCTTCTCCTGGTCGGTGAGCCACTTCGCCTGCGCGGGCTTGTCCTGCACGATGAACCACCAGATCACCGCCCACGCCACCGCCGGCAAGCCTTCCGCGATGAACATGTTGCGCCAGCCGAACGAATTCACCAGATATCCGGACACGACCGACATCCACAGCACCGTCACCGGATTGCCGAGAATCAGGAACGTATTCGCCCGCGAGCGCTCCGACTTAGTGAACCAGTTCGCGATGAACACCAGCATCGCGGGCATCACGGCCGCCTCCACGACGCCGAGGACGAAGCGGATCGCCATCAGCGACGGAATGTTGCTCACCATGCCCGTGAGCGCCGCGCACCCGCCCCACAGGATCAGGCTCACGAACACGAGCTTCTTCACGCTGCGACGTTCCGCGTAGATCGCGCCCGGAATCTGGAAGAAGAAGTAGCCGAGAAAAAAGAGCGCGCCGATCAACGACGACAGCCCCTTGCTGATGCCGAGATCGTGATTGATGCCGGCAGCGGCGGCGAAACCGTAATTCGCGCGGTCGAGATACGCGAGGCTGTAAGTGATGAAGACGATCGGCATGATCGCCCACCAGCGGCGCACCGCCAGCTTGGGTGAAGTCGTGGATTGCATCGTTTGTCTCCGGGTACTCGGTCAGACTGCGTTGAGCGCGGCTCGTGCCGTCTTGTCAGTTGAATTCTGGGGGGCTTCCAGGGCGGCGAGTTCGGCGCGCGTCGGCAGCCCTTCGCTGTCGCCGATCACCTGGATCGCAAGCGCGCCGATGCGGTTGCCGCGTTCCAGCGCGTGGCGCACGTCGCGCCCTTCCAGCAGCGCGCTCACCACGCCGACCGCGAAGCCGTCGCCGGCGCCGACCGTATCGACGACCTTCGCCACCGGCATCGCGGGCACGATGCCTTCGTCGCCGTCCGCGGTGCGGAAGTACGCGCCGTGCGCGCCGAGCTTCACGATCACGCCCTTCGCGCCCTGGTCGAGGTAGAAGCGCGCAATGTCCTCGGGCTTCGCGTAGCCGGTGAGCGTGACGCCTTCGGAGACGCCCGGCAGCACCCAGTCGGCGAGCGCGGCGAGCGCGTTGAGCGACTCGGCCATCGCCTCGCGCGACGGCCAGAGCGTCGGGCGCAGGTTCGGGTCGAAGGAGATCGTCTTGCCGGCCGCGCGCATCTCGCGCGCCATGTGGAAGGCGAGTTCGCGCGAGGTCGCGGAAATCGCCGGGGCGACGCCCGTCAGGTGCAGATGGCGCGCGCCGGTCACGTAGTCCGCGACGTAATCGGCAAGCGACAGGTGGCTCGCCGCCGACCCCTTGCGGAAGTATTCGACCGCCGGGTCGCTGCCGTCGTCGTTCTTCGACTTCAGCTGAAAGCCCGTCGGATAGCGCTCGTCGATCGTCACGCAGGCCGCGTCGATGCCTTCCGCGGCGAGCACGTCGAGCACGTAGCGCCCGAACGAATCGCCGCCGACACGGCTCATCCAGCCCACCCGGAAACCGAGCCGCGCGAGGCCGATCGCGACGTTCAGGTCGGCGCCGGCCACGCGCTTCGTGAACTGGCCGACGCGGGCGAGATCGCCGGTCTCGGCGGCCACGAACATCGTCATGGCTTCGCCGTAGGTCACGACATCGAGCGCCTGGGGTTTTGCTTGCATGATCCGTCCTTCCTTCTTCAAGAGTGTTCGTCGGGCAGGCGCCGTTCAGGCTGCCGCGAGCCACGCGACCCGGGCCGCCGCATCGCTTTCGGGCGCGGCGGCGTCGAACGGGAATTCGATGCCGCGCGGAACGTCGCGAGGCAACAGCGCGAGGAGCGCGGCGAACTGCGCGTCGTCGGCGGCGGGCGCCGTGGCGAAGCGGCGGGCGCCCTCGCCCGTCACCGCCTTGCAGTGCACGTAGGTCACGTGCGGGGCGAGGCGCTTCGCGGCGTCGGCGGGGCTCTCGCCCGCCCACAGCCAGTTGCCGGTGTCGAAGGTCATCGTCAGCGCGCGGGCGTCGCGCGGCAGCGCGGCGAACAAGGCTGCGAACGCATCGATCGTGCCGCCTGCGCGCAACTGGCCGTTTTCCACCACGACGCGCGCGGCCGAGGTCGAGATCGCCGTCAGCGCGCGGTCGAGCGTGGCGGCGTCGGTGGCGGTGCCGTCCGGCGTCCCGCCCAGCTGCAGCTTGACGATGCGCGCGCCGAGCGCGGCCGCTTCGCCGATGGCCTGCGTGAGCGCGGCATCGTCGAGCGAGCCGTCGGCGGCGAAAAGCGACGCGGGCGTGGAATACACGGCCCAGAGGCCAAGCGCACCGATCCGCTCACCGAGCGTGCGCAAGGCCTCGTGCTGCGCCTGCGCCTCGTCGCGAAACAGCTCGCGGCGGACTTCGAAGCCGCACGCGCCCGCCCGCGACGCCGCGGCGGCCCAGACGGCGTGGCCGTCGCGACGGATCGCGTCGGCGCCAAATGCGCTGGCGACGATCACCACCTCGGACTTGCGCCGCGCGACATTAGCCTGATTCACGTCTGATCTCGCTCGGTTTGCGTTATGGAACCGGTTCCATAACCAGATTTCAAAAAAGACGCCGTGGCGTCTGCGTTAAAACGAATGGTGCGCCCGGCGAACGAAGGCGCGCCATAGTGGAATTCCCTAGCCTTCGCTCCCGTCCTCGCCTTCAGGCCTCCTCCGCACTTTGCTGGCATAGCGCCAGAAAGCGCGCGGCGACGCGCGAGGGCGCCGCCGAATGCGGCATCAGGATCGAAAAGCGGCGCGTGAGCGGTTCGGGCGCGATGCGCAGACGCCTGAGCGCGCTGTCCTCGTGGCGCATCGACATCGCGGAGACGAAACCGATGCCCATGCCCGCGCGAACGGCCTCCTTCACGCCCTCCACGCCGGCGATTTCGAGCGCGACGCGCATCGGCGAGCCCGCCCGGGCGAACGCCCGCTCGACGATCTGGCGCACGCCCGAGCCGCCCTCGCGCAGCACGAGCGGATGGGCCGAGATGGCGTCGAGCGAGGCTTCGTCGCGCCCGGTGGCGAGCGGATGCGCGTTCGGCACGATCGCGACGACCTCGTCCTCGCGCCAGGGCGTGACGCCCGTGCCGGGCGGCAGGTCCACGCCGACCGGTCCTTCGATCATCGCGATGTCGAGCGAGGGGAGCGCGGCGACGATATCGGACGTATTGCCGTCGATGGTCGAGACGCTCACGTCCGGAAACTGCCGATGGAACGCGGCGATCAGGTACGGCAGCAGGTAGCTCGCGGGCGTGGTGCTCGCGCCGATGCGCAGGGTGCCGCGCTCGAGCCCGCGCAGCGCGTCGCGGTACGCATGCGCCTGCCGGTAGGTCTCGCGGATGCGCCCGGCGTACTGCACGAGCTGCTCGCCGGCGGCCGTCAGCCGCACGCCGCGGCCGTTGCGCAGGTAGAGCGGTTCACCGAATTCGTCCTGGAGCTGCCGAAGCTGGCCGGAGACGGCCGGCTGCGACAAATGCAGCGCGATGGCCGCCCGGCTGATGTTGCCGTGTTCGGCAACCGTTGCAAACGTTATAAGCTGTTCTGGGGTCATGGGGAATAAATATCACGGTAGCCGATAATTTACATCCTAAATGACAATTTTTCATATTCTTATGCCACGGATAGGATTGACAGCAGTCAACTCACCAGTGAATTCATCATGTCGACCGTCCCGTCAGTATCTTCCCTCGTCGCCGTCAGGCCGTCCACGCGCGGCCAACTGAACGGCATCCTGTTCGTTGCGCTCTTCGCGGCGGCCGTCACGAGCCTCGCGTCGATACCGGCCATCGCCGGGCTCGGCGTCAGCCCGCTGATCGTCGGCATCGTGGCGGGCGCCCTGTACGGCAACGCGCTCAAGCACGGCATGCCGGAGAGCTGGGCGGCCGGCGTCAACTTCTCGGCGCGCAAGCTGCTGCGCATCGCGGTCGCGTTCTTCGGCCTGCGCGTGAGCCTGCAGGAAATCGCGCAGGTCGGCCTGCCGGGCGTCACGGTGTCGGTGCTGGTGGTCGTGAGCACGCTCGCGATCGGCACCTGGGCCGGCATGAAGGTGATGAAGCTCGACCGCGACACCGCGCTTCTCACCGCCGCGGGCAGCGCGATCTGCGGCGCGGCCGCCGTGCTCGCGTTCGAATCGACGCTGCAGTCGAAGCCGCACCAGAGCGCGATGGCCGTGGGCAGCGTCGTGCTGTTCGGCACGCTTTCCATGTTCCTCTACCCGCTCGCGATCAACGCCGGCTGGCTTCATCTCGACACGCTCGGCGCGGGCCTCTTCTTCGGCGGCACGATTCACGAAGTGGCGCAGGTGGTCGGCGCGGCGAGCAACGTGAGCCCGGAAGCGACGCACATCGCGACCATCGTCAAAATGACGCGCGTCATGCTGCTCGTGCCGGTGCTGATCGTGCTCGGCCTGTGGCTGAACCGCTCGCGCGCGGCGGCTGCCGGCGGCGCAATCGGCAAGGAGCGCGGCAAGCTCGTGGTGCCCTGGTTCGCGCTCGGCTTTCTCGCGCTCGTGATCGTCAACTCGCTGAACATTCTGCCCGCGGCGGCCACGAGCACGGTGAACACGCTCGATACCTTCGCGCTCACGATGGCGATGACCGCGCTCGGCATGGAAACGCGCATCGCGCAGATCCGGCAGGCGGGACCGCGGGCACTGGCGACGGGCGCGATCCTCTACGTGTGGCTCGTCGGCGGCGGACTTGCGATCACGCTCGGCGTCGAGCGGCTGTTCGGCTGAAACCCGCTGACTCAGCGGCGCCGCATCCGGCGCTGCCGGTCCATGAAGAGCCCCGCCGCGTGCGGGGCTTTCGGCTTGTTTTCAGCGGTGCCCGTCTGCGGCGGTTGTCGGCCCGCGAGGGCATGTGCATTGCTGAACCGGGGCGCGTGCGCCGTGTCGTAGAGGCGCATCCCTGCAATGAAGTCATGAGGACACGCCAATGGCCTACGAACTGTATTACTGGGACGGCCTGCAAGGCCGCGGAGAATTCGTCCGGCTCGCGCTGGAAGACGCGGGAGCCGACTACGTGGACGTCGCGCGCGGCGCGAAAAAGGACGGCCTGGGCACGGACGCCATGATGAAGGTCATGAAAAGCCGCACCGAACCGCACATTCCGTTCGCGCCGCCGTTCCTGAAGGATGGCGAGCTGATCGTGCCGCACGTCGCGAACATCCTGCTCTATCTCGGCCCGAAGCTCGGGCTCGCGCCGAAGGACGAAGGCGCGCGCTTCGCCGCGCACGGGCTGCAGCTGACGATCGCGGACTTCGTCACGGAAGTGCACGACACGCATCATCCGCTTGCCACCGATCTCTACTACGAAGACCAGCGGGACGCGGCCCGGGTCCGCTCGAAGCATTTCATCGAGGCGCGCATCCCGAAGTTCTTCGGCTACTTCGAACGCGTGCTGAAGCAGAATCCGCACGGCGACACGCACATGATCGGCAAGAAGGCCACGTACGTCGATCTCTCGATGTTCCAGCTGGTCGAAGGCCTGCACTACGCGTTTCCCCGCGCGTGCGCGAAGTTCGGCGAGCAGTATCCGCGCGTCGCGGCCCTGCACGACGCGGTGCTCGGGCGGCCGAACATCGCGCGCTACGTCGAGTCGGAGCGGCGCATTCCGTTCAACGAATCGGGCATCTTCAGGCACTATCCCGAACTCGATCAGGACGCGAGCTAGCGCCGACCCTTTCAAGGAGCATGCATGTTCGTCACGCCCATGATCGCCACCATCTCGAAAACCGCCCGGCTCGGCCACCGCCGCTTCCGAAGCGACGCCGCAACGGCCGCGCGGGCGCGCGCCAGCCCGCTGCCCTCGCGCTGACGCCTTCGCGGGACGCAGCGCCATGGCACGGCTCGTAAGCGCTTCCCGCCGATGCTATCCTTGCGGCGCACTCTGGCCCGCATTTCGTTCAATCCGTCAACTCGCCCAACCCCGCTCACGTGCTTTCATTCCTGCTCAAGCTGCGCACGCGCGCACAAAAGCTCTTTCGCCTGTCCGAAGCGCACACCATGCTCCTGTGGGCGGTGATCGTGGGCGTGGCGGGAGCATTCGCTACGGCGGCGTTCCGCGAAGGCATCGATGAGCTGCAGCGGCTCCTGGGCGGCGAGGCCGGCAGTTTCGTCGACATGGCGGCGCGCCTGCCGTGGCCGGTGCGCGTCGCGCTGCCGACGGCGGGCGGGCTCGTCGCGGGCGCGTGCCTCGTGATCGCGCGGCGCCGCACGTCGAAGCAGGCGAACGCCGACTACATGGAGGCCGTGACGATCGGCGACGGCGCCGTGCCGCTCTGGCAAAGCCTGTGGCGCAGCCTCTCGTCGCTCTTCACGATCGCGAGCGGCGGCTCGATCGGCCGCGAAGGCTCGATGGTGCAGCTTGCCGCGCTGTCGGCGTCGGTGATCGGCCGCTGGGTCCACTTCGATCCGCCGCGCCTGCGCCTGCTCGTCGCATGCGGCGCGGCGGCCGGGATCACGTCGGCGTACAACGCGCCGATCGCGGGCGCGTTCTTCGTCACCGAGATCGTGCTCGGCTCGATCGCGATGGAGAGCTTCGGGCCGATCGTGGTGTCGTCGGTGGTGGCGAACATCACGATGCGCGAGTTCGCCGGCTACCGCCCGCCTTACGAGATGCCGGTGTTCCCGACGGTGACGGGCGTCGAAGTGCTGCTCTTCGTCGTGCTCGGCCTGTTGTGCGGCGTGCTCGCGCCGCATTTCCTGCGACTGCTCGCCGCATCGAAGAAGCGCTTCGCGCTGCTGCCGCTGCCGCTGCCCGTCCGGCTCGCGCTGGGCGGCCTGATTGTCGGCGTGATCTCGATCTGGCGGCCCGAAGTGTGGGGCAACGGCTACGAAGTGGTGAACTCGCTGCTGCACGAGCCGTGGACGTGGACCGCGCTTCTCACCGTGCTCATCTTCAAGATCATCGCGACCGCCGCGACGGCAGGCTCGGGCGCGGTCGGCGGGATCTTCACGCCGACGCTCTTCGTCGGCGCGGTGCTTGGCTGTCTCTTCGGGATCGGCGTGCACGCGATCTGGCCGGATTCCACCTCGGCGCCGTTCGCCTACGCGATGGTCGGCATGGGCGCGTTTCTCGCCGCCGCGACCCACGCGCCGCTGATGGCGATCCTGATGATTTTCGAGATGACGCTGTCCTACCAGGTCATGCTGCCGCTGATGCTTTCGTGCGTCGTCGCGTATTTCATCGCGCGCACCTCCGAGCAGACGTCGATGTACGAGGTCACGCTGCGCCGCACGCGCGAGGAGAAGGAGCGCGTGCGCCTTGCCGCCACGCAGATGCGCGAGCTGGTGAAGCCCGCCGATACCGTCGTGCCGCTTTCCGCGAACGTGAAGGACATGACGCGCGTCTTCCTGGAGTATCCGGTGAAATACCTCTATGTCGTCGACGACGGCGAGCGATTCCAGGGCGTGGTGGCGCTCAAGGACATCACGTCCGACCTGCTCGACGAACGCGACACCGAGATCAAGACCGCCGCCGACTATCTCCAGCCGCATTTCGACGTCCTCACCCCCGACATGTCGCTTGGCGAGGCGCTGCAGCATTTCCTCGCGTTCCAGGGCGAGCGGCTGCCGGTGATCGAGCGCAAGTCGCAGCCGCTTCTGCTCGGCGTCGTGTACAAGACCTCCTTGCTGGACGCGTATTTCCGGCTCAATCCAGCAGCGCGCTGAGAACTGCGCTACTGTGCAATTTTGGGGCGCGTTGCGTGCGCGGCGGCCCCGGGCGTCGATGTCGCGCGCCGTCCACGCAGTCTTCAGGAATCACATGAAGTGTGGCGCGCGCGCATCCGTGTGCAGGCACACGTGCGCTCTGAGCGGTTGGTCTGCCGGCGCCCCTGCCTGCGCGCCGGTACGATTGGCATGAGCCTTGCTCGTGCTTTGTCGCTGCCTACGTCAGGAGGGGTTGAGCGATGAAAACCTCAACGTTGTTGTCGATGGCCCTGGTTTCCGTATCGTGCTACGCGGCTCCGCTGCACACGAGCGACACCGACGGCTCGGCGAACGGCACCGCCGCCATGCGCGCCGCGCTTCGCGCGAACGCCGCGCCGGTTGCGCCGCCCGCGCCCGACATCGCCGCACAGGACATCGACCACGCCCGCTGGCGGCATGTCCCCCTGCCGAAGTCGCGCGCGCCGAGCCGCGGCATGGCGAGCCGGACCGTGCAGGTCCAGACCTGAGGCAGTTCCGACGCGCCTTACTCACCCACCGGGATCAATCGCATGACCGACACGCGCGCCAAACACGCCTTGAACGACGAGCCGATCAACGATGAAATCGCGCAGGTCCTGCGCGCCGTGAAGTATCCGGCCAACAAGGATTCGATCGTCGAGGCCGCCCGCGACGCCGGCGTGAGCAACGACGTCATCACCGTCTTCGACGGCCTGCCCGAGCAGGACTACGCCGACGCCGATGCCGTCGAGCAACTGATCGGCAGCAACGGCGGGCCGGGCATTTCGATCTGACGGCATTTCCCAGGCGAACGGCCGGGCGGGCGACTCAAATGCGGTCGCCCCGAAATCGGCGCGCTCACGAAGCGCCGAACACCACCCGCCCGAAAAACCCCGCGAGCACCGCTTCCGCCAGCGCGTCGGGCACTGTCTGCGGGTCCGACGAATAGAAGAACTGCATCCCGTCGCATAGCGCGATCAGCCCGAGCGCGAGCTGGTCCGCGGGCATCGGCAGCGGCGTGCCGACCCGCTCCGAGAATGCGCTGATGTAGTCGGTCGTCGTCTGGCGCAACTCCCTCATGAACGCATTGAAGCGCGCGCGGAATTCCGAGTCGCGGCTCGCGTGCAGCTTCGCCTCGATCCACAGCAGGAAGCACTTGTTCTCGCGATAGATCTGGCTGTAGTACTGCACCACGCGCGCTTCCATGTCGGCGCGCGACGCATCGCCGTCTTCGAAGATCGAGCGCATGCGGCTCATGATCGCGTCGTGTTCGCGCTTGAGCAGTTCAAGGAAAAGCTCCGGCTTGCTGGCGAAATTCGAATAGAACGCGCCGCGCGTGTAGCCCGCCGCGGCCGCGACGTCTTCCACGCTCGCCGCGACAAATCCCTTCTTCATGAAAATCGCAAGCGCCGCGTCGAGCAGACGCTGCCGCGTCTGGTCCCGGCTTTGCTCGCGCGTGAGGCGGACTGGTTTCATGCGCCGTAGTGTAGCACCCAAATCCTTTCAAATCCGCCTTTGCATTCAAATACATATCTGCATTAGAATCCAACATGCATTTATTCGGGCGGGTTGCGGAACACTTGTCGCGACTGGGTTTGCGGCCGACCGCCGCATCTCCCGCGCCGCATCCCGGAATCGGGAACCGGGCATCGCGCGCCGTGCGGGCGACAGTCCTCGCGAGCGGTCCACGTGTCGCCCGCGCCGCATTCATCACGCCGTCGTTCCGGCTTCATCCCGCCCGAACCCTTTGTCGCGCCGAGGTTTTCCGTGAACCGTTACCGTCTCCGCGTGTTTTCGCCAATACGCTTTCGCGCCCCGAGCGCCGCCCTCGCGCTTGCAGCATTTGCAGCGCTCACGACGCTTACGGCGTGCGGCAAGAAAGAGGCGCCCGCCCCGGTGCCGCGGCCGGTCGTCGCCGTGGCGGCCCAGTCCGACGGCAGGCTCCCGCAGGCCACCCTGCCCGGCCAGGTCGAGGCGCGCTATTCGACGCCGCTGTCGTTTCGGGTCGGCGGCAAGATCGTCGAGCGGCGCGTGCGGCTCGGAGACACCGTGAAGACCGGACAGATCGTCGCGAGGCTCGACCCCGCCGATGCGTCGAAGTCCGCCGCCGCCACGCGCGCGCAACTCGACGCCGCGCAGCACCAGCTCGATTACGCGAAGCAGCAGCTCGACCGCGACCGCGCGCAGGCCGCCGAAAACCTGATCGCGCCGGCACAGCTCGAGCAGACGCAGAACGCGTATGCGTCGGCGCTCGCGCAGCGCAACCAGGCGCAGCAGCAGGCCGCGCTTTCCGGCGACCAGCTCAAATACACCACGCTTACCGCCGATCACGCGGGCGTCATCACGTCCGAGCA
>Ga0163162_10006368_pt1 | contig 11429 bp, 11 predicted proteins | sample S55metaG_FD_115310 | JGI IMG/M metagenome (GOLD analysis project Ga0163162, IMG submission 115310) | Switchgrass rhizosphere microbial communities from Kellogg Biological Station, Michigan, USA - S5-5 metaG | ecosystem: Host-associated > Plants > Roots > Rhizosphere > Soil | place: USA...
ACCTTCGAGGGCACGCAGCAGGTATACCTGCTGCGCGCGCGGCATTTCGCTGATCTCGTCGAGAAACAACGTGCAGCCTTCGGACTGCTCGAAGCAGCCGGCGTGCGTCTACAGCGATCCGTTGAACGCGCCACGCTCGTGTCCGAACAAGTGGCTGCCGAGCAGCTCCGGGGCGATAGCCCCGCAATTCACAGCAACGAATCTTCCCCTGCGCCCGCTCAGGTCGTGGACGGCGCGTGCTACAAGTTCCTTGCCGGTGCCGCTCTCGCCATGAACGATTACGTCAACGTCGAGCGGTGCGACCCGGCGAATTCGCGCGAACAACTCCTGCATCGGCGCAGACTGGCCGATCATGTCGCCGAGGCCGCCGGTTTGCTCGGTCTGACGAAGCTGCGCGCGCACGTGGGCGCGTTCCAGGAGGCCGCTCAGCACGCCCGGTCCGAGCGGTTTCACCAGATACTCGACAACCGGCGTGGCGACGGCGCGCACCGCTGACTCCACGGTCGGATGACCCGTCACTACGACGATCTGCCCGTGAGCGGTCAGGTCGATGTCGTCGAGCAGATCCAACCCGTTGCCGTCGGGAAGATTCAGGTCGATCAGGATCAGGTCGAAGTTTTCATCTCGCGTCAGCCGACGCGCTTCCTGCAGCGTGGTCGCGGGAAAGGGCACGCAGTTCGACAGCCGGGCCAGACCGGACGCGGCATGTTGAAACTCCGAATTGTCGTCCACGATGAGAACGTTTCCGAGGGGCTCCTGCCAGTTCATGTTTTGCCTCAAGCGCGACTTTCCTGCAGCGCAGAAGTATTGCGAGCGCACACCGAACCCAATGTGAACTAATGGCTCACCTTGTCGCAGGGCGCGACGAGCGCGCGCATAAAAAATCCTCCCTGATGCCGATGCCGCGTCCGGAGCCAGCGATTTTGGGTGGCACGCCGCTTGCTCTTGGATCAGTTGCGTTGTGCAAATCGATAACTGCTTGCCGTTCGCCGCGAGGCACTTTGTGTCCAGGCGTCGCACGCGAGCCCCCACCCGAGGAGAGGTATCTTATGACCATTCAACCAATCACCCTTTCGCGCGCTGCAGGCGCGCGTGGCTTCGCCGCGATGGACCAGAAAAAACAGCGGGAGATCGCCCGGCGCGGCGGACTCGCCGCACAAGCCCTTGGCACGGCACACCGGTTCTCGCCAGAGGAAGCACGCCAGGCAGGCCGCAAGGGCGGCGAAGCGGTGAGCGGCAACCGCCAGCATATGGCGAGTATTGGCCGCCGCGGGGGCGTAGCGCGGCATGCGCTGCGCAAGGCGCAAGGCGCAGCTTCGCCGGCCGCACCGGCCGATAGCTCGCCAGGCGACAACACAGCGTCGTCCTGATTCAAACCGGTTTCCAGCAATCGGGTTTACAGTGCTCCGAACATGCGGCCATCTTCATCGATGGCCGCATTTTCTTTGCGCGCGGAAGCGCCAGGTTTGCGCGTACCCGAACACCAAAGGCGCCCCCGTTCGCCGCCCGTGGCGGCCGAATCGGCTTGCGTACGGCACTGCATTTTGACTGCTGAAAAATAGCCCGGGTTGCAAAATGAGCGGTTGAGCCCGCCTGGTGCCGGCGCCCAAAAGGCCATCGCGTATGACCCAGGCGACACGATCGGGCGTAATTTTTTTGCAGTCTCGATCAGGCGCGGAGTCGAGCTTCGATCCCGGGCGAATCCGGCTTGCGCCGCGGCGCCCGCAGCAGGGTCAGGCTTCTTGCGGCGACCCGTGTTTCGGAATCAAGCGGATTGGCGGAAGTCCATGTCGGCCGCTGCGATCCTGCCGACATCGTATATTGCCGGCACCGGCTGGTGCGTCGCTTCGACAACGTGGCCGTAGGTGCGCATGACCGTCGGCAACAGTCGGCGATATTCGTTTCTGACGACTGCGTAGCACTCGCAACTGCGCTTCTCCAGACCGGCGCGGTCCAGGACCATGATGCGGCCGCGCTTGTAGCGGATCAGCCCCGCGTGTTGCAAGTGACCCGCCGCTTCGGTCACACCCTCGCGGCGCACGCCGAGCATATTGCCGATCAGCTCGTGAGTGCCGCCGATTTCGTTGGACTTCACGCGATCCAGGCTCAGCAGCAGACGGCGGCACAACTGCTGGTCGAGCGAGTGGTGCCGGTTCCACGCCGCGGTCTGGGACGTCTGCGTGATCAGGGCCTGCGTATAGCGCAGCAACCGCTGCATCGCCGGGCCGCTGTGATTGAACTCGTCGAGCATGAAACGCGCCTTCAGGCGAAATCCCTCGCCGGCGCTCTGCACGACGGCCCGGTTCGTCGTCGAACCGTCGCCCATGAACAGCGCAGTCCCGACAATTCCTTCGGCGCCGATGACTGCGATTTCCGAACTCGCTCCGCTTTCCATCAGGCATAGCATCGAAACGATCGAAGTCGTCGGGAAGTACACATGACTCAGGCGGATGCCGGACTCGTGCAGGACCTTGCCGACAGGCATTTCCACGCGTTCCAGATGCGGAAGCAGGCGCGACCGTTCGGCTTCGGTAAGGGCAGTGAGCAATTGGTTCTCTACCGAATCGACAGGGGTGAGCATCTATTATCTCCAGTAGCAAAACATAATGTTCGAATCGTGAGCAGCGCTCGCGCGTGGCATGGGGACTCGGATCGCAAGGTTCGTGCCGCAGTTTGTTCATCGTTTACCCGATGGTCATATCGACCCTTCACCCTGCAACGAGCAGGCTGCTCACGATGTCGGCGCGCAATCACACGTCGCGCACGTTCCTGCAGCTCGACGGATTTCGCACGAACCGGACGAGTGACCGTCGCAACGTGCACGATCGCCGCAGGAAAAAGTAAAAAGTCGCCGCTGCCGCCGGCCTGATCTGCCCGATTCATTTTCGCGGCGACGCGCGCTGCAAATTCGCGTTTGCTGAACCGCGAACAGACGTCGGCAGCTTATGTGTCCTTCCGCACCGAAGGAGAAGATCGCACGCACTAGTTTTGCCGGCGATGGCGCTAACGCCAGCGACTCCAATGGTGCAAATGAACGCGATGCTTCGTCCGAGCACACCCGAGCTGTCCACTCTGCTGCCGCGCGAGGTCGCGACGGTAGTCATGGCGCCTCGTCATCGCGACATGCCGGTTCTCGCGGCGGAGGCGGAGTACCTCGCGGCGCATCGCATGCGTCCACGGCGCGAAGCGGAATTTCGTGCAGGGCGTGCATGCGCGCGCGAGGCGCTGTCGAGAATAGGCATCGACAGATGGCCATTGATCCCCGCCGCGACGCGCGAACCGCAATGGCCGGCCGACGTCGTCGGCAGCATTACTCATTCGGGCACTTACTGCGCGGCGGCGGTCGCGCACGCCTCTCACTGCGCCGGGATCGGCATCGACGTGGAGGCAACAGGCAGGGTCGGCGATGAACTCGCGCCGGCCGTCTGCACCAGCAGCGAACTGGCCGCGCTCGCCAAGTGCAGGTCCGGCGGCCGTCGCGAGTTGCTGACCCTGATCTTCAGCGCCAAGGAAAGTGTCTTCAAGGCGGTGTTTCCGCGCCAGCGACTATTTCTCGAGTTCAACGACGTCAGGATCGACTTCGAACCGGAGAACGGATCGTTTCGCGCGCACGGACGAGCGCCGGAACTGGAGCGGCTGCTGGACAGGCTCGAAGGAAGATTTGCTGTTGGGAAAGTGAATCTCGCTACCACTGCCGTGCTGACCCACTAGCGATGCGCCTGACGACGGCCATGTTGACGACGATTGAACGGAGCGAAATGAAATGCGCATTCTGATTACTGGTGCTGCAGGGTTTATCGGTTCCGCGCTGAGCCGCTACCTGCTGGCCCGCGGCGACGAAGTGCTCGGGATCGACAATCTGAACAACTACTACGACGTGCGCCTCAAACAGGCGCGCTTGTCCCGGCTCACGGCTACGCCGGGATTCCGTTTCGTCAAGGCTTCGCTCGAAGACGGGGCGGCGATCACGAACGCTTTCGCGGAATTTCGTCCGGTGCGCGTCGTCAATCTTGCTGCGCAAGCCGGTGTCCGCTACTCGCTGGAGAATCCCCAGGCCTACGTGCAAAGCAACCTGACCGGCTTCGTCAACATCCTCGAGGCCTGCCGGCACAGCGGGGTAGAAAGCCTCGTCTATGCATCGTCGAGTTCCGTCTACGGCGCGAACCGGAAGCTGCCGTTCTCGGTGCGCGATTGCGTCGATCATCCGGTAAGCCTGTACGCCGCGACGAAGAAGGCCAACGAGCTGATGGCGCACACGTACAGCCACCTGTTCGGATTGCCGACGACGGGACTGCGCTTCTTCACCGTGTATGGTCCCTGGGGCCGGCCCGACATGGCGCTGTTCCTGTTCACGCGCAAGATTCTTGCCGGCGAACCGATCGACGTTTTCAACTACGGCAACCACACGCGCGACTTCACCTACATCGACGACATCGTCGAAGGCGTCGTGCGCACGATCGATCGTGTTCCGGCAGCGAATCCGGGCTACGACGCAATGAACCCGAACCCGGCCTCGTCGTCCGCGCCGTACCGGGTCTACAACATCGGCAATCAGCAACCGGTGGAGCTGAACCGCTACATCGAAGTGATCGAACAGTGCCTCGGCCGCAAGGCGCTGCGGAATCTGCTGCCGATGCAGCCGGGCGACGTCCCCGATACCTGCGCCGATGTCGAGGAACTGATCGCCGATGTCGGCTATGCGCCAAAGACGCCGGTCGAGGTTGGAGTCGAGCGTTTCGTTTCCTGGTACCGGTCCTATTACGTGCCGGAAGGGCAACAGATTGCGGTGTGACCGTTCGGCGCATGTGCGCCTGGGCGTAGATCTATCCACATGTGGACAATTCGAAATGAAAACAATTGCATTTGTCGCGTCGATCCTCCTGTTCTCCGGCCTCGCAGCCGCCGCGGACAGCGACTCTCCGCCACCGGCGCCGCCCGCGTTGCCGGTCCAGGCTTATCACATAGGCGTCGACGACCTCGTGCAGGTGTCGGTGTGGCGCAATCCGGAGCTCGGCGCGACCGTTCCGGTGCGCCCTGACGGCAAGATCTCGCTGCCGCTGGTCGGCGACGTGGCAGCCGGCGGGCGCACTCCGGACCAGGTCGCCGCGGAAGTGAAGGAGAAGCTCGAGGCATATGTGCGTGACCCGCAGGTCGCGGTCATTCTTACCGAACTGCGCAGCAACGAGTATCTGTCGCGCGTGCGCGTCACTGGCGCTGTGCGCCAGCCGGTATCGATCACCTATCGCCAGGGTATGACCGTGCTCGATGCAGTGCTTGCCGCCGGCGGGCCGAACGAGTTTGCCTCGTCGGACCGGACCGAGCTGTACCGCAAGGATGGCGCCGGCACGAAGACCTTCGATGTGCGCCTCGGCAAGATCATGCAGAAGGGCGAGCTGGCGACGAACTTCGCGGTCCAGCCCGGAGACATCATCACGGTTCCCGAGCGGGCGTTTTGACAAAGGAGCGACGGCAATCATGGCCATGAGCGGCGCAATGACAACGGGCAGCGAGCTGCCTGAGATACTGTGGGTCGAGGCCCGCCGGCGACGCGTCACGCTGGTTCTGTTGTTCGCGAGTATCGCGGCGCTTGGTTTGCTGCTCGGCACCTTCTGGCCAAAAAAATACTCGGCGGCCACGTCGATCCTGGTTCAGGAAAGCAACATCATCAAGCCGCTGATGGAGGGGCGCGCCGTCGCAACAGCCAACGCCGACCGCGCATCGATTGCGCGCGAGGTCATCTTCAGCCGCAGGATCATGGACGACGTCCTTGCGGCCGGCGGCTGGATGAAGAACAACCCCAGCGCGGTCGCCCAGGAGCGAATCATCGAAGGCATCAAGGACCGCACGACACTGTCGAACCTGCGCGAGAATCTGATCCGCATCGAATACGCCGATTCCGATCCGGACCGTGCCTTCCTCGTAACCAAGCGCCTGGCCGACCTGTTCATTCAGGAAAGCCTTGCGGCCAAGGAGCGCGAGAGCCGCGAGGCGTACGAATTCATTTCCAACCAGGCCAACGACTATCGTCAGAAGCTGACGGACGCCGAAGACAAGCTCAAGGTGTACCGCGCGAAAAATATCGACGCAAGTCCAGGCAGCGAGACCGACACGAAAACGCGCATCAGCGAACTGCGGTCGCAGATCGAGGCGGCGCGCATGGAAGCGATGGAACAGCGGTCCAAGGAACACGCGCTGACCGAGCAATTGACGCACGAATCGGCAATCAGCGCCGTCGAGACCCGGGAAATGCAGTATCGGAGCCGCCTCGCCGAACTGCAGGGCGAACTCGACAAGCTGCTGCTGACTTACACCGACCGGCACCCCGATGTCATCCGCGTGCGTCACCAGATGCAGGACCTGCAGGAGCAGGTCAAGGGCGCGCAGGCGCTGCAGCAGCAGGCAAAGGCCGCCGGCGCGCCAATTGCTCGCGAAGAAAGCGTCACGATCAACCCGCTCTATCAGGAGCTTCGCAGCAAGCAGGCGGAGGTGCGGCGCAACGCCGCCGCGGCGCAGTCGCGCATGAGCGTCAGCGAGACGCTGCTGCAGTCGGAACTCGATCGCAGCCGGCGCATCGCCGACACCGCCAACGTGCTTTCGGAGTTGACGCGCGACTACGAAGTGAACCGCGACATCTATCAGGACATGCTCAAGCGGCGCGAGAACGCGCGCGTGTCGATGAGCCTGGATTCGGATCACCGCGGTCTCACGTTCAATATCCAGGAGCCGGCGCAGCTGCCGTTGCGGCCGCTCGGATTCCGCTTCCTGCATTTCGGGATGGCGGGCATAGGTCTCGGCGTGGTGCTTCCGCTGGCCCTGCTGTTCGGACTCGTGCGCTGGGATCCGCGCCTGCGCTCGCCCACGCAGCTCGAGCAGTTCACCGGGGTTCCGGTGCTTGCCAGCGTGCCGACCTATGCGAACCTGCACGACCGCCGGGTTGCGCGCGCGCGCGACGTCATGCTGCTGCTGGTTCTCATCGTAATTGTTGCGGCTTACGCGATAGCGCTGGCGCTCAAATGGACATCGATCACATGAACTCCGAAATAAAGAACAGCGCGCCGAAATATCCGCGCGACGTTGCGGTTTTTTGCGGCGGACTTCTCGCCAACCGCGGATCCGAAAGCCGCTCGATTGCCTATATGAACGAAGCCAAGGCGCTGGCACGCAAGGAACTGGATTCCCGGCGCCTGATCCATCGTGACGCCGGAGCGCGCAAGTCGGCCGACGCCTTCCGCGAAATACGCACACGTCTGCTCGAACTCGGCGGCAACCGCAATTTCGTGACCCTGGTCGTTTCCGTCAGTCCGGGATCGGGTGGCAGCTTCGTCGCGCGCAACCTTGCCGCTGCGTTTGCGTTCGACGACGCCAAAACAGCGTTGCTGATCGACTGCAACCTGCGCTACCCGGTGCAGCACACGGCGCTCGGCGTCGAAGTCGGCAACGGCGGCCTGATCGACTATCTGGAGCAGCCGACCCAGGACGTGCAGGACATCCTGTACCGCACGGGTTTGCCGCGCGTGCGCCTGATTCCGGCCGGTCATGCGCGCGAATCGAGCGCCGAATATTTCTCGTCGTATCGCATGCGCATACTGATCGACTCGCTGCGTTCGCGTTACCCGGATCGCTATCTGTTTCTCGACGGACCCGCGCTCAAGGGCTCGCCGGAAGCCCGCATCTTGTCCGAACTCGCGGACTTCGTCGTCATCGTCGCGGGTTATGGGCGCGATACCGCGGCCAGCGTGAACCAGACGGTGGCGAGCCTCGATCCAAAGAAGGTGGCGGGAGTCGTCTTCAATTACCCGCCCTAGAGGATCCGTCGCAGATGCCGCCGAGACATCGATTAGCGCGTGCGACGGGTTGCCTGCTCGTGGCGCTGTGCTGCCCGGCCGCCGCGTATCAGCTGAATTATTCGCTGGATATGGCGCTGGGCTACAGCGACAACATCAACCAGAGCGCGACCGATCCGGTCGGTCAGACGATGCTGATCCCGCGGCTCGCCTTCGACTTCAAGGAGGAGGGCGCATCGCTCAAGGCCGACGCCATCGGCCAGATCGAATACCGTGACTACCTGCAGGGCGATTTCGGCAACGAGGTGCGCGGACAGCTTTCGGGCGTGGCAACCTGGATCATCCTGCCGCACCGCCTGAATTTCGATTTCGAAGACTACGCGGCGGTCCAGCCGATCGACATCCTCGCGCCGAATGCGCCGAACAACCAGCAGCAGACCAATGTCTTCACGCTCGGCCCGACCTTCGATTTTCGACTCTTCCAGACGCTCAACGGACAGGCTGACCTGCGCCTGACCAACAGCACTGCGTCGGAAACCAAGGACTTCAACTCCAATCGCGCACTCGGTGCGCTGCGCCTGATCAAGGATCTCAATCCGCTCGATCAGCTCTCGGCCAACGTCGAATACCGGGATATCCATTTCACCGACAACGCGGGCGGTCCGGACTACAGCCGCATCGACGGTTTCGTGCGCTATCAGAGCAAGCTGTCGCAGCTGGATCTCGACCTTGCGGGCGGCTATTCGAGCGTCAGGTTTTCCGGCCCGGGCGACGACTCGGGCTTTATCGGGCGGGCCGTGCTGACGTGGCGGGCAACGCCGAGCAACACGTTTTCGCTCGGCGCCGTGCGCCAGTTCGCCGACGCGTCGCAGGATCTGGTCGTGGATCCGGCAGCGCTTGTCGCTGCGGCGCAGGGCACCGGCATTGTCATCGGTTCGTCGACGATAACGCCCGACGTGTATCTGGAAAAGCGCCTCCAGGCCGGCTACGGCTACCAGAGCGAGCGCTGGCGCGCGCGCATCGACCCGTACTACAAGAAGCTCGATTACCTGCTCGATCCGACACTCAACCAGACCGCGCACGGCGCCGTCGCCGGCGTGAGCTACCGTGTGCGGCCCTTGTGGACCCTTGCGTTCGATGCGACGGAGGAGACGCGCGACTACACCTCGATCGACCGGACCGACGAGGACATTCGTTACGACCTGAGCTTCACCGACCAGCTCGCGCGCCATTGGAGCGTGCGCGCGGACCTGATTCGCAACGAGCGCAACAGCACTGCTCTCAACCAGGGGTTTCGCGAAAACATCGCGTTCCTCACGCTGATCTTCAAACGCTGATGCAATCCAGGTCCGGACCACTGCGTTTGCTGATTCTTACCGACACCGCGATCCTTGGGCAGGGCGGCAGCGAACGCTTTCTGCGCAATCTGCTCGCCAACCTTCCCGGCGACGACTACTCGGCCGATGTCATCCAGTTCGTCGCGCCGCCGCCGGCGAACCAGTGCGTTGCGCGATTTGAAGGCCGCGCCGTTCGCCTGATCTATCGGCCGATAGAGGCGCTGTATGCGCCACGCGGTATCGCCGCTTACGGATTCGTGCGCCGGCAAGCGGAGCGCGGCAACTACGACATCGTGCAATCTCACCATGAGAAGTCGGACTTGATCAACGCCCTGCTGCCGCGCGTGCGCGGCCTGCGCCGGATATCGAACCGTCGCGACCTCGGCTTCCAGAAGAGCAGGCGCGTCCGCGCCGTAATGCGCCGCGCGAACGCGCGCTTCGACCGCATCGTCGCACCGAGCAAGGCGATTCTCGACGCGCTGGTCGCCGACGAGAACGCGGACGATGCCCGTTGCCTCGCTATTCCGAACGGGGTCGACGTCGAGCGCTTTCTGCCTGCTTCAGCCTTGCGGCGCTCACAACTGCGGGGCGCGCTGGGCTTCGCCGAAAGCGAATGCCTGATCGGCTGCGTTGCGAGCTTCACTCCAGTAAAGCGCCACACGATGTTGTTGGAGGCGTTTGCGCAGGTGCATCGCAAGAACCCGGTATGCCGGCTTGTGCTCGTCGGAGACGGTCCGCTGCGTGCCGAAATTGAAACGCAGGCACGAGCGCTGGGCATTGCCAACGTCGTCCACTTCCTCGGCGCGCGTGGCGACGTCGAGAACGTGCTGCCTGCCCTGGACATCTTCGTGCTTGCATCGAGCACGGAGGGCATGTCGAACGCCATTCTCGAAGCACAAGCCTGCGCTCTGCCCGTCGTCACGACCGACGTCGGGGGCAACCCCGAAGTCATCGAACATCAGGTAACCGGCCTGCTCGTTCCGGCGAACGCAGCCGAGCCGCTGGCTCTCGCCCTCGCCGATCTTGCCGGCGCTCCCGACCGGCGCGCCGCATTGGGCGCTGCCGCTTGCCGCGCCATCGCGCGCGAGCACTCGCTGGTGGCGATGGCGGCGGCGTACGGACGTCTTTACCGCGATCTTGTCTTCAGTGGACAAGCCAGTGGGCACTGACCTGCACGTGTTTCACGTCCGTTCGAGCGCCGGACTGTACGGCGCCGAGAACGTCATCCTCGGCTTGATTCCGGCGCTCTCGGAACTGCGCGTGGGCGGCACGCTGCTGTGCCTGGACAATCAATATCTCGAACAGCAGCCATTGCATGCCAAGGCGCGCGCGCTTGGACTGCCGGCGCTGCGCATACCGTGCCGCGGCCGTTTCGATCTGGCCACGATCGGTGCCCTCCGCAGCGCATTGGCCGAACAGCCGAAGGCACTGCTGCACGTGCATGACTACAAGAGCGCGCTGAATGCATGGATCGCGCGCGGCCGCGGCCGGATGCCGATCGTCGCCACGTCGCATGGCCAGTTTTCCTCGACGGCACGGCTGCACCTGTACCATCGCCTGGAGCTGTCGCTGATGCGGCGCTTCGAGCGCGTCTGCATGGTGTCGGCGGAAATGCGGCCGTTGCTGACGGCTGCCGGAGTCCGCGACCGCGCAATCCGCCTGATCGAAAACGGCATCGACACGGTCCGCTTCTCCCCGGACGCCGCGCCGTTTCCACGCAGCGATTTCGGCATCGCCGAGGACGCCGTCGTATTCGGCAGCGCGATGCGCCTCACTGCGCAGAAGAACGTTCCCGGCCTGATCGACGCGTTCGCGCAGGTTGCGCGCGACATTCCCGCGGCCGTGCTCGTGATCGCCGGCGAAGGCGAACTGCGCGACGCGGCGACGGAGCGCGTGGCTGCAGTGGGGCTTGCCGATCGCGTGCACCTGATCGGCGCACGCGAGGAAATGCAGCGCTTCTACGCGATGCTCGATGTCTTCGTCCTGCCGTCGTTGTACGAAGGACTGCCGCTGGCGTTGCTCGAGGCCATGTCGACCGCGCGAAAGATCGTTGCAACACGCACCGGCCAGGTTGCCGAAGTGCTGCACGGACTGCCCGCGGAAATCGTCGAGCCCGGCGACGTGGCGGCGCTTGCCGGCGCCATGCGACGGGCGGTGCCAGATTCAGCCGATACGGCGCGGCTGCGCGAACGCGTGATCCGGCGTTACTCGCTCGCAACAATGGCCCACGCCTACGCGGGACTTTATCGCGAAGTATGGAGGGAGCGTGAGCGCGCGGCTGCCTGAATACCGGACCTACGCCGGCAAC
>Ga0163162_10006370_pt1 | contig 11429 bp, 9 predicted proteins | sample S55metaG_FD_115310 | JGI IMG/M metagenome (GOLD analysis project Ga0163162, IMG submission 115310) | Switchgrass rhizosphere microbial communities from Kellogg Biological Station, Michigan, USA - S5-5 metaG | ecosystem: Host-associated > Plants > Roots > Rhizosphere > Soil | place: USA: Michigan...
CTCCTGCGCGGCGATACTCGAGAGAAGGCGCCACGCCGCGGGGCGCGTTTTCCATGGCACAGGCTCGATCAGCAGATCGTCGTAGTGCTGCCTGAGGCGCTTCGCGAACTCCTGCAGACTGCCCGTCGCCCAGTACCGTATCGAGAGCCGCGACGCATTCGGCGACAGCCCGAGCACAAACATTCTCGTGTCCGGATCGAGCCGGGGATCGAGCGCTTCCAGCGCGCGCCCTTCCGACACGGCTTCGAGCGCATGTCCCAGCTTCGTGGTTTCGGTTGCATCGGTGGGCGACGGGTCGAGTGCGTCGAGAAACAGTGATTCCGCTGCTTCCTGCGCTGGTTCGTCGTCGGCTTCGGCCCAGAACACCACGCTCGCGTCGCCGATCTGCACGCATTGCCGATGGTGCGGATCGCGTTGCAACAGGTGATTCAGGACCGTCGTGTAGCCAAATGCCGCGTAGGTGGACACGGGCGCGTTGGCGCCGCGGTCCTTGCCGTAAGAGTCGAACGCGTCGAGATTGAACGAGACGATCGAGGCGCCGGAAGTTTGCGCCTTCTGGACGCCCTTGATGGCCGGATGCAGGCGCGCGATCGGTCGGGTCTCGCCGCTGACCAGGCAGGTGCCGATGATGCCGTCGTCGGTGCTGAAGCGGGCGATCAGCTCGCGCGCCGCCGCGCTCTCGTGCACATACTGACGCTTGCCGTCGAGCCTGAACACGACGTTCGAAGCGAACAGCTCCTCCTTGTGCTTGACGATGCACGGGAAGTCGCTCCATTTCTCCGGCACCCACGCTTCGATAAACCGCCGCAACGCGACTAGGCCGTCGTCGGTCGCATCGGCAAGCCGTTCCAGATGCAGCGACCTGAAGGCGGCATGGGCTTTGGCGTTCAGGACGGGCGTGCTCGTTCCCGCCTTCTGCTCGACGCCCAGCACGAAGCCCGTCTTGTCCCACAGAAAGAACGGCGGAGGCGAAATGCCTGACCGCTTGAACGATGCGGGCACGGTGAGCAGGGTCCATTTCGGCTTCTTGCCTGATTTGTCCCTGATGTCGATGACATCGGCGAGCGTTCCGTCCCGCTTCAGAAGGATCGCAAAGCTCACCTTCTCCTGCGTGAGACCGAACGGAGGCAGCTTGCCGCGCCTCTCCTGCCGGTCATAGTGCTGCGTGAGCGCTTTCAGGATCATCGGACCGTACCCCCGGCGTCGAGCGGCGGAATCTCGATCCATCCGTTCTTCATGGATGCGCGGAAGAATCGCGGCGTCATGTCGTTGTCGAAGTCGATGTCGTGCAGCATCCAGCCGAGATCCTTTTCGGGAACCATCGACGCGTCCGGCTCGGGCATGTCGCTGCCTTCTTCGAGCAGCCTGAAGGCGGCGGGGAATTCGCGTACGCCGAAGCACGGCGTGTGAAAGCACTGACCCTTGCGCGCGCGCCGGTTGAAGATGTCGAGATGCTTGCCGACCGTTTCACCGGCTTGCGCCTTGCTGGTCAGCACGAAATGCGCTTCGATGACGTAGGCCACGTCGCGCAGAATCGCGGACGCGCGCTGTTGACGGTCTTCATCGACGTAGTTGACGAGGCCGTCGATCCGGCCTGCCTTCATTGCCGAGCGCGCGCCCGCCGACGGAATCTTGCTGGCGACTTCGTTGCGACGGATCGTGTCGAATCGCACCGGCTTCAGCACCTGAATGCGGTCGATGACCCAGCGGATCGCGGGCTTCCAGTGAATCGCTTCCACGATCCCGCGCGCGGCGGATGGCGTCATGACGTCATAGGACACGCGCTCCACCTTCATTTCGGGTCGCGTGAACAGGGCTCTTTCGCCCCAGACCAGCAGGCGGATTCCATATGCCATGTTGTTTCGCTCGATGAATGTTGAATTCACGTAATCAGATCTTCCGCGCGCAGTCCGCTTTCGGGATCGATGCGCAGGCCGTAGTTGCTGTCGTACAGGCCCAGTGCGACCAGTTGCATGAACTGGTTGCCGAAGCGCTCCGGCGCGACGGGCTGAATCGCGCCCGACGCGGCGAGGCGCGCATGCGCTTCACGCGGAATCTGGACCAGATACGGCTGAAGCTCGCGAGCAATTGCGCCGCACCGCTCGGCGCGTTCGAGCGACCGGACGGCGGCCTTTCCTTCGTCATCGTCCGCGACGATGATCGGCATCTGCACGCTGTCGATCATTTGAAACTCGTCCGCTATCCGTTCGAATGCGATGGCTTCCAGTCCGTCGTTTTCGATCGTGCCGCGCAGGTTCGGCTTGTCCAGTTCGTGCACACCCTTTTGCCAGTAGAGCGAGCTGAAGTACTTCTCGACTGCGGCAAGCGAGAGCGGGTCGTCTCGATGTTCGCGCATGATTTCGCGTGCCTTGTCGGCAAATGCCTCGAGTTCTTTCGGCGGCTTCCAGTCCGGGTTTGCAGTCGAAAAGACCGCGACGATGCTGCTTTCGCGAGCGTGGTCCCCGTTCCTGTTGCAGCGGCCTGCGGCCTGCGCGATCGAATCGATGCCGGCTTCCGCTCGCATCACATGAGGAAAATCCACATCGACGCCCGCTTCGATCAGCGATGTCGAGACGAGCCGGCATGGCTTGGGCTTCTCCTTATCCAGGCACGCGCGGACTTCGTTCAGCACGCGCGTGCGATGCTTCGCGTGCATCAGCGTGCTCAGGTGCCGCGCGCCCGGTGCGTCGGCAATGGATGCGTACAACGCCTGCGCGTGCCGGCGGTTGTTCACGATGCAAAGCACCTGGTCGTGATCGCGCGTGCGCTGGGCGAGTTGAGCGTCATCGAGCGTGCCCGCCATTTCGACATTCACGCGCGCGAGTCTCTCGAACAGGCGCTTGGGATCAGGCGCAAGCTCGCGCACGTTCTCGAAACCGCCATTGAAATCCGGCGCGTTGAGCGCGGGCTGTGTCGCGGTGCACAGGACGATGCTCGCGCGGTAGTTGAGCGCGAGTTCATCGAGCGCTGCGACGCACGGGCGCAGCAGCCTGAGCGGTAGCGCCTGCGCCTCGTCGAGGATCACGACGCTCTTCGCGATGTTGTGCAGCTTGCGGCATCGCGACGGGCGCGCCGCAAAGAGGCTCTCGAAGAACTGAACGGAGGTCGTGACGACAACCGGCGCGTCCCAGTTCTCCATCGCGACGCGCAGCTTTGCAGCGGCTTCCGGATTGGCGCCGTTCGCTTCGCTGAAACCGCTGTGATGTTCCAGCACGGCCCGCGGGCCGAGTTCACCGAACGCTTTGCGAAACACCGCCGCGTTCTGTTCGACGATGCTCGTGAACGGAATGACGAAAATGACCCGGTCGAGGTCGTGCGCGATTGCGTGATCCAGGGCGAAGGCGAGGGAGGTGAGCGTCTTGCCGCCGCCGGTCGGAACCGTGAGCGAGAAGAGGCCGGGCGCATCGCTCGCGCGGGCGCGGGCGTGGGCCAGGATCTCGGCGCGTGTCGAATCGATCGGTCCTTCGGCTTTGAGGCTTTCCAGGTATTTGTCCAGCCGGGCGCGCAGGTCGGTCAAAAGCGGCTTCGGCGCGTCGCGGACAGGCGCCTTGCCTTCCACGCGAGCGTAGTAGCTTTCGGTATCGAGGTAATCGGCATCGACTACGCACGAGAAAATCATTCGCGCGAGCATCGAAAGCTGAAATTGCGGGCGGACCTTGTTGGGTTTCAATCGGGTTGGCGCGAGCGCGGCAGCCGATGCGGGCAGGACGATTTCCTTCTCGAAATCAGGCAGCAGGCGGGGAAGCCGGGCAGCCAGCCGGTCGTTCAGAGAGGTCCTGCTGCCCGGCTGGCAGCCGTTCGCCAGGCCCGCGTGGTGTCCCGCGATGCCATACGCAATCAGGCGGCCGAGCTTGCCGTAGCGTTCGCAGGCACGCTTCGCGCCCCACGTCGCGTGATCGACGCGGGCACCGCCTTCGAGCCGCTGCTGAAATTCGACGGTGTACTTGCCCAGGTCGTGAAGCACACCGGCGGTCTGCGCGATTTGTTCTGCGCCGAACGGCTCGGCGAAATCGCCAGCCAATCGGCCGACTTCGTTCAGGTGTTCGGCAAGAAGCTGCCAGTCGCTCCGGTCTGACTTGCCGGTGGAATGCGCGTAAAAGCGATGAGAATTCGCCACGTGTCCCCCGTGATCGTTCTTTGGTCGGGTTCGTCATGCGGATGGGTCAAAGCACACGAATCCCGCGTGTCAGACGATTTTGGGAGCAAAAATCTCTCAAAAATAGGTTGAAAAGTGAACAATTGAAAACTGTAAGGATGCGTCAACGCTCTCCCGTTCCTCCGTTTATAATAATCATTCTCATTTGGACGCCCGCACGGCGCGCGTCCTGACTGCTCCATCCCAACCCGAAAGGACCCTCCCGCATGCGAGGCAACTACCTGACCGGCCAGCAATCCGACCGGCCAACGGCGCAAGCGCCTTCGCATCGTCCGGCGGACCGGCACGACGAACACCCGAAACGCGGCATGAGCCAGCGCTCGCTGCGCGTCTGGTCGATCGTTCATCGATGGACGAGCCTCGTCTGCACTGCATTCATGCTGCTGCTTTGTCTCACCGGTTTGCCGCTCGTCTTCGGTCACGAACTCGACGTGCTGCTCGGCGACGCCATCGAAGCGCCCGAGCTGTCCGCGTCGCAGGCCAATGCCCGCGCGACGTACGACGCGATCCTCCGCTCCGCGCTGACGCAGCATCCCGGCCACGTGCCGCAGTACATGATCTGGGAGCCCGACGAGCCGATGCTGCCGCTCGTCGTCAGTGCGCCGCGCGCCGATACGCCTCCGGACGACACGCTGACCACCGTCATCGACGGCCGCACCGCGCAGGCGCTCGGCGCGCCGCCCGGCAAGGGATCGCTGAAATTCGTGCTGCTGAAACTGCACGTCGACATGTTCGCCGGCCTCGCCGGCAAGCTCTTTCTGGGCGCGATGGGCGTCGCGTTTCTCGCGGCGGTCGTGTCGGGGGTCGTCGTGTATTTGCCGTTCTGGAGGAAGGTCGGGCTCGGCCGCGTGCGTCTGAAAAAGAAGCGCCGCGTCGTGTGGCTCGACTGGCACAACGCGATCGGCATGCTGACGCTCGTGTGGGCCGTGATCGTCGGCGGGACGGGGTCGATCAACACGCTCGCGGACCTGATGCTGGAAGCGTGGCGCAACGATCAGCTCGCGCAGATGCTCGCGCCGTATCAGGGCAAGCCGCCGATCACGGCGAGCGCGTCGGTGGACGACGCCGTGAAGATCGCCCGCGAGGTCGCGCCGGACATGATTCCGTCGTTCGTCGCGTTCCCCGGCACGCGCTTCAGCAGCCCGCATCACTACACGGTATTCATGCGCGGCGACGGCATTCTCACGACGCGCATGCTGCGCCCGGTGCTCGTCGACGCCTCGACGGGCAAGCTCACCGATTCACGCGAATTGCCGTGGTATCTGACGCTGCTGCTCGGCTCTCAGCCGCTGCATTTCGGCGATTTCGGCGGCATGCCGCTGAAGATCTTCTGGGCCGCGTTCGATGTATTGACGATCGTCGTGCTGGGCAGCGGGCTGTATTTGTGGCTCACGCGCCATAACAGCCGGCGCAAGCGGGCGGCGTCTTCCTGATGCGCGGGTAAAGAAAAAGGCCGTTCCGACGCGATGCGCAACGGCCCTTCATTTTCCAGCGTGTCAGGTCACGGCCGACGCTTCAAAGCGCCCGCCCGACCCTCGCAAGCTCACATCATCCCGCACACCACCGCTGCCACGATCGACGCCCCGACCAGCACCACGCCCACCGTCCGGCGCTTGTTCAGCTCGGTCCACAGCAGCACGCCCGTCAGCGAGAGGAGGATGATGCTTCCCGCGAGCGTATCGATGAGCAGCACCCATCCGACGCTCAGGCCCACGCCCTTGTGCAGGTTGCTCATCGTCGCGAGGAAGCTGTTTTCGGTGCGTTTCACCGATACGAATCCATTGCCGACCCAATATTCCGCCGATACCCCGCCCCCGGGCGACGCCACCGCGACGGTCCACAGTTCCGGCTGCATCGTCTTCTGATCGCCCCAGCCGACCGTGTGTGCCGGCTCGCGCTTCGTGCGCCCGAGATTGCCTTCGATCTTCAGTTCGCTCTTGAGCCAGGTCCCGAGCTCTTTCGGCGACTTGAGCCCGTGAGCGGGCAATGGAAGCTGCACCTGCGAGACCTGCGGTTCACCGGTGGAGATCCTGAGCGGCCCGCCGCGATGGTTGAGCAGAAATCCGGTCGTGCCGAACAGCAGTCCGAGCACCGCGCCCCACAAACCCACCCAGCCATGCACCTTGCGCAGCCATTTGATGAACGTCGCGCGCCGCGAGCGGTTCTTGCGGACGGCTTGCTCTGCATCGTCGATAAGACGCGTGCCGTGCGCCGTCGCGTGTTGCTTGTAGTGCATCGCGGAGGCGTTCGATGGCGCTTCCGGCTTGATGGTTTCGGGCGCGTTCACGCGTCTCTCCGTTCTTCAGGGTAAAAAGTGAGCAGAAAAGCCACGGTGGACCTGGCGTCGATGCGCCGGCCCAGCGTGGCTCGCAAATGAGAATCGTTATCATTGCATGGCCGCCAAGTTTTCTCAACTTTTTACGAACGGCCGAACGACAAGATCAGACGGGCCAGAGCGGCCCTTCCTGCATCGCGCCGACTTGCTCGCGCAATTCGAGGATGCGGTCTTCCCAGTAGCGCTGGGTGTTGAACCAGGGGAAGGCGGCGGGAAACGCCGGGTCGTCCCAGCGGCGCGCGAGCCATGCCGCGTAATGAATCAGCCGCAGCGTGCGCAGCGCTTCGACGAGATGCAGCTCGCGCGGCTCGAAGTCGCAGAAATCCTCGTAGCCTGCGAGCAGGTCGGCGAGCGCGCGCGACGCCTCCGCGCGCTCGCCCGGCAGCAGCAGCCACAAATCCTGGACGGCGGGGCCCATGCGGCTGTCGTCGAAATCGACGAAATGCGGACCCGCGTCGGTCCACAGCACGTTGCTCGGGTGACAGTCGCCGTGCAGGCGGATCGGGCGGATGTCGCCCGCCCGCTCGAAAGCGCGCTCGACGCCTTCCAGCGCCATCGCCACGACGCGCTCGTACGCCTCGCGCACGTCGGCGGGCACGAACCCGTGCGAGAGCAGGAACTCGCGCGGCTCGAAGCCGAACGTATGGATATCGAGCGTGGGCCGCTCGCGATACACCTCAAGTCCGCCGACCGCATGAATCCGCCCGATGAAGCGCCCGAGCCATTCGAGCGTATCGCTGCGGTCGATATCGGGCGCGCGGCCGCCGCGGCGATCGAATATCGAGAAGCGATAGCCTTCGAAGCTGTGCAGCGAGGTGCCGTCGATCACGCGCGCGGGCACGGCGGGAATCTCGCGCCGTTCGAGTTCGGCGACGAACGCGTGCTCCTCGAGAATCGCCTCGTTCGACCATCGTTGCGGCCGATAGAACTTCGCGACGACCGGCGGGCCGTCCTCCATCCCCACCTGGTACACGCGGTTTTCGTAGCTGTTGAGCGGCAGCATGCGCCCGTCGGTGCGTACGCCCGTGGGGATCAGCACGCTGTCGAGCGCGTCGAGGACGCACTCGGGCGTGAGGCCGGCAAACGGAGGCGCGGCATGAGACTGGTCATGCGGGGGCGTGGCAAAAGCGTCGGAATGGTCGGATGTCATTCCGGCATTGTGCCTCGCATCGGCTCACGCGACCTGCCTTTTCCCGCGGACCGGTAATCAGGGTTCAATGCACGACCGCATTCGCCGGACGCACGATGTCGCCGGTATCGATAAGGTCTTCGAGGAAGAACGGTTCAGTGTTGAGCAGCTTCGACGTGCCTGGTTCGCCCGCGTACCACGCGACCATCGCCATGTCGCCAAGAATTCGCATCACGATGCCGCGCGCGCCCTGAGGCACGGCGATATGCACGGAGCGGACAATCGAACCGATTTGCATGATGAAACCCCGTTTGTGTGCCGGACAAGCGATGCCGGGCCGGTCATTTATTTTTTACCAAGCACGTGCCCTCGGGCTCGTGCACCTGAACGCCGCCGCCCTTTCAATGCGTAAAACGAGAGCGAAAACGTCCTTGATTCAGCGATTGCGCTATTACTTTAGCGCATCGAGACGCATGGAGTCGAAGGGTTGCGTCCGGGAACGCCGACGATTGGCGCCTGGGCTACGTGCGCCCGGTAACGTACGCCCACTTTGAAAGCGACGCGAAAGCGCGCAGTGCGTTCACGGGCATGCGCCTTGCGATCGGCGTATCGTTATGATCTTTGCCAACGGAGGCCTTGTCGTGACTTCTTCGCCGGCGCCGCACCGGCCCTCTTCCGACGATCCTCTTTCTTCATCGACCAGCGCAGCGCCCAGCCCCACGTCCAACCCCACGCCTTACCTCGAACACGGTTCGCGCGCCTTCTGGCATGCGTCGCTTGCGCTGCTGTTCGCAGGCTACGCGACCTTCTCGCTGCTCTACTGCGTGCAGCCGCTCCTCCCCGAGTTTTCCGCGACGTTCGGCGTGAGCCCCGCCCAAAGCGCGCTCTCGGTGTCGGTGACGACCGCGTCGCTCGCGCTCGCCATCTTCGTCGCGGGGTTCGTGTCGGAAGGCTGGAGCCGGCATCGGCTGATGACGCTGTCGCTGACTGCGTCGTCGGTCCTGACGGTCATCACGGCGTTTCTGCCGAGCTGGCACGGCCTGCTCTTCGTGCGCGCGCTGGAAGGGCTCGCGCTCGGCGGCGTGCCTGCGGTGGCGATGGCCTATCTCGCGGAGGAAGTGGACCCCGAAGGCCTCGGACTCGCGATGGGGCTCTATGTCGGCGGCACGGCGATCGGCGGCATGGCCGGGCGCGTGATCAGCGGGATTCTGGCGGACTTCTTCTCGTGGCGTGTCGCGATCGGCGGCATCGGCGCGCTCGGCCTGCTTTCGACGCTCGCGTTCCGCGCGCTCCTGCCGCCTTCGCGGCGTTTCGTCCCGCGCCGTGGCATGGGTTTTCATCATCACCGCCGGGCGCTCGCCGGGCACCTGACCCACCGCGGCCTTCCGTTTCTGTTTCTGATCGGCTTCGTGCTGATGGGCAGCTTCGTCACGCTCTACAACTACGCCGGCTACCGGCTGCTCGGCGCACCTTTCAGGCTCAGCCAGACTCAGATCGGCGCGATTTTCTCGGTGTACCTGACGGGCGTCGTGGCGTCGCCGTGGTCTGGGAAGATGGCCGACACGTTCGGGCGCGGCCGCGTGCTGATCGCGAGCCTTCTCCTCATGATCGCGGGCGTGCTGCTGACGCTTTCGATGTCGCTTGCCGTGATCATCGGCGGGATCGCGTGCCTGACGTTCGGCTTTTTCGCCGGACATGCGGTGGCAAGCAGCTGGGTCGGACGGCTCGCGACGCACGCGAAAGGCCAGGCGGCGGCGCTCTATCTGCTTGCCTACTACCTCGGATCGAGCGTGATCGGCTCCTACGGCGGCCACTTCTGGACGAGCTTCGGCTGGGCCGGCGTAGCAGGCCTCATCTGCGCGCTGCTGCTCGCCGGACTGGCGGGCGCCGGGTATCTGCACAGGCGCGAGCGGACCGGCGTCGCGTGAAGGCGCCGCCGCTTGCCGAAAGGAAAGCGAAATCTGCGGATCATCAGGGTTTTTCCGCTACCGCTTAATAACACCGGGCGGAAAGCCTTGCCGGACAAGGCTCGGTGTTCGATGCGCCGCGTTCTCGCGCGCATATCGGCTTACGCGCTACAAAGCGCGGCCTATACTCAAATCGAAAGAACGGCAGACAGCGAGCACGGCTGGACGCAAGAAGCAATACGATGGGAGACGAGCAATGACAACGTACTTTACGATCGGCGACTTTATTCTGATCATCCCGATGGCGCTCGCCGGCGCCCTGTTTCTCGGCGCCATTCCGTGCGCCTCGCATTTCAAGAACAACGTGCTCAGGGCTTTCGGCGCGCTGGTTGGCGTGCTGGTGGCGTTCCTGCTGGTCGAGGGCCTGCCTGCGCTGATATAGCGGTTCGCGGCGCGGGTGCATCGGCTGCCGCGATCTGCCGCTGCGCGTGCTGCCACGCGCGTTTCATCGACGCCACGAAACGCGGGCGTCGCACGACGCCCGCGGTTTCCAGCGTTATATATGCTCGCCGAGGAACGTCAGCGTGCGCCCGTGCGCGAGCGCAGACGCATGCGCGTTGTACGACGCGCGATCTCCGCAGTTGAAGCCGTGGTCGGCGTTCGGATAGACGAAGACCTCGGCGTCGTTGCGGCCCGCGAAGCGCTCGCGCACTTCGCCCACCGCCGACACGGGAATGTGCGCGTCGAGTTCGCCGTAGTGGAACAGCATCGGCACCTTGATCTTCTCGGCCTGGTCGAGTTGCGTCTGGATGCCGCCGCCGTAGTACGCGACGCCCGCGTCGATCGTGCCCTGCGCCGCCGCCAGATAGGCGAGGCGTCCGCCGAAGCAATAACCGATCGCCGCGACCTTGCCGTGCACTTCCGGCAGCGCGCGCAGCGCCTTCGCGGCGGCTCCGACATCGGCGACGGAGAGATTCACGTCGGTCTTCTGCAGCAGTTCCAGCGCCTTCTCGCGATCGGCACCCTCATAGCCGAGCTCGACGCGCGGCTGCGTGCGCCAGAACACGTCCGGCGCGAGCGCGACATAGCCGTCGGCGGCGTACTGGTCGGCGACGCTGCGGATGTGCGAATTCACGCCGAAGATTTCCTGCACGATGATGACGGCAGGGCCCCGGCCCGTCTTCGGCAGCGCGAGATAGCCCTGAAAGCTGCCGCCGTCCGCCGGAATGTCGATCCATCGGGAAGTTACGGTCACGGTCACGTCGATGCTCCTTCGTAGTGCGTCAATGATGTGTCGATAGCCGCGAAAAAGTCGCGAGGCAAAGGAGTTTGCCACCATTCGAGCGCCAATGCTGGCAAGGGTTTCAGCGGTACGCCGCGGTGCCGGCAGATGAAGGCGCGACGTAACGGAGCCGTAATCGAAGCCTTGCTCGTTCCCGGGCGGGCACGCTGTTTGACGGGCGGGCTGATTATGAGACGCGAATCGGCGAATAAGCTTTTAAAAAGAGGCTAAAGAAGACCGCCATCGACGATTAACGGCACGCGCCCGCGAAACTTGAATCCGTTCGCTGCCATTCAGCACCCATTGCTCGGAAACCCGCATGTACAGGGGCTTTACGCGGAACACCAGCACATTCCGATCGGCTTCTCAACAACACTTTAGTCAGTAGTCGCACCAGTATCCCAAAAAGCTTCCCTAAATTAATTTGACAGCCCTACACTTGCGCGCAGTGCGGATGGCGGCCGCCAAAAACGGCCGGCCTGAAGGACTTGCCAAGTGCATGACGATGCATCCGGCGTGGTCGTCCACGGGACTGAGCGATCGTGATGAAAGACGGGGCACAGGGCGATTACGTTGTTTTTGGGACCGAAACTGGAGACTTACATGAACACCAAGCTTCA
>Ga0163162_10006372_pt1 | contig 11428 bp, 8 predicted proteins | sample S55metaG_FD_115310 | JGI IMG/M metagenome (GOLD analysis project Ga0163162, IMG submission 115310) | Switchgrass rhizosphere microbial communities from Kellogg Biological Station, Michigan, USA - S5-5 metaG | ecosystem: Host-associated > Plants > Roots > Rhizosphere > Soil | place: USA: Michigan...
CCGCGATCTCAGAATGGCGGCCACCGGATCCTCATCCTCGCCGGCGCCAACCGTCATCTGCACCGACGCACCCGCGGCCGCCCGCCTCCTGCAGCCGCATGCGCCCAAGCTCGCCGCGGCGATCGCGCGCATCCGCATGACGTCGCTGCTGTCGGTCACCGCGTTCTATCCAGATCACGTGGACGACACGCGCGGCTTCGGCATTCTGTTCCCGAGGAAAACCGGCATCACGGCGCTCGGCGTGCTGTTCAATAGCGACATGTTCGCCGGCCGCAGCGACCGCCGCTCGGAGACCTGGATCTACGGCGACCAGTCCGCTGACGTCATGGCCCAGGTGCAGGCGTCGTCTCGTTCGATCCTTCGTGAAGATCGCCGCTCGTTCACCGGACGAGACGACGAGCCATTGGCCGTCTACGCGACGCCGAAGATCGCGCACCTGCCGATCTACGATGCCGCGGTGCTCGAGGTGAAGGAACGTCTCGGCGACCTGCCGCCCTGGCTCGGCCTCTGCGGAAATTATCTGGGACGATTGGGCGTGTCGGCGATTGTAGACATCGCGCAGGAGACCGCTACGCAACTACTCAAGAAATAGGAAAAACCATCCTGTCCATCCTGTAAATCCTGTCTAAAGATTGTCTTTTGACAGGATGAACAGGATTAACAGGATGGAAAATCTTCTTGTCTAGTGAGTTAAGCCGTAGACGATGTAATTGACGCCGAACTTGTACGCCTCGTTCGTCGCGTCAACCGGCGCGTAGCCCTGGCCTGAGAACTCCCACCAGTCCGAGATGTCGGTGTTGAAGTTCGCCACGGTCAGCAGGCGCTTGTGCGGGTCGTTATCCTCGTAGAGGCCGCGGAATGCCGGCCGGCCGGCGTCGTAGCTCTGCCGGATGGCGTTGAAGTCGTTGATCTCGAAGAACGAGTGGAAGATCGGGTTGTCCGACGTCAGCTCCACCCACTGCAGCCCCGGCAGCACCCGCGCCATGTTGCTTTCGAGATTGGCCCAGCCGCCGCTGCCGCGGTTGTAGTCGTCGCGGAAGTCGTCAAAAATCACGAACCCGCCCTTGAGCAGGTACGAGCGGAACGACGCCGCTTCTCGATCGTTCGTGATCCAGAAGCTCGGCTCGGTCATGTAAGCCACCGGATACTTGAACAGCTCCGGATCCTCCATGCCCAGCACCATGCTGTCCTCGACGTGCGGATCGAGCGCCGTGATGGCCTCCATGATCTGCATCAGGTTCTGCTCGGACAGCGGATACCCGTGTTCCCACGCCGGCTCGCGGCGGTAGTAGTAGCAGTTGCCGCCGCAGGTGTACGTCAGACGCACGAAGCGGAAGCGGCCGTCGTACTTGCCGTTATAGGCGAACGGTTTATTCGCGCTCGGCAATCCCCCGCCATACCGGCGCTGCGCGGACATCGTCACCGCGGCAATCAGACACATCAGGCCGGTCAGCAGCACGGGGGCCAAGCGACGGAGACTGGGACTCATAGCGCAACCTTAGCACTGTCGCAATCAACTTAGAACTTACAACTTAGAACTCAGAACGAAGGAGCCAGATGCTTGCCAACTTATTCAAAATGAATGAGTTGGCCAGCGCCAGCGCGTTCCGCCGTTCTAAGTTCTAAGTTGTCAGTTGTAAGTTTTACAATAACGGACATGTTCTTGGTGAAAGAAGAGCCAGCGAATTACCCGTTTACTGTCTTCCAGAAAGATGGAGGCACGACCTGGACAGGGGTGAAAAACTCGCTCGCCCAGAAGCACCTTCGCTCGATCAAGAAAGGCGACCTCGTTTTCTATTACCACACCGGTGACGAGCGGGCGATCATCGGCATCGCGAAGGCGAAGGGCGATGCGTACCCGGATCCGGCCGACGACACGGGACGCGCGCACGTGGTCGATCTCGTGCCGGTGAAGGCGCTGCCGCGGCCGGTGACACTCGCCGAGATCAAGGCAGACAAACGGTTCGCGGACTTCGCGCTGGTGCGGATGTCGAGGCTGTCGGTGATGCCGGTTACCGCTGACCAGTGGAAGTGGATACTGGCGATGGCAACTGACAACTAGCAACCGACAACGAACAACTTCGGACCGAGCTCAGTCCTGAGTTGTTCGTTGTTAGTTGCGAGTTGTAAATTTGAGAATGATTCCGCTGAGCGGCGGAAGCGTCAGGCTGAGCGACTGCTGCTGTCCGTGCGCCGCGACGGGTTCCGTCGACACGCCGCCGTTGTTCCCGACGTTGCCTCCCCCGTACGACCAGGCGTCGCTGTTGATGAGCTCGGCGTAGTAGCCCGGCTCGGGGACGCCGACGCGATAGCCGCTGCGGACGATGGGCGTCCAGTTGAGCACGGCGACGATCCAGTCGCCAGGATCGGTCGCGCGGCGGATGAGCGAGATCACGCTCGCCTCGTGATCGTTGCAGTCGATCCACGAAAAGCCGCTGCTCTCGAAGTCCACCTCGTAGAGCGCCGGCTCGGCGGCGTAGAGCCGGTTCAGATCCATCACGAACCGCTCGAGTCCGCCGTGCAGCGGGCGCTCGAGCAGGTGCCAGTCGAGCGACGAGTCGTGGTCCCACTCGCTCCACTGCCCAATCTCGTTGCCCATGAAATGCAGCTTCTTGCCGGGGTGCACGAACATGTACGTGTAGAGCGCGCGAAGCGTCGCGGCTTTCTGCCATTCGTCGCCCGGCATCTTCGACAGCATCGATCCCTTGCCGTACACGACCTCGTCGTGTGAGAACGGCAGGATGAAGTTTTCGGTCCAGGCGTAAAGCATCGAAAACGTCAGGTGCTGGTGCTCCCAGCGGCGGAACACGGGATCCTTGCTCGTGTACGTCAGGATGTCGTGCATCCAGCCCATGTTCCACTTGAACGTGAATCCCAGGCCGCCGACCCACGTCGGGCGGCTCACGGCTGGAAACGACGTGGACTCCTCCGCGATCGTAACCGTGCCCGGGAATTCCTGGTGCGTCAGCGCGTTCAGCTCGCGCAGGAACTCGATCGCCTCCAGGTTTTCGCGGCCGCCGAACTTGTTCGGCACCCACTCACCGGCTTTCTTCGAGTAGTCGAGGTACAGCATCGCCGCGACGGCGTCCACGCGCAGACCGTCCACGTGAAACGAGTCCAGCCAGTACGTCGCGTTCGCCAGCAGGAAGTTGCGCACCTCGTGCCGGCTGAAATTGAAAATCAGCGTGCCCCAGTCGGGCTGCACGCCCTGGCGCGGGTCCTGGTGTTCGTAGAGCGCCGTCCCGTCGAACCGCGCGAGCCCGTGCGCGTCGGTCGGGAAATGACCGGGAACCCAGTCGAGAATCACGCCGATGCCGCGGCGATGACATTCGTCCACGAAAAACCGGAAGTCGTCGGGGGTGCCGTAGCGCGCGGTCGGCGCGAAGTAGCCGGTCACCTGGTAGCCCCAGGATCCGGTGAACGGGTGCTCCATCACCGGCATCAGCTCGATGTGCGTGAAGCCGAGCCGCACGACGTGATCGACGAGTTCCACCGCAAGCTCACGCCACGTCAGCGATCGGTTGCCCTCCTCCGGTTTCCGCCGCCACGACCCCGCATGCACTTCGTAGATCACCATCGGCCGGTTGAGCGCCGTGCCGCGCTCGCGGCGCTCGCGAATCCACGCGCTGTCGCGCCACGTGTAGCCGGCGAGGAGCGCTGTCTTCGACCCGGTATGCGGCGGAAGTTCAGTCGCGATCGCGAACGGATCGGCCTTCGTGATGGAGTGGCCGGCCGCGGTTTGAATCTCGAACTTGTAGATTTGTCCCGGACCGACGCCAGGAATGAAGGCTTCCCACAGCCCGCTCGATCCGCGGCTGCCCATCGGATGCGCGTGCGGATCCCAGTTGTTGAAGTCGCCGACGACCGCAACCCCGCGCGCCGTGGGTGCCCAGACGACGAATGAGAAGCCCGGCGTGCCGTCGATGACCGCCGGCCGCGCGCCCATCTTTTCCCAGGCGCGATGCCAGTGGCCCTCGCCGAAGAGATAGGCCTCGTAGTCCGTGACGATCGGCACGTCTGGACTGTGTCAGAAACCTCGGGGCCTCGCAACCTGTGAGCGAGAGCTGGACAAGATGGGATTCTTTGACAGGATGGACAGGATTAACGGGATGGTTCGGACCGGGCTGAGTCAAAGGACCGCCCGCGGCGCGCGAGGAGCGCGATCTTGATCCAAATCAAGAAGTGAGCCCTTCGCTGGGCGGCCATCGCACTCACAGTGGGAGGCCCCAAGGGCCATGAGTGTCGCTGGAAAGTTCTCTGCCGCCGCGTTCGCTGTTGTGATGTTGCTGGCCAGGCCGTGTGCCGCCGGGCCGATTACCGCTAAGTCCTGGGATGGCCCGGCCGGCACCCTCGCCGATTTGTCCGGTCAGACGGACTTCATGTTCGGCAGGCCCACGTTCAGCGCGGGCGTCTACAGCGTCACGTGGCTCGGCGGCCTGACGGCGTGGCGCGATGTCACGACGGTCGGCGCCGGCGGCCAGACGCTGTTCGATCCTGGCATCGTCATTCCGGGGGCGGCGCGCTCGTTCACGATGGCGGATCCGTGGACGCTGTGGGCCACGACGCCGGACCTCACGCAAGCCGATTCGACCGGCGACCAGTGGGCGTTCGCGAGCGTCGCCGCCGACACCTGGATCTGGGGCCTCGAAGACATGCTGATGGGACGCTGCGATTGCGACTATCAGGATGCGTATGGAACGCTGACGCGTCTCGGCGACGTGGCGCCGCCGCTGGGGGCGGTCATTCCGCCGCTGGGAGCCGCGTCGTTCCCGCCAGAGACGCTGACCGATCCGCTCTCGCCTGCGGACCTTCGCGATACGGCGATCCCGGTCATCCCCGAACCCGCGACGTTTGGATTGATCGCGCTCGGACTCGCGGCACTCGCCGCGCGGCGGAAAAGAAAAAGGGCCCGGCCAGTGATGGCCGAGCCCTTTTCTAACGAAGACTGCTGACTACGCGCGACGGCGGCGGCGAGCCAACGCGGCGATGCCGGCGAGACCGGAGCCGAGAAGAACCATTGTCGCCGGCTCGGGGACGGCGGCCGAAGTCTGGTTGGCGGTAACGCCAGCCATGTCGAGATTCATTGCGTAGCCGTTACCAGCGGAGTGGGCGGAATATGTCGAGAAATCGACGCCGATGTTGCCTGCGGGCGGTGCGCCGACGACGTGAAAGGTAAACAAATACTGGCGCCAGTCACCATCAGCCGGAATGTCGCTCCCACTGATCGTGAACTGGCACGGGCTGTTCTGGCCAGTCTGCTTCGTGGTCATGCCGGTGCTCGTGAGCGTCGCAAATCGGCCGGTGTCGCTGTCGCACAAGCTAGTGGGCGAGTTCCCGCCTACAGTGAACGAAACATCGATCCGTTCGGGAAATCCACCGTCAAGAGGGTTGCCCAGCCAAAAAGACAACGTGTAGTCGTTGCCGGCGAGCCAGGACTGACCAGCGATCTGCTGCGTCAGGTGCGATTCGCTTCCGACGACCGGGGTCTTGGCAGCGTGGGTACCGTCCGGCACGACTTTTGGAAACGTCAAGCCATTCGGATCGGGGTACTGTGCAGCCGTGGGGCTATTCGCCGTCCACTCGGCCGCGAAGGGAAACGTCGAATCTGTCGAACACGCCCAACTCACCGGGCATCCGTTCGCCTGAAGAACACCCTCAAAGGAGACGTTGGCGAGTCCGACCGTGGGGTCGTTATTGAGCGAGATCGTCGAGGCCGAAGCCTGGCCAGATGACGCCAAAACCGCCGAAAAGGCAACGCCGAAGAAGACAGCGACGCGGGAAGCCTGAACTCTGTTCACTTTAGTCTCCAAATGAGATCCGACCGGCAGCTCATCAGCAAGGGCGGTACCAATTCGTAATTGACCGAATTCCGTTGTTTTTGAGTACTTCTGACTTAGAAAACCGCCTTCAAGGAGACTTTGTTCTACATACCCCCCAGGCTAGCAGCGGTAGGACATGGTTCGAGCTAACCCCAGCCGAAGTCCAAGGCCACCACTAATATCTGCTCTCGGGTGGACTACCTAGCCGGCCGGGTCGATTTCCTCCCCTACGCATCGTTCTTTTGCGAACCATCTAAACGACTGCATTCAGGTAGTTTGTCGCCCCACCACTAGCGCCATCGAGCCGGTTGTATCCTGCGGGTCACAAGGGGTATCAATCTTGCTACACACCGCCGCACTGGCCGGTGCCAGGGCCGAGAGAACGAGTTTCTTGTTTTCTGGCTGCCATGGTCCTCGAACGGAGAACTCCGAATGCGACGCAAGGTTGTGAATCTTCTCTCCGCTGCGGTGTTGGTCTTGATTGGGGCAGGGCAGGCAAATGCGTCGAGCATTTTGATCGACACGCAGGTGTTCTCAGGACACACCTACAAGTTCTACTCGAACACCGCCGGAATATCGTGGAGTACCGCAAGTTCCGAGGCCACTGGCGCGGGTGGGTACCTGGCGGTGATGGAGACGGCTGCGGAAAACAACTTCGTGGCGGGAGTGGTTACCACGAACGCAGCGACCCTCTATAACAGCTTCGGACTCGGCCCATGGCTGGGTGGTTTCTCGGCGACCACGAACGCGCCATTTCAGTGGGTGAACGGCGCTTCGTTCGCGAGCTTCCCGGCGCCTTGGCAGGCTGGCCAGCCCGACTGGTTTGAGACGGCGCCCGAGGGCCTTCTCTATTACAACGGCGGCCCAACTTCGGGTTCAAACTGGGGAGACTACGGCAACGCGGCTGGCGGCGGCGTCGGTGGCGCTGTGGGCAATGTGCTTGGATACGTGGTCGAGTTCGATCCGGAAGTCAATGCTCAGGCCACCGTGCCGGAGCCGACGTCGATGTTGCTCTTGGGCACGGGCCTCGCGGCTCTTGCGGCGAGACGACGGTTCACGAAGCGCAGCTAGCTTCCGACTCAGCGGCTTTAGGCGAATGGCGGCCACTTCTGGCCGCCATTTGTCTGTACGGCGAAATGCGGCTCTGCCCCCAAGCCCACCCATGGCCAACCTTCGCGTAAGGCGGCCGGACGCGGCCTGCCAACCGAAGCCGCGAGCGTAGCGAGCGTTTGGCGAAGGTTGGCGGAGAGGGTGGGATTCGAACCCACGTGCCGGTTACCCGACAAACCGCTTTCGAGGCGGTCCCGTTACGACCACTTCGGTACCTCTCCGCAAGAGGGGTGAACTCGGCCCGGGCCGAGTTCATCATTCTCCCATGAGGACGAGCTGTCGTCCAACAGGTCTCACGGGCTCACCAGCTCGATGCGGCCGGCGGCGCCCGGCGCTCGCGACAGCCGGCCGTCGCACGTGAGGACCACGGTATCGAGAACCTCCGCGAGCGCCCAGTAGACCGCATCGTAGGCCGTGAGGTTGTTTCGCAGAGCCCAGACGCGCTCGAGCAGCGGTTCGTGCGCATGGCGCTGCAGATCCAGGGCCCGAAGGTCTTCAAGCGCGGCCACTGCGGCCGTGGGTTCGATGTCGCCGTCGCTCACGAATTGTCGCAACGTCTGAGTCACCTCGACGTCCGCGAGGTGAGGCACGTGCAGGCCGATAGAGGGATCCGCGATGCGTTTGAAGACGACTTCGCCTGTGGCCGTGTGCAGCAGCAGCTCGACCAGCGCGGACGCGTCCAGGACGATCACCGGCCGTCCCGTTCAGCCCGGATCAAATCAGCGGCGCTCCGCCGAAGCAAACGAGCGGGCCGCGCTCGCAGTCGATCGAGCACTTCCTGGCGCGTGGGGCGCTCAAGCGCTTTCGCCACTTCCCGAAGGATGTACTGGGACATCGACATGCCCTCCATCGCCGCCCTCGCCTTCAAGCGCCGGTGGAAGTCAGACGGCACGTTGCGAATCTGCACCATCGTCTTTGGCATGAAAATACGATACTTTCATCACTATTTCATGTCAATGATGGCCTCCCCCCAGCCGGCGGTCCTCTATCCTGGGCCGGGTTTTGCATGCTCTCCTAGGCCATGCTCCAGAGCCGCGATAGACAGGCGCCAACGGGAGCGGCGACCACGTCCCTCCTGGGCCTGCTGGAGACCGCCCCCGACCGCCCTGCCCTGCTGGCAGACGGCCGGACGCCGCTCCTGCGCTCCGCGCTTGCCAGCCAGACCGCGGCGATCGCGGCGCAGCTGCGCGCTGCCGGCGTCGCGCCCACAGATCGCGTCGCCGTCGTCCTGCCGAACGGGCCCGAGATGGCCGCGTGCTTTCTCGGCATTGCGTCCGCCGCCGCGTGCGCGCCGCTGAACCCGGACTACAGCGAGACCGAGTTCGAGTTTTATTTCGACGACCTCGAACCCAGGCTGCTCGTCATGCCCGCGGGATTGGACGGGAATGTCCGGCGCGTCGCCAAACGTCGAGGCATTGCCATCGCTGAAGTCGTCGTCGATCCAAACACGCACGCCGGCGCCTTGAGTCTTTCGATCGAGACCGTGCACGGCCGATCGTCACCGGCCGAAGGCCTCAATGGCGGAGACGACGTCGCGCTCGTCCTGCACACGTCCGGCACGACGTCTCGAGCCAAGGTCGTCCCGCTGACTCATCGCAACCTCTGCACATCCGCCCGGCAAATCGCCGCGAGCCTGGCGCTCACGCCGCACGATCGCTGTCTGAACGTGATGCCGCTCTTTCACATTCACGGACTCGTCGGCGCGCTGCTGTCGTCGCTCTCGGCAGAGGCGAGCATCATTTGCACGGAAGGGTTTCTCGCGCCGAATTTTCTCGGCTGGCTCGAGCGCCATTCGCCCACGTGGTACACGGCGGTGCCGACGATGCACCGCGCCATCCTGTCGAGAGAAGAACAACGCGCGCCGGCACGAACGCCTCACACGCTGCGGCTGATCCGGTCGTCCTCGGCGCCGCTTCCCGTTCCGCTCATCGAGGGCCTCGAACGCGCCTTCGGCGTGCCGGCGATCGAAGCCTACGGCATGACCGAGGCCTCGCATCAGATGACGGCGAATCCGCTACCGCCGAGCCAACGCAAACCCGGATCCGTCGGCCTGCCGACCGGTATCGACGTGGCCATTCTCACAGACGACGGACAGGTGATCGGCCGAGTGGCCGCCGGCACGCCAACGGGCGAAGTGGTGATTCGCGGCGCCACCGTCCTGTCGAAGTACGCCGCGAATCCGGAGGCCGATCGCCAGGCATTCATCGACGGCTGGTTCCGAACCGGCGACCTGGGGCGGCTGGATGAAGACGGCTACCTGTTTCTAACGGGCCGGGCGAAGGAAATGATCAATCGCGGCGGCGAGAAGATTTCGCCTCGCGAAGTGGACGACGCGCTCACGGCGCATCCAGCGGTCGAGCAGGCGCTGGCGTTCGCGCTGCCCGACGTGGAATTGGGCGAGGACGTCGCGGCGGCCGTCGTCTTGCGCGTGGCCGGCAGCACCACCGAGAGCGAACTGCGTCACTTCGCCGCCACGCGGCTCGCGCCTTTCAAGGTTCCCCGCCGCATCGTCTTTCTCGACGAGATTCCCAAGGGACCGACAGGAAAGCCGCAACGCATCGGCCTGGCGGACCGGCTGGGCTTGACGAGTGTTCGCCCGAAACATTCGCCGGCGCCCTATCGCGCGCCGGCGTCACCGCTCGAGAACCAACTGTGCGGGATCTGGTCGGAGACTCTGGGGCTTGATCGCGTCGGACTGGACGACGACTTTTTCTCTTGCGGTGGCGACTCGATGCTGGCCGCCAGGGTGCTCGCCGCGGTCGAAAGCGCGCGCGGCGTGCGGATTCCGCAACTCGCATTGTTCGAGCATCCGACGCTGGCCGAATTCGCGTCGTTTGTTGCGGATTCCGCGTCGGCGTCAGCAGAAGCGGCAGGTCAGCCCGCGCCCCTGATTTCGGTCGCGCACGAAGACCCGCGCGCCGCGAGGCCGCTGTCGTACGCGCAGGAGCGGATGTGGTTCCTCGCGCAGTACGAGGAAGACCCGTCGGCGTACGTCAGCACCACGATGCTGCGGATGACGGGCCCGCTGAACGAACCCGCACTCCGGCAGGCGTGCGAGGCGATGTTCAGGCGCCACGAAGTCCTACGCACGATCTACCGATTCAACAGCAGCGGGTTATCGCAGCTCGTCCTGGACGATGTCGCGCTGCCGTGGCGATCCATCGATCTCCCGGGCGCAGCGCCCGACACCCTCGCAGCACTGGCCTCGACCGAGGAGCACACGCGATTCGATCTCGCCAGCGAGCCGCCGATTCGTGTGCTGCTGGTCCGCGCGGCGCCTGATCTGCACGTCCTGCTCGTCGTCATCCACCACGTAGCTGACGACGGCTGGTCCAAGACCGTCGTTCGGCATGAAATCGGGATGCTCTACGAAGACTTCGCGAGCGGCAGATTGGCCAGCCTGCCGGCATTGCCAATTCAGTATTCCGATTTCGCTCAGTGGGAGCGCGCGCGGCTCACCGACGACGCCCTCGAGGGATTGCTCGCGTTCTGGCGGACGACGCTGGGCGGCAGTCCGCCGTTGCTGCCGTTGCCGATCGATCGCGAACGACCGCGGGACCAGACGTTTGCCGGGTCGAACGTCGACACGGTCATCCCGTCCGAGGTGCTGGCGCGCTTCGAGGCGCTCTGCCGCCAGGAGCGTGTGACGCTCTTCATGGGTCTGCTCGCGGTCTTTCAGATTCTGTTGAGTCGCCACTCGGGATTGGAGGACGTGGTCGTCGGCATTCCTGTGGCCAGCCGGCCGCGTGAAGCGGAGCCCCTGATCGGGCTGCTGATGAACACGCTGGCCTTGCGAACGGACGTGTCCGGCCAGCCCGCATTTCGAGAATTGCTGGCGCGGGTGCGCGCGACGACGCTCGCCGCGTTCGCGCATCAGGACGCGCCGTTCGCGACGGTCGTTCAGGCCCTGCAGCCCAAACGGGCGACCAGCCACTCGCCCATCTATCAGGTGCTCTTCAACATGAAGAGCTATCCGGACCGGCTGACGCCGATCGGTTCGCTCGGGTTCGAGGACGTGACGCCCACTCGGCAGACGGTGCTGTTCGATCTCGAGTTAGAAGCGATCCCGGAGACGAACGGGTTGCGTCTCGATCTCAAGTTCAATACGGCGTTGTTCGAGCGCGCGACCGCCGCTGGGTTCCTCGATCGTCTGCTCGTATTGCTCGACTCGGCCTGCCGCGCTCCAGATGAGCCGGTGATGCGACTGCCGATGCTGACTGTCCGCGAGACGCGAATTCTGCTCGAGCTCGGGGCCGAGAATGGCACCGCGGGCGACGGCCGGCTCGCACAGGTTTCGCTCGTGCACGATTGGTTCGAGCAGCAGGCGCGCGCCACGCCTCACGCCATCGCGGCCGTTTTCGAGCGCGAGCAGATGACGTACGCCGAGCTCGATCAACGAGCCAGTCTGATCGCGGGCCGGCTCACACGGCTAGGCGTCGGGCCCGACGCCCTGGTCGGGATCGCGCTCGAACGATCTTCGGACATGGTGGCGGCGGTGC
>Ga0163162_10006374_pt1 | contig 11424 bp, 9 predicted proteins | sample S55metaG_FD_115310 | JGI IMG/M metagenome (GOLD analysis project Ga0163162, IMG submission 115310) | Switchgrass rhizosphere microbial communities from Kellogg Biological Station, Michigan, USA - S5-5 metaG | ecosystem: Host-associated > Plants > Roots > Rhizosphere > Soil | place: USA: Michigan...
AGAAGAAGCTGCTGCCGCGGCCGGTGTGTCGCTCGTCGAGGAAAACGGGAACGGCGAGAACATCAAGTTCGTCGCCGAGACGCTGCAGTCGAGGCTCGACTGCGACGCGGTGCTCATCACGCGCGGCAGCCGCGGAATGGCGCTGTTCGAGAAAGGCGCCGCGGACGCGTTGTTCATTCCGGTGTCGGGAACGGATCAAGTCGCGGACGTCACCGGCGCCGGCGACACCGTCATTGCCACGTTCACGCTCGCGCTCGCGGCAGGCGCGTCGTACGCGGAAGCAGCGAAGCTCGCGAACTACGGCGGCGGCATCGTGGTCATGAAAATGGGAACGGCGACGGTGTCGAATGACGAGTTGCGTCACGCCATTGAGAGAGATGAGGACTTGAACGAGTGAACGCACCGGTGCTCAGCGAACACGATCTCGCGATCGCGCTCTCGATGGAGCGCGAGTGCGGCAAGACGATCGCGTTCGCGAACGGATGCTTCGACGTGCTTCACGTCGGCCACATTCGCTACTTGCAGGATGCGGCGAGGCAAGCGGACGTGCTGGTCGTCGGCGTGAACGGCGACGAGTCGGTGCGCGGACTGAAAGGCGAGGGACGTCCGGTGATGAACGAGCGCGAGCGCGCCGAGATCATCTCCGCGATTCGCGGCGTCACGTTCGTCACGATCTTTCACGAAGCGAGTCCGTCTCGACTCCTCGGCTCACTGAAGCCCGACTTTCACTGCAAAGGCACCGACTACGCGGCGGACACGGTTCCGGAACGCGACGTCGTGAATGCGTATGGCGGCAAGGTCGTGATCGTCGGCGATCCGAAGGATCACTCGACGACGGCCATTCTCGATAAGCTTCGCGCCAAGTGACGCGACTCCTCGCCATCCGTCTCTCCGCCCTCGGCGACGTCATCCACACCATCCCCGCGGTGGTCGCGCTGCGCGATCGATTCGACGTGACATGGGTCGTCGAGTCGCCGTATCGCGAGCTCGTGGAGATTGTTGCGAAGGTGAAGGCGATCCCGACGACGCTGCGAAAACAATCGACGCTGATGCAAACGTGGCGCGACGTGCGACAAGGCTTCGACGTTGCCATCGACTTTCAGGGACTCATCAAGTCGGCGGTGATCGCGCGGGCGAGTGGCGCGGCGAGGAGAGTGGGATTCGATAAGAAGCTAGTGCGCGAACGGCCGGCGGCGTGGTTTACCAACGAGCACGTCAGCGTGGATCCTTCGATGCACGTAGTCGATTGGAATCTTGAACTTGTGGGCCAGACATTCTTGTCTGGCCAGACAGGAATGTCTGGCCCACACGGATTCATCGACTTCGCGCAGGGCTACTTCCCCGACTTCGAAAACAAAATCGTCTTCCTCCCCGGAGCCGGCCGCCCGGAAAAGCTGTGGCCGGTCGAACGATTTCGTGCGCTTGCGAAAATCCTCGGCGACCGAGCCGTCGCCGTCTGGGGTCCCGGTGAGGAACAGCTCGCCAACGCCATCGGCTGCCGCGTCGCGCCGCGCACCTCGCTTCGCGAGCTCGCCTCGATCTTGCAGCGCGCGGAACTGGTGATCGGTGGCGACACCGGTCCTCTGCATCTGGCTGCCGCGCTCGGCACGAAGGTCGTTGGCCTCTACGGCCCAACGAATCCGAAACGAAACGGGCCTTACGGACAGCTGGAGCGATGCGTTTCGACGTTCGAAACGTCGAAGAAGATGGATGCGATTGAAGTGGAAGACGTGATGCGATGGATCGACTGACGCGAGTCGCCGTCGCTGTCGTTGCGCTCTCGCTCTTCGCGTCAGTGTCGCCGTCGCTCGACGCCACGTTCGGGCGCGGCGAGACGCTCGACTACGACCTCGAGTGGCTGAGCATGACCGGCGGACGTGCGCGCATGACGATCCAGCCGCAAGCTGCCGACGCGTCGAACTACCGCATCACGTCCGTCGCCAGGACGAGCTCGGCGTTCTCTCGCATCTACAAAGTGCGCGACGAGATCGAGACCGTCGTCGCACGCTCGAACTTCACGACGATCCGCTATCACAAGTCGCTGAACGAAGGCTCGAGCCGCAAAGACGAGACGACGACGTACGCGAACGGCATCGCTACGCGCAAGGGAAAAACATATGCGGTGCCGACGCCGGTCTTCGATCCGTTGTCGCTCGTCTACTATCTGCGCACGCTCGATCTCGCGCCGGGGCGCACGTTCAACTTCACCGTGTTCGCCGACAAGAAAACGTACGACGTCGCCGCGCACGTGACCAAGCGTCAGACCATCGACACGCCTGCCGGAAAATTTGCGGCGATTGTCGTCGAGCCGGACATGGACGCCGGCGGTTTGTATCGCGATGACCAGAGCAAACTCACGATTTGGTACTCGGATGACGAGCGCCGCATCCCGCTGCGCATTCGCTCCGACGTGAAGATCGGCGCGATCACAATGACACTTCGCAGAGTGACGGATAGCGTCACGTCGATCACGCCCGACTCAAAATAAAGTCGCGTTGACGCCTGTTCTCGCGCGGGCGTAGACTTCCGGTCCGGCACTCCAAAGCCATTCCGCGTCAACGATTTCGCGAGCACAGGAGTTCTCCGAAACAACATGAGCGTCCGCCTCGGCGAGCTTCTGACCAAAGCCAGTCTGATCTCACAGGATCAGCTCAAGGAAGCGCTGCGCGTCCAGAAAGAGACCGGCGGCAAACTCGGCGAGACTCTCATCAAGCTCAAGTTTGTCTCCGAGGAAGACATTACGGAGTGTTTGTCGCAGCAGTTCGGCGTTCCGTCGATCAATCTGCAGCACTTCGAGATCGACTCTTCCGTCATCAAGCTGATCCCCGGCGACGTCGCGCGCAAGTACAACATCCTTCCCGTCAACAAGACCGGCGCCACGATCACCATCGCCATGGCCGATCCGACGAACGTCTTCGCCATGGACGACATCAAGTTCATGACCGGCTACAACGTCGAGCCGGTGGTCGCGTCGGAGCTCGGCATCAAGTCGGCGATCGACAACTATTACGGCACGTCGTCATCGCTCGAGCTGAAGAAGGTCATGGAAGACCTTCAGTCGGCCGAGAACGCCGACCTCGAAGTCCTCGAAGAAGAAGAGGAGATGGATGTCAGCCAGCTTGCTGACTCCGCCGAGGAAGCGCCGGTCGTCAAGCTGTGCAACCTGGTGCTGACGGACGCCATCAAGCGCGGCGCGTCCGACATACACATCGAGCCGTACGAGAAAGAGTTCCGCGTGCGCTTCCGCATCGACGGAATCCTCTACGAGATCATGAACCCGCCGCTGAAACTTCGCGACGCGATGACCTCGCGCATGAAGATTCTGGCGAAGCTCGACATCTCCGAAAAGCGCCTTCCGCAGGACGGCCGCATCAAGCTGAAGGTGAAGCTCGAAGACAAGAACAAAGAGCTCGACTTCCGCGTCTCCGTGCTGCCGACGCTCTTCGGCGAGAAGATCGTTCTGCGTCTTCTCGACAAAGACAACCTGCGCCTCGACATGACGAAGCTCGGCTTTGAGCAGGAGTCGCTCACGAAATTCGAAGAGGCCATCTTCAAGCCGTGGGGAATGGTTCTTGTGACCGGGCCCACAGGCAGCGGCAAGACGAATACGCTTTACTCGGCGCTGGCGAAAGTGAACTCGCCCGAAGTCAACATCATGACCGCCGAAGATCCCGTCGAGTTCAACCTTCCTGGAATCAATCAGGTGCAGATGAAAGAGTCGATCGGATTGAACTTCGCGGCGACGCTGCGATCGTTCCTGCGGCAGGACCCGAACATCATCCTCGTCGGCGAGATCCGCGACTTCGAAACGGCGGAGATCGCGATCAAGGCCGCGCTCACGGGACACCTCGTGCTCTCGACGCTGCACACGAACGACGCGCCGTCGACGATCAACCGCCTCATGAACATGGGCATCGAACCGTTCCTCGTCGCCACGTCCGTGCAGCTCATCGCCGCGCAGCGTCTGGCGCGCCGTATCTGCTCGCAGTGCAAAGAGGAAGTGGAAGTGGCGCCGCAGGCGCTGCTCAACATCGGCTACAAGAAGGAAGAGATCGGCACGTTCAAAGTCTTCAAGGGCCGCGGCTGCGAGAAGTGCAACAACACCGGCTACAAGGGCCGCGTCGGACTGATCGAAGTGATGGCCATCGACGACGAGCTCCGCGACATGATCCTCTCCGGCGGCAGCGCCATCGACATCAAGAAACGAGCCGTCGAAAACGGCATGATCACGCTGCGGCGCTCCGGACTGGTTAAAATCAAGGAAGGCATTACCACGGTTGAAGAAGTCGTGAGAGAAACCGTCATATAGGTGACCTGCAACCCGCGACCTGTCACCTGGAGAAAAAAATGGCCGTCACCCTACATCAACTCCTCAAAACAATGGTCGAACGCGGTGGCTCCGACCTCCACGTCACCACCAACTCGCCTCCGCAGATTCGCATCGACGGCAAGCTCGTGCCGCTCGACATTCCGCCGATGACGGCGCCGGAGACGAAGCAGCTTGCGTACTCGGTCCTGACCGACGCGCAGAAGCATCGCTTCGAAGAAGCGCTCGAGCTCGACCTTTCCTTCGGCATCAAAGGGCTGGCGCGCTTCCGCGCGAACATCTTCAATCAGCGAGGCGCCACCGCCGCCGTCTACCGCCAAATCCCTTACGAGATCCTCGGCTTCAAAGAGCTCGGGCTTCCCGTCGTCGTCGAGGAGATCTGCAATAAGCCGCGCGGGCTCGTGCTCGTCACCGGTCCGACGGGCTCCGGCAAGTCGACGACGCTCGCCGCGATGATCGACAAGATCAATCGCGAGCGCCACGAGCACATCATCACGATCGAAGATCCGGTCGAGTTCCTCCACGCACACAAGAACTGCATCGTCAACCAGCGCGAGCTGCACGCCGACACGCACTCGTTCGCGAACTCGCTCAAGAGCGCGCTCCGTCAGGATCCCGACGTCGTGCTCATCGGCGAGATGCGCGACCTCGAGACGATCGAGTCCGCGCTGCGCATCGCCGAGACGGGCCACTTGACCTTCGGCACGCTGCACACGAACTCCGCGGCGCAGACGATCAACCGTATCGTCGACGTCTTCCCGTCGCACCAGCAGCCGCAGATCCGCGCGCAGCTGTCGTTCGTGCTCGAAGGAATCCTCTGCCAGACGCTCCTTCCGAAAGCGAACGGCAAAGGCCGCGCGATGGCGATGGAGATCCTCGTGCCCAACGCCGCCATCCGCAATCTGATCCGCGAAGACAAAGTGCATCAGATCTACTCGATGATGCAGACCGGCCAGACCAAGTACGGGATGCAGACGTTCAATCAATCGCTGGCGACGCTCTACTTCAAGAAGGCGATCACGCTGCAGACGGCGTTGTCGCGCTCGTCGAATCCGGACGAGCTGCAGGAGATGATCTCGCGCGGTGCCGGACAGATCGCGCCGTCGGGACCGCCGGCCGCCGCTGGGGCGCGCCCGCGACCGGCATAAGGGAGGGGAAACATGCCGACGTTCGAATGGAAAGGGACAGCGCGTAACGGTCAGACCCAAACGGGCGTTCTCGTCGCCGATACGAAGGATGCCGTCATCACCGCGATGCGGCGGCAGCAGATCGTCGTCACGGCCGTCAAGGAAAAAGGAAAAGAGATCGCCGTTCCGAAATGGGGCGGCAAAGTTCCGCCGCAGCTCATCGCCATCTTCACGCGTCAGTTCTCGGTCATGATCGACGCCGGCCTCCCGCTGGTGCAGTGCCTGGAAATCCTCGCCGGACAGCAGGAGAACAAGAACTTCAAGCGCGCGCTCATCCAGATCCGCCAGGACGTCGAGTCGGGCTCTTCGCTCGCCGACTCGATGCGCAAGCATCCGAAGGTCTTCAACGATCTCTTCACCAACATGGTCGCCGCCGGCGAAGCGGGCGGTATTCTCGACACGATCCTGCAGCGTCTCGCGCAGTACATCGAGAAGTCGGTCAAGCTCAACTCGCAGGTGAAGTCGGCGATGATCTATCCCGTCGCCGTCATCTCGATCGCCGTCATCGTCGTCATCGTCATTCTCTGGAAGGTCATCCCGGTCTTCGCCTCGCTGTTCAAAGGCCTCGGCGCCGAGCTGCCGATGCCGACGAAGATCGTCATCGCGCTCTCGAACTTCATCGCGGACTACTGGTGGCTCGTTGGCGGAATCATCTTCGCGGGAACGGTGGCCCTCCGCCGTTATCGCGCGACCGAGAAAGGCCGCCGCGTCACCGACACGATCATGCTCAAGGCGCCGATCGTCGGCATGCTGCTTCGCAAGATCGCCGTCGCGCGCTTCTGCCGCACGCTGTCGACGCTGACGTCGTCGGGCGTTCCGATTCTCGACGGCTTGATGATCACCGCGAAGACGTCGGGCAACTCGATCGTCGAAGACGCGATCATGGCCACGCGCAAATCAGTCGAAGAAGGCAAGACCATCAGCGAGCCGCTCGGCGACACCGACGTGTTCCCGTCGATGGTCGTGCAGATGATCGCGGTCGGCGAACAGACGGGCGCGCTCGACACGATGCTCGCGAAGATCGCCGACTTCTACGAAGACGAAGTGGACACGGCCGTGGCCGGACTCATGAAGCTTCTCGAGCCCGTCCTCATCGCCTTCCTCGGCGTCGCCATCGGCGGCATCGTCATCGCGATGTACATGCCGATGTTCACGCTCATCGGACAGATCGGATAAGAGGTCGTAGGGTGTAGGTTCTAGGTCGTAGGTGGCCTTTCCTACAACCTACTGCCTACGACCTACGACCTAAATGCACTCGGACGCCCGCACTCTCATCGCGGTCCGCGTCGTCGTGGTGACGACGCTGCTTCTGGCGTCGCTCATCATTCAGTTCACCGTTCGTGAGCTGCTGCCGATCAACTACATCTACCTCACGGCGGGGCTCGCGTACGCGCTGACGCTCGGTTACATCGGCGTCGGGCAGATCCTGCCGTCGCGGCGCATGAATCTGATGGTGCAGATCGCGGGCGATCTGCTCGTCGAGACGCTGCTCGTCTATTTCACCGGCGGACTGAACTCGCCGTTCTCGTTTCTCTACCTCGTCTCGATCATCACCGCGTCGATGCTGCTCTTCCGCCGCGGCGGACTTCTCGCCGCGTCCGGCTCGGCGATTCTCTACGGCGTGCTGTGCGACCTGATGTACTTCAACATCGTCCCGCTGCCGCAGCAGACCTTCCTGCCGATGACGACGTGGACCTCGTCGCGCGTCTACTTCAACATCGCCACGAACCTCGCCGGCTTCTACGCGACGGCGCTCCTCACGTCGTACATCTCCGAGAAACTGCAGAAGACGTCGGAAGAGTTGAGCGCGAACCGGCAGAATCTCGCGGAGCTGCGCGCGCTCAATCAGAACGTCGTCGAGTCGATTCCGTCGGGACTGGTGACGCTTTCGAATTACGGCACCGCGACGTTCGTGAATCCCGCCGCGTGTCAGATCCTGCAGACGATTCCTGCGTCGCTGCTGGGCCGCCACATCACCGATCTCACCTTCTTCACCATCGATGAGTGGAACGAAGCGCGCGAGCAACTCGGCGCCGGCGCCGTGGTCCGCAACGAACGCGACTTCCTCCTCGGCGGCGTCACGCGCAGCATCGGCTACGCCGCGACGTCGCTCTCCACGCTCGAAGGAAAGCCCGCCGGCTACACGCTGATCTTTCAGGACCTCACCGACATGAAAAAGCTGGAAGCGGAGCTGCGATTGAAAGATCGCATGGCCGCCGTCGGCGAGCTTTCCGCCGGCATTGCGCACGAGATCCGCAATCCGCTCGCCGCGATCGCGGGATCGGTGCAAGTGCTCAAGAACTCGCGATCGCTGTCGACGCAGGAACAGCGATTGATGTCGATCGTGCTGAAAGAGTCGGAGCGATTGAACAAATCGATCGCCGACTTTCTCCGCTTCGTTCGCCCGCAGGAAAAGATGTCGGTGCAGTTCGACGTCGCGGCGAGCTTGTCGGAGACGCTCGAGCTCTTCGCGAACTCGCCGGAGCTGCGCGACGATCACAAGATCGAGCGCGACATCGAGCCGCCGTCATTCAATCTCGTCGGCGACGCCGATCAGATCCGCCAGGTGTTCTGGAATCTCGCGCGCAACGCCGTGCAAGCGATGCCGAACGGCGGGCGCCTGGCCGTGCGCACGTACGTCGACGACGGCGCATACAACATCGTCTTCAGCGACAGCGGGCGCGGAATGTCCGAAGGCGATCTCGCGCGTCTGTTTCAGCCATTCCGCACGAACTTCCCGAGCGGCACAGGACTGGGCATGGCGATTTCGTATCGCATCGTGCAGGAACATGGCGGACGGATTGACGTTGCGTCGCGCGAGGGACACGGAACGATGATCACCGTGTCGCTTCCTGTGAAGATCCGCCAGATGGCCATGTCATCCTGAGCCGCGGAGACGGCGAAGGATCCCCATCGCATGTGCGATCATCGCTCGTGCCGCGGCTCGAATGACAGACGATCGCATCCTCTCCGCTGAACCCGTCGAAGACGACATCCAATCCGAGCTTTCGCTGCGGCCGAGGAAGTTGACGGAGTACATCGGGCAGCAGAAGGTGAAGGCGAATCTCGAGATCTCCATCGCCGCGGCGCGCAAGCGCAACGAGACGCTCGATCACGTTCTCCTCTTCGGCCCTCCCGGCCTCGGCAAGACCACGCTCGCGAACATTCTCGCCAACGAGATGAGCGCTTCGATCCGCACGACGTCGGGTCCCGCGCTCGAGCGGCCCGGCGACCTCGTCGCCATCGTCACGAATCTACAGGAAGGAGAGATGCTCTTCATCGACGAGATCCATCGCCTTCCCGCGCAGGTCGAGGAAGTCCTGTATTCGGCGATGGAAGACTTTCACGTCGACATCGTCATCGGCCAGGGTCCGGCGGCGCGCACGATGAAGTTCGAGCTGCCGAAGTTCACGCTCGTCGGCGCGACGACGCGCGCGGGACTGCTCACCGCGCCGCTGCGCGCGCGGTTCGGCATCGTGCATCGCCTCGACTTCTACGACGTCGACTCGCTCACGATCATCATTCGCCGCTCCGCGGAGATCCTGAACATTCCCGTCGACAAAGACGCGGCCATCGAGCTCGCGCGCCGCGCGCGCGGCACGCCGCGCATCGCCAACCGCCTGCTGCGCCGCGTGCGCGACTTCGCGGAAGTGCGGCATCAGGGTGAAGTGACGATCGCGATCGCGAAAGAAGCGTTGCAGATGCTCGAGGTCGACGAATACGGCCTCGACGAGATCGATCGCAAACTGCTCACCGCCGTGATCGAGCGATTCAGCGGCGGACCGGTCGGCGTGAACGCGCTCGCGTCGTCGATCGCCGAAGATCGCGGAACGATCGAGGATCTGTACGAGCCGTACCTGATCCAGATCGGATTCCTGCAGCGCACCCCGCGCGGCCGCGTCGCCACCAAGCTCGCCTACGAACACCTCGGCTACGCACTGGGCGCCACGCGCCGGCAGAGCGACCTGTTTTAGGCAGAAGGCAGAAGGCAGAAGGCAGAAGTCTGCGCACTGCGCACTGCCGTCTGCGCACTAGTCCTTCCTGAAGTGCGCGCCGCGCGACTTCGGATTGCGCAGCGCCGCTTCCGCGACGATCGCCGCCATCTGCTGTCCGTGAAACAGCTCCACGATCGCTTTGCTGATCATCGACTCGTGGTAGTACTTCGTCAGGCGATTGCCGAGCGCGTTCATGTCGGCGACGGCGCGCTTCAAGCGCTCGCGCGAGCGCACGATGCCGACGTAGTTCCACGATGTGTTCTGGATCGTCGTCCAGTCTTGAAGAATCAGCGCGGGATCTTCGAGATTCTCGCGGCCGGGCGGTTTCCAATCCGGAATCGATTTCAGCAGATGCCGCGCGAGCGCGCCGCTGCCGGCATGTTGTCCGGCCGTCTGCATCTTTTCCTGAATCGATCGCGCCGCGAAGAAACCCCACGTCAATCCCTCGAGCAGTGACGTCGACGCCAGTCGATTCGCGCCGTGCACGCCTGTGCACGACGTCTCACCGACCGCGTACAAGCGCGCCAGCGTCGTCTCGCCCGACGTATTCGCGAGCACGCCGCCGCAGAAATAGTGCGCGGCGGGAACGACCGGAATCGGCTCGCGCTCGATGTCGACGCCGATGTCCATGCACGCGCGGCGGATGTTCGGAAAGCGTTCCGCGATCGGCTGATGTCCTTTGTAGAAATTCGCGAGATCGAGATAGACGAATTCGTCTTTGCTCGTCGTCATCTCTTCCACGATCGCGCGCGCGACGACGTCGCGCGGCGCAAGGTCTTTGTACGTCGGCGAATACTTCTCCATGAAGTACTCGCCCTTCTGATTGCGCAGCCGCGCGCCTTCGCCGCGCAACGCCTCGGAGATCAGAAAATGATTGGCCTGCTTGTCGGCGAGCGCGGTCGGATGGAACTGCACGTACTCCGCGTTCATGATCCGCGCGCCGGCGCGCTTGGCCATCACGACCCCGTCGCCGATCGCGCTGCGCGTGTTTGTCGTGTGCAAGTAGATTTGGCCAAGGCCGCCGGTGGCGAGGATGGTGTAGTCGGCGAAGATCGTGTAGACCTCGTTCGACTTGTTGTCGAGCAAGTACGCGCCCGCGCATTCGTTCGTGAGTCGATAGCGAACCTGGATGTCGGAGGGATGGTGATGCGTGGTGAGGAGATCGATCGCGGTGATCTCCGTCGCGAGCGTGATATTCGGCTCCGTCTTCACGCGATTGAGCAGCGAGTTCTCGATGGCGCGGCCGGTGGCGTCGCCGGCGTGAATGATGCGCGGCATCGAGTGCGCGCCTTCCTGCGTGAGATCGAGCTCGCCTTCGTCGGTGGTCGAGAAGGGAACGTGAATCTCATCGAGCAGCAGCTTCTTGACGACGTGCGGTCCCTCGGTCGCGAGAAAGCGCACCGCTTCCTCGTTCGAGATTCCGGCGCCGGCACGCAGGACGTCTTCGATCAGATTCGCGGGCGAATCGTTCTCGCCTTCGTAAATGATTCCGCCCTGCGCCCAGAACGTGTTGCAGTCCTTCGGATCGGCCGCTTTCGTGACGAGCAGCACTTTGATGCCGGCGCTTGCGAGCGCGAATGCGGTGGTGAGTCCCGCGATACCGGTGCCGATGACGAGGGCAGGGTAGTGATCGCGGTTTTTCAGTGATGCCTTAGACATGCGGCGGCGCGGCGTGGCAGAGTGTACTTCACGACGTGAAGGGGACGATCACTCGCTCGGCGACGGCACTGTTCGGCTTCGCGCTCGGGCTCGCGCTTGCGCCGTCGCTGTTTCGACAGGCATCGCCGCACGACCTCCCTTCGGGACTGAAAGCGGCGGGACAGAGTCCGTCGTCGTTCGTCTTTCAGTTCGTCGTACCGCTGATTCTCACGGCGCTGTTCGCGTGGATCGGCTCGCGCGTCGTTCTCGAAAAGCA
>Ga0163162_10006376_pt1 | contig 11422 bp, 11 predicted proteins | sample S55metaG_FD_115310 | JGI IMG/M metagenome (GOLD analysis project Ga0163162, IMG submission 115310) | Switchgrass rhizosphere microbial communities from Kellogg Biological Station, Michigan, USA - S5-5 metaG | ecosystem: Host-associated > Plants > Roots > Rhizosphere > Soil | place: USA...
GTTTCATGTTTGCATGACTAATCAAAAATTTAATAAACATGGCAAAAGTATTACTGTATTCGGCGCTGGCGATTTTATCTGTATTTATTGAGAAAAATAAGCTTATTGGCAGATGGGAAAGCAAGCCATCTGAAAAAGGGAATATCACAGGTGTGGTATTTAAAGACAGCACATTTGAGGGTTATGTTAATAAAAAACCCTTTGTAAGCGGCATTTACAAATTGGAAAATGAAGTCTTCTCCTTTGTCGACAATGGTTGTGAAGGAAAAAAGGGGGTTTATAAAATTGTCTTTTTCAGTGATTGGGACTCATTACGATTTGAGCCGATCACTGACAGTTGCAATGATAGAAGAAACGGAATGAGCAGGCTGATCTTAGGCAAGAAAAAATAAACGTCCGATGAAAAGGTATATTCTCACCATTTTAGGTTTGCTGCTCATCACTATCGCACAGGTTTCCTTTATTCAAAAAAAGTCAACAAGTAAAGAGGAATTGGGTAAACTGTTATTTTTTGATCCCATACTTTCCAAGGACTATACTATCAGTTGTGCAAGTTGCCACAAACCCGGGTATGCGTTTGCAGATACAACTACCGTCAGCAGGGGAGTGGCGCGGAAAAAGGGATTGCGGAATACACCTTCTGCTATGAATGTTTCCTTGCTCAGCAGTTTTTTTTGGGATGGTCGTGCTGCAGATCTTGAGGAACAGGCGTTGGCCCCTATCAAAAATGTATCTGAAATGAATTTGCCGTTGCAGGAAGCACTAGGCAGATTAAAAAACAATAAAAAATATTATCGTCTTTTTGATGAAGTTTTTAATAGCGAGCCAACAGCAAAACACCTTGCAATGGCTATTGCGGCCTTCGAACGAACACTGGAAACCAGCGATAGCCCTTTTGATAACTGGAAGTTTTCCGATGATTCAAATGCTGTTTCAGATGATGTAAAGAGAGGATTTGCTCTTTTTAGCGGAAAAGGTAAATGCACCAGTTGTCATTTTGGATCCAATTTTACAAACAATGAATTTCGGAATATAGGTTTGTTCAATGCAAAGAATTTAAAAGACAGTGGTCGTTCGCTTATCTCGGGTAAAAAAGAAGATGCCGGAAAATTTAAAACACCCGGTCTTCGGAATGTGGCCATTACTGCACCTTATATGCATAATGGAATGTTCAAAACACTACAACAGGTGATCGATTTTTATAATGATCCTAATAAAGTGGTGCCGAATGCGATTAACCGTGATAGTTTATTAGCAAAGCCTCTTGGATTGACTGTCCGTGAAAAAAACGACATTGAAGCCTTTCTTCGTTCGCTTACCGATAAACGGTTTCACAAAGTCTCAACAAGGAAATAGAGCTTAGGCCACAGTTAACCTGCTATGTTCAGGAGTTCAATACTGTTGCCCACGTTATATTTTTCGAACAGTTTGCTTTTTATGTTCCGGACAGTATGGGGGCTAATGTTGAGGTGCCAGGCAATTTCTTTGGTGCTCAGACCTTGTTTGATAAAACTTAATAGTTCCTTCTCTCTTTTTGAAAGAGGATTCCTGGTTGCTCGCGGTTTGTATTCATCTATTTTAACAAGGCTTTGTTTTTGCCTGAATAGCTCAGCTTTTACACCGTGAAAGGTCTTTTCTTCGGTAACGTCACGAAACAAAACGTAATACAAATTGCCACCTCTCAGGTTTAATGTAGCCTTTTCATCATGCAGATATATATATTGACCATTGGGTTTTCTAAAGCGGTAATGTAGTACCGTTCTGAATTCCTGGTGTTCTGCGGGCGGAATAGATTGAAGATACGCACGCATGTACGAAAAACAGTCGTATAGATCTGCATGGTCTGACTCATGTACGTGAGCAAAGAATTTTTCCATACGGGCATGCTTAATTAGATAGTCACTGGAATATCCAAATACATGCGGAGCGTTTTCACTGACGTAATATATATCCGGGTGAGCCATTGGGCAGATTGCGATCACCCAACGGGGAAAAAGCTTGTAGATAGAATCGAATAACTCGAGTACCTCTTCCTTGTTTTCTGCACCGGCCCTGGTCACACAGTTTTCAATATAACTGACAACCTTGTTTTCCTCGCGGGCCAGTATCTCTTCGCGTATCATATGTTTGGTTTAATGGTTTACTGGTCATTAATTTCACAGGGGAGACAGGCGACAATTTTTGTACCAGAAGCGGATAATGACTGGTACAAAAATACTATTTGCAAGTTGTCAAAGGTAAAGGAGTTTTGCCCATCGAAATTTAAAAAAATAGTGCAAATGGAACGGACCCGGACTACAAAAAGGATTCTTGAAAACCCCATTTTCAAAGACAAAGCCGTTATAATAAAAACGAGCCGGGAGACGGGCGGAGCTTACTCTTTGGGCGAACTTGAAGTAGCACCAGGTGGGGGAAACGGATTGCATAAACATAGTGCGTTTACGGAAACATTTACAGCAGTAAGGGGAAAACTGGGAGTGATGTTTGGAAAGAAAAAATTGTTTTTAAATCCGGGCGAATCACTTACCATCCCTCTCAAAACTCCACATTATTTTTTTAATGAGGGCCCTGAGAAAATCATATGCCAGGTAAAACTGCAGCCGGGCCATGAAGGATTTGAAAAAGGAATAGCCATTGCCTATGGATTGGCCGTAGATGGGAGAACCAACCGGAAAGGAATTCCTAAGAGTTTTACACATTTATCGCTTCTCGTTATGCTAAGTGACACGATTCCCGCGGGTATTTTAAGTTTAATGATGCCCCTGTTCCGGCTGTTTGCGAAACGGGCAAGAAATAAGGGAATCGAGAACGAACTGCTGGAAAAGTATTACTACGAATAGTTTTTTGACCAGGGATCATTTTTCTATGATGCTTACCTGTCCATTTTTCTCGATATAGGCTTCTTTTACATCATCAAGGGTATTGCTGTTTATCTGCAACCTCACTCCCTCCATCAGGTCATCTTTGCTGATCGCTGCTATCTTCATATTTCTTGTATTCATTTGCCCATTTTTATACAATGACCGGTGAATGCCCTTTACGATCTTACCGACCCAGATATGTTTCAGGGCAAGTAAGGCAAGTATCTTATGAACAACGACCATGACCGCGGATGCGGCAACGGTCGAGAAAAATGGAGAAGCTCCCACTACTCCCCGCGCCAGGATGGCACCAAGCATGATCACAAGAATATTATCGAACGCCGTTTTCTTTCCAAAAATGCGCATGCCCCCAAACCGTATTAATGCCAGGGTAATAAAAAACATAATAAAGGCTCTTACCGCCATTTGCAAGGCAGTGAGATGTTCTCCTGTTCCGAAAAGTTCTTTTATATCCATGTTATTTTTTTTAAGCTACTAAGATTTGATGGTAAAGGTTAAGCAAAGTTCAGGCCTTTTGCAACTTCATAACAGATATTCCAAAGGCAACTTTTCAAAAAAAAATTGCGATTAAAAGATGGAATTATCCTGGGCAATAAGTTTTTTCGTCCCTGACTTTCATAGATCCTCCCTTCTAAATCTCAAGTCCAATACTAGTGATCCAAACTTGATAACTTCTGGCATAGTAACTACGACAGGTCTGTCACCACACTGAGAAAGCTTCAAACGCTTGCGATGAATTACTAAATGACTAAAAACTTCAAAATGAAAAAGCTTTACATTTTTTCAGGGCTTATACTGCTTGTGATCAACACAAATGTATTTGGGCAACGATGGACCGTTCGTTACAACGGAACTGGCAATGCTATTGATGCTATTAAAGGAATGGTTGTAGACAATTCAGGTAATGTGTACGTCACTGGTTCCTCCAATAGCGGTGCAAACAGTGATGATTATATTACTATCAAGTACAACACCAACGGAGCGCAGCAATGGATCGCACGGTACAACGGGGTAGGGAGCGGTAGCGATGTGCCCGCTTCGATTTTTGTTGACGCAACAGGAAACGTGTATGTAACCGGCTATAGTGATGTCCTTACCGGTGGCTATATCGATAATGACGCTACAACCGTGAAATACAGTCCTACGGGAGCGCAATTATGGGTTTCCAGCTATCACGGACCTCAACAAAGAGCTGATGCCGGAGCTGCTGTGAAAGTGGATGGAAGTGGCAATGTGTATGTAACAGGTTATACTACTGTTCGCAATGGGGCTTATACAAAAAAGGATTATCTCACGGTGAAATACAGCAATGCGGGAGTGCAGCAATGGACAGCTACCTACAACGGACCAGCAAACCAGGACGATGCAGCAGTCGGACTCGGACTTGATGGAACAGGAAACATTTATGTTACGGGAACCAGCTTTGCGGGTCGTGATCCGATAGGTGAGGAAGACTACCTTACTATAAAATATAATCCTGCCGGGGTACAGCAATGGACAGCAAGATATAATGGGCCAATTAGTGAACCTGACCGCGCCACTGCAATTGCCGTTGACAAAACGGGTAATTCCTATGTCACCGGTTATAGTCGTGGTGCTGACCTGGATATTGCTACTGTGAAATACAACACAAATGGAACTCAGCAATGGGTAGCCCGATATGACGGACCTGCGCACTCAGGTGATATTGCCTATGCCATCGCTCTGGACAACGCCGGAAACGTTTACGTAGCGGGCAGCGACCAGGCCATCATATATAACACAGATTTTTGTACAATAAAGTACAATTCCTCAGGTGCGCAACAATGGGAAGCCCGTTATGCCAGCGCAACAAAAGATAATGACGAAGCTTATGCCCTTGCCGTAGACGCAAACGGCAATGTTTATGTGACGGGCTATATTAACGGAGTAAGTCCAAGTTGGGATATTGCAACTATTAAGTATAACACTAGCGGAACTCAACAATGGGTGGAAAAATATGATGGACCTGGCCATGGAAATGACAATGGGGCTGCGGTAGGCGTCGATGCCGGAGGAAATGTCTATGTGGCCGGCACTTCACTGGGAAAAACTTCTGATCTTGACTTTGTGACGATAAAATATAACTCCTCGGGATTGATCACTACGGCGCGTACTGTTGCCGAAGACCAGGTGACAAACGATCCCATAAGTAAGATCATCTATCCCAACCCGGCACACGATTTTTTCAAGCTTGAATTCCCCGGGAATAATACCTACGACATAACAATTATTGATGAAACCGGCAGGACTGTTTTTGAAGAAAAAAATATGCGTTCACAATCACAGGTCAATTGCGACAAATTTCCGAACGGAATCTATTTTGTAAAAGCAAGAAGTGATAACAAATTGCTGGTAGAAAAATTTATCAAGCATTAAAATCCAGGAAACAGAACCGAACCCAATGTAAAGAGACCATCTGTCAAGATGGTCTCTCTAATTTAATATGGGATGTCTTTTAAATTCTTTTGTCCGGTCAAATAAATAACGATAAGTAATTAGCAAGCGGCTGCGGTAAGTACCAAGACTCTCCGCTACATTGATCATTTTCGGATTGAACTCGCCGATCCATTGCATTTCGTAGTCGTCGTACAAATGTTGACCCTGGATTATTTTTGCTCCTTCCATGATCATAAAAGCATCCACTCCTTTGCCCTGGAATTCCGGAACTATACCAAACACCAACCCGGTAAATTTTTTGCATTTTTTTGTTTTCTTCACCCAGAGAAATTTCAATTTATGAAAGAAGTCGAATTTTCCATCCAGGTATTTGAACCACTGGTTCAGGTCCGGAAGATTGACCCAAATAGCGATCGGTTCATCTTTATAATATGCAAACCAGCAAACCTTTTCATCCATGATTGGCTTCATGGTTTGAAATAGTTTCATAACTACCTGCAGGCTTAGCTCTTTCATCCCGCCATGTTTTGCCCATGCCTTGTTGTAGACAACCGTAAAATCTTTCGCGAATTTTTCCAGTCGTGATTTTTGTATGTGGCAGGCGAAAAAATCAGGGTCTTGTGCAAGGATCGCATGGCGCGCATAGAATTTTTCCTGTACACGATCCATAACTTTTAAAGCATAGCAATGCTGGTTAAAAAAGTTTTTGAAGCCATAGTTTTCAAACAATTCTTTGTAGTAAGGTGGGTTATAATTTAAACAGTAAACAGGAGGTTCAAAACCCTCAACAAGCAGACCCCACCAGCGGTCTCTTTCGCCGAAATTGATGGGGCCATCCATCGCCTGCATTCCCTTTTGTATCAGCCAATGTTTTGCCACGTCAAATAGCATATCGGCAGCGTTTTGATCATTAATGCAGTCAAAAAAACCAACGCCTCCCACGGGAACATCGTCGCCTTTATTTTTATATTTTTTATTGGCAAAGGCCGCGATGCGACCAATTAACTTTCCCTCTTCATCCTTCAGTAGCCATCGTATCGCTTCTCCATGCCGGAATGCCTTGCTCTTTTTTGGATCAAATACTTCGTTAATATCCTTATCAAGCGGACGGATATAATTGGGATCATTTTTATTGATCAATACATTGACTTCGAGAAACTCGATGGCCGTTTTTTTATCGGAGACTTCAGTAAGGTGCATTCAGCATTCAATTCTTACAAATTTATGGAAGATGACGAAACTTAACAGCGCGCAGGTGACTTAGTGAGTAGTCTGCAAGAACATTTTGGTGGCGAGGTCTGTGTCATGTCCATAAATGTCTTCACGAAAATTGAGTTGCCCCTTCTCATCCACCCAGGCCGTATAATACGTAATGAGAACAGGAATAGGATCCTTTACTTTTACAAATTTTTCTTTTCCGGCATTCATCGCTTCTTCAATTCTTTGGGAAGTCCACTCTGGTTGATCCCGCAACACGTAATTAGCCATTTTTTCAGGCTCCTTTAAACGGATACACCCGTGACTATAGGCCCTTTTATCTTTTTCAAACAGGCTTTTTGCAGGAGTATCATGAAAATAAATATTGAAACTGTTAGGGAATAAAAATTTTACCTTACCCAAGGCATTTTTTTCTCCCGGCAATTGGCGGATCACAGGCACTCCTTCCTCTTCTCCAGTTATTTCCATGTTTTCTTTCTCGAGATAATTTTTATCTTTTTCCAGGGCTGGAAGGATCTCTTTTTGCACGATGCTTTGGGGCACGTTCCAATTAGGGCAAAATACAACCTGGTTCAGATCGCCGTTAAACATCGTTGTATTGTGTCCTTCCTTGCCGACAACGACATCCATATCAAATGCTTTTTTATTGCCCTCATACACATGTAGTACAAATTCAGGAATATTCACTACGATCAGGTTACCACTATCCCTTGCAACCATCCATCTCATTCTCTCCATGTTCATGATGATCTGTTGAATTCTTTTTACGACCGGTACGTTCATTTCTTTGATGAGCGAATCAGTGATCTTACCAGTGGGAGTGTATCCGTGTCGCTCCTGGAAATTTTTGATAGCGCTCACCAGCGTATCATTAAAAACAGAACTTGAGTCAGCGCCCGGAAGGTCACCAGTGATCTGCAATCTTTTCTTTATGATGACAATTTCAGGCGAGCTCTCTCCCTTTTTTAATCTTTTTTTCGCGATGTTGATCTGCGGCCAGCCTCCCTTTTTTGCCATATCAACATATTTGTCCAGTTGATCTTTTAAAGTACTGTAAGCTGGATTCACATCTTCAAAATATTTGTCATCCTTATGCTTTTTGTTCAGTAATGAATCGGCCAGCTGCAATACATCCTCCTTCTTCCGGGGAATGAATCGTTCCATTTCCTTCCGTTTTACAAAACCTTTTTCATAATTGTGTAAGATGTACTGAATGAAGTGCTGCGTTAAAGTTAATTCTGTATTCAAAAAAGATTTGTCCCCCGGTGTAACAGAAAGTTGTTCTTCGGCTGTCAGATTATCCATTTTCCTCTGAAGCGTTTTATCCCTTAATGATGAATCAGGATCATAAGTTGTGACATAATCATGCAGGTTCCAAAATGCTCTTGCCTGTTCGGTCAAGCCGTCGGTATTGAACCACGCGTACTGGTAATTCCGCGCGTTATAAAAACTGCGAACGCGGTTGGCAATGCTATCGTCGACCTTTCTTTTCTGTATAAATTCCTCCAGGGCAGTGCTATCAAAAAAGAGATCGCTGTAGGAGTTGGAAGCATTGATGCTTCGATCTCGTTTACTGATATTTTTTGTCTGAGTTGTAGTGGTTTCGGCATCTGCTCTTTGTCCGGACTCCTGCCCGGTGCAGGCGGCAATAAAAAAACATATCACCGGGGCCCAAAAAAAATTTTTCATACTTCTGAGGCTGCAAAAGCTGTGCCCCGGAGGAAGTGAGGAGTTTATTATACACTTTCACAGCTACTGATCTTTTTCATCAGCAACTGTTGTTCCTGGTGTGAGGTGGTAAGATGTAACGCAGCTTCGTAAAATTTTTTAGCCTTTGCTTTATTTTGCATTTCAAAATATACTTCACCGATCGATGTATGATAAAGATAATAATCCTCAAGGCCTTTTATGTTCATCAACAGCTCAAGTGCATGTTCCTTGCTGATAGCATAGGCTGATGCGATTGCCTTATTCAAGGCTACTATGGGAGCTGGCTGTATTTGATATAACGACTCGTATAGATCATAAATAGATTTCCAGTCTGTTTGTTCAAATGAAGGTGCAACTGCATGGAGGGATGCAATCGCCGCTTCAAGATGATAAGGCGACGCCTCGCCCATCGCTGAAGCGAGTTCCAGGTAAGCCGTCCCTCGTTCAATGAGTGGCTTGTACCATTTACTCCGGTCCTGGTATTTTAACAAAACGATATTTCCTTTATCGTCGATTCTCGCCTGTAATCGTGATGCCTGGAGACACAGCAAGGCTAATAAAGCATTTACCCGTGAAAGGTTAGTGACCGGGTGTAGCGTGAGAAGATAAGTGAGCCTTATCGCCTCCTCGCAAAGATCTTCGCGGATCAGTTGGTCGGGGTGTGATGAATTATAACCCTCATTGAATAAAAGATATAACGATTTTAAAACCACGTCGAGTCGTTGCGGTAATTCTTTTCCTTGCGGCACGTTCAACTCAATTTTTTCAGAGACGATTTTTTCTTTGGCGCGGTAAATTCTTTTACTGATCGTTTCTTCATTTGTTAAAAAGGCTTTTGCAATTTCATGGATGCTGAGACCGCAAAGTGTTTTTAGTGTCAATGCAATTTGAGATTCTTCGGGAATAGATGGATGACTGCAGGCAAACATCATTCTAAGCTGACTATCCTGGATCTCATCATCCATGAAAAAATTGCTCACTGTTGAACTGAGCGTATATTCCGATTGCAGCAGGTAAGAATATTGAGGACTGATCTCTTTAAATTTTTTTTGGCGCCGCAAAAGATCGATCGCCTTATTCTTTGCTACCCGGTATAACCACCCGGAAGGATTTTCAGGAATTCCTTTATACCCCCAGGTATTCATGGCTTGCAGCAGCGTATCCTGGACTATGTCCTGGGCCGCTTCCAAATTTTGCAAACCAAGCAATCTTGATAATACGGAAACCATCTTTCCCGATTCGTGACGGAAAAGATGGTCAACGATTTGATTAATGGTCAGCGAACCGGTCATGAGGGTAATTCAAAATTCAAAAGTATACTAAAGCTCTGCGTCCGGAAAAAAGTTAAAATGATGGGAAAGGTGCAGAGCTGCTTTTTTACTTTTTTGCTTTTACATGTCCATCTTCATAACCTGCCTCACCTGTACGCTGCCACCGCTTTCATAACCGGGGTAATCATCACAAAGCTTTACGGCTTCATCATAATTCTCTGCGTTCAGGATAAAGAACCCTCCTACAACTTCTTTTCCTTCTGTGTAAGGACCATCAGTAACCGTTTTCGATTTTCCCTTGATCAGTTTGCCACCAGGAAGAAGGGGTTCTCCTGACACATACTTACCGGCCTTACTAAGTTTTTCGATCCAGGCCATCCATTTCCCCATTTGAGCCTGCATAAATTCTGGCGAAGGATTTTCTGAGGGCATACCACCCTGGAAGATCAGCATGAACTTTTCCATAATTGTTGATTTTTGAATTGTAAATTGATTTTATTAAAGACGAATGAACGTTTCCGTTCCGGACACCAGCATAAAGATGTCCTTAGTTAAATAATATACTATGACGAATAGATATTCTTTCACGGACAGGAAGTAACAATTTATTTTTTAGCAGTAGCGAACAGATGCTCGGCCATTTCTTTGTCGTGTCCGTAAATATCATCCCTGAAGTTCAATTTTCCGGCGCGGTCTACCCAGGCGGTGAAATAACCAATAAAGACAGGTATAGTTTCTTTCAGTGTTACATATTTTTCTTTACCAGCATTCATCGCTTTGGTGATGCTGGCTTCTTCCCATCGAGGATCATTGCGCAATAAATATTCTGCTAAACGTTTTGGTTCTGCCAGCCGGATACATCCGTGACTGAATGCCCGTTTACTTTCACCGAATAAAGTTTTTGAAGGGGTATCATGCAAATAAATGTTGTAACTATTCGGGAAAAGAAATTTTACCAAGCCAAGTGAATTGCCTGGCCCGGGTTTTTGCCTGACAGCACCCCCATTCCACTCCATATTGTGATTGGCCAAATAATTTTTGTTTCGCTTCATTCCGGGCACCACTTCTTTTTTTATGATACTTGCAGGCACATTCCAATAGGGGCTGAATACGATATACTTCAAATTGCCATTGAAGATAACTGTATTATGAGCTACAGCGCCCACAACTACGTTCATGCTCCACCTGTAATCTCCCTTTTCATAAACATGCAACCGGAATTCGGGAACATTCACCAACAAGTAGTCAGTGGAAGGTTGGGCGGGTACCCATCGAATTCTTTCCATATTAATAAGGATCTGGCGGATCCGGTCGTTGATCGGCCGATTCATTTCATTGAATAACGAGGACCCCGCTCTCCCATCTTCTGTGAGACCATATCGGTGCTGATATCTTTTTATAGCAGTGATCAGGCTATCTGTAAAAAATGAAGTTGTATCGGTTGTTGTCAGATCCCCGGTCAATAATAATCTCTTCTTGATTTGAACGATGGTAGAGGAAGAGTCCCCGCGTTTATAACTTTTTTTATCCGCCACGATGGGTTTCCATACCCCGTTTTTTTCGGCCTCGTAATATTTTAGTAAATAATCTTTCAACAGATTGTATTGCCTGTTTACGGGTTCATATTGTGAAAGATTTTTTCCTTTATTGACCAGCAGAGAGTCTAGTAAACTAACTGGGTCAATTTTTTTTCGGGGAATATACCATCCCAGCTCTTTTGTATTCAGATCTCTTCTTCCTGCATATGCCCTGGATGCATACTGAAAGAATTGCCTTGTCAATAAAAGCTCGGTTTTTAATTTTAAGGAATCGGGAGGATTATAAGAGGTCGTATCATTTAGCGAATCAAGGGATGTTTGCAGGACAGCGTTATAAATCGAACTATCTCCAGAGTAGTTCATGTAGTCATTTTGCTGGTTCAAA
>Ga0163162_10006377_pt1 | contig 11421 bp, 6 predicted proteins | sample S55metaG_FD_115310 | JGI IMG/M metagenome (GOLD analysis project Ga0163162, IMG submission 115310) | Switchgrass rhizosphere microbial communities from Kellogg Biological Station, Michigan, USA - S5-5 metaG | ecosystem: Host-associated > Plants > Roots > Rhizosphere > Soil | place: USA: Michigan...
ATCCCGTTGTGTTAGAATTGGATTTTTTTCATAGGGCACATATGGGCCGGTAGCAGCCCGACTTCTAAGGATCACCTGGGAATGATTTACACTCGTTCCACCCTCAGCAGCGCAGATGTAATACCAGTCTCCACGTTTAAAAATGTGTGGTCCTTCGATCCATACTGGTTTTTTTGAAATATCTACTCCACCATTTACAAGCAAATGTTCGGTACCCACAACTTTGAGTGTTGCAGGATCGAATTCATAGGTGCGGATGGTACGGTGGCCACTATAAAGTGGCTTATTGTCTGGGGCATCACTATTGTAAACGATATAGGCTTTATCTTCATCAAAAAATAAAGATGGATCTATTCCCCGTACTTCGCGTAACCATACCGGGTCGCTCCATGGGCCTGCAGGATTTTTAGCCGTCATCACAAAATTTCCGCCCTTGTCTATATTGGTACAGGTCATGTAAAAGGTTCCCTTATGGTAATTGATAGAAGGCGCGAACAAACCACGTGAGGTTCCATCGCCCAGAAAAGTCATCTGCGAATTTCGCTCAATTACATTTCCAATCTGTTTCCAGTTTTTTAAATCCTTGCTGTGAAAAACAGGGATACCCGGAAAATATGAAAATGTAGAATTAACCAGGTAATAATCAGATCCTACTTTCGTGATACTTGGATCCGGATAAAAACCGGCAAGAATGGGATTCGTAAATTTTATCTGTGCAAATGCTTGTGTAGTGAAGCACAGTAAGAATAAATAAAAGATTTTTTTCATAATTGTATTTGGTTATTGAAGATATATGCCTGGGTTTTTGTTGGTTTTATATTTAAGCTCAACTAAAATTACCCGGGTATTTAGTGATGTAAGTTTTCTGTTTTTAAAGTTTCGCTGATGCCCAATTCGAGTCCGCGTAGTTCGGCAAGTCCTTTCAGTCTTCCTATTGCAGAATAACCTGGGTAGGGACTTTTATCCAGATCATCAAGCATTTGATGGCCATGATCGGGGCGCATAGGGATCGCACGGTTTTCGGAATGCATGAGTTTTAGAATAGCTCTTACCAAACCGCTCATATCTGCATTTCCTTCCAGGTGATTAGCTTCATAAAAATTGCCGTTATCCTCTCGTTGCACGCTTCGCAGGTGCAGGAAATATATTTTGTTTCCCAACCGTTCAATCATTCCCTTTAAATCATTATCTGGCCTGGCACCAAAAGAACCACTGCAAAAACAGATTCCATTTGATGACGCAGGCACCGCTTTTAATATTTTTTGCGCATGTGCTTCTGTACTCATAATTCTTGGCAAACCTAAAATCGGGTAGGGAGGATCATCCGGATGTATGGCTAACTGTAGCCCACTTTGATCGGCGGTAGGCGTGATTTCCTCCAAAAAACTGATCAAATTATCACTCAGTGTTGCTGCAGAAATGTTTTTATATCCTTCCAGTAAAGTAAGCACCTGATCTTTAGTGAAATGATCTTTACTTCCCGGCAAACCCTGTAAACAGCTACTCATTAAAGTGCGCTGCTCTTGTGGGGTAAGTTTAATAAAGAAACTTTTGGCATCTTCCAATTCTTGTGGCGTATAATCAGCGCTTGCTCCAGGTCGGTTTAACAGATAAAGGTCAAAAGCAATGAATGCTGTTTTCTCAAATCTTAAAGCGAGTGCGCCAGTGCGGGTTTTATATTTTAAATCTGTCCGCATCCAGTCTAACACCGGCATGAAATTGTAAGTAATCACTTTGATTCCGCAGTTGGCCAGGTTTTTCAGACTAATTTTATAATTTTCAATCCATAGCTGATATTCTCCCTGCCGCTTTTTAATGTCTTCATGTACGGGTAAACTTTCTACCACTTCCCATACCAGGCCAGAAGATTCAATAAGTGATTTTCGGGCTAATATTTCTTCCTCAGACCAGATTTCGCCAACAGCGATGTGATGTAAAGCAGTTACTACGCCTGTACAGCCTGCCTGTAGAATATCGGCTAGCGTAACTAGATCATCGGGGCCGTACCAGCGCATGGTTTGGATCATTTTCATAGCAGACCAGTATTATTTTCAAGGATCTTTTGATCGCACATCATCACATTTTTAATTTGCTTTTTAATTTGAGGAACGATATTTCCCTGCGCTATAATGGTGTGTTTCATATTTGGTTTTTAGGCTTGATCACTTAAAAATATTTAGAATACATCAATCTGGCTTTTTTGTGCAATCGATTGCTAAAAAATGGCTGGTAACGCTAATTTTTTCTTAGCTTAGTGATGTATACGGTCAATTGTTTTTCCTTTTCCGAAAGTATCTATTACCGAAGTTCATTAAAGATTTTTAAATAAATGATGATTTGTTTAGCTCAAAGGCATTTTTGAACATTTTTGCACTCAAAATAATCAATGGTTCCATCATGCTGCGGTGCGATGCACTTAAGTTTGTAGTAATAATTAATTCTGGCAGTTACTTCATTGTTTCTGCCAATCACCTCTAACCAAAAAAATGAAACGATTAATCTCCATCTTAGCCATACTGCTTTTTATTCAAACTGCAGTTTTGGCACAAAAGCAGATTCCTACCGCGCCTGCAGGTTTTGATGTTAACCAGGAAAACATCCCCCATGGAAAAATAGATACGGTCCAGTATGCATCAAAAACTGTTGGGGTAACCAGGAAAGCCACTATTTATTTTCCTCCGGGTTATCTGAAAACTAAAAAATACCCTGTTTTATATTTGCTCCATGGTATCGGTGGAGATGAAAAGGAATGGCTTAATGGTGGTAAACCTCAGGTAATTTTCGATAATCTGTATGCCGCGGGAAAACTTGAACCTATGTTGGTGGTGATGCCGAACGGCAGGGCGATGAAAGATGATCGTGCTACCGGAAATATTATGGCACCAGAAAAAGTTGCTGCCTTTGCAACCTTTGAAAAGGATTTGTTGCAGGATCTGATCCCATACGTAGAAAAAAATTATCCTGTTTTTAAAGACAGGGAACACAGAGCTCTTGCCGGATTGTCTATGGGCGGTGGTCAATCCTTAAATTTTGGTTTGGGTAATTTAGATACATTTGCCTGGGTTGGTGGTTTCTCTTCTGCTCCGAATACCAAGGTGCCTGCAGAATTATTGCCAGATCCGGCCAAAGCTAAAACCATGCTTAAATTGCTTTGGATTTCTTGTGGTGACAATGATAGATTGCTTAACTTCTCTCAACGTACGCATGATTATCTGGCGGAGAAAAATGTTCCGCATATTTATTATGTTGAACCAGGTGTGCATGATTTTAAAGTATGGAAAAATGATCTGTACCTGTTTAGTCAGTTGTTATTTAAACCTGTTGATCAGGCTGCCTTTCAAAAGTATAGTTTAAATCCTTAACCACTGATTATTTGCTCCATGAAAAACTTTGCGCTACTGCTGCTCTTCATTAATGTTGTTTTCTCAGGTGCTGCTCAGCAAAAACCAAAACCAAAATTAAAATTATGGTACAATAACCCGTCTGGACAAATTTGGGAGAACGCATTACCTGTTGGCAACGGGCGGCTTGGCGCAATGGTATATGGAAATGTGGTTAATGAAATTATTCAATTAAATGAGCATAGCCTTTGGAGTGGGAGCCCCAATAGAAATGATAATCCCTTGGCATTAGATTCATTGGCACGCATTAGAACACTTATTTTTGAAGGTAAACAAAAACAGGCAGAAATGCTCTCCAACAAAGTTATCATCAGCAAAAAGTCTCAGGGACAGATTTTTCAACCTGTTGCAGATTTGCACCTGGATTTTGCTGGTCATGAAGCCTATACAAACTTTTACCGAGAACTAGACATCAGTAATGCAGTAAGTACCACTACCTATCAGGTAAAAGATGTGGTTTACACCAGGCAGGTTCTGGCCTCACTGGCCGATGGGGTAATTGCGATTGAGCTGAGCTCGAGTAAACCAGGTGCATTAAGCTTTACGGCTTCATTATCTTCCCTGCAGCCCAGTGCGAAAATCAAAACGCAGGTGCCAGGACAAATTGAGATTACGGGAACCTCCACCGCGCATGAGGGCGTAACGGGTCTCGTCCGCTTTGATGGGATCGCGGCATTTAAGCATGTTGGCGGCAAAATCTCCAGTACCGAGCGTACAATTGTGGTAGAAAATGCGAACGCCGTAACCATTTATTTAGCTATTGCCACCAACTTTATCAATTATAAAGATATCAGCGGGGATGAAAAGTTAAAGGCCAGGGAAATGCTAAACCGTGCATGGCCTAAAAAATTTGAGGCTGTTTTAAAAGCACATCAATTACAGTATCACAAATATTTTAATCGGGTAGATTTATCGTTAGGGACAAACGATTTTGAACATGTACCGACTGATATCAGGCTCAAGAATTTCAATTCGGTTAATGATCCGCAGTTTGCAGCCCTGTATTTTCAATATGGACGCTACCTGCTCATTTCCAGTTCTCAGCCTGGTGGGCAGCCTGCTAACCTGCAGGGTATCTGGAATAATAAATTATATCCACCATGGGATAGTAAGTATACAATTAATATTAATGCGGAAATGAACTATTGGCCTGCCGAGAAAACAAATCTGGCCGAATTGCATGAACCTTTTTTAAAAATGGTTCAGGAACTGGGAGAAACCGGAAAACAGACCGCCCACGATATGTACGGCGCCAGGGGATGGATGGCGCATCATAATACAGATATCTGGAGAACAACCGGTGCTGTAGATGGTGCATTCTGGGGCGCATGGACTCATGGTGGCGGTTGGGCCAGTCAGCATCTTTGGGAACACTATCTTTACAGCGGAGATCGGTTATTTCTTAAAACAGCCTATCCAACTTTAAAAGGAGCGGCCATGTTTTATGTTGATTTCCTGGTTAAAGATCCTAAAAGAGGCTATTTGGTCATTAATCCGGATATGTCGCCCGAAAATGCCCCTCCGGCGCATCAGGGCTCCTCGCTCGATGCAGGAACCACAATGAGTAATCAAATTGTATATGATGTTTTCAGCACTGTCATTCGTGCGGGAGAAATTCTCGGTGAAGATAAAGCTTTTGCAGATACCTTAAAAAAAATGCGCAGCCAGCTCCCACCAATGCAGGTTGGGCAATACGGCCAGTTGCAGGAATGGATTGATGATATTGACGATCCAAAAGATAATCACCGGCATGTATCTCATTTATATGGTTTATTTCCATCTGCTCAAATTTCGCCATACCAAACCCCTGAATTGTATTTAGCAGCCAAAAAGACCCTGATTCAGCGTGGCGATGTTTCTACCGGATGGAGCATGGGATGGAAAGTAAACTGGTGGGCAAGGCTATTGGATGGAAACCATGCGTACAAACTTATTCAGAACCAGTTAACGCCCGTGGGTGGAAACCGGGCAAGCGGTGGTACTTATAATAATCTATTTGATGCGCACCCGCCTTTTCAGATTGATGGTAATTTTGGATGCACTTCGGGTATAGCAGAGATGCTGATGCAATCAGATAATGGCGCCATTCAACTTCTGCCTGCACTTCCGGATGTCTGGAAATCAAATGGACATGTTAGTGGTTTACGTGCAAAAGGAGGATTTGAGATTGTTAAACTGGAATGGGTAAACGGCATGATCACTAAACTTGTGATTAAATCGCGGTTGGGCGGAAATTTACGGATCAGGGTGCCTAATGAATTAAACTTATCCAAACTTGAAGCCAAAAATGCAGCTGGTGAGAATCAAAATCCTTTTTTCTTCATGACAAAAACGCCAAAACCGGTTATTTCCAGACTAGCGCCTGCTGTAGCTGTAGATTTGCCTGAAACTCAATTATATGATATTAAAACAGGTGTAGGGAAAACCTATACGCTGTATAAAAAATAAAATGATTATAACACACTACATGATTCGTAAACCAAATCTGAGCGCCGTAACGAGAAAGCATATCTTTTATCTTATGGGTTTTATGATCAGCTGGACTGCCAATGCAAATGGCCAGGATAGATTATATGCCAATGAATTCCCTCTTGAGTCAATTCGCCTTTTAGATGGACCCTTTAAACATGCCCAGAACCTGAATTTAAAAACACTGCTTGAATATGATGTTGACAGATTGTTGGCGCCTTACCTGAAGCAGGCTGGTCTGAAACCTAAAAAAAGCTCTTATGAAAACTGGGATGGTTTGGATGGCCATGTAGGAGGCCATTATCTTTCTGCACTTTCAACAACTTATGCTGCAACAGGAGATGGGGAATGTAAAAAAAGATTGGATTATATGATCAAAGCGCTCAAAGCTTGTCAGCTTGCAAATGCCGTAAATCATCCCGATTGGGCGATTGGATATGTTGGCGGCGTGCCTAACAGTGCTGAAATCTGGTCAACTTTTAAAACAGGTGATTTTAAAGCATTCGGTAAAGCCTGGGTTCCCTGGTATAACGTTCATAAAATGTTTGCAGGCCTGCGCGATGCCTGGTTATATACAGGTAATGAAGATGCTAAAAAAACATTTATAAACTTTTGTGACTGGAGCCTGGATATAACTGCCAAACTATCGGATGAACAAATGCAAAGGATGCTCGGTACGGAGCAAGGTGGAATGAATGAGGTTCTTGCAGATGCTTACGAGATTACCAGGAATGAAAAGTATTTAAAGGCTGCCATGCGCTTTTCCCATCGTCAACTGCTCGATCCCATGTCGCACAGGGAAGATAACCTGAACAATAAACACGCAAATACCCAGGTGCCCAAAGCGATCGGTTTTCAGCGTATAGGCGAATTAAGTCATGCAGATAATTACAGGCAGGCTGGTCTCTTTTTTTGGGAAACCGTTTCCCATAACCGCACCCTTGCTTTAGGAGGAAACAGTAGGAGAGAGTTTTTTCCAAGCCCCGCTTCTGCGCCTGATTTTATCAATGATGTAGAAGGGCCGGAAAGCTGCAATACCTACAATATGTTAAAGCTTTCTGAAGGACTTTTCCGTGATCAGCCGTTTGGAAAATATATGGATTTTTATGAAAAAGCTTTGTTCAACCACATTTTGTCTGCCCAACATCCTGTTCACGGTGGTTATGTTTATTTTACACCGGCCCGGCCAAGGCACTATCGTGTATATTCTGCGCCAAACAAAGCCATGTGGTGTTGTGTAGGGAGTGGAATGGAAAATTATGGTAAGCTGGGGCAGGTAATTTATACCCACAGCAAAGATTCGCTTTTTTTGAACTTGTTTATCGCCTCGCAGCTCGATTGGCAGAAAAAGGGCATTAAAATAGTACAAAGGACTTCTTTTCCTGATGCTGAAAAAACCAGAATCGAGATTGAAAAGGGGAGTGCAGATTTTACCCTTATGGTAAGATATCCTGCATGGGTAAAACCAGGGGAGCTAAAAATACGCGTCAATAATAAAGAAGTAAAAAGCGATGCCGATGCCTCATCTTATGTTGGAATAAAAAGAAGCTGGAAGAAAGGCGATATTGTGGAAATCGAACTGCCTATGCACACCAGCCTGGAGCAATTGCCAAACCTGCCGATTTACAGCGCAATACTCCGTGGGCCGATATTGCTTGCTGCGAAAACCGGAACGCAGGATTTGAAAGGACTTGTAGCCGATCAGAGCCGCTGGGGACATATTGCCAGTGGCGAAAAACTGCCCGTTGATCAGGCACCTATATTAATCGCGGGCGGGGCCGATCAGGTAATCTCAAGCGTAATACCTGAAAAAGACAGACCAATGGAATTCAGCTTTGCCAACCTCAAGATCATTAATCCTACTCAGCTTTCCCTTGAGCCTTTTTATAAAATTCATGATTCCAGGTATATGATGTATTGGATGACACTGAACGAGGACCAGTACAAGAATTATTTGGATTCCCTCCAAACTTTGGAAAAAGGGAAACTTTTACTTGAAAAAAGAACGGTAGATTTTGTGGCACCAGGAGAACAACAGCCAGAGGTGGACCATCAGTTGCTCCAAAGCGCTTCCCAAACCGGAACTTTTGCAGACCAGTTCTGGCGTTCAGCCAATAATGGCGGATATTTTAGCTATTTGCTTGAAACAACGGGGGAAACTGATCTTAAAATTTCGCTTAAGTATTGGGGCGCAGAATGGGGAAAGAAAGTTTTTGATATTTACATTGACGATAAAAAACTGCTAACCGTAGATAATTCAGAAAAATGGAATACTTCTGGATTTAAGACTGAGGAATATGCAATACCCCGCGAGTTGCTTTCAGGAAAGAAAAATATTAGGCTTCGGATCCAGACTTCGAAGGGAAATACATCTAGTGCAATTTATTATATACGCCTGCTTAAGAATATTGATAATAAATAACAATTCTTAAACAGAATATCCATTTCATTATTAAAAAGAATAAGATAATAATTGAGCTGATTTTTTCTGGAGATGGGCAATCTTTATTGTAAGGATCGTCGGCATAAAAGGTTGCTTTTCCGAATGTCGGGACTGGCTGTTGTTCCTCCTTCGCAATAACGACTTTTCTATTTTGAATGTATTAATGGTAGCGGTTAGAATTTTTTAAATACGTTGGAGGGTTGATGACAGATATACGAGGGGCGTCATCTCCTTTGATTAACCAAAGGAAATGACGGTAACACGTGAGAATTTTTACTTGTGGATTAATTACTGTCATTTATATTGATTTATACCATAAATTATCCTTCAGGATTACATTCTTTATTATGATACAGACGCTATTTTCTCTAATTGTAATCCTTGCTTTTAGTTAATTCTTTCAGCGATTGAAGGTCATGAACGGGACGCTCAATTTCAAATGGAATTTCCCTCCTGCTAAACTGCTGGAAATAAAGTAAACAGGCATCTTTCCAGATTTGGGCATCTCTGCTTTGTGTTCGCAGCTTAGATTGCACTTCTGCGAAACGTTCGCTGTCTATTGAACCCTTCATTTTGTCCCAGTCTTTTTGAAAAGATCGCACCTTCTGAACGCCATGGTCATAACGGATACATAGTTCCGTCCATAAATCCTTTCCATTTTTTAAACGGTAAGACCACGGCACATGGTGAAACCAGAGCAGATACATCTCAGGGCAGCTGGAGAGGTTATTAAAGGTTGAACTTAATGGCTCATGATATTGGTCTACCGCATCACTTCCGCCACGGGTTCTGTCAAAACCTATCCCAACGGTATCTGCCTTGTGGTAATAAACAGAGGTCCAGTCTGCACGGATTTTATCATTAGAGAACCATGGTGCCGGGCCATAATGATGGCCTTCTGCAAAAATATGATGTAAACCCAATGGCATCATATAATCAACGGCGGCTTCTCTGCTCTCCAGCATGATTTCTTGCGTAGTTTTAATAAAGTTGGCGTCGGTTTTCTTTTCTTTATCATCTAGAAAAGTCTGTTTTATCCATTCCTCAGCAATTGTTTTACTTTCGAGTTTGTTATTCCAGGCCAGGCGTCCGAAAGCATACCAGTTTGCCTGGGCAAATGTGTGTCCGGTCCAGTTTACATCATTGCCTATGTTGGCCACGCCCGCAATAGCGGTAAAATCTGTTTTGCTTAATGAGCCATCGGTGCAGGCAGCAACAGTACTGCCTTTTCCATTTTTATAAGTGTCGCTATTTAAACACTCTTCCCATAAGGTAGAGAGAAAAACAAGTTGCTTGGAGGCCCCCAGGTACTCTTGGGTGATCTGGAATTCGGGCATCACCGGTGTTTTCGACATTGCGCCAAATAATGGGCTAAAGGGTTCTCTGGGTTGGAAATCAAGCGGTCCGTTTTTTACCTGTAAAATTACATTTTTCTTAAAGGCTCCATCCAGCGGTAAAAATTCTTTATAGGCTTGTTTGGTCCTGTCTTCTGGAGATGGGTTATAAACAAATGCACGCCACATCACGATTCCATCAAAAGGGGCGAGGGCATCGGCAAGCATATTCGCACCATCAACATGGGTTCTTCCGTAATCCTGTGGTCCGGGTTGCCCCTCACTGTTTGCTTTAACTAAAAATCCTCCGAAATCGGGGATAAGTTTGTAAATTTCAGCTGCTTTATCTTTCCACCATTGTTTAACCTGAGGATCTAATGGATCTGCCTTTTTTAATTTGCCGATAAGAACCGGAGATGAAAAATTAACCGATAAATAGGTTTTTATTCCATAAGGACGTAGACTTTCTGCAATTGCCTTTACTTTTTCCAGGTAAGCCCGGGTAAGTATTTTTGCAGAGGCATTTACATTGTTTAAAACAGCACCATTAATGCCAACAGATGCATTTGCCCTGGCATAAGCTTTCCATTTTTCACGGTCTTGATTCGTAATATCTAATCCATTAGCCGCATTGCCCCAAAATATCGAACTTCCGGCATAACCTCTCTCAATGGTACCATCCAGGTTATCCCAATGGTTGAGGATTCTCCTGGAGTAGGCAGGATTTGAAATAAAATTACGCTGTGGAAGGTTGAGGTATTGGCGCCTTAACAATTCGTAGGCACCATATAGTAAACCCAGTTCTGTACGTGCATTGATTGCTGATTCTTCCAATTGAAATCCATCGCCTTTAATCGCCGGATTTTTGCTTAGGTTGAGTTTGATGGACATATTCTCTTTGCCCAGCCAGCCTTTTTTGAGTTCATCTGTGGCAAGATCTACAATAGCGGAGCGGGTTGTGCTTGAAATATTAACATTTACAGCAGAATGGTTTCGTAGCCATAGAGCATGGCCATCTTCAGCTTTTGATATTGTAGCCTGGCTTAGCATCAGCAACGCAACAATAATTATTCTTTTAATATTTGCCATTTTTCTTTTTATCATCATGCTTTATTCAATGCTTCAAGGTATTTTATCGTAGGGATTAAAATTAGCTACTAATTATAGCTTAGTTTACCTTGATAACTTTCTTTATAATATTTCCGCTTTTTGGAGCGAGCTCATCTGGTTGACTGCCACCGATAGCTAATGTAATACTGCCTTTGTAAAATTGTTTTGAACCATTCTGGTCAATATAAGACAGGTCGTTAGCTTTTAAGCTGAATTTAACCAGTTTACTTTCTCCGGGTTCAAGACTGATGCGCTTAAAGCCTTTCAGGGCCTTTGCCGCTGATTTGATAGATTTCTGTTTGTTGAGTTGATACAATTGAACAACCTCGTCACTCCTGAAACTTCCTTTATTGCTCACCATGACCGATACCTCTGTGCCTTTGCCTGCTTTCAATACCGCAGGAGCAACAAACTTTTCATATAAAAAAGAAGAATAGCTAAGTCCATAGCCAAATCCATAAAGGGGTTTACCTTTAAAATACCGGTAAGTCCTGTTTTTCATGCTATAATTACTGAAATCGCCAAGGTCCTGATCACTTGCATAAAATGTAACCGGTAATCGGCCGGATGGGCTATAGTCTCCGAAAAGAATATCTGCTACGGCTTCACCTGTGGCCTGGCCGCCGTACCATGCATTTAAAATAGCCGGAATGTTTTCTGCTTC
>Ga0163162_10006379_pt1 | contig 11420 bp, 13 predicted proteins | sample S55metaG_FD_115310 | JGI IMG/M metagenome (GOLD analysis project Ga0163162, IMG submission 115310) | Switchgrass rhizosphere microbial communities from Kellogg Biological Station, Michigan, USA - S5-5 metaG | ecosystem: Host-associated > Plants > Roots > Rhizosphere > Soil | place: USA...
ACCGGCAGGAACAACCGTGTGGCCGGGGCACGGGAGGTCACTCTCGTGCGGGTGTCGTGTGTGCTGCCCGTGAGGCCGCTGACCATCACCCGCTAAAGCGCATGCCCGGGCCGGTGGAGCGCCACTAAAAGCTTCGACGCGCCAGCAAGAACGTGCAGGGCCGGGATCCACCAGAACTTGTACCGGTAGCCGGTGGTCCTCCTCAAGGGTGGGCGAGGCCGAATCTCTGGACGAGCAGCGGAAGTCCGGTCTTGAGGCCGTAGGCCAGAGCGTCCCCGCGGTGTCCGATCCCTTCCCCGACGAACAGGTGCGTTGTCATGCCGGCGGCCTTCGCATCCTTCTCAGCTTCGACGCTCTGCGGCCCGTACCTTGCGTCAAGGGTGCCGCTGGTGAAGATGGCGAGCTCATCGGAGTACGTATGGGCTTTGAGGATTGTTGAAGGCTTCTCCGCAGTGAACGCGGACTCACTTCCGCCGAAAATGGTCTTGACCGTGTTCGCCACGGAGCCAGTCACGGGTTCCAGCTCTCCAGAGATGTCAAGAAGTGAGCCGAAAATCTCCGGCCTCTTGGCCGCGAACGAGAGTGCGCATTCGCCGCCGTTCGAGTAGCCAGCCACCGCCCATTGGGTCCGGGCACTGGCCACGTTGAGGTTCGTGCGGATGTAGTTGACGACGTCGGTGGTGACATACGTGTAGACGTTCCCCTCCGGGGAGTCGACGCAGACAGGGTTCCTATAGGGATTGCCCAATTGATCGACGGTGAGGAGCAGCGGGGCCAGGCCGTGGTTTTGCCGCGCCAGGGCGTTGAGCTGCTGTACCGCAGACCTGCTCTGCTCGGGGCCGCCCGGCTGTCCCATCATCATAACGATGATCGGCAGGGCTGGCGGATTAGCCACCAGGGCAGCGGGCGGGAGGTAGAGGAACGCGTCGCGGGCATGGAACCCTGACGCGCTGGCCGGAATCGTCACTGCGCCGCTTCGTCCGACAGACGGCATTCCCGCAGGCGGCTTCCAGTGCTGCCGTAGGGCGGACCCAGTCAATGACGGGTGCGCGGGGTTTAGTTTGGGCAATGTCAGATGCTTCGTCACGCTCATGCCCAACATGGCTCCCAATGTCGGGTTGAGCCCATAGCCGGCGTTGATGCCGAGTGCCGCCGTCGCCACGAACAACAGGCTGGCGAGGATGGCGACCACCTTCCGCCACCAGCGGGACCGCCACAGGTTCACTGCAGCCAGGCCGAGGCCTCCGAACGCGCAAATCACCCAGACGCGGGTGTCCGCATCCAGCGGCAAGCCGAAGACGTTCAGCACGACATCGGAGACGAACAGGACCACGGCTCCGGTCAGGGCGCCGCCGGCAGCCGCCGTGGCCGCCGTGACGAGCCATTTGCGCCACCTCGGCAACTGTGAGGCGCGCGGGGGCGAGCCGTCGTCGTCCCCGGCCAAAGGCCCAACGCGGATGGGCGGGCCCGGACGAAGTCCAGCGCGCAAGACCAGGAAGAGGGCTGCCAGAGCGGACAGGGCATAGACCGAGTACAGCAACGGGCTTGCGATGACGCTGAGGTTAAGAAGTTGCTCCATCTCGTCTCCTCCTGTCCGCAATTTGCGCCACGGCCAGCGGCCGGCCACCGGCTCCGGCGCTGCTCCGGAGCGAACTGCCGGCTCCCCTATGAGGCTTTATAGCACGTCCGTCGTCGGCGAAGCTGGGAGCGTTCCGGGCCGTCGCCGCAGACCGGCCGGGAGCCTGTCGATGCTTCAGCGGAACCGTCCTATGCTGGCTTACACGTCAGTGATCAAATGGAAGCTACAGGATGGGCCCGTCGGATTGTCCCTGAAATCCTGAAAGGAATCACCGTGCTAGAGTCGCCGGCCGTCACCAAGCCCGGGCGATTCCGCCGCCGCAGGCCCGTGCGCTGGCTGCTCGCGGTGGTGCGCGGGTCTCCGGTCACGGTGTCCTTCGTCGTTGTCTACTGGACCTTGGGTCTCCTGTCCTCGAGTCTCCTCTTCGGCCCTGCAGCGCAGTGGAGGGCGGAAGTGGCGGCATCGGCACAATCGTTGCCGAATCATTGGTGGGCGGTGGTGTCTGCCGCATTCTGGGCAAGGAACCTGCTCGGCTACGTGGTGGGAACGGCGCTCGTGCTGCTGGCCTGCTTGCCGTTGGAACGGCAGATGGGGAGCAAGAACTTCTCTGTCGCGGCCGTTCTGACGCAGATCGCGGGCATCCTGGCCGCCGCTGGATTTTGGGAGGCTACCCGGCTGCTGACGGGGAACTGGGCCCGGGAAATGCCCGGACTGTACTACTTCGGCCCGACTGCTTTCATTTGCGGAACGGCCATGGCCGCGACCGCGTCCATGGGGGCCTTGTGGAGGCGGCGGATCCGCCTCGGCCTCTTCGGGCTGCTAATACTCCTCGCCCTTTACAGCGGGGGTTTCGCCGATCTAAGTCGACTTGGGGCTGGCGCTGCGGGCGCGCTTCTGGGCCCCTTCCTTCTGGGCCGTCGCCCCCGGCTGGTGCGCCCGGTCAGTTCAAGGCACGAGGGCAGGGTGCTCGTGGCCCTCCTCGTGGCTGTTTCGGCCGTCGGACCGGTGGTTGCCGGCCTGGTCCCGCACGCCGTGGGGCCGCTCGCCGTCCTGCGCTTCCTGTTCACAGACATTCGGCCCGTGGACCCCCAGACACTACAGGCCATCTGCGCCGTTCCGGCCCAGCATCGGGACTGTGAGGCCGCGCATCTGCAGTTGCAGGCGGGTGCTGGCGCAATCTTCATGGCGATTGTTCCGTCATTCATGCTGCTGCTGCTCGCTGAGGGGCTCCGGCGCGGACGCCGCTTCGCCTGGGCAGGAGTGCTCGTGGTCCAGGCCGGATTGTCTCTGCTGGCGCTCACTACACTGGTGGCAGTCCTGCAGGCGGCCGGCCCAAACACAGTCGCGGGGGAGTTGGTGGACGCAAGCCAGCCGGGTCACAGTACCCAACCGCTGGCACTCGTGGTCCCGCTGCTTGTCCCGGTGCTGCTCCTCGTTGTCCTGGTGGGGTGCGGGAGGTTGTTTCCCGTGACCGCACCCCGCGGCACGTACACCCGGCTGGCACTGCAGCTGCTCGTCCTTGCCGGCGCCCTTAGCCTGGTCTACATCGCGGTCGGGTTGGCCCTCGCCACTGAGTTCACCCCTGTCCCCACCGCAGCCGATCTTCTGGCGGACACCCCGGACAGGTTCTTGCCGCTGGGCTTCATTGCAGACGTTCCGCCTGCCTTCTTACCCCAGGGCACGCTGGCAGTTCTGCTTTACGAAGGAGTCGGCATCGTCTTCTGGGCCGTCACCGGGGTGCTGGTCTTTAAATCGTTTGTGCGGCCAAGTCAACCCCGGCATGGCGACGGCAATGAGCGGGCCTTGGCCATCCTGAAATCACAGGACGGCAGTTCCATATCCTGGATGACCACCTGGGCCGGGAACACCTACTGGTTCTCGGCCACCGGCCAGACATACATCGCTTACCGCGTTATCGCCGGCATCGCCCTCACGGTGGACGGGCCAGTCGGACCCAAGAACCTGAACGCCGCGGCAGTCAATGAATTCTGGGACTACTGCCGGTCAAATGGGTGGACGCCCTGTTTCTATTCCGTATCCGCGGAGGTCCGGGATGCGGCAACCGACCTTGGCTGGGACACCGTTCAGGTCGCTCAGGAAACTGTCCTGTCACTGGAGTCCTTGTCATTCACGGGGAAGAGATTCCAAGATGTACGCACCTCCCTAAACAACGCAGCGAAGGCGGGAATCCACGCAGAATGGGTGAGCTACCCCACGGCAGGCTTGAACATCCAGACCCAGATTCTGGCTATCTCCGAAGAATGGGTTGCGGACCGGACGATGCCCGAAATGGGGTTCACCCTTGGTGGCCTCGACGAACTGAACGACCCTGAAGTCCGCTGCCTGCTCGCAATAGACGCCGATCAACAAGTGCACGCCGTCACGTCCTGGCTTCCGGTCTACCGCAACGGACGGATCGTGGGCTGGACGCTGGATTTCATGAGGAGGCGCAGAACCGGCTTCCGGGCGGCCGTCGAGTTCCTCATTGCTTCCGCAGCAATGAGCCTCAAGGATGAAGGGTGCGATTTCATCAGTCTTTCCGGTGCACCCCTGGCCCGGACTGCGCCGGTCCTCCGTCCGGATGTGACCGCAGCGGGTCCGTCAGCGACCGCTGGCCTGGACCGACTGCTGGATCGCCTTGGATCCGCTCTTGAACCCGTCTACGGGTTCCGGTCCCTTTTGGCCTTCAAGAGCAAGTTCCACCCCAGCTATGTCCCCCTCTTCATGGCATATCCCGACTCGGCGGCCCTGCCCGGAATCGGGAACGCCCTCACCCGCGCCTATCTGCCCGATCTGTCACTCGGCGAGGGGTTCAGGCTGCTGCGAAACATACTGAGAGAACGCGTCGGCGGTGTTGGGCGCCCTGGTCGCCAGCCGACGGAAAGCTAGTCTCGACACACGTAGAACCGAATCCGGACGATGTACCGTGGAGGCCGATGACTCTTTCTGAAAAACTTCCTATGGCCGAACTTCTCATGGCATACGACCAGCAACTCCGAACGGATGCCGAGACACCCAGTGCTCTCGCGGTTGAACGGCTGGGACCGCTGCATCTGGTGACCTTCGCAGGCGGCAGTGGCTTCGTGACGTATCAGGACCTCGACGGGGCCAGCGCCCGGACGATCGCCCACTGGGTGGTCGAAGCGCTCGCGTTCTACCGCAGCGATCCGTCAACCGTACGGGTTGAGTGGAAAACCCGTGGCCACGATCACGCGCCCGGGCTCCACGACGCACTGCTCAGCAACGGGTTTGAGCCGGATGAGACCGAGTCGGTCATGATCGGACCGGCCAGCGCGTTGAATGTGGAGGTGCAGCTCCCGTCCGGCATCAGCCTGCGGCGCGTGACCGAAGAACGGGACATTCGCGCCATGAGCGCCATGCAGGACGAGGTTTTCGGCACTGACGCGTCCGAGGGCAATGCCGACGCCATCCTGCGTCGTGTGGCCCTGGACGACGGTATGGAACTGTGGGTTGCCGAACACGACAAGGTGATTGTGAGTGCGGGCCGCCTCGAGCCGGTACGGGACACCGACTTCGCGGGCATCTGGGGCGGGGCAACGCGTGCACAATGGCGTGGCCTGGGTATTTATCGGGCCCTCACGGCGGCCCGGGCTCGAGCCGCGCTAACGCTCGGCAAGCAACTCATCCACAGCGACTCAACAGAATATTCGCGACCGATTCTGGAACGCTACGGCTTGTACCGGGTGTCAACAACCACCCCGTACCGCTGGCGGCGCTAACGGCGCAAGCACGTCCGCCGGGATTGTTGTCCACGTCCGCAACGGCGAGAACACGATAGGGACTGCGGACGCGCCGGCGAGCAGTGCCCAGATCCAGAGCGCGGGCTCAACGCCTGCCCATGCGGCGAGGGCGCCGCCGGCCAGGCTGGCGACCGGCATGACTCCGAGGACAAAGAGTCTGTTGCTGGCCAGGACTGTCCCGAGCCTGTGGGGCGGAGCGAGGCGGGGGATGATCCCGGCGCCCGCCACGGCCATGACGACGACGAGAAAGGCCCACCCGAACGCGGACGCGCCGAGCCAGAGAGCCGGGAACCACGGCAGCACCGCGGACAGGGGAGTCAGCGACACGGCCGGGACGCAGCAGATGCCGGCGAGGATTCTGGTCTTCCCGATCCGAGTTGGCCCAGGATGGCCGGCGCGGCGACGGACGCGGCAAGGCCGCCCACAGCGGCGAAGGTGCTCAGAAGCGCGAAGACGGCAGGGCTCAGTCCCAGGACGTTGAGGGCGTAGACCGCGGTGGCGGCGCTGCCGAACATGGTGGCTGCGTTGAGAGTCATCCCGGACAGGAACGGAGCCCGCAGCGCCGGCTGGTGAATGGTGAACGACAGTCCTGCCCGGGCCGCAGTCCAAAATGCCTCGTGGCTCCGGGGTGGCTTGACGTCCTCATTGACCTGAATGCTCGTGAGGACCAGAGCGGACAGGGCGTAGGCGATCCCGGCCGCCACCAGGACGAACGGCGCGGCGACGGCGCTGAGCAGCGCCCCGGTCAGGGACGGGGAGCCGACGGCGACAGCGCTGGCGGCCGTCTGCAGCCGGGCATGCGCGTCGCTGATCTGTTCCCGCGCCACCACGGAAGGGACGAAGGCTCCGTGGGCGGTGGTGAACACGACGTCGGCAATGCTGATCAGCGCCACGCAGGCCAGCAGCTGCCCCAGCGTCATGACGCCGCAAACAAAGGCGGCCGGAACGCTCAGGACCACCAAGGCCCGGACCGCGTCCGCTGCAATCATCAGCCGGCGCCGGCGGAACCGGTCCACCCAGACGCCGATCGGCACGCCCAGGACAAGGAAGGCACTCATGAGCAGGGCATTGATGATTTCCACCTCCAGGGCGCCTGCCCCGAGCAGGGAGACAGCAACGATCGGGATCACCACCCGGCTTGCTTCGTCCCCCATGCCCTCGAACGCGGCGGCCATCCACAACCGTCGGAAGGCAGCCAGCCGAAACAGCGGTTTCTTGGCTGTTCTGACCGTCTTCACCGTCTTGACAGTCGGCCGGGCGTTGAGGCTGACAACTCGCTGTAAGGCCATACCTGACAACTTGTCAGGAACTGCCTGACAAATCAACTATGCTGGCAGGGTTAGGCGATCAGTCTTAAGGAGATGCCGTGAAACTGGAACCGCCGCTGGCCGGCCCGCTGATGTGCAGCTTCTGCGCGAGACCTGCCAGCACCTCCCGGCGCCTCGTGGCAGGTCCCGGTGTTGCTATCTGCAAGGACTGTGCCCAGGCGTCCACGAAGCTGTTCAGCGGCATGGAGGTCTCTCCAGACGCCGCCCCGTGGGCGAGAATGACCGACGATGAACTGCTGGCCCACCTGCCGGAAATCTCCGCCGTGGCCTCACAAGTCGAAGACCGGTTGCGGGCCTGGGTGGGGACCGCGCGTCAAAGGCACATCAGCTGGGCGCGCATTGGCGCGGCGCTGGGTATGAAGCGGCAGTCAGCGTGGGAACGCTTTTCCTAGCCGCCGGAATAAAAGGTTGCCGGTGGCCCGGGGAACGGTCCTCCACTGTCCTCAGTGTCGCCCCCGGCGCCGCTGCCGAGGAGGCTCCGGGTGAGGGCGGCGCTGTCGGCCATCAGGTCTCCCACAGCCTTCCCCAAATGATTGTCCGCGACCGGCACGCCTTCCAATGCACCGGCGACGACCGCCCGGCGGACAAGCTCGCGTGCGAACGAGGCCGTGGTACCTTCGGTGCGGGCGGCGGCATCTTCAATTGCGTGCGAGCTGAAGGGGATACCGCTGGCATACAGCCTGATCAGCGAGACCCGCTCCGGCTGGGCCGGCAGGGGAATTTCCACGGCCAGGTCCACACGTCCTGGACGCTGGGCCAGGGCGCGTTCAAGCATGTCCACCCGGTTGGTGGTGAGGACGAAGGCGACGTCGGCGTCGCTGGCCAATCCGTCCATGGCGTCCAGCACCTCGAACAGCAGCGGCTGGGGTCCGTGCCCGAAGCTGCGGTCCTCGGCAATGAGATCACAGTCCTCAAGAACGACGATGGAGGGCTGCAGGGCCCTGGCCATGGCGGCGGCTTCTGAGATCCTGGCGAGCGATCCGCCCGAAAGGAGGATTGCTGTGACACCGTCGCTCCGGCTCAACAAGTACCGCACCGTGTGGGTCTTGCCGGTCCCGGGCCTGCCATAGAGCAGGACGCCGCGTTTGAGGTGCTGGCCGTACTTGTTGAGGGATTCCCGGTGCTCGGCGATGCCTAGGGTGTGGTCCGACACTTTCTCCAGCAGGCCATCCGGCAGGATGACATCGGACGCGGCAAGGGCCGGCCGGGCGTGGAAGGTCACCCCTGCCGCGCTGGGACCATACTCGCCCATCACCAAGGAAATGACCTGCCCCTTGAGCACGCTGCGGTGCTGCATCCGCCGGCGGAACTCCGAGAGGAAGCGGGCGGCCTTACCCGTCGCGTCGGCCAAAACTTCCAGGGAAGCGGACTGCCGCCCGTACCGGGGGTTGGCGTCCCGCTGCAGCACTGCGATGGGACTGCCGCCGTGGCTGAATAGCCACAGTCCCAGTGCCACTGCCTGCCGCTGTTGGTCCGGACCTACCGCGAGGTTGGCGTAGTCAGGCTGGGAAAGTGGGTACTGGGGGAACATTTGGGACTGCTGCAACATGTCGCTTAGCGAATGATGGTGCCTTTGGTCTCCGCCGCCGATTCCCACGAGCCGAAACTCGGGGTCCTCTGCGGCGAGTTCCTCCATCAGGATGTCCGCGTCCACGAACCGGTGCGGCGGGATCTCCTCAACCACCACGGCCACTGACTCCGCCTGGACCGCCAAGTGGTCGGTGAGCGTGGTCAGCAGCTGGGTTCCCCGTTGGACCCGGTGCTGCCCCGACTGTGCAAGCTCCACCAGCCGAGCGAAATTGTCGATGAACTTCCCCAAATTTTCATCCATGGGCTGACCCTACCAGCGCCGCATTCCAGGGTGACGCTTAAGGATTTTCTGTACTCGTGCTTTTGGTGCAAGACCGTATTGGCGCCTGCAGGGTTCCAGGAAGGAATCACAAATCCCAAAGGAAAGAAGATATCTTCGTTGCCGGGCCAGTCCCGTTTGGTAGGCTCGCAAAATATTCTGGCTATTTGGGGGGACCATGAATAAGGGAATGAAATCTGCAATTGCAGTCGTAGCGCTTACTCCGCTCCTCGCACTGGGGCTGTCAGCCGCTTTCGGAACGTCGACGTCTGGTCCTGCTGACACTGCAGCTGGGGCGTCGGCCCACCCAGAGTGCTACAACGAGGTCAGGCTGAACGATCCGAATGACTTCTGCTACCGGACTATGGGTGCTTGGAATAGCACCAAATCCTCTGACGAGGAAGTCCGGAGCATGATGTCCATTGAGCGAATGGTGGCGGCCCGAAAGACCGTTCAAGAGATCCAGCGCTATTACCCGGAGTATTCTCCGCCCACGAAATGACCCTGCCACTCACATCAACCCCGCGACAGTATTAGCGGCCGGAACGGGTCCACCCGTACGCATTTGCGCCTCCCGCTCCCGGACTCCGGCGGCCGGTTAGCTCGTGGGCCGATTCGGCTCGTCGGCATCCCACGTCAGGTCTGCGCCCTCGGGTATCTGGAGGGCCTCGATTCCCGGATCGGCGACGATTTGCGAGATGAGGTTTTGGGTACCGCCGATGATTGTGGAGTCAAAGTCGATCTCCGTCACGAGTGTCCAGGCGCGGTCGGCGGGCCAAATGAGACTCGGGGACTGTGGCCAGTGTGCATCAAGTGTCCACGGTGCGGTGCGGACCCAGCCGGGGCTGGCGAACCCTATCGGCGCTACGGAGAACAGGAAATGCGCTCTTCCGGGCAGCTCGAGCCGGGGTCCGTTCACTACGGCGGCGGGCAGCAGTCCGGACCCGCCGCCCTCCCCGGAGGGCGGCACAGCGGAGGTGGTGTCGGCGTCCACAAGGATTAGTCGGCTGACGCCGACGGGGCTGGTGAGTCCTCCCCAGCCTTCCCATACGGCGGCCATCCCGGAGTGTGGGCTCGTTGTGTGCCGAGACACGATCGAGGCGAGGCGGGCGAGGACATGGACGTCCAGGTTGCCTGGGAGCGGCTGCCCGTAACGCCACCCGGCGGCGTCGATCACTTCGCGGTATTCCACGGACTGCGGGCGGAGGAGCCGGTGAAACTGGGCCAGCGGGTGCATTGAGGTGCCGAAGGCAATGGCCACGCGGGACCAAGGGACAGATTCGACGTCGATCTCTGCAGCTGTTGGCCTGCTGTGTCCGCGCCAGGTGCCGGTATCGGCTGGCCTGTCACGCGTCGCGGGATGGAACACACGGGCGTAGGACTGGTATCCGTGCGGCACCACACAGTGCATGTCCCTCGCGGAGGGGTCCAGAAGAGGACGCAGCCAGTCGGCGGAAGCAACATCACTGATAGGTTCCATGGGCCCAGCCTAGGGTCTTGGAATCAATCACAAACCGTACTGGATGAATGCCGGGGTCGGGCTACGCAAGACGGAGAACCACAGACCCGCGTCACGAAAAGTCGCATCTGAATTGTTACTCTCTTTTCCTTTTGCGCGGCAAATGCAATTGATATTCTGAATTTGGTCAGGAAGAGGCCGCTCACCTCGTTGCGGGAGCCCTTGCCTCATGCCCACCAGACTCGATGTCACCGTCACTGCCGACGCCGACTCTCTGGCTGTCGCCGTGAACCCCATCGAGTACTTGACCGCCCACAGCGTCCCCGCCCCAGAGCCTGCTTGGGGCGTTGCGGCATGATCGGCCCAAGGTCACAGCGGCGCCCCGGCAGCAGGATCTTTTACACGTTCCGGCACTTGCCGCAGGTGCCCACTGGCGACCTGCTGCAGCTCCGGCAGGCACTTGCGAATAGCCAGGAACCAGCTGATGGCGCTGCTGCGTCCGAGCTTCTCCACATCGTCAACGCGGAACTTCGCGGGCGCGGCCGGCGGCGCGGGTGGCGTCTGAACCTGGTCGGGGCTCGATCATGCCGCCGGCACGCGGGCCGACGATCCGGCAAGCAGGACCAAAAGCCTGATCCAGGCCTCCCTTAGACCAGCGCGGATGCGGCCCTTGAGGAAGATATCGGGGGTGGCCGCATCCGCGCTAAACGCACTCATCGTGCAAAACCTGCCGAGTCCCCGGCCGGCGCCGGAAGACGCTGGCCGGGGACGCGCGGACTGACTACATCACGGGCGCTGGTCCGGTTCGGTACCCTCGTCCGCCGTGCCCGTAGCCGGTCTGCTGTAGGGGGCCCGCGGCGCGGGGGAGTCCAGCGCGTCCAAACGCTCGTTGACAGCGTGGGCCAGTATGTCGCGCTGGAGGTCCGGAAGGGACATGGCACCGTGCAGGTACGCCTCCACCTCCAACTCGCCGGCCTGCCCACCCAACGTGAAGTATTTCAGCCAAAGTTCATCGAGGTTGAGCCCGGTGTAAGGAAACGAAGCAGCAATCCCGCGGCGCTGCTCGCTTTCTTCATTGCTCAAGGCCATCGTTCCGCCCTGTGTTTACGTGCCGGACGACGCGGAGAAGCGGACCAACGCCGCTGCAGTCTCATGCAAAGTTTCCCCTGATCGGCGGGACATGGCGATCAGGGCTCGGAAGGCGTCGTCCTCCCCGGTCTTATCCCGTGCCATCAGCATGCCTTTGGCCACACTGATAGTGTCGCGCTGAAACAGGGCATGCTGGAGTTGCTGGCTCAGAACCGCGGCAGCTTCTCGGGCCTGCGCGTGAACGACAAACAACGCCGCCTGTTGCGCAAAGAGGGCCAACAGCCGGGCGGTGTGATCGTCGAACCGATCCGATTCGCCGGCATAGACCTTAACCGCCCCCACCGCCGCGGCTCCG
>Ga0163162_10006383_pt1 | contig 11417 bp, 10 predicted proteins | sample S55metaG_FD_115310 | JGI IMG/M metagenome (GOLD analysis project Ga0163162, IMG submission 115310) | Switchgrass rhizosphere microbial communities from Kellogg Biological Station, Michigan, USA - S5-5 metaG | ecosystem: Host-associated > Plants > Roots > Rhizosphere > Soil | place: USA...
AAACGCCTTCCCCATTCTGGTCAGGCAAAGTAAAGTCAGGGGCTTTATCATTGATATCGATCGCCATGGCAGTATCTCCTGTTTCTCGAAAACTTCGTGCTTCCAAGCTTGGTGCCACCAAGTCATATCGCACCGCACGGCGGGCCGTCATCCTGGCGGGATTGGCCGTGGTCCGCGTCCAGTCGCTTCCGGCGCAGTCTGCCGCAGCCAAAAAAGCGATCAAGGGACCGCGCGCCCTGGGACTGGTGCAATTGTTGCCCAACGGAAAAGCCCGCCTGATTCCGGTCACCATTCTATGGGACGGCGAATTTTATGATGCCAGCGCTTACAAGGCGGCGCCCGTGCCGATGGCTCTCGAAAGTGGCACCGTGTATGAGGGCATCCGCACTGGAGTTTCGCAGGGATTGTTCACTGTGATCTCGGCGCTGCACGGCAACAACACCTGGCTGGGAAATGGGACCTGGCAGACCGCCAGCGCGATTGCGGCAGCAAAAGATGCTGCAGCGAAAAAACGGGCGGTGATGTCGAAACCCGCTCCTGAGCCGCCCGAAGGCCCGCCGGTGTTGAGGCGAGCCAGTCCGAAGCCCAAGTCAGGGGACGATTCATCTACGGGGTCTGCGACTTCTGGCCCAGCATCTTCGCCTTCCAGTTCGGCGCCTGCTGCGCCATCGCCCGCTCCGGAACCAGAGGCAGACTCCAATCGTCCTGTTTTGAAGCGCCCCGCCGCGGATACATCTGCTGCTGGTTCGACTCCGTCGTCAGACGATGCCGATTCGGATCGTCCTGTGCTGAAGCGCCCGGCGTCGGAAGCTGCCCCAGCCGCACCCACGCCTTCTCCTGCAGCTGCGGAAGCGCAAGCCGAGGCAGACCCGGATCGTCCCACTCTCAAGCGCGGTGCGCCGACCGCGGAGGAGTTGAAAAAACGCAACGCTGCTACTTTGGCGTTTGCTAAGTCGGGAAAGGACGTTGGATCTAAATCATCGACTCCTGCGGTAGTGGCGTCCGCACCCAGCGCCGCCCAGTTGATCCCGGCTATCTCGGACGCCGCTGGTCCCGATCCGCGTCCCTATGCATACAGCTTGAAGCCGGAAGAAGAACTGAAGTTGCGCAAGAAAATTCTGCTGCTCGCTGCGGGCGAAGTGCAGGCGTGGGCCGCACAACCAGAGTCAGCCGGATCGAAACCAGCCTCGCGGACGGCGAGCAAGGCAAAAGCGCCACAACCTACGTTCGAAGATATACAGTTGCACGCGTTCGATCTCTTCAACAGCAACGAGCCGATTGTAGTGATGACGGCAACGGCCCGGATGCCGATGCGTCCGAATACCACGTCCGACCTGCAATACGTTATTACTCTGGTCGCACGTGACGACATGTACGGCGAACTGCACAAAGTATTCGCCAGCGTGACTGACAATCATCACTTCGATGTGCTGTCCCGCCTGGAACTCATCGACGCCGTAGACGCCGACGGCGATGGCCGCGGTGAACTACTCTTCCGCCAGGTTTCCGATGGAGGCAGTGCGTTTGTGTTGTATCGCGTGATTGGCGACCGGCTCTGGCCGCTGTTCCAGGGGACGCCAGGATCGTAAGAGTGGATGACGGGCATTCTCGCCCGTACTATTTCTGCGTCATCACCAGTTCGCCATTCTCAACTTTCATGCCGCCGACATTGTCGGGCAGCTTCAATCGGTCTTTCTGTTCGGAGAGCTTCTTCTGCAACGCATCGTTCACCAGCGAAACTGGAACATTCAGATCTCCAACCTTGAACTCTGTGGGATCGAAAGTCGCATAACCATCTTTGGATCCGAGATGACCCGCGAGCGTGACCCATACGTCCTTGCCTGCGATCTGTGTAAGAAACTGGCCGTGAGCGACATCGCCGTCGAAACTTACCTGGTAGTCCTTGACTTCCGGCTGACCCGGAGCGACTGCGGCCTCAGGAGAGGCCATGCCCGATATTGCCTGCGAAGCGGCAGCCATGGGAATCTGTCCTGCGGCTTGAGCGATAGCCGCGCTCACCTCGTCAGAATTGATGCGAACTTCAGCCGGAGCCTGACCCGTGACTTTAGGCTGATCGAGCTGCTGAACTTTCTCCTGAAAGGATTGTGCGTTGACCGCCGCCGTCGCAGCCGGCTGCGGTACCGCCACCGGCGCGGGTCTCTTCAGCACCAGAAAGAGCGCAATCACCGACGTGAGCAGAGTAGCCACGCTAATGATGCGGTCAAGTTTCCATTTCTTCATGGCACACCTCGGGATTCCTATCAATATGTTACCGAGGGAGCGGCAGAAGGTTCAGATGACGGAAGGTACTGACCGCGTGGTTACCACTGAGTACTATCCATCCAGCTTCTTGGTCAGCAGTTCATTCACCATCTGAGGATTGGCCTGGCCTTTCGAAGTCTTCATTACCTGGCCGACAAAGAAGCCCACCACTGTCTTCTTGCCGGCCCTGTACTGCTCGACCTGCTTAGGATTGCCCGCGATGATCTCATCGATAACCTTTTCGAGCGCCGAGGTATCGCGGGACTGTTCCGGGCGGCCTTCTTCTTCATAGACCGCGGAAAAGTCTTTCCCGCGCTCGAATGCCAGATCGTAAAGATCCTTGAGCATCTTGCCCGAGATGGCGCCGCTCTCGACCAGGTCGGCAGATGCTGCCACACCCTGCATCGAGATCGGCGACTGCTCGATTTCCAGGCCTTTGGCTTTGAGGCGTCCCATTAATTCGCTTTGCACCAGGTTGGCGACGCGTTTCGGACTCTTGGCCGCTTTGGCTGCGGATTCGAACTGGTCGGCAAGGGCTTTGGTGAGCGTAAGCACCTGAGCGTCCTGCTCGGTGATGCCGTAGTCTGCAACCATACGCTTGCGCCGGGCTTCCGGAAGCTCGGGCAGCGTGTCGCGGATTTCTTTCTGCCATTTCGCATCCACGACCAACGGAAGCAGGTCGGGTTCGGGGAAATAACGGTAGTCGTGCGCCTGCTCCTTCGAGCGCATGCCGTAAGTTTTACCCTCGGCAGAGTTGTAGAGGCGGGTTTCCTGCGTGATCTTGCCGCCGGATTCAATTACGCCAACCTGCCGCTCAATCTCGTACTCCAGCGCTTCGCGGATGAAGCGGAAAGAATTGACGTTCTTCACTTCCGTCTTGGTGCCGAATTCTTTTTGTCCGCGCGGCCGCACGCTGATGTTGCCATCGCAGCGCAGCGATCCTTCCTCCATGTTGCAATCACTGACTGCGGTGTAGAGGATGATCTCCTTCAGTCGCGTGAGGTATTCGTAGGCTTCGTCGGGAGAAGTGATATCCGGCTCGCTGACGATTTCAATCAGCGGCATGCCGCCGCGGTTCAGATCAACTCCGGTGGTCTCGGAAGAGTTGGCAAAGCCTTCATGCAGGCTCTTGCCTGCGTCTTCTTCCAGATGCACGCGGGTGATGCCAATTTTCTTCAGGCCGCCAGCCGTCTTGATTTCGATAAAGCCATGCTCGGACAATGGCTTGTCGTACTGCGAAACCTGGTAGCCCTTGGGCAGATCAGGATAAAAGTAATTCTTGCGGGCAAAGATTGAAGTCTCGTTGATCCGGCAATTCAGCGCCATGGCTGCCAGCACCGCGAACTCAACCGCCTTGCGGTTCAAAACCGGCAAAGCTCCAGGGAGGCCCAGGCAGACAGGGCAAACATTGGTGTTGGGCGGATCGCCGAAGTGAGTCGAGCAGGAGCAGAAAATCTTGGTCGCAGTCAGGAGCTGGACATGTACCTCCAGCCCGATGACCGGTTCATACTTCGACGCCGCTGCTATGGAATTTTCAGGTGTGGCAACCATAATCCAGCATTATAAAGGCTGTGGATTGTGTGGGAGTGGGCACTCTTGTCCGCCGCCTTTGAAGTTGGTTTTGCTTTGGTTCAGAGAAAGAGCACATCAAAAGCGGCGGACAGGAGTGTCCGCCCCACACGTGCACATCAGTGGGCAGGCGCGCTCAGGTACTTCTCCAGCGGGATCTCAAAGTACATCAGTTCGTTCCCTTTGGCATCGCGCACGCCGGTCAGATAGAAGTGCGCTCCTGCCAGAGGCGTCGACAGGTCTGACACATCAAAGAACAAAAATCCCGACTGCGTGCTGTGCGGCTCGACCGCGTTCGCGACGAACTGGGCGTTCTGTATTTCCTCAAGCGCCTGCTTGCTTAGCCCGCCCTTTACTTTCTTGGTTGGAAACGGAATCGGATACTTGTTGGTGTTGGCTGAAGGACGCGTCAGTCGGCGCGCAATGTCGTCCTCGTTCGCCGGAGCGAGCTTGGTGCGGTTCACCGTCACCAGTTGGGCTTTCATGCCGGACAACTCGACCGGCTGGCTTCCATCATTGGTGACGACTACGAAGATCGGCATGAATCCGATTTCACTGTAGCGAACCGAAAAAATAGTCGTCTTTTCTGCCAGATCGTAGGGATCGACTCCGACGGCAATAGCTTCCGAGGGATGCTCATCATGTGCCGGATAAGTCTTCGCCACCTGTGCCTGTGGCATGACAAACTCCTTTGCCGCCAGGCACAGCAAGGGAACCAGCGCGATGGTGGCAACCACCGCACCCCGAAATCTGAATTTGCTAAATGCACTGCGCGACATGATGGTTGATTATAGGATGCGTCCGCCCCGCTCAATGGTGCCTTGCCCGGTGCGCGTTTGCAGTTAGAATGTGTCTTCTTCATGTACCTGCTCTACAGCGCGCTGATGGCAGCAGGCCTTTTGTTAAGCCTGCCCTACTGGATGCTGGCCAGACGCCACGGCAGGTGGCGTGAAGGCCTGGGCGAGCGGCTAGGTAAAGTCCCGGCGCAGTTGCAGGCTCAGACACCGACAATCTGGGTCCACGCGGTTTCAGTTGGCGAAGTGCTGGCAGTCAGCGAACTGGTAAAGAAGTTGAGCGAATGCTTCCCAAAATATCGAGTTCTGGTTTCAACCACAACGGCAACCGGGCAGAAGTTGGCCCAGAAGCACTTTGGAGAGAACAACGTTTTCTACTTTCCCCTGGATTTGCCGTTCGCCATTCGACCATATTTGTCGGCGCTGCGGCCGCAGTTGATCGTGCTCGCGGAAACGGAGTTCTGGCCAAACTTCTTGCGGATGGCGCACGCCACCGGTGCACGCGTGGCCGTGGTCAATGCGCGCATTTCGGATCGTTCCTGGCCCGGCTACCGTCGTTTCCGGCCGGTGTTGCGGAAGATCCTGCAAGACGTCGATCTCTTTCTGGCGCAAACTGAAGAGGATGCCGCTCGATTGCGCGATATCGGAGCCCCAGTGGATCGAGTGCAAGTCAGCGGTAACCTGAAATTTGACGTGGCGCCGCCAACGCCTTCTGCGATCGTCGCCAATCTGAGTTCGAGTTTTCAGCAATCGAGCGCCGGGCCAATTGTCGTCTGCGGAAGCACCATGGAAGGTGAAGAGAGATTGTTATTACTTGCTTTCCAGAATGTGCTGGCCAGCCATCCCATGGCGATCATGATTCTGGCCCCACGCCGGCCCGAACGTTTCGAGGAAGTCGCGGGATTGTTGCAGCAGCTCGACATTCGTTTCTGGCGCCGTTCTTCATGGACTGGAGATACCATCGCCAGTGGCGTTTTTCTGGTCGATACGATTGGCGAACTCGCGTGGCTTTACGCTCTGGCTGATGTCGCATTCGTGGGCGGAAGCCTGGTTCCTCGCGGCGGGCACAACATCATCGAGCCGGCACGATACGGCGTGCCGATCATGGTGGGCAATCACACAGAGAATTTCCGCGACATCATCAGCCTGTTTCAAAGTCACGACGCGGTGCGAATCGTCGGACCCGCTGAATTTCCCTTAGTCCTGATGGATTTGCTCGCCAATGAAGCCGAGCGAGTCGCGTTGGGCCGCCGCGGAGCCGAGACTTTGAGATCGCAGATGGGCGCAACAGAAAAGACGTTGCGGTCGCTTGAGGAATTATTAGAACCCAAGCCGGACCGTGTGGGGCAGGTCTGAATCCCATCCCCGCATGTGGCCGGGGCCATAAGGCTAAATGAATCCGCTAAGCACCATATTCGGACTCGGGGTTCGCGCCCGTAACGCACTTTATGACCGAGGCCTCGCTCGCGCCCAGAGGCTCAGCGGCCCCGTGGTCAGTATCGGAAACCTCTCTGTCGGAGGATCCGGCAAGACGCCTTTCGTGCTGCTGTTAGGAGAGCATCTCAAGGCGCGAGGCTTGAAATTCGATATCCTCTCGCGTGGTTATGGACGCAAGACTCAGGGTGTGCTCCTGGTTGATCCTGCAGGATCTTCGCATGACTTCGGCGACGAGCCGGTGCTGATGGCAAGGCGTCTGAATGTTCCGGTCATCGTCGGGGAATCCCGTTACGCTGCTGGAGTTTTCGCCGAGAAAAAGTTCGGACCGCAGCTGCATCTGCTCGACGATGGCTTCCAGCATCGCGCCCTTGCCCGTGATTTCGACATCGTACTAGTCACTCCCGACGACTCTCGCGACCGCCTGCTGCCCGCGGGGCGTCTGCGTGAACCGTTCAACGCTCTTCGTCGAGCCGACGCGGTTGTGCTGACCAGTGGCGCATCGCCCGATGCGTTTCCGCTCGGTCAAAAACTGGTTTGGAAGGCCCGTCGCGGTATTCTCCCCGTCAATGTTCAAGCCAAACCGGTCGTGTTCTGCGGCATCGCGCGACCGAAGAACTTCGTCGCGCAACTCCGCACCGCCGGCATCGAGCCGGTAGCCGAAGCTTTTTATCGCGATCATCATGCTTACGCCGAGCAGGACGTCCGCGATTTGCTGAACCTCCGACAACGCAGCGAGGCCGACGGTTTTGTGACTACGGAAAAAGACGCAATCAACCTCGGCGGATATCTGGCCGCGCTGGAACCGTTGGCCGTCATTCCCGTGAAGATGGAACTGGCCGATGCAGCTAACGCTGTGGATACCATGCTCGCCATGATTGCGGAGCGAAGACGCAAGCCGTGAGAAAATCGTTTTGCATGGTGTAGCGCTGGCCTCCGGCCGGCTGTCCTGAGGGCATCCCGCCATCGGCCACGCGGACTGATCAGAGACGAATGAGCAAACATCTCAATGAAACCGAGCGATTAAGCGAGCGACTGAAAAGGATTGTCGAATCCTTCCCTAAAGTCACCGTCACTGTGCTCGGCGATCTTCTGGCTGACGAATTTATTTTCGGTGAAATCTCCCGAGTTTCGCGTGAAGCCCCGGTCCTGATTCTGAAACATCGCGAGCGCACGGTAGTGCCCGGCGGCGCTGCTAACGCGGTCAGCAACCTCGCGGACCTTGGTGTCAATGTCCTGCCGGTCGGCCTAGTCGGCGACGACGAGTCCGGGCGCTCGCTCATCAAAGCGTTCCGCCACAAGCATGTTCCTGTGGTCGGCGTACTGAAAGACAAAGGTTACACGACCGTCACGAAGACACGAATCCTCGCCGGCATGACCCATACGTCGCGGCAACAGGTAGTGCGAGTGGATCGCGAGCCTGAATCCGACCCGAATCGCCATTTGAGGCGTGAGTTGGTACTGGCGGCGCGCGAGTATGCCCGCGCCTCGGACGTTTTACTTATTTCAGACTACGGTTACGGAGCAGCGACTCCGGCGATCCTGAATGCAGTTCGTTATAAAGGCGGGCTGCGCGGAGTACCCGTGGTGCTCGATTCGCGCTATCGCATGCTGCAATATTCCGGAGTGACCGCTGCCACACCGAACGAACCCGAGATCGAGGCTGCGCTGGGTGTAACGATCGGCCAGGACTGGCGAATGCTCTGCGCCGCCGGCGAAAAAGTCATCTCACAAATGAAACTTAAATCGCTGGTGATCACCCGTGGACGCGACGGCATGGTGGCCTTCACCCATCGTCACAAGCCAACGGATATCCCGATCTTCGGTTCTGATCAGGTAGCAGACGTGACCGGCGCAGGCGACACCGTGATTGCCACTTTTACAGCAGCACTGGCCGCCGGAGGCAGCGCTGAAGACGCAGCCCACCTGGCGAATTATGCAGGCGGCATCGTGGTGATGAAGCGCGGCACGGCAACCGTATCGCAACAGGAATTATTACTAGCGTTGGACCAGGAGCCACCGGCAACACGGCCACACTGACTCCATCGCACGGGCTCGCGCCAGGCGGTGCAAATCACGAGACGCAGCGCATGCGCAGCCGCGGGGCGGCGCAAGAATAAAGCCAGGACGCAAGCCCTGGGTTCATGTCGAGAAAAGCCAGGGTCCGATCGGGACGAAAGAGACGTTCGAAAATCCAGTTTAAACGGGCGAGACGTTCTGGACAAAGCAATCGCAAAAAAGGTTCTCACACGCGACGAATTACAAAAGCAGGTGGCGGAATGGCGCCGCGCCGGCGATTCCGTCATCCTGACGAATGGTGGCTTCGATTTGCTGCATGTCGGCCACGTACGTTATCTGCGCGCCGCCAAACAACTGGGCGGAAGATTGGTTGTGGCCGTCAATTCGGACGCCTCCGTGCGTGCGCTGAAAGGGGAAGGCCGTCCGCTGGTGCCAGCCGAGGAGCGCGCTGAAATTCTGGCCGCAATGGCCGACGTCGATGCTGTGGTGATTTTCCCGGAAGCGGATGTCCGTGCCATCATCCGCGAGATCCACCCTGAGGTGCATGCGAAAGGTACGGACTATACGGCTGAAACCGTTCCCGAGCGCAACGATGTGCTCGCCTATGGCGGGCGCGTGGAAATTGTTGGCGATCCCAAAGATCATTCGACTACCGAGGTCATTCGCTCACGCCTGGGACAAAAGCGTACGTGAACCCGCCATCGCCAGTTGAAACTTTTTCGGAAGATGTGACCAGGCGGGCAATTGCGGGACCCACCACCGTCGAGCGCATCCTGATCGTGCGCCTCGGCGCCATGGGCGACGTCATTCATGGACTTCCTGCCGTAGCCGCGCTGCGAGCGGCATTTCCCGGCGCGACGATAGGCTGGCTGATCGAAGAGCGATGGGCGGAATTACTGTGCACTCTGTCGACGCCGCGTTCCGGTCCGCGATCGGCGCAGCGTCCCCTCGTGGACCGTATTCACACCGTGAACACCAGGCAGTGGCGCCGCGCGCCTTTCGCCGTAGCAACCTGGGAGCGCATTGCAGCCAGCATGAGTGATCTACGCGGCGCAAAATATGAAATTGCAATCGATCTTCAGGGTGCGGTGCGCTCGTCTTTGCTGGCGCGCTGGTCGGGAGCGCCAGTAATTTATGGATTCGCACAGCCGCGCGAAAATCTGGCCACCATGTTTTATACGCGCCAGATCATAACCAACAGCCAACATGTTGTGGAACAGAATCTCTCGCTTGCGGAAGCTGTTGCGCATCGGAGGATGATATTGCCGTCTGCTGAACTCCCACGCGACGCAGCCGCCGAGCAAGAGTGCGACCTCCGCTTTAAAGCATACGGTACAAGAGGAGTCGCGCTGCTCAATCCGGGAGCAGGCTGGGGAGCAAAACAATGGCCGCCAGAGCGCTACGGACAGGTGGCCCAACAACTATCAGAAGATGGTTTGAAAGTGCTGATCAATTTCGGCCCCGGGGAGGAAGACCTGGCAAGCGCCGTAGAAAATGCCAGCAATGGCGCGGCTGAGAAATTCACCGGCACGCTGACTCAACTCATTGCACTGACTAGCCGCACAAGTTTGTTCATCGGCGGAGATACCGGCCCTATGCATCTGGCGGCGGCACTGGGCATTCCGGTGGTCGGAATTTTTGGTCCGACAGATCCCGCGCGCAACGGGCCTTTCGGTACACCTAGCGTCGTGTTGCGCAGCTCGTCCAGTGATACTAGCTACAGCCATGTGGCCCGGGCGGATGAAGGTTTGCTTGAAATCAGCCCTGCGCAGGTTATTGCCGCGGCGCAGCAGTTGCTGGAGGTGCGCCGTGGCTAGCTGGTCTGCGATTGCGCGCCGGGTACGAGTTCCGCTGGGATTTGTCTTTGCCATACTTTATTGCTGGCTGGCCAAACCTATCCTGCAGTCCATATTGATCGGTGCTGCGCTGGTGATTCCCGGCGTATTGATTCGCGCACTGGCTTCGGGACAGCTTCAAAAGAACGAACAACTCGCGACTGCAGGCTTGTATGCCTACACACGCAACCCGCTCTATCTCGGCTCACTGATCCTGTCTATTGGCTTTGCTTTGGCGTCGCGAAGCTGGTGGATCGTAGGCGGAATCGTGGTGCTCTTTTTTGCCATTTATCTTCCGGTAATTCGCGGCGAGGAAATATTCCTGCGAGAACGCTTTCCAGAATTCGACGACTACGCCCGTCAGGTACCCCGCTTATTCCCTCGAGTCAGCGCACCTGGCAAGAACAGCGGAGCGTTCAGTTGGGATTTGTACTGGAAGCATCGCGAGTACAACGCAGCGTTAGGCGCAGCAGGAATGCTGGCGGCGCTGGTGACAAAAATGCTGATCTGGCACTGACGCCGTGGTGTGCTACTTCTTCGCCACCAGGGACTTGGCTCGTCCGAGCTCAGGCCGATCGGAATTCGATCCGTCGCACGACTTCACCGACTGGGCGTAATACGCCGAGGCCTTTTCATTCTTGCCAGCCTGCTCAGCCGCGTTGGCCGCGCCGTAAAGCCCATTGAAGCGGTTCGGATTGAACTTCAAATCAGTTTCGTATTCCACCAGGGCCTGGTCAGGATGTTTCGTCTCCAGCAGCAGGTCGGCCAGCATCTCTCGTGCGGGAATATCTTCGGGTTCTTCGCCGGTGGATTCCTCCGACTCCGCGAGCGCGCGCAACGTCTTCACGGCTTCCTCGTCCTTTCCTTCGGCATGCGCCACCCATGCCCCAGCTTCTTTTTGCGCGTCTTCGACGACACTGGCCCATGATTTCTTCTTATTCTTCAGCATCTCTTTACGAAGGGATTCCATCTCGGCGATGTCCTTGCGAGCTTCCTCCGTCTTGCCCAAACGCGCGGCGCCGATGGCTCGTGCCCAGTAGGTGATGGCCTTGTCGGCTGCATCCCCGCCCGCCGCGGGAGTCAAGGCAGCCGCTTCCGTCCAGTGGTGAAGTTCCAGGGCATAGAGCGCGGGGAATTTCGACAGTGCATACGCGTGCGGATCGTAACCGATGCCATACATATCTTTCATCGGAGGCAGAGCTTTTACTTCTTCAATCACGCGGAGGGCATCGGTCTCGCGTCCGCTCTGCATATAGGCGTAAACCAGAAAATCCATGGCGTGAAATTGATGACCTTCACCGCCCATGTGCATGGCGGCCGTTTTGCGCGTGGCTGCGATGGAAGCCAGGTTGGAGTCGATGTCATCCTGCCACAGCCCGAGCCGGGCAAAAATATGCGAAGGCATATGCAACGCATGCGGAGCGGCAGGAGCGATCCTGGCGTAGCTGCGCGCCGCCGGCAGTCCCAGTTCCGCCAGCTGCGGCTTGTCATAGCTGTGAATCAG
>Ga0163162_10006384_pt1 | contig 11415 bp, 9 predicted proteins | sample S55metaG_FD_115310 | JGI IMG/M metagenome (GOLD analysis project Ga0163162, IMG submission 115310) | Switchgrass rhizosphere microbial communities from Kellogg Biological Station, Michigan, USA - S5-5 metaG | ecosystem: Host-associated > Plants > Roots > Rhizosphere > Soil | place: USA: Michigan...
CGGGTGATCTGCTGGATGTTGATGATATATGAACGATGTGAGCGAACGAACTGCTGAGGATCCAGGGTTTTTTCAAAATGACTCATCGTCTTATTTTTCAGAAAGTTTCCTTCCTGCGTATGAACCTTCACATAATCATCGGCCGCTTCTAAATAGAAGACATCATGGACAGGTATGATCTTGATCTTGCTACCCGTTTTTACAACTATGCGCTGACTTTGTGCCGGTGAATACGATGCTGTTTCCAAAAGGTCCTCGGTATTTTTTTGTGAACTTACCTTTTGCTCCTTCCATTTTTGAATGGCTTTATCAAACCGGTCCTGGCTGAATGGTTTTAATAAGTAATCGATGGCATGCGCTTCAAAAGCTTTGATAGCATATTCGTCAAATGCCGTGGTGAAAATAACGGCGGGTGCCTGGTCTAATAGTTCCAGCATTTCAAAACCGTTGATCTTCGGCATTTGAATGTCAAGAAATATAAGATCGGGGTGGTGTTGCTGGATGGCTTTGAAACCTTCAAAACCATCGTTGCATTCCTGTACAACTTCCAGTGCCGGATATTTTTGTAAGTATTCTTTTACGATACTTCTCGCCAGTGGCTCGTCGTCTATAGTTATGATCTTACTCATTTGTATCAGGTATTTTAATCACTACGACAAAATAATTTTTTTCTTTATTGATCTCGACAAGATCACTTCGTGCAAATAAAAGATATAATCGCCTCTTCACAGAATTCACACCAAAACCGGTTCCTGTTGGCATTTGCATATCTGCATCATAGGGATTCATGACGGCGATCACAAGATACTTATCAATTACCCTTGCTCTTAATGAGATCGTCACTTCTCCGGTTGTTCCATACAATCCGAATTTGATCGCATTTTCCACGAGTGGTTGAAGAAGCAACGAGGGAATTTTCCAACGAAGGGATTCTTCAGCAATATCCATTTCAGTTTTCAGCCTGTAGCCGAAACGGACCTTTTCGATTTCGAGGTATAATTTTAAATATTCCAGTTCCTCTGAGAAACTGATGAGCTGGTTCTCTTCCTTTCTCATGGTACCGCGCAGAAAATCGGATAACTGTTGTACCATTTTTCTTGCCTCCACTGGCTTCATTCCTATCAACGCGTTGATGCTATTCAAACTATTGAACAGGAAATGAGGCTGTAATTGCTGGCGTAATTTAAAAAGCTCCGCTTCTTTCGCCAGCTTTTCTGCATCGCGTTCTCTCTTTTCATTTTCTTTTTGTTCCTGCCAATTATACCAGAGAATCGAAATAAGCGTTACACATCCCAATAAAAGAAAACCGATCACAGCACGGATCACAAGCGATTTTCCAAGGAAAGAGGCATATTCTTCATTCGAGCCAAAAAAAAGCAAAAGCAACCATCGTTGCAATGCTAGCCATAATCCTGTCAGCAACAAACACCAGGCAAGAATATTCAGGTAGCGACTACTACGGGGAAGATAAAACCGAAGCGTATTGATGATCAAAAGGCAAAAAAGCATCAACAAAACATTAGTGACAATGCCATCCACAAGCGCAATCCTGAAACTAACACCGAACATATTTTGTAAGAATGAGACGTCCATAATAAAGATCAACCACCAAGTGGCGCTGAAAATAATTCTGAATCTTAGTATCGACAACGGAGAAGCGATCATGAGAGGTAATGCAAGCAGGCCATGAAATTAACCGGTGTCTCTCAGGCCAGCTCTAACAGTTGGTGTGTTTGTGTGAATAAAAGGTTTTCCGCTTTTTGATTGATCACATGAATATATGCTTCCGCACTGTCCCTTTCTTCAATGCGTGAATATATCTCTGCCCCGTCGATCAGATCACTGATCTTGTATATTTCACTTACATTAATGAATTCCCATCGCACCAGTTGTTGCTTGCGGTTATAGAAGGTTTCTTCTTCTTTGTTCCCGATATGTTGTGCTTTGCTGATCGCGGCTTCTTTTGAAGAAGCTGAAATTAGACGAAGCTGTTCATCAAACTGAGGGGTGTGATCTCCGTCACCACAAATAATTTGAAACACAATTTTTGTCAGATACCAGTTCATACGATTCGATTTTTGAAGGTTATGTTTTGACTACGGGCTAAAGACATGAATTTTTCAAACATACAATCAATAACTGCGAATTTCAATTCCACCAAAAATGGACGTTCCATCGAGTACCAGGATCTTATTAGGGTCGAGAGCGGTGTTTTGTATCGAACGTTTGTCTTCCACACCACCAAAGATGGCAGCCATTTGGGCCTTAACCTGCCAGTTTGATGGCACGATCAATTTTGTTCCTCCGAACACCTGGGTAAGATCGATCGTTACGATTCCATTAATATCAGCCTGGGTCAGGTCGATCTCGCTGCCGCCCATAATGTTCGTTATGTCACCACCTCTAAAATTTTTTGAAATAATATTTCGCTTAACCCCACCGAAAATTGACGTGCTATCAATAAAATCCTCGCTCATAAAAGACTGCGCGGCTTGACCCTGTGCTGCTTCGCCCTTGATATTACTGGGTTCATCATGCGCACCTAAAGCCTGATCTATTTTGGATTGCACCTGTTCGTTCACCTGGTCGTGCCAATAACGATGACGGCGCGGGCGAAGGATGAAAAATAAACCCAGTATAATAAGAGCCACCGGCCAAATGTTGTTCAGATTTATTCCGGGGAAATATCTTCCAAATTCATCGGATTTAATGAGAAAAACTCCGCCAATGACCATCAGAATGAACCAGGCAGGGCTCCTAAAATTGTGTCGTACCCCGATGAATAGACCCATCGCAATTAAAAGAACCTCCCAACTCCACATCCATTTCGGAAATACGTTATTTTCTACAAGGAAATAATCGACCCCGATAAGAAGCAGCAGTACTCCTGTCCATACTCCGCTGCTCCTGGATTGAGACCTGTCGCTCCACCTTTCAGACATATGGGTTTCCCATCTTCTGTGGCGGTCCTGTTTCAATCTTCTTCTCTCTTCCCTCCAGTGTCTTCTTTCATCATGCTTATTGTCGAAATCCATATTTTCTATTTTCATCAAAAATACTACGATGGACACCAGATAGACAAGAGATGACAGACCTTCGACGAGGTAAACTCGGTGAATGGCGGAAACAGGGGGGTAAAAAGACAGATTAGGATCAGCCCGCGGAGATTAGGATGGAATAGATGGTGACCTGCTAAGAAAGTGACGCAGCCCAGTCAACATTGAATTGATCCTTGCTGCCCTTGGTGCAAGTAAATAGAAATGGTGTGATGACAGGAACGTGGATATATTCAAAATCCTCAAAGTCATCACTCATGAAAATAACTTCCACATTTACGGTAGTATAAGTTTCTGTTGAATGATGATCGATCGTTTCGAGAATTTCAGGAATTACGATTTCTGATGTTTTCATTTCAGACTTAGTCTCTGCCAGCTTTTCTAACAAAACTTCGGGAATATCGAGGTTGCTGAATACGGTAGTAATATATGAAGTAGAATTTTCCATAAAATTTGTTTTTAGTCTGTCGAACCATGTTTCTACTTTAAGACGATAAACTTGTTGACCGATTTAATACAGATATGTTAAAAGAAAACTGTGCCAAAACAAAAACCGCGGAGGGTGCACTTCTTGTGAGTGCCTCTCTTTCAATCCGAAAGAACAGAAGAATGTTATTTCACAAACTTAAACTTATCCCCGTCGAATAAACCGAGATCGCTCAGTTTGAGGTGTGGAATAACCAGTAATGCCATAAAGGAAAGTGTCATAAAGGGAGATGACAACCTGCAGCCTGCATGTTTAACAGCCTTATCAATAAGGGAATATTGCTCCGCAACTTTATAGCCATCTTCGTTACTCATTAAACCAGCGATTGGTAGAGGAACGATCATTTCGGTGTCGTCGCTTACAAAACTCACACCTCCACGATGCTGTATCACCATGTTTACTGCATCACATATATTTTCGTCTGTTACTCCCACCGCTACAATATTATGACTGTCATGTGCAACCGATGACGCCAATGCTCCTGATTTTAGTCCAAAGTTCTTAATGAAAGTTTTTGCAACCGGGGCGTCCTTGTAGCGGTTTACGACGACAATTTTCAGAATATCCTTTTCAGTATCACCCGTTACAAGGTTATCGATAAAAGAAGGTGTCCATGTTATTTTATTAGTGATAAGTTGTCCATCCAATGCTTCAATGGCCGGAGAAGAACTTTGTGATTCGGTATCAACAGCGTAGTCAGTAGCCAATAGCTCAAAATCTTCGATACTTTTTTTACTGCAAGAAAAATTATTGATCACTCCCGATGCCTTCCTTTCAATTCTTGACTTTCCTTTTTCTGCTACCAGCTCGCCATCCATGTATGTTCGCAATACTTCGAAGTTTTTCAGATCTTTTATAACGATAAAGTCAGCAGCATCTCGTTCCTGCAAAAGACCAACTCTCATTTTATAATGATGAACAGGGTTTACACAAGCGGCCTGTAGTATTTTAAACAGATCAATTCCTTTTGCAACTGCCCTGGCACAAAGCTGGTTGATATGTCCCTGGACCAAACTGTCCGGATGCTTATCATCGCTGCAAAACATCATTTGATTTGGATACTCGTTCAGCAGCTCGATCAGTGCTTCGAAGTTTTTGGCGGCACTTCCTTCGCGGATAATGATCTTCATCCCGTTTTGTAATTTATCGATGGCTTCTTCCTTTGTGAAACACTCATGATCAGTAGTAATACCGGCCGCGATGTATTTTTTTGCATCATCACCTCTTAAACCGGGTGCATGTCCATCCACAGGTTTCAATACATGATGAGATGCTGCGATCTTTTTCATCACTTCCTCATCTTCATTCAGCACTCCCGGAAAATTCATCATTTCACTCAGGTAATAAATATCATCGCTCTGCAGTAATGCCTTTACATTCGTTGAATCCAGAAAGGCACCTGCTGTTTCAAATGTCGTTGCCGGCACGCAGCTCGGCGCACCAAAGTGAAATTTAAAAGGCACCGTTTGCCCGTTTGCGATCATATATTCAACACCCTTCATTCCACAAACATTCGCAATTTCATGTGGGTCGCTAACTGTTGCGACAGTTCCATGAACAACAGCAAGCCTTGCAAATTCTGACGGAACAAGCATTGAACTTTCAATATGGACGTGTGCATCGATAAATCCGGGAAGGATGTAGTTATGAGTTATCAGTTGTGAGTTATGAGTCTCTTTTATGGATTTTATTTTTCCATTCTCGACCGTTATCTCAGCAGGATAAATTTTTTTCTGATGTACATCAACGAGGTTACCGGTTATTGAAAATGAAGCCATCGGTTTTCATTTTTATAAAATTAAACCTATACCCCCAATGAACATTTTATTGGCGGTCATTTTTTGGTTATCCTGCAAAAATGAAAATCCAGCTTTACTTAATTACCGTATTTAATCTCAAGATGATTTTCTGAAAATTTCAAAACCCTTTTACCCCGACTATTTCAAATAGCCGGTACTTACCCTCGTCACTCTACGAAAATATTGCCCGCAGTTTGATTGCAGGAAGTGTTGCTTTTGCACAAACGATTTTATTGTTTAAGGCTTTTCTGTTACAAAAACAGTTGAGCTTTCTATTGCATCACTAAAACCATGTGTTATGAAAAGAAAGATTTATGCTTCGATTCTTTTATCAACGATGCTGATCAACATTTTTCCCTTCAATGTTTTTGCGTCAAGTCACAGGGAAGCACCGTTGATCGCAAATGATCCCCTGGCAGACAATACGGACCTATATGCTTTCCGAAGTCCCGACGATCCCAGCAAGGTCACGATCATTGCTTGCTATATCCCGGGGCAATTACCCCAGGGTGGCCCCAACTATTACCAGTTTGGTGAAAATATTCGTTATGAAATTCACATTGATAATGACGCCACCACTAAGGGAGACGATATTGTTTACCGGTTTACGTTTGATAAAGTAAATGAAGATCCGACCACCTTCTTCAATATCCGTCTTGGAAAACAAAACTTAAAAACAACATATAACTTAGAAAGAAGCACCGATGGAGGAAGGCATTTCTTTACCATCGTAAAAAACGGAACTGTTCCTCCGCCAAATATTGGTCCTCGCTCTATCAGCTCACCGGTTGGTTTAAATGCCCCAGACTACGAAACCCTGATCCACCAATCCATTACAAGGGCAAGAACTGGTGAGAAGGTTTTTTGCGGTACCTCGGATGATCCTTTTTATGTGGACCTCGGCGGTGTTTTTGATCTTGGGGATGCACCGCGTACAAGCGGCACTCCTTCAACTGATGGATTGAAGTGTTTGAATGTTTCGACCATTGCTCTTCAAATTCCTATTTCCACTTTGCAAAAAGATGGAAGATCGGCGTCACATGCTCAGAATATTCTGGATCCGGATTATGTGATCGGGGTCTGGGCATCAGCCAGTCGCCAGCGAATACGCGTACTGCACGAAAATGGAAAGGAGTCCAATTTTGGCGATTGGGTACAGGTTTCAAGATTGGGAATGCCATTGACGAATGAAGTGGTGGTGCCGATCGGATATAAGGATCTTTGGAATTCGCTCACGCCGTACGAAGATCTCTCACGCATCAAAACCTTTGGAAACTATTTCTACAATCCGGAACTGGCATTATATATGGACGATGCGCAATTTGGTGGCGCAGTGCCCGCACTGGCACCATTGCGCATTCAAAAAAACTCACTAGGCTCATTTGGATTTGGGAACGGGCAAAACGGACTGTTTGGACTAAAGGGAAATGCAGCTCTTGCGGGAACTGCCCTGGATGATGCTGTTTTTGGCAACCTTTTATTGCCTGCTGCCAACTCACCAAGATCAGTAGATCTGTGGCCGATCTTCAACACAGGTGTTCCTAATCTTCGACCTTACCAGCTCGCAACAGGTAAAAATGGTAATCCTCTTGCTGCAGGCAAACCTTTTATCAATAATTTCTTACCAAATGGCGGTGACATGCTTCGCCTAAATATGGCAGTTCCAGTGACTCAGCGCAACGATGCAAAGTTCAGTAATGAAGGCATCATCCAGGCAGCAGTGTTGGGATTAACAGATCCTGCGTATAACACCACTACAGACCTGCAGTTTATTCCAAACATGGATGGATTTCCCAATGGAAGACGATTGGAAGATGATGTCACGAGAATTGAGTTGCAGGCCGTGAGCGGAATTGCCCTGGCAGCCATTGGTCTTTGGTATGATGATTTTTCGGCTGGCGGTAGCCCCGTTACTCCACAGCTTGTGAATGTGCTTACCTACAACACTGGCGTCAATGCAAATGACGCTCCGTTTAAATCTGAATTTCCTTATGTGGCTTCACCGTGGTCGGGCACGCATGTTTGTGATTGCGGTTCGAGTCAACCAATGACAACTACTAAAAACGCGAGTGGGTCCACACAGGAAATTCAACAAAGCAAAGGCTTTAATGAGTTGGGTATGTCCTCACCCGAAATGAATTTAAGATCATTTCCAAACCCCGTGAAAAACAGTACGTCAATTAAGTATAGTGTAAACACCTCGTCTCAGGTAAAGATCGTTGCATTTGATCTGCAAGGAAAATTGATAAGAGTTCTTGTAGACAAAAAACTTGAACAAGGAACATTCGAAACAAATTTTGATCTCAGCAATCTTGCGCAGGGAACATATTTAATCGCAGCTTTTAAGAATGGACAGGTTAAACAAACCATTAAAGTTGTAAAGAATTAATAGCTAAAAGTCCGTTCCGATGGAATGGACTTTTTTTCTTTATTCCAAAACCATCAGTATGAAAAAGCGATTGACCTACCTCGTTATTTTGTTTTTCTTCACTGCTGCCTCGGGCTTCATTATTTTGAAATACCAGAGAGATCGTGGCAAGAAGGAGTCTGAGTTGTTTGAGATAATTCCGCGTAAGGGAAATTCCGCCCAGTCTCCTGAATGGATCTTGTCAAAAAAGATGTCCGTGGGGCTGATTCAAAAAATTAAAAACGATCCATCTGACAGTAAATCTCATGTGGCGCTGGCGGCGATTTATCTCCAGGAAGCAAGGTCTTCCGGAAATTTTAATTATTATGACAGAGCGGCTTTGAATTGTGTAAACGCCGTCTTGAAAAAGGACGCAAACAGTTTTGAAGCGCTTACATTCAAGGCGATGATCTTCTTATCACAGCATCATTTTGCTGAAGGATTGACGTTGGCAGCGCAAATACAAAAAAAGTATTCATACAGCGCATTTGTGTATGGCATTCTTCTCGACGCTAATGTTGAGCTCGGAAATTATAAAGTGGCGCTCGATGACGCGGAAAAGATGGTTTCGATTCGCCCCGATATTCGTTCTTATTCCCGTATCTCCTATTTGAGAGAAATATATGGCGACATTCCCGGTGCCATCGAAGCCATGAAATTGGCAGTAGATGCAGGTTCGTCCGGAACCGAATCTACCGAATGGGCAAGAGTGCAGTTGGGGAAATTGTACGAACAATTGGGAGAAATGCAATATGCAGAAATGCATTACATGATTGCCTTAGAAAACCGGCCAAGTTATCCTTATGCCCTTGCCGGTCTCGCAAGGGTCGCGGTTTACAAAAGAGATTTTCAAAAAGCAATTCAATTATATCAGCGGGCAGATTCTGGCAGCAATGATTATTCATTCAAAGAGGGCTTGGTTGATATTTATGAATTTACCGGAAAGAACGAACTGGCTTTACAAATAGCAAATTCAATTGTTGATGAAATGGAAAAACTCGCTAAAGCAACGTCAAAGGGCGACAGCAGCGGTCACTATGCAGACAAGGAAATGGCCTATGCATATTTGGCGACTAACAATTATCATAAGGCGATTGAACGTGCACTCCTGGAATATAACCGGCGACCAGCTAACATCGACGCAAATGAAACAGTTGCCTGGGCATATTACCAGAGTTCTGATTATTCAAAGGCTGAACAGTATATCAAGGTCGCACTTCAGACAGGTTGCCAAAACCCCACATTACTCTGTCGGGCGGGGTTGATCTATGCGAAGAATGGTGATAAAGCTATGGCCAGAAAATATTTTCAACAGGCATTAAAGGACAATCCCGCCATGTCTCCATCGCTAAAACAAGAGTCTGAGCAGGCATTCGGCCGCTTATGACACCGCTACAGACTATGCGAAGGCAAATTCTCAAATATACACTTGCTCTTTGTCTGGCCCTTTTCGCCTTTTTTTCAACTCCTCTATCTGCTCACACGATAAACTATTCACTGGCGAAAGAACCTGGCGGAATGATATTGTTGTATTATTTGAAGCTTGGGTTCCATCACATAATTCCCACGGGGTCGGACCATATATTATTTATATCGGCGTTATGTTTGTTGAGTAGTAAAATAAAAACCATGCTATGGCAGGCAACAGCATTTACGGCGGCTCACTCTGTTACTCTTGCGCTCAGCATGAAAAATATAATTGTTGTTCCTCCGGCGATTACTGAACCGATTATTGCTATGTCAATAACGTTTGTAGCAATTGAAAACATAATTTTTTCGGAATTGAAAGCGTGGCGAGTACTCATTGTTTTTATGTTTGGTCTCATTCATGGAATGGGATTCGCCAGCGCATTAAACGAGATCGGGTTACCGCCGAATAAATTTTACACCTCGATACTCGCCTTCAATGCGGGCGTCGAACTTGGGCAGGCGACAGTAATCATGATTGTATTTACGTCTCTTGTGATTTGGTGGCGCAAGAAGACATGGTATCGACAACGAGTTGTCTATCCATTATCGGTGGCTATTGCCCTGGTTGCTGGCTATTGGACGATAGCACGTTTATTTAATTGAGGCAAGGATCGTCACATCTTCAACTTCGGTTTTACTTCACGTACACCCGTTGTGGCACCTCCATTTAATGTCATATCATGCGGCTTGTTTGTTTTCCAGGATCCTCTTGTAAAATCCGGGAAATCGACCGGTTTAAAGTTATTACCGACTGCTTTCTCACTGAGCACGCCCACGGCACTCCACGCAGCCGCATCATAAACGTCTTCGTCAAGTGGTAAACCATTGCGCAAACAATCGATCAATCTCCAATCCATAATGAAATCCATCCCACCATGACCACCGACATCCTTTGCAATGGTGCCCATATGTTTTACAATGGGAGGAGAGTATTTATCGTAGAGATCTTTTAGTTCTTCTTCTTTTATCCATGAGTGGCCAAAAGAAATTCTTTCAGGTGATGGCCACTTACTCGCAGAACCTTTTGTGCCACTGAGTACGTGAATTCTTGAATAAGGTCTCGGCGAAGAAACATCATGTTGCACCATAACTGTTTTGCCCTTGTATGACCGGACAATGGTTGTGTTCATATTTCCCCGATAGGGTTTGTCGATGTAAGGTTCAAAAAAAGAATCTTTCGCGGCAAGCTGTTTGGCGAGATCATTCATTGTGAAATCATTTGTGCTCATGCTAATGAGATGCTCAAACCTGTCACCGCGATTTATGTTCATGCATTGTGCGATCGGACCAAGGCCATGCGTGGGATATAAATTTCCATTGCGACCAATATTTTCTTTTAAGCGCCACATGTCGGCGTAGCCATCTTTATTAAAAATGTATTCTTTTGAAAGGTCATGTATGTAGGCGCCTTCGGCATGGACAATTTCTCCAAACATTCCATTGCGAACCATGTTAAGGGTAAGCAGTTCAAAAAAGTCATAGCAGCAGTTTTCAAGCATCATGCAATGCTTCTTCGTTTTCTCTGAAGTTTCTACTAGTTCCCAGCACTGGTCCAGCGTTTTTGCCGCAGGAACTTCCGTAGCAGCGTGTTTCCCATTTTTCATTGCGTATACAGCAATGGGTGTATGCAAACTCCAGGGGGTTGGAGTATACACAAGATCAATATCGCTGCTTTCACATAAAGCCTTCCATCCTTCGTCTCCGGTAAACTCTTTTGCCTTCGGCCGTTGCATATCTTCCAATGTCTTCTGAGCAGCCGCTACGCGGTTAGGATATTTATCGCAAAGAGCAATTATTTCCAGCCCGTCAATATAACTCAAGCGTCTTACGGCTTCCGAGCCCCGCATTCCCAAACCTACTATCCCGACCCTGACAGTTTCAATTTTTGGCGCAGCATAACCGCACATATTAAAATGCTGCTCATCGCTTTGATTTGGTAAGAAAGAAAAAATATCTTTTTCATCTTTCTTTACAAAGGCTGGCAAGCTGGCTAATGAACCAGCACCCATAGTAAAGTGTCGTAAGAATTTTCTGCGATTTGACTTCATTTGTTAAAGATTAGTGCCGCTAATATCCAAAATTTTAATGCAATGGGTCCAACTTGATAAAAATCAAACAATCGGTTGATTTGATCGGGACCTGACAATTGATTTTGAAATCTTGCGACGTCTTTCTTAATTTGTTGTTCCTTATTGC
>Ga0163162_10006390_pt1 | contig 11409 bp, 9 predicted proteins | sample S55metaG_FD_115310 | JGI IMG/M metagenome (GOLD analysis project Ga0163162, IMG submission 115310) | Switchgrass rhizosphere microbial communities from Kellogg Biological Station, Michigan, USA - S5-5 metaG | ecosystem: Host-associated > Plants > Roots > Rhizosphere > Soil | place: USA: Michigan...
CGATGACCACGAAGAGCGCGACCGGTTTGTTCTTGAGGAACTTCTTGCCCAGCAAGAGCAGCACGAGGGCGCATGATCCGAGAATGATCGAGGCCGTGTTCGTGTCTCCGAGATGGGAAAGAAAATAGCCGGAACGTTCCCAGAAGTCGCCGTGCGATCCTTTGAAACCGCAAAATTTTGGTAGTTGCGTGCTGGCGATGAACAGGGCAATGCCGCACTTGAAGCCGATCAAAACACTTTCAGAAATGAAGTTAACGATCACGCCGGCCTTAACCAGCCAGGCGACAAAAGCGATCACGCCCACCAGTAAAGCAGTGCACGCCGCGAGCGCGCCGAATCGCGATGTGTCGCCTGCGGCCAGATCACCGAGCGACGCTCCTACCAACACGGAGATGGCGGACGTGACGGTGATCGCAGTATGCCGCGAGCTGCAAAACACCCAAAAGACAAGGCCCGAAAAAAGACACGCATAGAGGCCTGCCTGGGGCGGAAGATTGGCCAGCGACGCGTCCGCGAGTCCCGCGGGCATTAGGTAGGCAGCGAGCGTGATGCCCGCTATTACATCCGCACGAAGCCACTCGCGCCGGTAATCGCCGAGCCGCGCGAGCCCGGGTGTGACCCTCATTTCGATGCGTTCGTTCCCGCGAAATCGCCGCCCAGCGCGAGATAAAGATTTACGCGTTCGCGGAGACGGGAGGCGCGGACCTGGGTGAGTTGAATCTTTGCCGCTAGATTTTCGCCGCCCAAACGCAGGATAGTGAACATGTCGATCTGACCTTGTTCAAGCTGCTTCCCAGCGAGATTGACCGACTCGCTACTGCTTGAGACCGCCTCGGACAGTGCGCCTTCGCGTTTGCGCAGGTAGTAGTCGTTGGAAAGCGCGTCCTCCACATCTTCAAACGCGCGCAAAGCGGTGCCGACGTAGCTGGCTGCCGCGGCTTTTTGCTCGGCGGTGCGAAGATCCTGGGCCGCGTTAAGTTCGCCGCCAAAAAAAATCGGTTGGGTAACTCCGGCAGCGAGACTCCAAAGGACAGCATCGAGCGAACCAACCCCGTCCAAGTCTGCGGTGCCAAGACCGCCCGTGGCGCTAAGGACGATGCGCGGCAGGCGTGCGGTGCGAGCCTCGTGCACGCGATGAAAGGCGGCGGCGAAGCGGCGCTCGCTGGCGATAAGGTCGGGACGGCGCTCGAGCAACTGCGCCGGGAGACCGGCGGGCACGCTTCTTGGTTGGGCGGGAAAGGAACGTCGCACCTCAAACCGGCCCGCAGGATAATGGCTGGTGACCACTTCGATCGCGCGGATCGTCTGCGCCCGCGCCTGCTGCGCGACATAGAGTGCATCCTGTGCGCTGGCGGTGCGCGACTTGATCTGCGCCACGTCGAAATCACTCGCGTGCCCTTGCTGCTTCTGCACGTCGGTGAGCTTCGTATATTCCTGATAGATATTGAGTGTCTCTTCCGCGTTGGCTTCCTGTTGTGCGGCTTCGATGGTCGAGAAATAGGCGCGCGCCACCGCTGCGGCCAGAGATTGCCGCGCAAATTCGTAATCGGCTTCCAGCGCACCGCTTTCCGCCAGCGCGGCCGCTTTGTTCGCGCGAATGCGACCCCACACGTCCGCCTCCCATGCGGCACCCGCAGCGAGGCCATAAACCCAGCGCTGGGACGATTCATCCATACTCGTGTCGAGGCCAGCGCCGCCGGGATTCTCCGTCCCTGGAGGGCCGAAATCTGGCGGGTTAATGCTGCGACCGAGATCGCCACTAATTTCTTGTCCCTGCCGTTCGCCCAGTCCCTTCATCGCGATGCGCGGATAGAGCGACGCGGCCGCGATACGGACGGCAGCGCGCGATGCTTCCACGCGCGCAGCGGCTGCTTTCAGGTCGGGATTTCGTTCGATCGCATCCGCCACCAGCGCAGTCAGCTCAGGGTCGTGAAAAGTGCTGATCCAGTTCGGTAATACCGCCCCGCTGCGATGTGGGCTGCTCCATTCGCCGGGAATTTGGCGTGCCGCCTCGGGCGCAATGTCCGCGCCAAACGGCGGGATTTTTAGCGCGCATCCGGCAAGAGTGAGGCACGCCGCAGTGCCCAGAAGGACTCGGATACTCATGTCAGCCCCCGCCTCAATGCAGCTTGAAAACGAACCAGTCCATCTTCGTCGAGACGCGCACGAAGACTTTGCGAATGATGTGGAGAAACTTGACGTGCTCGGTGTAGATCGCCCCGGCTCCTACCGCACCGGCGGCGAGGAAGAGATCTCTGTCTTTCGGTCCAACCAGGAGCCGGACCGCGAGGCGGTCGTCGGCCAAGCCAAGCACCGATGTGGTTCCCACCCACCCGCTAATGGGCATCTGGCCCTGGGCCGTGGCCCACATGATGGAGTCCACCTTGCACTTGATGATCCGGTCCGGGTAGGTCTTGAGGTAGATCTCTGCCTCGTTGCCCGGTTCGACATACCGCAGCTCGTTCTGGTGATAGAAAGCCAGAATCCACGGGTCATCCTCCTCGATAAAGCTCATCACGGCATTGGCCGTGACCGTCGTCGCGCGGACGCCAGGCCGGAGCGCGAGATTAGTCACGCGACCGTTGGCCGGCGCGAAATACGTCGTTCCCTCGAGGTCGTATTTCGCGTTGATCAGGTCTGCTTCCGACTTCTTAATCTGCGCTTTGGCCTGCGATTCTGTGGCGTCGGCGGCGAGAAATTCGCTCTCGAGATTTCCGAGATCGCTTTGCGCCTGCTCAAGGTCGGCCCGCTTCCCGGCACCGGTTGCGGCGAGGGCAGTGAATTGCTCGACGCGCTTTTTCGCAAGGTCAATTCGCGGAGTTAAGGAGGCCTTCTTGTTCGCGGCGTTCTCGAGCGAATCCTTCGCTCCCTGCAACGTCGCCGCGGCCGCTTTCTCAGCCGCTTCGAAAGGCACCGGGTCGATCTTGAAAAGGACATCGCCCTTCTTGATCGGCCGGTTTGGTTCAATCGGAACCTCGGTCACCTGCCCAGCCACGCGCGGCACGATTGGGATGGTGTAATTCATCGCGCGCACATCGTGCGACGAAGGCGCGACGATATTCATGAAGAGGATGATGACCGCCAGCATAAAGAGCGGGATGGTGACGACGATGACCTGGCTCGTGATATTCCACGGCAGCCATTTCTTCTTAAAGAAGATGAACCAGACGATGAGCGAGTAGATGATGAGGAGGATCAGTTCCATTAGGCATGTCCTCCCGCTTTCGCCTCGCCCTCATGTCCGTGTTTCGCATCATCTCCACCGTGGTGGGCGAGCGATTCATCCACATCCGTGCCGTAAGCCAATTTGTGCAGAACCGGTTTGCTGTAGGCCCAGAGCCAGGCGATCGGCCAAAGTAGTCCTCCAAAGACGAGCGACAGCAAACACAGGCATTGAATCGCGCGGGTCTGCGGGTGCAGCTTTTTGTGCGCGATTTTTTCCGGCAGGATATGGACGAGCCAAAAGATTACTATGCCGATGAGCGGTGCGATGATGATGACGACCCACGAAATTCCATTGGCAATGGCATCGAGTGTCTCGCCATGAAAGAGCGAGGCGTGGGCGCGGCATGGCAGCGCCAGAAATACGAGCGCAAAGGCCCAAATGAGCCCACTTCGAAGGGCCGCGAGCATGCGCCACGTAACTCTTCGTTCGTCAGGCAGAGTGCGAAAATTCCATCTCATTTATCGTGATTCAATTTGTGACTCGATAGTCTGGTGAGCCCGGACGACAATCTGCGCGAAGCACTCCTCGGGAAACATTGGACCTTGGTCCTATTCGTCGGCCTCAGACTTTGGTCCTAGCAATCCGGGGAAAGGGTTGTTATGCGATGAACAGATGTTAAGTTGACCGCGCTGACCGCGCATAAGAAAGGTGAGCCATGCCTCTTCAGTTCAAACATGAAGCAAACGACATCTCCGAGTTACGCATCAGCGGCGTTCTGAAACAGGATGAATTTGCTGCTGCCCAGGCTGAGTTAGCCCGCAAGATCGACGCCGGGGCCAAGCCGCGACTTCTCATTATCGGGGAGAATTTTGAGGGCTGGGAGCGCGGCGCTGATTGGAATGATCTCGACTTTCTGTTTTCTCACAGTGGCGAGATTGCCAGGATCGCTGTCGTCGGGGACCCGCGGTGGGAGACCCAGGCGCTCGCCTTTGCTGGCGCCGGAATCCGCCCCGCGCCGGTAAAGTTCTTCCGTCCGAACGAATTGACGCAAGCGCGCACCTGGCTCGCTGATTAATGAGTCAGCCTGGGTATAAGACCAAGGTCTCATAGGAGGTCTGCCGGCAAAGAGTGCAGGCTCGGATCGCTTACGATGCCTATATGAAAACCTTGCCTTATCTCATCTTCGCCGCCGCCCTGGTCTGCTTCTTCTCCGCTTGCGAAACAGCAGTTACCGTTACTACCGACTATGATCACGCTGCGCATTTCGGTAAATATAGAAGCTATGCGCTGGCGCCGGCCCGCCGTGGGCAAACCATGTCGGCAACTTCCGAAGCTGCGTTAAGCGAGGCCGTGCGCGCGGAACTGAACTCGCGTGGATTGACCGAAGCACCGGGACAGAAAGCTGATCTCGATATCGTGCGGCAGGTTTTCGTGCAGGGAAAAGTTTCCGTCCAGGAATGGACGGATTGGGGGTATGGCTATCACGGTGGCTGGCCGTACGGTTATGGATACTATGGCATGTGGCACGGCGCGCCGACTTCCTACATCGACGTCCAACAATATGCTGAAGGCACGCTCATCCTTGATTTCGTGGATGCGCGCACAAAGAAGCTCGTCTTTCGGGGAACCGGACGAGCTGTTGTTGAGGGACCGGAAAGTAATGCCGGCAAGATTCGAGAAGCGGTGCACAAGATTGTGGCCGGTTATCCCTCTGCGGCTGCGCAATGAAAGCCACGCCCCCTCGGGACAGCAAACATCTGAGCGGTTGTTAGTCGGATTCGGGACGGGAACATGGTTCGCATTGCGAGTGGACTTGATTTCTCGCGGTGCGTGCCGCATTTGGGCATCAGGTTGTTATGAACACGACGAACCTTTTGCTTCCCGGTCTTACGGTTTCCAAAATCCATCATGATCTTCCAGCGAGCGCGCTCTACGAGCACGCCATTCGTTACGAGCAAGGTGCGAGCATCGCCGAGAACGGCGCGCTGGTGGCGTATTCCGGAAGCAAGACCGGGCGTTCACCAAAGGATAAGCGCGTGGTCGAAAATCCGGCTTCGAAAAACGATATTTGGTGGGGAGCGGTAAATATTCCGTGCGATCAGCGCACCTTCGATATCAATCGACAGCGCGCGCTCGATTACCTCAATACCCGCGAGCAACTTTACTGTTTCGACGGTTTCGCCGGCTGGGATCCGAAATATCGCATCAAGGTTCGCGTCCTCTGCTTCCGGCCGTATCACGCCCTTTTCATGCACACCATGCTCATCCGCCCGACGAAGGAAGAGCTGGCGGGCTTTGGCGCGCCCGATTTCGTCATTATTAACGCGGGCGCTTTTCCGGCAAATCGCCTAACGACTGGGATGGGATCGACCACCAGCATCGATCTTAGTCTGGAAGATCGACAGCTCGTGATTCTGGGAACGGAATACGCGGGCGAAATGAAGAAAGGTGTCTTCACCGTGGCCAATTATTTCGCGCCGAAACGCGGGCTCCTCTCCATGCACTGTTCAGCTACGGCGGATAAGAAGACCGGCGCTTCGTCGCTTCTCTTCGGTCTCAGCGGTACCGGCAAGACGACACTTTCCGCTGATCCGAAACGTCATCTGATCGGCGATGACGAGCATGTCTGGACGGATGACGGCATCTTCAATATCGAAGGGGGTTGTTACGCCAAGGCGATCAACCTTACTCCGGAAAGCGAGCCGGATATTTTTCAGGCGCTGCGTTTCGGCGCGGTTCTGGAAAATGTCGTCCTCGAGGATGATCGCCGCGTCGATTTCACCAACGTCAGCATTACGCAAAACACGCGCGGCGCGTACCCGATCGAGTTTATTCAGAACGCGAAGATCCCGTGTCTCGCTGGTCATCCGACTGACGTGATTTTTCTGACCTGCGACGCATTCGGCGTTCTGCCGCCGGTCGCTTCACTCTCGCCCGCGCATGCCATGTATCATTTCATGAGCGGTTATACGGCGAAGGTGGCGGGAACCGAGATGGGCGTGACCGAACCGCAGGCTACATTTTCGCCCTGCTTTGGCGGACCGTTTCTCGTCTGGCACCCAAGCAAGTATGCAGAGCTACTGGCGGAAAAGATGCGCAAACACAAAGCGCGCACCTGGCTCGTAAACACCGGTTGGGCCGGCGGCGGTCACGGTGTCGGCCAACGCATCAGTCTTAAGAATACGCGAGCTATCGTCGATGCGATTCACAGCGGCGCGCTCGCGCACGCGAAGACGGAACGTGATCCGGTATTTGGTTTCGACATCGTGACCGAAGTTCCGAATGTGCCGTCGGAAATCCTGCGGCCGCGCGAAGGTTGGAAAGATTCCGCCGCCTACGAAGCCGCCGCGAAGAAACTTGCCGGCCTCTTCAACAAGAATTTCGAGATCTATGCCGCCGGCGCGAGCCCGGAGGTAAACGCGGCGGCGCCCAGTGCCTAACAAATTATCAGGACTTTCTCATGAAAATCGGAGTTGTCGGTTGCGGAATGGTGGGATCCAGCTCGGCTTATGCGCTCGTCATGAGCGGCGTGGGCCGCGAGATCATGTTGGTGGATTTGAAACGGGAGCGCGCCGAGGCTGAGGCGAACGACATTTCGCACGCGGTGCCCTTCGCTCATCCGCTGGTCGTGCACGCCGGTGACTACGTGGATTTAAACGATGCGCGGGTGGTGATCATTGCCGGCGGCGTCGCGCAAAAGCCAGGCGAAACGCGCCTGCAATTACTCCAGCGTAATGCGGATGTCTTTCACCAAATTGTTCCGTCCGTCCTGCGCTATGCACCTGATGCCGTCCTTCTGGTAGTCAGCAATCCGGTTGATGTCATGACCCATTTAGCCGCCCATTTTGCGGCTGAGTTCGGGGTGCCGGCATCGCGCGTTATTGGCTCGGGGACGACACTCGATACGGCGCGGTTTCGCACCTTGCTCGGGCGCCATTTCGATGTCGATTCGCGACATGTGCACGCTTACGTCCTGGGTGAACACGGCGACTCCGAAGTCCTGGCCTGGTCGCAATCCACCATCGCCGGATTGTCGCTCGACGACTTCGCCAAGGTTCACGGCAAGCCGCTCACAGAAGCGGATCGGGCGGAGATTGATGATAAGGTGCGCCGCGCGGCCTACCATATTATCGCCGGAAAAGGTTCGACCTATTACGGAATCGGCGGCGCGGTGGCGCGGATCGTGGATGTTTTGCTCCATGATCAACGCGCCATCCTCACGATTTGCGCGCGGCTGAGCGACGATATCCCGGATTGCAGCGGCGTCACGATGGCTTTGCCCCATTTGGTCGGAGGGGAGGGGGCGCTCGCGACCATTCCATTGCCGCTGGTCGAAACGGAGCGTGCCGCGCTCCGCCGCAGCGCCGGAATTCTTCGCGAAGCCCTTCAGTCGCTGCAACTGAATTAACCAGTGCAGGAATAGAATCGGTCTGCTGTCAATCGGCCGGGGCATGGCGCTTCTGACCAGAGAGCCACGCGTCGCGATTTGCGCGAACGAGTGCGAGCGTTTCGTCGATCGTGTTTACACAATGCGCGATCTTGAAATCGATTTCGCTCGCGAGCTCGTTTCCCTCCTGTAACATCGCGCCGCGAGCCCATTCCACGAGATCGGCCCACATTTTTCCCACCAGGATGAGTGGCGTGTTATAAAGTTTGCGCACCTGAAGGAGTTGCCACACGAGCGATAATTCCAGAAGCGATCCAATCCCGCCGGGGACAACGATAAACGCGTCGGAAATAATCATGAAATGATGGAGTCTTGAGAAGAAGGTGCTGTGCTGGTAAGCCTGGCCGACAAACGGATTGATTTCCTGTTCGAATGGCAGGTCGACCCGAATGCCAACCGAGCGATGCTTTGCTTCGGGGTCGACCAGATTGGCGCCTTCGTTCGCGGCTCGCATCAACCCCGGTCCGCCGCCGCTCATGATGTCGCAGCCCATACTGGTCAGCTCAGCCGCCAGCTGTTTCACGCTGTCGTAAGCCAGAGTGCCCGGTTTGAGGCGGGCTGAGCCGAAGATTGTCACGCGATAATTCTGCCGGGTCGTCCGGCGCAACCGCGTCAGCTCGTTCACTACTTCCCAGAGACCGGTTACGGCGCGTTCGACCAGCGCGGTCGCGGCGTCTTCGTCACTCAGCCTAACGATATCGGATTGTCCGAAAGAGGATTCTGATTTGTTCATTGGGTCGGCCGGTTTGGATCATGTTCGCCGCGAAGGACCGCCAGCGATCGGGGGAACAATGGAAAGCTGCTCATCTGCTCGAAAACGCGTTCCGGTTCTTCAGGTGCGCCCGTATCGAACACACAAGTCCAGCGCATGTTTCGGTGTCGTGCGCCCAGTCGGAATGAAATCGCTTCGTGGTGTGAATTGAAAAGAATGGCAAAAGTGTTTCCGACAATGCGCTCGCCGCACTCGTCGGTTTCATCGATTTGATCGCCCACCAGGCATATCCCAAGACAACGAGCATGATGTGTGTTCCAATCGTGCTCCGACATTTCCGTGCCATCCTGCTTCATCCAATAGATGTCATGGACATCGACGCCGTGGATGGGGCGTCCTTGCAGGAAACGGCGCCGGCGAAAGATTGGTTCTGTCTGGCGAAGATGAATGATTTTTTGGACGAACTCGAACAGGTCGCGTTGTTCGCTGGTCAAATCCCAATCCAGCCAGGCGAGCGGCGAATCCTGGCAATAGGCGTTATTGTTTCCCTGCTGCGATTTGCCGATCTCATCGCCGGCCAGCAGCATTGGCACACCCTGGGAAAGGAGGAGCGTGGCCAGGAAATTTCGCTGCTGCCGGGCGCGCAACCGGTTGACTTCCCCTTCATTCGTTAGGCCCTCGGCGCCGCAATTCCAACTCTCATTGTCATTCGTTCCGTCCCGATTCTCTTCGCCGTTCGCTTCGTTGTGTTTCTGATTGTAGCTCACCAGGTCGCGCAGCGTGAATCCATCATGGGCTGTGACAAAGTTGACACTCGCGTTCGGGTGACGTCCGTCATCCGCATACAAGTCGCTGCTGCCGGTCAGACGGGAGGCGAACTCGCCAAGCGTGCCGGCATGTCCTTTCCAAAAGCGCCGGACGCAGTCGCGATACTTCCCATTCCACTCGCTCCAGAGCACCGGAAAATTCCCGACGTGATACCCCCCCGGACCCACGTCCCACGGCTCAGCAATCAGTTTCACTCCCGACAGAACCGGATCCTGCTGGATGATGTCGAAGAACGAGCTCAGACGATCGACTTCCCATGAATCACGCGCGAGCGCAGCGGCGAGATCGAATCGAAAACCGTCCACCTTCATTTCCGTTACCCAGTAACGGAGTGAATCCATGATCAGTTGAAGGGTGCGTGGATGAGCGACGTGCAGTGAGTTCCCGCAACCGGTGAAATCGATGTATTTCTGACCATTCTGTTCCAGCCGGTAGTAAGAGGAGTTGTCGATGCCACGAAATGAAAGCGTCGGACCGTCCGCGTTGCCCTCGCCGGTGTGATTATAGACGACGTCGAGGATGACTTCGATGCCCGCCGAGTGCAGCGTGCGGACCATTTCGCGAAACTCTTCGACCGCTCCATCGAGGCCGCCGGCGGCATAACGCGGATCGGGTGTGAAGAAGCCGATCGTATTGTAGCCCCAGTAATTGGAGCGGCCGCACGCGACGAGAAACTCTTCATCAACGTGATAATGAATCGGAAGCAGCTCGACCGCCGTGACGCCGAGGTCGCGGAGATGCCCGATCGCTGCGCCTGAGGCCAGCCCGGCATAAGTGCCGCGCAGTTTCTCGGGCACCCCGGGATGCTGTTTCGTGAATCCTTTCACGTGCAGTTCGTAAACGATCGTTTTATGCCATGGCGTCCGCGGACTTTCATCCGGCGCAGCCTTCACCCTCTGGGCGACGACCCGAGCGAGCGGCGCGCAGGATGCCGTATCCCGCTCTGGATCGCGGATGGCGTCGTCCCAGATCAGATCGCGCGCGATCGTCCTGGCGTAAGGGTCGAGCAGAATTTTGCGCGGATTGAAGCAATGCCCCCCCGCCGGCTCGTTAGGCCCGTAAACTCGATAGCCATAGATTTGGCCCGGCCCCGCATCCGGCAGGTATCCATGCCAGACCTGATGTGTCTTCTCGGGCAACGCGACCCGATGCGATTCGCGTTGCGCAGTGCCCGACTCGAACAAACACAACTCAACCCTGGTCGCGTTCTCGGAGAAGATCGCGAAATTGACGCCACTCTCCCCGCAGGTCGCACCGAGGGGAGAAGGATCACCCGGCCAGATGCGCATACTCGTTAGGCAGCGTTGGAGCCATCCTCTGTTCCGAGTTGCATGAGCTCGATCCGGTGGTTCGCCTGCGGGTTTCGTGAAGAAGGGCCCGCCACAAGCATGACGCGATCGGCCATGATGCCCTGATCGTGCAGCCACCCCCTCGCAAAATCACGCCAATTCTCCGGCTCCTCCGCCAAATTGACGTGGTGGACTCCGTAGGAAAACGCCAGGCCTGGCCCAACCGCCGGGTTGCTGGCCACTGCGATGATCCAGACAGGCGGTTTGCAGCGCGAAATCAGACGGGCCGTGTTCCCACTGTGTGTCGGCGCAACCAAGAGGTCGCACGGCACAGTTTCCAGCGCGTGCTCGACGAGGGAGGCCATCCGATCGCCCCCCGTCACCGGCGTTCCACGGCGGAGCAGTTCGCGCCGGGCGGCGAGGCTGGCGCGCGGACGGCGCGTTTCGGTAAAGGCCGCGATCTTTGCCAGCATGGTTACCGCTTCCTCCGGAAACTTTCCCATAGCGGATTCGCCTGAAAGCATGACGCAATCCGTTCCGTCGAGAATGGCATTAGCCACATCAGTCGCTTCCGCGCGGGTTGGCAGTCGACTCGTCACCATCGAGTCCAGCATTTGCGTCGCGGTGATAACCGGTTTGCTGGCCAGGTTCGCTTTGGCGATAAGCTTTTTTTGCGTGTATGCGATTGCTTCGATCGGGACTTCGACACCGAGATCGCCGCGCGCGACCATGATGCCGTCCGCCGCGGCGAGGATTTCATCGTAATGATCTAATGCGTCCGCGCGCTCGATCTTCGCGATAACAAATGGTCGGGCGCCGAATCCGCTCGCGGCCTCGCGTAGCTTTTCGATATCGGCCGCTCGTTCCACAAACGATTGGCTCACGGCATCGACCCCGGCTTTGATCGCAAACTCCAGACACTCCCGGTCACGCTCCGTAAACGCGCTGATGCCGAGCTCGATTCCCG
>Ga0163162_10006391_pt1 | contig 11409 bp, 12 predicted proteins | sample S55metaG_FD_115310 | JGI IMG/M metagenome (GOLD analysis project Ga0163162, IMG submission 115310) | Switchgrass rhizosphere microbial communities from Kellogg Biological Station, Michigan, USA - S5-5 metaG | ecosystem: Host-associated > Plants > Roots > Rhizosphere > Soil | place: USA...
GAACGATCCGGGCCTGGCACCGCCGGGAAAGCATGCCGCGTCGGCGTTTTCGTTGTGGTTCCCGATACAGGAGGGCGACGTCGGCTACGGCGAGATGAAGGTGGAGATGGGGCAGCGGGTGATCGAGAAGATCACCCGCCTCGCACCGAATTTCGAGAGCCTGATCATCAGGCACACCACCTTCACGCCCAAGCACATGGGCACCATGTTCGGTGCCCCCGGCGGCGACTACTGCCACGGCCTGATCCATCCCGACCAGATCGGCATCAACCGGCCCGGCCCGAAAGGCTATGTCGACCAGCAGATTCCGATCGATGGGCTGTACCTCGGGAGTGCGGGCTGCCACGGCGGACCGGGGATCACGTTCATCCCCGGCTACAACGCCGCACAGGCGGCGCTCGCCGACGCCAGGTAGCGCGGCGGCCTAGCTGTCGGCGTCGTCGGGCTCCGAAACCGTCAGCACGGCATCGACCAGGTAGGGGTCGGTCTCGAGTTCCCGCTCCAACCGGCGCAGTCGGCGCGCGACGGACGATTCCGCGTCGTCGCCGGTGAGGTCCACGCTGGCGACGAGGAAAAGTTGTTTGGGACCAATGAATTCCAGCCTCAGGTACCGTACCGCCGCCACGTCAGGCAGTTGTTCCACCCGCGCCACAGCTGCCTCCCGCAGCTCTGGGGAGCCGGGTTCCCCGGTCAGGAACCGGCGATTGCGGTCGATCAGCAACACCGCGACCACGCCGAGCAGCACGCCGACCAGGATCGAGCCGAGAGCGTCCCACGCGGCTACGCCGGTCAGTTCGTGCATCAGGATGCCGGCGGTGGCGATGACAATGCCGACGAGTGCGGCGGCGTCCTCGGCGAAGACCGCCCGCACGGTCGGGTCCGATGTCTCCAACGCGTGTCTGAGGAGATCACGGTCGAGCCGGTGCGCTTCGGCCCGCAGCTGTCTGACCGCCTGGAAGAACGAGATCCCCTCCAACACAAAGGAAATCCCTAGGACCGCGTAGGCGAGCGTGTAGTCTCGCCCCTCCGCCTGTTCGCCGCCGATCAGCTCGCTGATGCCGTGCCAGATCGACACCGATGCGCCCACGACGAACAGGCCGATGGCCGCGAGCAGCGACCACACATATGCCTCACGCCCGTGGCCGAGAGGGTGACGGTCATCGGCGGGACGTGTGCTGCGCCGATTTGCGATCAGCAGGAACACTTCGTTGCCGGTGTCAGCCCAGGAATGTGCGGCCTCGGCGAGCATCGACGCCGAACCCGAAACCGCGGCGGCGGCTGTCTTTGCGGCCGCGATCGCGAGATTGGCGCCGAACGCGACGAGTACGGTCAGTGTGCTCTCGCCGTCGGCGTTCGACATTGGACTCAGCTGTCGCGACGACGGAGTTGCGCGACCCAGTCCTTGGGCACCCTGTCGCGCGGTCCTGGTACGGGCTGGTCGGCGGGGTGGCTTTCGGGCGCGGCGAGTACGGGTCCGTCGTAATACTCGTTCGTCGCGAAATTCCAGAACCAGTCCTCGCCCGGTTCGAAAGTCCGGATGACCGGGTGCCCGGTATCGCGCCAGTGCGCCGACGCGTGCCTCGCCAGCGAGTCGTCGCAGCAGCCGATGTGCCCGCATGCGGCGCAGCGGCGGAGGTGGACCCACCAGCCACCGACCGCGTCGCATTCGACGCAACCGGTGCCGCTCGGCGGAACCGAGGGATCGATGTCGGCGCTCATACGTGACGAGCCTACCGACGCCGCCGCAGCGCGCGGACAAGACTAAGAATCAACACGATTTGATCGAATTGAGCGAAACCAAATGCGTTGGGGCAACCAGCCAATTCCCTTAATTGACGGCATCGTTTGCGCATGTGGTCCCGTTGACAGCTAATCCGTGCTCTCTTACCGTCCCGCCCAGGCTCGACGAAGATTGGAATGCATGTGGGATCCGCAGAGGGGTGCTCGCGGGCGGCAATGACGCTGCTGGCGTCGTTACGCGTCCATCCTCTCGGCGGTCGAGCGTGACCGGGCGAGCCTGGTCCAAGCCCGCTTTCGCCATCGGGGACTTCGTCGTGCTCGTCGGCGAGACGTTCGCCGCCATGTGGCATCCACCGTTCGCCTGGCGTGAGCTGCTGGAGCAGATCTGGTTCGTGGCCAGGGTGTCGATCGTCCCGACCCTCGTCCTCTCGATTCCCTACACGGTGCTCATCGTCTTCACGCTGAACATCGTGCTGCTGGAGGTCGGTGCCGGCGACTTGTCCGGCGCCGGTGCCGCGCTGGCGTCAGTGACTCAGGTGGGTCCCGTGGTGACCGCGATCGTTGTGTCCGGCGCGGCCGCCACCGCGATGTGTGCCGATCTGGGCGCCCGCACGATTCGCGAGGAAATCGACGCGATGAAGGTCATCGGAGTCAACCCCGTCCATGCGTTGGTGGTGCCGCGGGTGCTCGCCGCGACTTTCGTTGCGCTGATGCTGTATTCGGTCGTCGCGGTCGTGGGACTCTTCGGAAGCTATTTCTTCGTCGTCTTCATCCAGCACGTCACGCCCGGGGCCTTCGTCGCGGGGATGACGCTGTTGACCGGCTTGCCGCAGGTGATCGTTTCCTTGGTCAAGGCGTTGCTGTTCGGTCTCTCGGCCGGTCTCATCGCCTGCTACAAGGGCTTGTCGGTCGGTGGTGGCCCCACAGCGGTCGGCAACGCCGTCAACGAAACCGTGGTCTTCGCGTTCATGGCGCTGTTCGTCATCAACATTCTTGCCACCGCGTTCGGTGTGAAGGTGGCGCCGTGACCGCACATGAGCTGGACGACTCGCCGCCGATCAGCGGGACACTTTAGCGGGTGGTCGACGCGACCCGCAAGCTTGGGGAGCAGACGGCCTTCTACGGCCAAGCGCTGTGGTCCACGCCCTACGCCGTCCGGCGCTATCCGGAAATGGTGCTGCGCCAGATCGCAGGCATGGGCATGGGCAGCGGGGCGTTGGCCGTCATCGGCGGCACAGTGGCGATCATCGGCTTCCTCACGCTCTGCACCGGCGCGTTGATCGCCGCGCAGGGCTACAACACGCTGTCGAACGTTGGGATCGAAGCCCTCACCGGCTTCCTGGGGGCGTTCCTCAACGTCCGTTTCATCGCACCGGCGACCGCGGGAGTGGCGCTGGCCGCCACCATCGGCGCCGGTGCCACCGCGCAGATCGGCGCCATGCGCATCAACGAGGAGATCGACGCGCTGGAGGTGATGGGCATCCGGCCGATCATCTACCTGGCGTCCACTCGAATCGTGGCGGGCGTGGTCGCGGTCATCCCGATCTACACCATCTCTGTTCTGATGTCGTTTCTTGCGACCCGGTTCGGCACGACGATGGTCTACGGGCAGTCGCGCGGCGTCTACGACCACTACTTCACGACGTTCCTGCAGCCGACCGACCTGTTGTGGTCGTTCGTGGAGGCGTTGTCGATGGCCGCCGCCGTGATGGCGGTGCACACCTACTACGGCTACACCGTGACCGGCGGTCCCGCTGGCGTCGGAGAGGCGGTCGGTCGCGCGGTGCGAACATCCATTACCGCAGGCGTCTTCATCCTGTTGACCATCACGCTGTCGGTATACGGGCAGTCCGGCAACTTCCACCTGTCGGGGTAGTAGGAATGGCAAACCGATCCCGGCGCGGAAAGATCGACCCCGTCTGGTGGGCACCTGTCCCGGTTGTCGTGATCGCTGCGCTGTCCATGCTGACCGCCCTGCTGTTCGAGGGGACGCTGCGGGAGACCATTCCGCTGACCCTGGTCTCCGACAGGGCCGGTCTCGTCATGGAGAACGGCGCGAAGGTGAAGCTGCGCGGCGTTCAGGTCGGCGAAGTCGAATCCATCAGCGCGGATGCGGCGGCGAGGACGGATCTGTCGAAGCTGACACTGAAGATGGATCCTGGTCCGTTCAAGTACCTGCCGAGCAATGTCGAGGCGGAGATCAAGTCGAGCACGGCATTCGGCGCCAAGTACGTAGATCTCATCGTGCCTCCCGACGCGAGTTCGACGCCTCTGCAATCAGGCGCGGTCCTGCACTCGCGCAACGTGACCGTCGAAGTGAACACGGTCTTCGAGAACTTGCAGGCGGTGGTGCACTCCATCGACCCTGCGAAACTGAACGCGGTGTTGTCAGCGGTCGCCGAGTCTGTGCGCGGTAAGGGCGACCGCATCGGGCTGGCGATCACCGATGCGAACAACGTTCTTCTCGCGGTCAATCCGAGGATGCCGACGGTTCGGCGGGACTGGCAGTTGTTCGGTCAGACCGCGGCCGCGTATTCGGATGCGGCGCAGGACATCCTGTCGATTCTCGACTCCTTCTCCACCACCAGCCAAACGATCAGCTCACACGCCAGATCACTCGATGAGTTGCTGCTTTCGGCCGTCGGATTCTCGCAGTCGGGCATCAACACGATCGGTGGAAACCAGCCGAATCTGGTGCGGGCCAGGAATATCCTCGACCCGACGACGGCGCTGTTGATGAAGTATTCGCCGACCTACACCTGCCTGTTCCAGGGAGCTCAGTGGTTTCTGGATCACGGCGGACGAGATGCATTGGGCGGCAATGGAAGATCTGTCATCATGGATGCCGGGCTGTTGTTCGGCGACGATCCGTACCGCTACCCCGACAACCTGCCGATCGTCAACGCCAAGGGCGGTCCAGGCGGCAAGCCCAGTTGCGGTTCGCTGCCCGATGTCAGCAAGAACTTCCCGGTGAAGTACCTGGTCACCGACACCGGATCCGGCACCGGCCTCGACATCAGGCCGAACCCCGGCATCGGTTTCCCCGGCATCGCCAACTACTTCCCGTTCACCAAGGCCAACCCTGAACCGCCGAGGATCCGTTACCCAGGCGGACCGGCTCCCGGGCCGCCGTCACCCTATCCGGGCGGACCGCCCTCTGGTGCGCCGGAGTACGGGCCCGAACCGGCTCCGCCGCCACCGTCCGCACCCAGCGAGGGACCGCCATGAGACGCGCAACCGTTCGAGCTGCCGTGCGGGTGGCTCTGTTCACCGTCATGTGCCTTGTCTTCATGTTCGTTCTGGTGACGGTGTTCGGGCAGTTCCGGTTCGAGTCCCGCTCCTCGTACAGCGCGGTGTTCACGAATGTGTCCGGTCTCAAGGGCGGGAACTTCGTTCGCATCGCCGGTGTCGAGGTCGGCAAGGTCAAGGATCTGACCCTGCACAAGGACGGCACCGTCACGGTCGACTTCGCCATCGACAAGGGGCTGACGCTGACCGAGGGCACCAGGGCGGCGGTGCGCTACGAGAACCTCATCGGCGACCGCTACCTGTCGCTGGAAGAGGGACCCGGGTCGGTGCGCAAGCTGCAGCCGGGTTCGACAATTCCGTTGGCCCGGACATCACCCGCGCTCGACGTCGACGCTCTGATTGGAGGGTTCCGGCCGCTGTTGCGGGCGTTGGATCCCGACCAGGTCAACGCCTTATCGGGAGCTGCTGAAGGTGTTCCAAGGCCAGGGCGGCACCATCTCGTCGGTGCTGGCGCAGACCTCTGCACTGACGACCACGCTGGCCGGCCGTGATGAGCTGATCGGGCAGGTGATCACCAACCTGAACACCGTTTTGGGCACCTTCGGGGCACGTGACGAACAGTTCTCCGAAGGTCTGGACAAGCTGTCACAGCTCGTGCAGGGCTTGGCCGACCGCAAGTCGGACATCGCGACAGGCACGGCGTACATCAACGCCGCGGCGTCATCGGTCGCCGACCTGCTGGCGACCGCACGTCAACCAGTCAAAGAGGCGGTGCAGCAGACCGACCGGTTCGCGGGTCAGATCATGGCCGACCACGATTTCGTCGACGACTTGGTCAAGACACTTCCCGACGCGTATCAGGTGCTGGCCCGTAACGGCCTCTACGGCGACTACTTCGGCTTCTACCTGTGCGACGCGATCTTGAAAGTCAACGGTAAGGGCGGTCAGCCCGTGTTCATCAAAGTCGCCGGCCAGGCTTCGGGGCGGTGCGCACCGAAATGAGTCGAATTATGCTGAAGCGGCCGAAGATAAAGCCTCTCGCCGAGCGCAACAGGATGGCCGTCGGTGCGGTAGGAACCCTGATTCTGGTCGCCTTGATCATCGCTGTCTTCTCCTACGACAAGATTCCTTTCATCAAGGGAACAACGGACTATTCCGCGTACTTCTCTGAGGCAGGCGGCATCAAACCCGACAGTGACGTGCGCGTCTCGGGTCTGTCCGTCGGGCGGGTCTCCGGCATCCATCTGGATGGGAACAAGGTGCTGGTCGATTTCACCGTCCGCGACGGCGTCGAGTTGGGCGACCGCACCGAGGCGGCGATCAAGACCGAAACCGTGCTCGGCACCAAGTTCCTCGAGATCACACCGCGTGGCGACGGCACGCTGACGGGCACCATACCGCTCGAGCGGACCAAGTCGCCCTACGATCTTCCCGACGCACTGGGTGACCTGACCACCACGATCAGCGCGCTGGATACCACCCAATTGTCCACGGCCCTTTCGACATTGGCGGATGCCTTCAAGGACACCCCACCCGAGCTGAAGATTGCGCTGGATGGCGTGGCGCGGTTCTCCGACACCCTCAACAAGCGCGACGACAAGCTACGCAACCTGCTCGCCAACGCGAACAAGGTCACCGCGGTCCTGGCGAAGCGCAGCGATCACATCGCCAGCCTGGTTGCCAACGCCGACGCGTTGCTGACCGAGCTTCTGTCGCAACGCGATTCCGTCGATGCGTTGATGAACAACCTCACCGCGGTGTCACACCAGATATCGGGTCTCGTGAGCGACAACCGAACACAGTTGAAGCCGGCCGTCGACAAGCTGAACGGTGTGTTGTCCATCTTGGACAACCGTAAGCAGGAACTGCAGCGGACCCTGTATCTGCTTCGCCGGTACGCGATGTCATTCGGTGAGGTGCTGGGGTCGGGACCGTTCTTCAAGGCATCGCTGGTGAATCTCGCGCCCGGCCAGTTCGTGCAACCGTTCATCGACGCCGCGTTCTCCGATCTGGGCCTGGATCCCAACGTGCTGCTGCCGTCGCAACTCGTCGACCCGGGCGTCGGCCAACCGGGCACTCCGGCGCTGCCGGTGCCGTATCCGCGAACCGGACAGGGCGGTGAGCCGAATCTGAATCTGCCGGACGCGATCACCGGCAAGCCCGGCGACCAAGGGTGTGGTCCGACGGGGTTGCCACTCCCCGGCCCCACCGGCTGCTACCCGTACCGCGAGCCCCTGCCTGCGCCGCCGCCCGGCGGGCCGCCGCCTGGCCCGCCGGCCTTGGGCCCCGCACCGGGCGAACTACCGCCGCCCACCTTCGGGCCGCCGGTTCCGGCACCGGCGCAAGGGGGGCAGTGATCATGTCGACGCGTGCGGTGCGGATGGCGCTCGGGGCGAGCCTCGTCGTCATCCTTGCGGTCGCGATCACCGTGGTGGCCACGCCATGGTGGAACAGCGTCGCCAGGAACACCTACGTCGCCTACTTCGCCAACACCAATGGGCTCTACACCGGCGATGAGGTTCGGATTCTCGGCGTCGCCGTCGGCACCGTGGAGAAGATCGAACCGCAGCCGAATGCCGCGAAGGTGACGTTCTCGGTCGACAGACAGTACCCGGTGCCCGCCGACGCGGAAGCGGCGATCCTGTCGCCCTCGCTGGTGTCCGCCCGCGCGATTCAGCTGGTGCCTGCATACACCCGCGGTCCGAAACTGGCAGACGGAGCGACGATTCCGAAGGAACGTACCGCGGTCCCGGTCGAGTGGGACGACTTGCGTCAGCAGTTGGAGAAGCTCACCGACTCGTTGCAGCCCACCACTCCCGGTGGGCCGAGCCCGGTGGGCGAGTTCATCAACAGCGCTGCGGAGAACCTGCGTGGTGAGGGCGACACCGCGCGCGACACGGTCATCAAGCTGTCGCAAGCGGTTTCGGCACTCGGCGACCACAGCACCGATATCTTCAGCACGGTTCGCAACCTGCAGTTACTTGTGTCCGCATTGTCGTCGAGCAGCGATCTGCTCGCCGCGTTCAACTCCAACCTGGCCGACGTCACGACTGTGCTGGCGAACAGTCCGAACGAAGTCGCCAATGCGACAAAGGGACTCGACGAAGCGGTCAATGACCTGCGCGGCTTCGTCGCGGACAATCGCGAGGGCCTTGGTGTCGCGTTCGACCATCTAAATGCCATCACCACCGCCATGAACGACAGCCGCGGCGACATCAAACAGGTTTTGCACATCGCGCCGACGGTGTTCCAGAACTTCATGAACATCTACCAGCCCGCACAGAGCGCGGTCACCGGGATCCTGGCGCCCGTCAACTTCGCCAACACCGTCCAATTCATCTGCAGCGCAATCCAAGCTGCGTCCCGCGAGAATTGGCAACAATCGTCGAAGCTGTGTGTCCAGTACCTTGCGCCGATCATCAAGAACCGCCAGTACAACTTCCCACCGGTGGGTGTCAACCCTGTTGCGGGGGCCTCAGCGCGGCCCAACGAAATCACCTACAGCGAGGACCGGTTGAATCCGCACCTCCCGCCGGAGGCCCCGCTGGATGTCCAGGCGGCGGGTAACGCGGTTGTGCCTCCGATCGACGATGATCTGTTGCCCGCTGAATTGCCGTCGCCCGGCACAGCGTCGCAGCCGACCGATCCCGGTCTGGGACTGCAGGGCATGATGGTGCCACCAGATGCTTCACCGCCGCCTCCCGCCGCCCCACCGCCGGCAGGCACACCATGAGGCGAATGATCGCCGCGGCCTTCATCGTCGCGTGCCTTTCCGCGATACCGGGATGCGAGTGGCAGGGTCTCAACTCGTTGAGTCTGCCGGGAACCGAGGGCACCAGCGACGATTCCTACACCATCCAGGCACAGTTGCCCGATGTGGTTGTCATCCAACGCAACACACGGGTCCGGGTCGCCGACGTCAACGTTGGCAGTGTGACCAAGATCGAGGTACAGGACTGGCATGCGCTGGTCACCATGCGTATTGACGGCGACGTCCATCTGCCGGCCAACGCCACCGCGAAAGTCGGTCAGACCAGCCTGCTGGGGTCGATGCACATCGAACTGGCCCCGCCCACGGACGAACCGCCGGAGGGCGAACTCAAAGACGGTTCGGTAATCCCGCTGTCGAGGGCCGAAACCTATCCAACCACCGAGCAGACACTGGCATCGGTGTCGGTACTGCTCAACGGAGGCGGTCTAGGCCAGCTGCAGGAGATAAACCAATCGTTCGCCAAAGCGCTGGCCGGTCGCGAGAACGACATGCGCAGCCTGCTGAATCAGCTCGACATCTTCATCGCCCAACTCAACGATCAAACCGACGACATCCTCACGGCCACTGAGCGTCTCAACTCGTTGGCCGGCCAGGTGGCGGCGAAGGACCGGACCGTGGACAAAGCGCTGACCACGATCCCGCAGGCGTTGGCCGTGTTGTCGGATTCCCGCACCAAGCTTGCGAACGCGATTGATGCGCTTGGCAAATTCAGTGCAATCGCGACCTCCACGGTCAATCAGACCAAGGAATCGTTCGTCGACAACCTGCGCAACATCGCACCGGTGTTCCGGGAACTGGCCAACGCCGGACCCGCGCTCACCAGGGGACTGGATTTCCTGTCGACGTACCCGTGGGTGAAGAGCACCGCCGCGAACTGGTTCAGGGGCGACTTCGCCAACATCACCCTCGTGATCGACCTGACGCTGAGCCGGATCGACAGCAGCCTGTTCACCGGAACGAGGTGGGAAGGCAACCTCACCGAACTCGAAATGCAGTGGGGCCGCACGATCGGCCAGATGCCGAGCCCGTATACCGCGGGTAATCCACTCATCGCGCCGTATCGCTGGGGGGCGTACTAGTGCTGCGTTTCGCCCGGCCGGTGTGGATCCAGTTGGCGATCCTCGCCGCGATCACCCTCGTCGCCGTCAGCGTGATGGCGTTCGGTTTCGTGAAAGTGCCTGCCCTGTTTGGGATCGGCCGATACACGGTGTCGGTCGAGCTGCCTGCCTCTGGAGGGTTGTACCCGACGTCCGTTGTGACCTATCGCGGCAGTGAGATCGGCAGGGTCAAGTCGATCGACGTCGACCACGACGGCGTTCGGGCCGTTCTGACGCTAGATTCGGCGACGAAGGTCCCTGCCGACGTGTCGGCCGCGGTGCACAGCCGCTCCGCCGTCGGCGAACAGTTCCTCGAACTGACGCCGAAGCCGGACACACCCGCCAATGCCTCGAAGCTGCGAGACGGCGACGTCATCCCGATCGGTAATACACAGATTCCTGCCGACATCGGGCACCTACTGGACGCTACAAACAGAGCGCTCAAGGCGATTCCGCCGGACAATCTGCGCACGGTCGTGGACGAAGCGGATAAAGCAGTCGGCGGGCTGGGGCCGGAACTGTCCCGCATCGTCGACGGGTCGACGGCGCTGGCGATCGAGAGCGGGAAGTTCGTCGATCAAATAAGCCAGCTCATCGACCAGTCCCCGCCGGTGCTCAATTCACAAGTGCAGACTACGGATTCGATCGCAACGTGGGCGCAGCGGATGGCATCCATCACCGGTCAGTTCAAGGCGCAGGACGCGGCCTTCGCCGATCTACTCACCGTCGGCGCGCCGGCGCTGAATGAAGGCAAGGCGCTGTTCGACCGTGTTGCGCCGGCGTTGCCCCTCCTGCTGGCCAACCTCGTGAGCCTCGGCCATATCGCCGTCACCTACCGCAACGATCTCGAACAGCTGCTCGTGCTCTTTCCGCAGGGCACGGCCGTAATGTCGGCGATCGCTCTCGCGGATTCCGGTGTGAAACAGGCGTACAAGGCATCTATCTCGACTTCAACCTCAACCTCAACCTGCCGCCGCCATGCAACACCGGCTTCCTGCCGGTCCGCCAACAGCGGTCGCCGTCAGATCAGGACTATCCCGAGCGGCCCGCGGGGGAGTTGTACTGCCGCATCCCACAGGACTCGGACATGAATGTCCCCGGGGTGCGCAATATTCCGTGCGAAACGAAGCCGGGGAAGCGTGCGCCGACGGTTGAGCTCTGCGAAAGTGACGAACAGTATGTCCCGCTGAACGACGGGCTCAACTGGAAGGGTGACCCCAACGCGACACTCTCCGGTCAGGGCGTGCCGCAATATGCACCGGGCCAGGACCCGCGACAGCCACCGCCGCCCGCCGCGGCACCCGTCGCGCCAGTTCCGTATGACCCCGCGACCGGCGACTACATCGGCCCGGACGGAAAGCGGTATACGCAGGCCGATTGGGCGCACCCCGGCAACAAGACCTGGCAGTCGATGCTGGTCCCGCCGACGCCCTAGCGCGCCATACGAGCGCGCCGAGACTGCAGTTATCGTGTTGGCTACTTGCACTTTTCCGCAACAACTGCAACTTCGGGCGAAGTTTGGCAAGTGCCGCGAGATTATTGACTCAGGAC
>Ga0163162_10006393_pt1 | contig 11407 bp, 9 predicted proteins | sample S55metaG_FD_115310 | JGI IMG/M metagenome (GOLD analysis project Ga0163162, IMG submission 115310) | Switchgrass rhizosphere microbial communities from Kellogg Biological Station, Michigan, USA - S5-5 metaG | ecosystem: Host-associated > Plants > Roots > Rhizosphere > Soil | place: USA: Michigan...
AGCACGAACGATACACCGGGAATCGAAGCGCCAAGAGATGCGGCGCGAGATCGGCGCGTGTTCGCGCGACTGCACGCATTGCGGCTGACGCGTCAACCCGAGGCGCGCGGTCGAAACTGGGTGATCCTGCTCGCCGCGGGCGAGGGCAACCGGCTTCGGCGGCTGACCATGGATGGCTCCGGCACGCGAGTGCCCAAGCAGTTCTGCTCGCTGCGCAACGGACCCTCGCTCTTGCACCACGCGCTGCGACGCGCCGAGAACCTCGCACCGCGGAGACGGATCTGCGCGGTCGTCGCGCGTCAACACGCGCGTTGGTGGCGCGACTCGCTGAGCTCGTTGCCCCCTCCGAACGTCATCGTCCAGCCCGAGAATCGGGGCACTGCGGTCGGGATCCTGCTCGCGCTGCTGCACATCCTGCAGCGCGACTCGATCGCACGCATCCTCGTGCTGCCTTCCGACCACCACGTGATCGACGAGCACGCATTGTCGGCTGCGATGGCGCGCGCATTCGTACGGCTGCGTAAGGAGCCCGAGGCGCTCGTGCTGCTCGGGATGAAGCCAGACGACGCCGACACGGAGCTCGGCTACATCGTGCCGACGCCCGGTGCGGTCGGCGACGGAGTCGCGCACGTCGCGAACTTCATCGAGAAGCCTTCTCCGCCCGAGGCCCGAGTGCTGGTCGCGCGCGGCGCGCTCTGGAACTCGTTCATCATCGCGGCGCACGCGCCGACGCTGCTCGCGGCGTTCAACGCGCGCGATCCCGCGCTCGTCTCGCGGATGCAAGCGGCGGTGAAGAGCAGCCGCGGCAGCCGCGAGTCCCCCGCGCTCAGCGGACTCTACGACGTGCTGCCGACGCTCGACTTCTCACGGCAGATACTGCAAGGGCGCGAGGCGCAGCTCAGAGTGTTGCCCGTGCCCGCGTGCGGCTGGACGGACCTCGGCACGCCGGACCGCGTCGGTAAGTCGTTGCGTGGCGCCGCGGCCGAGCTGAAGGCAACCGGCGCGCCAATCGTGACCGGCGCTCTGAGCCTGGAGCAGCAGTTCGCACGTTTCGGCGGGCTCTGATACCCCTTCAGCAACTGAAGCGGCCGGCCGCGGGCCGGCCCTTCGCGGTGCGGCCGCTCGCCCGGAGCGGCGCGTGCCCCTCAAACCCCTTAAGATGCGCTTGGCAAAACGCAAATCGAGGGGAAGTCATGTCAGCATCGTTTGTCGATCGTTCGAGTCGTTCGCGTAGCCGGCGGCTCGGCCTCGCGCTCTGCGCGGCCGCGAGCTTCGTCTGGAGCAGCGCGACGCTCGCGCAGCCACCGGGACCGCCCGGCGAGCAGTTCAAGGTCGTCACGTTCGTCGAAGGGCTCAAGAATCCGTGGAGCATGGCTTGGCTGCCTAACGGCGACATGCTCGTGACGGAGCGTGGTGGCACGCTGCGGATCGTGCGCGGCGGGAAGCTGCTGCCGGATGCCGTCGCGGGCACGCCGAAGGTGCGTGCGCAGGGGCAAGGCGGATTGTTCGACGTCGTGCTGCATCCGAAGTACGCGCAAAACCACTACATCTATCTGAGCTACGCGAAGCCGAACGAAGACGGCAAGCAAGGGACGACGGCCGTCACGCGCGCGAAATTCGAGAACGACAAGCTCTCCGAGATCAAGGAGATCTTCGTCGCCGACGCGTGGTCGGACACGCCGGGCCACTTCGGCGCGCGCATGGCATTCGACAAGGACGGCTATCTGTTCCTCTCCGTCGGCGACCGGATGGAAGGGTTGCGTCCGGAAGGTATGGACCCGACCAAGCTCGCGACACATCACGCGCAGCTGCTCGTGAACCATCAAGGCAAGATCTTGCGCTTGAAGGACGACGGCACCGCGCCGCCCGACAACCCGTTCGTCGGCCGTCAAGGAGCGAAGCCGGAAATCTGGAGCTACGGCCATCGCAACCCGCAGGGGCTCGCGATCAACCCGGAGACGAACGAGCTCTGGGAGACCGAGCACGGCCCGCAGGGCGGCGACGAGTTCAACCACATCGAGAAGGGCAAGAACTACGGCTGGCCCGTGATCGGCTACGGCGCGAACTACACGGTCGGCACCGAGATTCACGCGAACCGTTACAACGCCGGCATGGAGCAGCCGGTCGCGTTCTGGGTGCCGTCGATCGCGATCTGCGGTTTGATGTTCTACGAAGGCAGCGTGTTTCCGAACTGGAAAGGCAACGCGTTCGTGGGCGGCATGTCGGCGTATCGGCAGCTCGCGCGTTTAGCGATCAACAATCACACGCTGACGAATCGCGAGCCTCTGCTGCTCGGCCAGTACCGGATCCGCGACGTGCGCCAGGGGCCGGACGGCTTCGTCTACCTCGCGACCGACAACATCTACTCGCAGCCGACTGCGATCCTGAGGCTCGAGCCCGACAAGAGCCAGAAGTAGTCAGCCGGAATAGTCGCGTTTGACCGCCGAGGCCCGCTCAGCGCAAAGCGCGAGCGGGCCTCGTCGTTTACGGAGCTCCTCCTGTCGTTGAAGTTGGCGTAGATCGCGCCGTCGCGACATCCCGGCGCGCGGGACCGGCGAGCCAGCCCCACCCGCTCCGCCGGTATAATCGCGCGATGACTTCCCTCGTTCGTCCTTTCCGCGCGCTGCGGCCGCGGCCCGAACGCGCGGCCGACGTGATCGCGCCGCCGTACGACGTCGTGAGCACGGAGGAGGCGCGCGCGCTCGCCGCGACCAAGCCGGCGTCGTTCCTGCACATCTCGCGGCCCGAGATCGACCTGCCGCCGGGCACATCGCCGTACTCCGACGACGCCTACGCGCGCGGCGCGGCGAGCCTCGCGCGGCTCGTCGACACCAACGTGCTCGTGCGCGACGACGAGCCCGGCTACTACGTCTATCGGATCGAAATGCAGGGGCGCGTGCAGACCGGCGTCGCGTTCGCCGCGTCCGTCGCGGCCTATGCGTCGCACCGGATTCGCCGTCACGAGCACACGCGGCCCGACAAAGAGAACGACCGCGTGCGGAACATCGATTCTTTGAACGCGCAGACGGGCCCGGTGCTGCTCGCGTATCGCGCGAACGCCGAGATCCGCGCGCTCGTGCGCGCGGCGACAGCGGCCTCCCCGCTCTTGGACGCGACCGGACCGAACGACACCCGGCACACGATCTGGCGTATCGCGGAGCCACGGCGCGTGGCCGAGATCGGCGCGGCATTCGAGGAGCTCGACGCGCTCTACATCGCGGACGGGCACCATCGGTCGGCCGCGGCGCTGCGCGTCGCGGAGGCGCGCCGCAAGGCGGCGGCCGGGTCGGCGGCGGCGCGCCCGAGCGCCGAGGACACGCGAGGCTCGGCGAGCGCGAGCTACGAGTCGTTCCTGGCGGTCGCGTTCCCGCACGACGAGATGCGGATCCTCGACTACAACCGCGTCGTGCGCGACTTGAACGGTCTCACCTCCGACGCGCTGCTCGCGCGCTTGCGCGAGTCGTTCGACGTCGAGCCGAGCGCGGCTCCGGTCGCACCCGCGCGGCCGGAGACGTTCGGCTTGTTCGTGGCGGGGCGTTGGTATCGGCTCTCGATCCACTCGGCGCTCGTGCCGCGCACGGATCCGGTGGCGAGCCTCGACGTGAGCTTGCTGCAAGATCGCGCGCTCGCGCCGATCTTAGGTATCGGTGATCCGCGCACGGACAAGCGGATCGACTTCGTCGGGGGCATTCGCGGCCTCCGCGAGCTCGAGCAGCGTATCGCGAGCGGTCGCGACGCGGCCGCGTTCGCGCTGCACGCGACGCGGATGGAGCAGCTCATGGCCGTCGCCGACGCGAACCAAGTGATGCCGCCGAAGTCGACGTGGTTCGAGCCGAAGCTCGCGGACGGCTTGCTGTCGCACGTGCTCGATTAGCCGCACGTCTCGGCATTGACTGACGTCAGTCGATGCCAATGATCACGCTCGAAGCCTTGATCACCGCGTACGCGATCTTGCCCTTTTAAAATCCTCCGCGTCTGAAACGCGAGGCCGGCGTCGACGGAACCGGCTGCACTCGAAACGGCAGGGGAGTATTGCCGAAATGGGTAATGGAATATACCGTTGAAAGCCTTTCCCCAAAACCCGGAGTCCGGGCCAGTGAGACACCGACGGCGCGGCGGCGCCAGCGCTCTGTTCATCGCTGTCGCGATCTGCGCGCTATGCCCGGCCAGCGCACGAACCCAGACTCGGTTCAACGACGACGCAAAGCGGAACGTGGCGTTGCCTGCGCACGTGTCGCGCGTGTTCGCCGCGGGTGCGCCCGCCGAGGTGCTGCTCTATACGCTCGTGCCCGAGATGCTGGTCGGGCGCAACCACATGCCGACGACGGCTTCACTGGAGCTCATGCCGCCGGCATTCCGCTCGCCGACGCCGATCAAGAAACTGCCCGACCGCGACGACCCGCGTTACGACGACGAGTTGCTCCAGTTGAAGCCCGACGTCTATATCGACTACGGCACGATCGACGACGACTATGTCGCGGCGCTCGAAGCGATCAGCGGGCGCACGAAGGTTCCCGCGCTGATCTTCGACGGGCGCCTGACCGCGATTCCGACGATGTACCGCAGGCTCGGCACAGCGCTCGGGGTACCTGACCGCGGCGAGAAGCTCGCGGCCGAAGCGCAGCGCTTGCTCGACAAATTCAGCAACTCCGCGGCGTCGGTGCGCGTCTATCTCGCGTGCTCGCGCGACTCGCTGATGCCATGCGTGCAGGGCCATCCGTTCGGCGAGACCGCGGAGCTTCTTGGCGCAGTCAACACGGCGGGCACCACGGCCACCTCACCGAAACGGCCGTTGACCGTTCAGGAAGTCCGGCTGTCGAAGCCCGACGCGATCGTGGCGGCGAGTCAGTTGTCGGCCGACATCATGCGCAACGATCCCGAGTGGCACGAGGTCGATGCGGTCGCGAGCGGGCGCGTCTACTTTCCGCCCGATCAGCCCTTCAGCTGGGGGCCGCGGCCGCCGTCAGTGAATCGGCTGCTCGGTGTAATTTGGATGGCCTACGCGCTACGCGCGAAGCCGTTCGACGACGCCTTCTTTGCCGATGTGACGTCGGCCTTCGAAACGTTCTACCACTTCACGCCGACGAGAGAGCAGATCGGGAAGCTCGTCGCGGACCCTCGTCGCCCGGGCGGCTGAGTCGGCACGGCGCCGAGCCACCCGAACGACGCGAGCGCGGCGCGTCAGCGCCGAATCAGAGCGCTCACCACGGCGCCCACAGCGAACGCGATTCCCACCGACGTGAACGGATTTTTCTTCACGTAGGAATCCACCCGATCGAGCTTGTCGTCGACGGCCTCGAGCATGTCGTCTTGCATCGCGCGCGCTTGCTTCATCTTGCGCGCGGCCGCTTTGCGAAGCTGCTTCTCGGCGTCGTCGGCCACGTCTGCGACGCGATCCACCGTATCGTGCGCCATCTCGGCGGCCCGATCGGTCGTATCGTGCGCCATCGCTGCGGCACGATCCGTCATCGAATTCTCGCTCTTTGCTGCCATTGTTCCCTCCAGATCGTTTGAATTGCGGTCGCTGCGTATCTGCAGATTCCATGCCGGGACTCAAGGCGGGCATCGCGCGGCGAGCGACGTCGCAATGCGTGTCGCCACCGAGCTATCTGAGCGCGCGTAACGGCCGGCGCAGCCCAAAATCTAGAAATGACGGTGCGGTTCTTGTAAGGCCGCCACATGTCCCACTCGCCAGTTCGCGCGGCACGGTACCCGGATTTTCGTAGCCCTTGTTCCAGCGCGCACGAACCGATTCCCCGCGGTGGCACAGACCTTGCTTCGTAGTCAGCCACTAGGTCGGACACTAGGGAAGGAAGGAGGCGTGATCATGGCAAAGCGTTTGGTTCTACTGCTGATGCTCGGAATGTTCGTGACGGTGCAGTACGCGTGCTCACCCCTGACGGCGGGAGTCGTTGGAGCGGGGGCCGGTGCGGCTGCACAGCATCATCACGATCAGAAGCATGACAACGACTAATTCGCCGCGCGTAACGGATTGAGCTCGGTTTTCCCGGCGGCGCGAAAGCGTCGCCGGGCCCCGCAACAGGCGCCCATGAACAATTTCGCGACTCAGCTTGCGGTCTTCGCCGCTGCGCTGGTAGCGACATCGGCAGCTGCAGCCGATACGGACTGGTCGAAGGTCGATCAGGCGCTCGGAAGAAAAGGCGCCGATCAGCCCGGTGGCGTCCACAAGTTTTCGTTCCCGCGCTCTGATCTCAAGGTCGTAGTCGACGGCGTGGAGCTCAAGCCCGCATTGGCGCTAGGGTCGTGGGTGGCTTTTCAGCCGGCCGGCTCCGACGCGATGTGCATGGGGGACTTGGTGCTCACGGAAACCGAGATCAGCGCGGTCATGAAGCGTCTCGTCGACGACGGCATAGAGATCAGCGCCGTTCACAATCATCTGCTGCGTACGTCCCAACCCGTGGTGTACATGCACATCGCCGGTCACGGCGAGCCTGCGAAGCTCGCGGACACGATCCACGCGGCGCTCGCGCTCAGCAAGACGCCGCTCACGCAATCGCCGCCCGCGCCTGCTGCGTCGCCAGTGTTCGACACCGCCAGCCTCGACGCTGCGTTAGGCTTCAAAGGCACCGTAAACGGCGAGGTGTATCAGTTCAGCATTCCGCGCGCAGAGGCGATCTCGGAAGGAGGCATGAGCATCCCTCCCTCGATGGGCACGGCGATCGGAATCAATTTCCAGGCGACGTCGGCCGGTAAAGTCGCGACCACGGGCGACTTCGTGTTGCTCGGCAAAGAAGTGAATCCTGTGATGAAGGCGCTACGCGATCACGGCATCGAAGTCACGGCGCTGCACAGCCACATGATCGATGACTCGCCGCACCTCTACTTCATGCACTTCTGGGCGAACGATGAAGTCAAGAAGGTCGCGCAAGGACTGCGCGCGGCGCTCGATCTAGCGAATATCAAGCGCGGATCGTAGCTCCGGTGTTCAAGGGCCTAGGCGCCCGCTCCGGCCGCGCGCCCGAGCGCGCGCTCCTCGTCGGCGTCGAGCTCGTTCGCGATGAAGCCGCCCGACTGATGGCTCCAAAGCTTCTCGTAATGACCGCCGTGGCGCAGCAGCTCCGCGTGCGTGCCCTCCTCGACGATCCGGCCGCGATCGATCACGATCAGCCGATCCATCCGCGCGATCGTCGACAGGCGGTGCGCGATCGCGATCACCGTTTTGTCTTGCATCAGCGTGATGAGCTGCTCCTGAATCGCGACCTCGACCTCGCTGTCGAGCGCCGACGTCGCCTCGTCGAGCACGAGGATCGGCGCGTCCTTGAGGATCACGCGCGCGAGCGCGATCCGCTGCCGCTGGCCGCCCGACAGCTTCACGCCGCGCTCGCCGACGTGCGCGTCGTAACCGGTGCGGCCGTTCCAGTCGCGCAGCCCGTGAATGAACTCCTGCGCCTGCGCCTTGCGGGCGGCCGCGGCCACGTCTTTGTCGCTCGCGCTCGGTCGGCCATAGCGGATGTTCGCCGCGATCGAGCGGTGTAGTAGCGACGTGTCCTGCGTCACCATGCCGATCGCCGCTCGCAAGCTCTCCTGCGTCACACCCGCGATGTCCTGACCGTCGATCAGGATCCGGCCCGCTTCCGGCTCGTGGAAGCGCAGCAGCAGGTTCACGAGAGTCGACTTGCCGGCGCCCGAGCGGCCGACGATCCCTACCCGCTCGCCGGGCCGAATCACGAGATCGAGCTTCTCGACGACAGGCGCCGCGTCCTTGCGCCCGTAGCCGAACGTCAGCTGGTCGAAGCGGATCTCGCCGCGCGTGACCTCGAGCGGCTTCGCGCCGTCTCGGTCGGCGCCCGTGAGCGGGACTGCGATCGATTCCATGCCTTCCTGCACGACGCCGACGTTCTCGAAAATCGCGGTGACCTCCCAGCTAACCCAGCCCGCCGCGTTCGCCGTCTGCCACGCGAGCGGCAGCGCCGTCGCGACTATCGCCGCGGTGACGGCGCCCTGCGCCCAGAGCGTGAGCCCGATCGCGGCGGTGCCGACGAGTAGCGCCGCATTCAGCAGCGTGAGCCAGATCAGGAACCTCGAAATCATCGCGGTATGCGCGGCCATCGCGTCCTGATGGTGGTCGATCGCGTCTCGAACGTACGCGTCTTCTTCGGCGAGCCGTGCGAACAGCTTCACCGTGAGGATATTCGTGTAGCTGTCGACGACGCGGCCCATCACGGTGGAGCGCCCTTCCGAGTTCGCGCGCGCGAGCTCGCGCAACCGGGGCACGAAGTAGCGCAAGCCGACCACGTAGCCGATTACCCAGAGGAAGATCGGCACGCCGAGCCGCCAATCGTCCGACGTCATCAACGCAAATGCGGTGATGCCGTAGACGCCGATGTACCAGACCGCGCGGATGCTCGACATCGCGCTCTCGCGCAAGCTGCCGCCAGTCTGCATCACGCGGTTCGCGATCCGGCCCGCGAAGTCGTTCTGGAAGAACGTGAGGCTCTGCCGCACGACGTGCCAGTGGCTCTGCCAACGGATCAAGGCCGTCGCGCCGGGCACGAGAACGTTCTGGCGAATCATGATGTCGGCGAGGATCGCGATCGGCCGCACGAGCAACACGAGCGCTCCCATCGCAACGAGCATGGGCCAGCTCGCGGCGATCGCGGCCGCGCGATCGGGCGCCGCCATCAACGCGACGAGCCGCCCGATCACCAGCGGGATGACGGTGTCGAGCAGCGCGACGCAGAGGCTCGCGACGAACATCGCGAGATACCAGCCCTTGGTCTGGCGGATGAAATGCCAGTAGAAGCCGAGGAGCGTCTGCGGCGGCGAGCCGGGCGCCGGAGTCGAAGTGGCGAGTATCTTGAAACGCGCTTTCTTCAAGGGAGCGTCGTCCGGCGGGGTTGCACCGCGCGATTCGTCCTGGGAGCGCCGGCGGCTTGCCGGCCCGCGCACGATACCAGAGTCGCCACGCGAACGCTCCCCGTCTGGGAACGACGACGGCCGGATGGAATCCCGTAGAGGCGCTGAAGAATTCTTCGCTATGTCCATAGCGCTAGCGCGAGAGCGACCGGTATCATCGTGCCCGCGCGCTGTCTTCGCGGGTTCGTTCAGGGAGCACTGGTTCAATGATGGAGCAGAAGAGCAGCGTCGCGGAGCCGACGTCGGACGTCGATCAAATCATCTCGTCGCTCAAGCAGATTCTCGTTCACGATCTCAACGTGGCCCTGGAGATCGAGGACATCGAGCCGGACGCTTCGCTCGAGCAAGATCTCAAGATCGATTCCGTCGCAATGGTCGAGCTGATCGGCGCCATCGAATCGCGCTTCGAGTTTTCGTTTCAGGACGTGGACTTGGTGACGGCCTCGTTCGCCAATCTCAGAGTCCTGGCAGGCGTCATCGCGAGGCGAGTCGCGGCCTGCGGGGCTGGCGCCGCCTAGAGGGTATCGAGCAGCGGGAACGCGCTGAGCGGCTGAGGCGCGACCACGGCAGGCGCGGGCTGCAGATACGCCCCATCGAGCTCCGCGCAACGGTTCACACCGAGCAGCTTCATCGTCACGCGAAGCTCGACCTCGAGCAGCTCGAGCAAACGAACGACACCTCTCTCCCCTGCGGCACCGAGCGCGAGCGCCTGGAGACGGCCGATCCCGACCATCGCCGCGCCGCGCGCGACGCCCTTCAGGATATCGGTGCCGCGCATGAATCCGCCGTCGACGACGAGCTCGGCCTTACCCCGAACCACGGCGACGATCTCCGGGAGCAGATCGATCGCACCTCGCGCGTGGTCGAGCTGCCGCCCGCCATGATTCGACACGTAGATCACGTCGACGCCGTGCTCGAGCGCGAGCGTTGCGTCCTCGGCAGTCTGAATGCCTTTGACCATCAGCGGCACTTCGAGCGTGCGGCGGAGCTTTTCGATGAGCTTCCAATCGGCACGTCCCCGATGACTCTCGCCGGTGCGCTGCCCGCCGAACGGGCGACCCGCGATGGTCTGCCGCGAGTGAATGTGACGCTCGCGGCGGCCGAACGCCGCCACATCGACGGTCACGCAAAGCGCCTTGCAACCCGCGTCGGCCGCGCGCTTCGCCGCATCGATCACCCAGCGTTCGTCGCCGTCGGTGTAGAGCTGGAACACCCAGTTGCCGCCGGCGGCGGGCGCGATCTCGTCGAGCCCGGGCCGCGTTACGCTGCTCACGAGCAGCAGGCAGCCGAACGTCTTCGCCGCGCGCGCGAGCGGCAGCGCTCCGTCGGGATGGACCTCGGTGAGGCTCGCTAGCGGCGCGAGCAGGACCGGCATGCGCTGCTTCGTGCCGATGAAGGTCGTCGTGAGATCCGTGCCGTTCACGTTGCGCAGCACTCGGGGCCTGAACGCAATCGAGTCGAGCGCGTGCCGATTGCGCAGCAACGTCGCCTCGGTCTCCGCGCCGCCGTTGATGAAGTCCCACGCGGGCTCGGTCAACGCCTTCCTCGCGAGCGCGACGATTTCGGTGGTCGTCAAGAATTCACCGACCAGGGCTTCGGTTTCGTCCGTCATGGATCTTTGGCGATCTTCGCCATTGCGATGTTGTCGCCCTTGCGCTCGGCCGGCCGCTGTTGCGGCGGGTTTGGGTCGCATGCTACACGCGGATCCGAAGCGGAGCCACCCGAGCTTCCGCTCGTTCAGTTTTGGACGGCGCGATCGCGCCGCCTACCGCATGCAGACGTTCACGGCAATGCGACGCGCACGGCGCGTGGGGACGCGAACTCGACTTGCTGCGGCTTCGGCGCCGCGCGACCGATGAAAAATCCCTGCGCGTAGTCGATGCCGTATCTCGCGAGCAGGGACAAGGCCGCGGCGCTGTGCACGTACTCCGCGACGGTCTCCATGCCGGCGGCGCGCGCGACCTCGCCGACCATCCGCACCATGCTCTGATCGACGCGGTCACGGACGATGCCTTTGATGAACGAGCCGTCGATCTTGAGGTAGTCGACCGGCAGGCGCTTCAGGTAGCTGAACGAGCTGTAGCCCGTGCCGAAGTCGTCGATCGCGATGCGGCAGCCGAGATCGCGCAGCATCGCCACCTGGCGGTCCGTCTTCACGGCGAAGCGCACGGCGAGCTGCTCGGTGATCTCGAGCACCAACTTGTCGCCCGACACGGCGTGCTCGCGCAGCAGGTTGCGCATGTGCGCCGCAAGCCCTTCGTCCTCGAACGCGAAGCTCGACAGGTTCACCGACAGTCGGAGATTCGGGTCCTCGGCGCCGAACTTGGCCAGCGCGCGCACAGCGCTCCCGAGCACCCAGCGGTCGATGTCGGCCATGAGGCCGAAACGCACCGCGGCCGGCAGGAACGTCTGCGGGCTCACGAGCTGGTCGTCGGCTTTGAGCCGCAGCAGCGCCTCGTAATGCGAGATCCGACCGCTCTTGATATGCAGCAGCGGCTGGTAGTAGAGCACGAAGCCGTCGGTGTCGAGC
>Ga0163162_10006394_pt1 | contig 11407 bp, 10 predicted proteins | sample S55metaG_FD_115310 | JGI IMG/M metagenome (GOLD analysis project Ga0163162, IMG submission 115310) | Switchgrass rhizosphere microbial communities from Kellogg Biological Station, Michigan, USA - S5-5 metaG | ecosystem: Host-associated > Plants > Roots > Rhizosphere > Soil | place: USA...
AATTTGCGTGCTATCTCATAGAGGGCATCGATATCGCAGGGATGGCCCAGAATATGGACCGGCAAAATCGCGTGGACCCGGCGCTGTGTACTCTTATTAATTAGTTTGCCGTCACTCCACTGACATTGTTGCGTGAGGAAATCGTGGACCTTGGACGGATCGAGTTGCCAATAATTTGGCTCAACGTCCATGAACACCGGCCATGCTCCGGCATAGCGAACAGCGTTTGCGGGCGCAATAAAAGTAAGCGCTGGAAGAATGACTTCGTCTTCAGGCTTGACGCCCGCCACCAGCAAGGCGATGTGTAGTGCCGCCGTTCCGTTGACGGTAGCCACTGCGTGATCGGCTCCGACATACGACGCGAGTGACTGTTCGAAACGCGAAACGAATGGACCAGCAGAAGAGACCCAGTTCGTATCAAGACATTCCTTCACGTACAGCCATTCGTTGCCTGACAGCTCAGGCACACTCAAAGGAATCCCACCTGCTTCGGGTGCGGCCCCCGGCTCAAATGACGTAGACATCACTTCGGTATTGCTCATGGTTCTCGCTTAGCCACTCGATCGTGTGTCGCAAACCTTCCTCGAGTGTGTATTTCGGTTCCCAGCCCAGAATCTCTTTGGCCTTAGTGTTGTCAGCGCAGAGTCGATCGACCTCGCTGCCTTTTGGTCGAACCCGCGTGTCTTCGCTCAACACAGGCAATCGCTTCCCCATCATCGACAGAATCGTCTCGGCGAGTTTGCCAATTGAAACCTCACGACCGGTGCCGAGATTGATTACCTGCCCGATCGCGTTTGATGCTTCGGCGGCTTTGATGAATCCCTCAACAGTATCGGCGACGTAGTTTAGATCGCGCGTAGGTTCGAGGTTGCCAAGATTGATGGCCGATTCTCGCAAAGCCTGAGTGATGATCGTCGGGATGACTGCGCGCGCCGATTGACGTGGTCCATAGGTATTAAAAGGACGAACAATAACAACCGGAAGACCAACAGATAAGTAAAACGACTCGGCGATTTTGTCGGCGCCGATCTTCGTAGCGGAGTAGGGCGACTGACCTTGTAATGGATGATCTTCGCTGATTGGAACAGTCTGAGCGGACCCGTAGACCTCGCTGGTTGAAGTTTGGATCACTCGTTGGACGTTGCAACGCATCGCCGATTGCAAAATGTTTACCGAACCTTCAATGTTCGTCCGTACGTACGACAGTGGCGCGTGATAGGAGTAGGGAATTCCGATTAATGCAGCGAGATGAAAGACGGTGTCGATTCCGTCCATCAGTCGAAGTACAGCATCCTGATCGAGGACGTCTCCAAGAGATACGTTGATCTGATCCTTGAGTGGCGAGTGATCAAGCCAACCCCATGTGCCCGTGGAGGTATAACGAACCAGCGCCGAGACCTCAGCGCCTAATTCAACAAGTCGTTCCGTCAGGTGGCTACCAATAAACCCACCCGCTCCAGTAACCAGAACCTTTTTTTCCGACCAATTCATGAGATCTTTCCATCAAAAATGCCGTTGGCAATATCTGACTGCGCCTGGTCGTATTGATCTGCTTGCCCGATGTCAAGCCAGTATTCTCTTATTGGGAAACAAACAACGGACCGCCCCTCTTTCAAGAGAAACTGAATTAGATCCGGAATGTCATAGTGTTGGCCATTTGGAATTCCCCGTCGGACAGCAGGGCTGAGAAGATAGATACCTGCATTGATGTACTGTTTCACCACCGGCTTTTCTGAAATGCCGGTTACCGAAACGCCATCGGTAAGGATGACTCCATAAGGTACATTGAATTCATATTGCCGTACAGCCACGGTTAAATCAGCGTTGTGCTCGCGGTGAAAGTTAAGCATCGAGCGAAAATCCACCCTCGTGAGGATATCGCCGTTGATTACAAGCAACGGTTCGTCAGATTCTTCCAACAAGCTTAAAGCACCGGCCGTACCCAGTGGCTTATCCTCTTTGACATATCGGATGTCGACGCCGAAGTCTTGCCCATCTTTGAAGTGGTCGGCAATAACTTCTCCTTTATAGTGAGTAGTAACATTCACCTGGCGAATACCCGCGTCGCGTAAGCCCTCGACGATCATTTCTAATAAGGGTCTGGTACCTAACGGCAACATTGGTTTTGGAATGTCCTCAGTGAGTGGCCGAAGACGAGTTCCGAAGCCACCTGCCATCACAACTGCTCGCAAAGGAAGTTCGTATTCTTTAACCAGATCACTCAAGAGAATTACATTTGTCACTCGTCCCTCGGTGTCCAACACAGGGATCTGGCGTAGTCCCTTTTCGGTCATCGTATGCAAAAGCTCAGCGTCTGTTGCTTCAGCATTAGCTGTAACAGGTGCTTCTTGAAAAGGTTTTCCGCGACCTTCAACGAGCTGAGTGACCGGAAGATTGAGATTCAATCCAGCCAGGACCGCTCTACGGATATCACCGTCAGTGACCGTTGCGATGAGGTAATCCTCGTCACTCAAAACCAACGCTATGCCCTTACCCGAACGGTCGATCGTCTCCATAACCTCTCGAATCGTGGAGAGCGGAGAAACTGCCAGCTTTTTCCAACTTTGGTCCAAGATACTATGCCTTTATTTGAGCGGGCACTCCTATTACCGTGACGTTGTCAGGTACATCCTTCACGACCACGGAACCGGCGCCCACTATTGAATTCTGACCTATCGAGATACCTTGCCGGACTACAGCCCCTGCCCCTATGTGTGTTCCATTTGCGACATGAACACCGCCCGAGAGACAAGCGCCAGTTGCAACATGAACATGATCACCAATTACGCAATCGTGATCAATCAAGGCGCCAGTGTTGATAATTACATTATGTCCAACGACGGTTCCCGGATTAACAACTGCCATGGCCATGATAGTTGGACCCAATCCTAACTGAGCGGACCTGGAAACAACGGCGCGGGGATGAACTGCTGCGATCACGCTAAAACCAAAGCCGAGGACCTTTTCATAAAGTGCTTGTCGAGCACTACTGTTTCCAAGACTTCCCAAACCTATGAATGCGTTTCGAACTCCTCGATCGTACAAAGAGGGTAGAAGTGAATCATCGCCTATAACCCGAATACCGCCAATCTTGCTCCCTATTTTGTCATGGTCACGATCCAAAAGACCGGCAATAAGGTATTCATTGACAAGCTCGAGTATGTCAATGATTACTTTCGCGTGACCACCAGCGCCAACACCGATAGCCTCTTCCATCTTCAGTTGACCTCGCGTACCAGGGAGAATGCCTCAGCATGCTCAACACCAATGGTAGAGCCTCTCAGCCGAGCAAGGGCTCTAATGCTCTCGAGCGACCGCGGCATCGGATATGGGTGAACTTCTGAACTATAGAGAGACATGATTTCGAGCTTACGATCGATGAACCTGGAAATATCAGTAAAGATGTTCGGAACGAACGTACGCCCGACGTTAGGAGGCATTGCATCGGTAGAAGAAAGTACCTCGTAACTTAGTACCCTTTTCACACCGTACCGAGCAGAGTAAAAAGGTTTCAGCACTGACATCGTAGCCTCAAACACAACGCGATGATCCGAATGAACATCGCCAGAATGATTCACATAAACTGCGTCAGGCTTAGCAGCGGTGATGACTTCGCGAATTGCGTTGATAATTTCTTCGAGCGGCAAACGGTCGAGTCTGATCGTTGGCAAATTCCCGCGAAAGATCTCATCAAAACTATAAGCACTCTTTACCCGCGCAATCTCATGTTCCTTTTCCGCCAAAGTTTCTTTGGACCATTCAGGTTCATGACCTCGGGTAACTACTAGCCAATAAATTGAGTCACCTTCGGCTTTGTGCCTCAATAAGGCCCCACCACAGCCAAGGGTTTCGTCGTCTGCATGGGGAGCTATTGCCAATATTCGCATTCGTTTCAGATTGCTTCGACCGCAAGGACCCAGCGGGAGTAACGGCGTTTATAGTCAGGTTCCAATCTTCTTTCAGTGATTTCACTGTAAATGATTCGAAATTGACCGTCAAACAAGCCTCTAATCTCCTCCAGGGTGAAGAAATGTTGCACCAGGCCTTCCTCATAACCCTGTTGGACCATGAAAGTGTTTGGAGCGACTTGTGTGCCCTTCCCATACTCAAAGTCGTCAGCGCAGCGCAGATCACAATAGAAGAGTCCCCCGGTCTTTAAGATCCTGTGAACTTCATTGACAGCAGCGTGGGCAAGTTCGGACGGAACGTGGTCAAGCACCCCGTGTGAAACGACTACATCGAAAGCGCCGTCAACAAACGGTAGCTTGCCGATGTCGCCGACGCGAAAATCTATCTCAAGGTTTTCTCGCGATGCCCAATCAACTGCCCAGTCGATCGCCTGCTCTGAAACGTCGACGCCTGATGCCTTGAATCCTTCACGTGCAAAGTAAATTGCGTGGCGGCCATTTCCGCAGCCTAAGTCTAGAACGGTCTCGACATTTTTCTTAACTTCATAGGTGTCGTGAGTGAGCTTCTTGCGAATCAAACGAGCACAGAACCTGATGATGTCCTCATTCGGGTACCACATTGTCATGAAATTCTGACTGTAGACTTCGTCCCATTTCTTATTTACTTCAAGCGACTGTTCGGTCATCAAGATTCCTCAAACTGTTCTAACAGAATTAATAACTAAGATCCTTGTTTAAGAGTTCGTCATTGATCGGAGTTGAAGCAAGCAATTTAGCAACTCGTTCACCAGTGTGGCCATCACCAAAAGGGTTCTCACAAGTACGAATTCTTTCCTGCGTTTCAGTGTCACGAACCACACTCTGAATGAGGCTCGCAATCTCTCTCTTATCGTGAGACGCGAAGAATACATTTGCAGAATGATGACGAGTTGTTTGCCGCCGGCCGACGTTAATTGCGGCTAGTTTCAGGTACGGCGCCTCCAACAGCCCCAGGCTTGAGTTGCCGACCAGGACTGCAGCATTACGTAACAGATTTACAAATGGTACATCGGGAATGTTCTGGAAAATGAAGACTCCTGGTTTCCCTCGATACTCTTCGATGACGTCAATAATCTGTCGGCTACCGGGATCAGAATTTGGATAACTGACAAACACTTGCATTCCAGATTCCACGGCTGCTTCGAGAGTCGTTCGCATTTGTCCACCCGACTGATCGATTTCGGAAGAGAGAGAATGCTGTATGACCACAAGATAGGGCTGCCGAATGACTGGAACATCTAATAATGCTGCCAGTTCCTTCAGATCAAACTTGGGCGTCAAACGGAGTCGGTCCAATCCTGAATGACCGACATTGTGAACTCGCCATTCCTGTTCACCAGCCCTGATAAGCCTTTGTCGTGCGTCTTCATGGGTAGTTAGCATAAGGTGAGACAATCGAGAAACCGCATGCCTAACCATGTCGTCTACATTCCCAACAACTCTATCGCCCGCAGCATAGTGTGCAGTCGAAATTCCCAGATAGGCGCCACACAAAGCCATGGTTATTGCTTCCTCCCGATCAGCGGGCGCCAATAACCAATCAGGCCGGAGTTGATCGGCGAGCTCTGCCAGAAGTCTGAGTTGATCGGCTGCGCCTTTGACTCGATCTGCGGCGTGATCAGAATGGATAAGATTGTCGATGCGTCCCACAATGTGAAATCCATCTGCTTCTACATCTTTTAGGGTGAACCCATGGATCGGGGAGAGGTGTGCTCCAGACACGACGAGACTAAGCTCGAGATCGGGGTTGTCGGTTATTGCCTGGAATATTGGCCGCTGCAAAAAGTACTCCGAGCGGATTCCGGTGATTCCAAGTACACGTCGTTTCATTGCGTAGCGATCGGTGACCAGCTACCCGCCTCACTTATTAGTAACGCAGCGCTGTCCGGGCAATTCAATAATAGGTCGAGCGTTGATAAGTCGTTTACAAAACCGGCCTTGGTGTTTGCCTGTTGATATTCGAACGAGCGCCAGCCTTGTGCCAGAATCCCACAGTTAATAGCAGAAAAATCCTCCGCTTGTAAGTAAGCGAAAGCGCCTGTTCCGGTCAGATAGTTATCGGCGCCTAGTTCGCTGCAGATTGAAGCAACAAGGTGCGACGCCTCACCCTCGATATTGGTCAAGTTTGATGCTCTGATTCGTTTTGTTTTTACACCAAGTTTGTCGAGCATCCAGTCAGTAGAAGCAACGGCTACATCTATCAGCATGTTGTACCTGGCGGTAAGAAGTGTCTCAAGTTCAGCTTTCCATTTAACCAGGCCAGGAGTTCGCGAGTAATTGGCTTGCAGCGTCTTCCAGTGTTTTGCGGTGCATGTCGGGTCTGCCACTTCAACTTCACTCAACTTCTGGCCAAACTGATGCTTTACTGGAATGGTTAGCCACGAAGCGCCATTTGCTGTTTTGATCTGATTTCGATTTTGTAATCCGTTCTTGCTGAACTGGACTGTATCGAAATAAACAAAAACGTCCGCAGCCATTATCTTGTGAATATATCTGGGCCAGGGGAAATATTGAGGTTGATGAATGGCGACTTTCACGCACTTGCCTATCTTAAATTTGTACTCGCGTGCTGCAGTAATCGATCGACAACGAATTCCGCATCGATATCGCGCATACGAGCATGAATTGGCAAACAAATGTGACGCGAAAGGATCTTTTCGGCTTTCGGCAACATGCCCGGCCGTGTTCCCAACTGTTCTTGATAGACGGGCTGCAAGTGCAAAGGTGGATCATAGGCCCAGTCAATCGATACTTTGTCTTTCGCAAGTTCATCCCGCAAAGCGATTCGATCAAGTTTGATGGTTGGCATTGCAACGTATCGCCAATAACTTGGCCGACTACCCCCACTTGCTAAGAGCGGAACAAACAATTCGCTGCGTAGAAGTAACTCGTCGTAAACGGCTGCGACGTTCCGACGCTGTTCAAGAAAATCGGGTAAGCACCTAAGCTGACTAATTCCCATCGCCCCGGCGATTTCGGTAAAACGATTGTTTCGTCCCGGAAGGACATATTGCTCATCGCTGCTATTCATATCCCGGCCTCGATGTTGTAGCGAGCGAACCATCTCTGCGATGTCCTTGCGTCCGGTTACCACCATCCCACCTTCGCCAGTTGTAATGATCTTTGTCGGATAGAAAGAGAAACAACCCGCGTCTCCAAAACTGCCGGCACAGCAGCCATTCAACTCGGCTCCTGGAGCGTGAGCGGCGTCTTCAATTACAAACCTTCCACTCTTGTGCATCTTCTCTACGAAGGAGACCAAAGAGGGTGAAATGAACCCACCGAAGTGAACTACGATAGCTCCCTTGGTCCTTTCGGTAACTCTGTCCCATGCGTCGCCAAAATCCATCGAAAACGTTTCCGCCTCGATTTCCGTAAAGACTGGTCTCGCGCCAACAAGTGAAACAACCATTCCCGTGGCGATAAAAGTCTCGACTGGAACGAGAACCTCATCACCTGGACCAACACCGAGAGCTCGGAGCGTCGCCTCCATCGCAGACGTACAACTAGGAAACGCAACTCCATAAGGCTGACCACAGTATGCAGCGAAGTCCTCTTCAAACTTCTTAACCCTCGGCCCCATTGCCAACTGTTGATTGAGGATCTCCGTGAGTTGGCTATTCAGCCATTGCTGTTCGTCAGGCGGAAAGAAGGGAAAGGCCGTTGTCAGAGGATGCGCAGGATCGTGGACGTAGCTCATCATAATGTTCGGCTTGATTCTCTCAATTCACTGGACTTAAAGCCATGAACCAAATGATTCGGAGACAAAAATCATTAATAGTCCTTGGACTTTTAGGCCCGTTTGCTTCAGGCTCAAACTCGCTCCATGTTTTATTATTCAGCGATATGGGCGTGAATCAGTCTAGCATTTCTAATTTGATGAGCGTGCCCGGGAGAATATCTACACGTGCCCGTTTGCCCAAAACTGACTCTAACATTGACGGGGATAAGCCTGTACCAGGACGTTTCAGGGTTAGTGATTCACGTTGGAGTAAACCACCAGCCTGAATGGTCGTTGCAGCGACGATACTGCGTCGGGCCACTTTTGCAGTGTTCAATTCACTTGCAGAGGGTATTTTTCGTCCATCACCAAGTGAAAGTTCAACGGTGCGAATGGCCTTTATTAGAGACTCCAACTCTTGCGGCTCAAGTGATGCTCGATGATCAGGTCCGGGAAGGTTTCTATCAAGCGTAAAGTGTTTTTCAACGACTGTTGCTCCAAGAGCGACAGCGGCGACGCAAATAGCAATTCCCTCTGTATGGTCCGAGAACCCGATGGGAATATTGAATTCCTCTTGCATCGTTTTCATTGCGCGAAGATTTATCTCAACCGGCGCAGCCGGGTAGTTCGAGACGCAGTGAAGCAGTACCAACTCGTGGCAGTCTCCCTTTTCTGCCGTATCAACTGCATTACTAACCTCTTCTAGCGTTGACATACCGGTTGAAATGATCAGCGGCTTTCCTTTTCTCGATACGTGTTCAATCAAAGGAAGATTTGTGAGATCACCGGAGCTTATCTTGTAGGCTGGCACAGATAAGCTCTCGAGAAAATCAGCGGCGGCTTCATCAAACGGTGTTGAGAGAAAAGTTATGCCCCGGTTGTCGGAGTACTCTTTCAAAGTGTAGTGGGCGCTGCTCGAGAGTTCGAGTTGCCGCAGCATATCGAGCTGCGATTGCTTCGACGAGGTTGTAGACAGTTGATAATCGGCTTTTGGGGCATCCAACGTAGTCAGTGACTCAGCAGTAAACGTTTGAAATTTGACTGCATTGGCCTGCGACTTCACTGCGACGTCAATAAGCTGCTTAGCCAGTTCGATATCGCCATTGTGATTCACGCCGATTTCCGCGATCACGTAAACCGGATGACCCTCCCCAAGTATTGAGTCTCCTATTCGTACCGTTGAATTCAAAGGACCACCTCAATATTTGACCTAAAAAATGAAACAAGAATAAAGGCAGTACTCACCACGCAGTCCATCCGCCATCCACGACTAGATTGTGACCATTGATATAACTTGCTTCGTCTGAGGCCAGAAAGACTACTGCACCATTGATCTCATCAAGTCCTGCTTTTCGACCTAGAGGTACTTTTTCAGAATATCGAGTGACAAAATCCTGATTTTCTCCCGGGTGAGCCAGCCCTCCAGGCGAAATACAGTTCACGCGAATATTGTGATCACCCCAGTAGGCAGCGAGGTACCTGGTCATCGAAATGACGGCGCCCTTCGCAGCGGCGTAGACCGCATGCGAATAAACTCTTTTGGGCGCTTCACCCTCGACGCCTGCATACAGTTGGGGGAGATTGGCTCCTTCGTAGATGCGTTGATCGTTACCAACAATCCCATAGATCGAGGATAGAAAAATCACACTGCCATTGCGCTGTTTTTCCATCACTTTGCCAACGCGTTGCGTAACAAGAAACAGCCCGTCCAGTTCGGCCGCTAAGACAAACTGCCAACCTTCCAGAGAACATTCGGTGAAAGGTTTATAAAAGTCCTTCGGTTTTGCAGTCACGCAGTAGATCAGGATATCGATTGTCGACTCGCCCTCAACTATTTTTTGCAAGACTTCGTCGACAGAGACCGGATCTGTTACATCAATATTCAATTGTTCGATCGAACTTTCGATCTCTCCCAAACTAAACTCATGACTCGAAGCGGCCGGAGAAAGAGAAGGAAGATCGGCAGAAATAACGTTAGCACCTGACTGCGCGAGGGCAACAGCAAACCTGCGGCCCAGAAAGCCGCGACCGCCCACTATCAATGCAGTTTTATTGGAGAGATTAAACAATGGTTATTCGCCCGCTACTTTAGGTTTCGAACCCATTCGGCCACCTCTGCTGATGTTCCAGAGTCAGAAGCCGTCAGAGCCGCATCCACAATCGCCAAACTCTGAACCGCTGACCAGGCGTCATATTCGTGCCGAACTTTCCCCTGCCGAACAAAGTCCAGGAATTTCTGCATCTCGTCCACGTAAGATTGCTCTAAAGCGTTGCTCGTCACTTCAAATGTCGAATGTTCTGTGGATTCATATTCACCGCTTTCGATTTGTTGACTAATCAAATCATAAGCGACCCAGCCTCGTTCACACGACAACACGCCTTGTCGATGAGCCGGGCGTTGAATTAAGTCCAAATGAATCTGACTAACAGAGCCGTTCGCATGCTCAATCATTAGATCCGCTATGACGTCGACATCAAGTGAGAGTAAGTCCGATTTCGGAAGGATACAGGTCAGACGACGTGCTGGGCCCAGGAGTTCTGTTGCCATGTGGATTTCGTGGATGAGGGACAACATCGCGCCTCCACCCAGATCTTTCCGCGCATAATAAGCCTCGCGAAAATTCCGTCCTGGATGCCAGTCTTCAATCCATTGACCTACCTGACACTGGAACAGCAAAGGTTTTCCTATTTTGTCCTGGTCCATAAACTGCTGCACGCGCTTCACTAGCGGGTGAAACTGCAGATTGTAGCCAACAAAAGTAGTTACTTTGCTTCTTCTAATCTCATCTAAAAGTTCTTTTACACCTGTCAAAGATTGGGCCAGAGGTTTCTCAATGAAGATGCCGCGGACGTGTGGCAGGCATTGTTTGATGGCTTCAAGGTGGAGACTCGTGGGGTTGCTTATAATGGCGACGTCAGGTTGCTGTTCAAGCAATGATTCCCAGGTGTTAAATTCCCGAACGGCCAAAACGTCATCAAGAATTTCATTACTGTGTCCGCTTCGCAAAGCGTAAACGTTTTCAATTCCCAATTTTCTAAGGTTGCGTACGTGTCTTTTGCCAATTGAACCACACCCAATTACGGCAGCCGACTTTACGGAGTATCGCGGCTTCATCCGGATTGTCGATTGACGAGTCCAACGCTTCTGGTAAGCGGCAGCGCAGTTACTGTTTAGTGCAACAATTTCAGGATGTTCGGCAAGGAGATCGAGAATCTGATCGAGTGAAAAGACAGCACCCGGTTTATGGAGATGTGCAAAAACCGCTTTGAAGAATTCTAAATCCTCTGGATAGTCCAAAGTCATGCGAAGCGTGGGTTGCTTGTGTCGAGGATTCGTAATCTCGAGGTCCACAACGTTAAAGAGATCCGTATCAGTAAAATACCGACTCCACACCTCCGTATTCTTGTCGTCTTTAATTTCGACCACGCGGCGGAACGCGGTCGGCTTGACCCCATAGCTGTAGGCGCCGTGTGGTAACTCGAGGGCGCGGATTAGGTCGGCATCAGTTTCCTCGTACGTTTTTACGATTGCATCCGCATACTTGGGATCGGAAAAGGGGCAGTCGGCTGTAATGCTCAAGAGGTAATCCAATCTGAAAAGATCTGCGGCGTCGGATAATCGTTTGACAACATCGTCTTCATCTCCTCGAAAGCACGAGATGCCTTCCGACGCTGCCAACTCTTCGAGTCGGTCGTCCTGAGTATTTGTTGACGTGCAGACGATGATCTCATCGACGCG
>Ga0163162_10006395_pt1 | contig 11406 bp, 8 predicted proteins | sample S55metaG_FD_115310 | JGI IMG/M metagenome (GOLD analysis project Ga0163162, IMG submission 115310) | Switchgrass rhizosphere microbial communities from Kellogg Biological Station, Michigan, USA - S5-5 metaG | ecosystem: Host-associated > Plants > Roots > Rhizosphere > Soil | place: USA: Michigan...
CGGCACGCGGTAGACGCCGTCGTCGCCGCGCAGCACGCGGTGGTAGTCCGGATACGCCGCAAGCGATGTGCCGCCGCGCTCCACGAACGCGAGCGCCCAGTCGAATTCCTGCTGCGTCAGGTCGCGGTACGCGCGAGTCGTGCGCACTTCGTCGAAGAGTTCGGGCGCCGTGAAGCCGCCGCCGATCGCAATCGTCACGAGGTGCTGCACGAGCACGTCGAGCGGCTTCCCGGGCATCTCGCGGCCCTCGATGCGGTTCTCCCCGACCGCGCACCGCGCCGCCGACGCTTCGACGAGTTCGAGCGCGTGCGTCGGCACGAGCGTCACGCGCGAGGCCCGTCCGGGCGCGTGGCCCGAGCGTCCGGCGCGCTGCATGAGGCGCGCGACGCCCTTGGGCGAGCCGATCTGGAAGACGCGCTCGACCGGCAGGAAATCGACGCCGAGATCGAGGCTCGACGTGCACACCACGGCTTTCAGCTGGCCGTTCTTCAGGCCGAGCTCGACCCATTCGCGCACTTCCTGGTCGAGCGAGCCGTGATGCAGCGCGATCAGTCCGGCCCAGTCGGGGCGCAGTTCGAGCAGCGCGCGATACCAGATCTCCGACTGCGAGCGCGTGTTCGTGAAGACGAGCGAGCTGCCCGCGCGCGCGATCTCGTCCGCGACCGGCCCGACCTGCCGCACGCCGAGATGCCCGCCCCACGGAAAGCGTTCGATGGTGTCGGGAATCAGCGTGTCGATGATCAGCGTTTTCGGCTGCACGCCGCGCACGGTCACGCGCCGCGTGCGCACGGGTGCGAGCAGGGCATCGTGGGCGAGCGGCAGGTTGCCGAGCGTGGCGGAGAGGCCCCACACCTGCACGCCGGGGCGCCGGTGCGCTAGGCGGGCGAGGCGTGCGAGGTGCGCAATTGCGAGCTGCGTCTGCGTGCCGCGCTTGTTGCCGAGCAGCTCGTGCCATTCGTCGACGACGACGAGCCGCACATGGGCCAGCTCCTCGCCCGCATTGGCGCGCGTGAGCATCAGCGTGAGGCTCTCCGGCGTCGTGACGAGCGCCGACGGCATGCGGCGGTTCTGGCGCGCCCGTTCGGCCGACTGCGTGTCGCCGGTGCGCAGGCCGACGGTCCACGGCACGGCGAGCGCCGTCACGCTGTCCTGCAGTGCGCGGGCGGTGTCGGCGGCGAGGGCGCGCATCGGCGTGATCCAGAGCACCGTCAGCGGCGCGGGCAGCGTGCGCGGCTTCGAGCCGGCAAACGCCGCGAGCGCGCCGAGCCATACGGCCCACGTCTTGCCGGCGCCGGTCGTCGCGTGGAGAAGGCCGCTCGCACCGTCCCCGATCTCGCGCCAGACTTCGCGCTGGAAGTCGAACGGTTCCCAGCCACGTTCGGCGAACCAGTGCGCCACGCGCTCGTCGAACGGCCTGGCCGCCTGTGCCGCGTCCACGGCGAACGGCGCGGGCCGGAAGCGTTCGGCGGCGGCGTCGGCCTTCGCCTGCGCCGCGCGTGTCTTCGGCACGCGGCGCGGGCGTGGGGAGGGGCGCTTCGCGTCATCCGGCGCGTTCATGACGCCGCCCCGTCGAGAAAGCCCTTCAGCATGTCGAGCGTGTCGGCGTCTTCGATCGACTTGTCGGTGCGCCAGCGCAGCATGCGCGGAAAGCGCACCGCGATGCCCGACTTGTGGCGCGGGCTCGCCTGAATGCCTTCGAAGCCGATTTCGAAGACGAGCGTCGGCGTGACGCTGCGCACCGGCCCGAATTTCTCGACGGTCGTCTTGCGCACGATCGCATCGACCTGGCGCATTTCCTCGTCGGTCAGGCCCGAGTAGGCCTTCGCGAACGGCACCAGCGTGCGCACGCCGTCCGCCTCGTCCCAGACGGCGAACGTGAAGTCGGTGTAGAGGCTCGCGCGCCGGCCGTGGCCGCGCTGCGCGTTGAGCAGCACGGCGTCGACGGCGTACGGGTCGATCTTCCACTTCCACCAGGTGCCCGACGCCTTCGTGCGCCCGACGCCGTACAGCGACTGCCGCTCCTTCAGCATCAGGCCTTCGACGCCGCGCGCCCGGCTTTCCTCGCGCAGCGCCGCGAGCGCGTCCCAGCTGTTCGCCTTGACGAGCGGCGACACCCGCAGCAGATCGGCGGCGAGTGTCTCGCCGAGGCCCGCGGCGAGCGCATCGAGCTTCGCGCGGCGGTGCGCGAGCGGCGTCGTGCGCAGATCGTCGCCGTCGGCTTCGAGCAGGTCGTAGGCGAGATACGCCGCGGGCGAGTCCGCGAGCACCTTCTTCGTCAGCGACTTGCGCGTGATGCGCGGCTGCAGCCGCGCGAACGGCAGCGGCGCGTCTGCGCCGGGTTCCCAGGCGAGAATCTCGCCGTCGATCACGGTTCCGTCCGCGAGCGCCGCGCCGAGCGACGCGAGTTCGGGAAAGCGCTCGGTGATCAGGTCCTCGCCGCGCGACCACAGCCACACGCGGCCGCCGCGCTTCACCAGTTGCGCGCGAATGCCGTCCCACTTCCATTCGGCGAGCCAGTCGGCGGGCTCGCCGAGCGTCGCCGGGCCGGCCTGCAGCGGATGCGCCAGAAAGAACGGATAGGGCAGGCCGAGATCGCTTTCGTGCGGCGTGCCGGTGTCTTCGCCTGCGCTCTCGGGCGCGATCAGCCGCAGATAGCGCGCGGCGCTCGGCGGCTGGCGCGAATCGGTCCAGCCGACCATGCGCTGCGCGATGCGCTTGTGATCGACGCCCGCCACGTCCGCGAGTGCGCGCACGACCAGCTGCCGCGCCACGCCGACGCGAAATCCGCCGCCGATCAGCTTGGTGAGGAGAAAGCGCTCGCTCCAGTTCAGTTCGTCCCAGTAGCCCGTCAGGCGCTCGCGCAGCTCGGACGGGCTCGCGCCGCGCAGCGTCAGCACGCGTTCCTCGATCCACTGCGCGAGCCCGAGTTCGGACTCGCGCGCGGCGGGCGGCAGGATGTGCGCGATGGTCTCGGCGAGATCGCCGACCGCCTGATACGACTCGTCGAAAAGCCATTCCGGCAGCCCCGCGCGCTCGCGGGCGAGTTCGGTGAGCGTGCGGGTCGGGACCGACTGGCGCGGCTTGCCGCCCGCGAGAAAGTACGACGCCCACGCCGCGTCCTCGGGTGCCGCCGCCGAGAAATACGCGCTCAGCGCTTCGAGCTTGTCCTTCGTCGACGTGGTGGCGTCGAGTGCGGCGTAGAGCGCGGCGAAGCGTTTCATCGTGTGTTGTCTCCGCTTCCGTCCTCGCTTGCCGCGGCGGAGTCCGGCGCCGTGTCGGCTTCGATCGCGTCGTCGCCGTATTCGGTCGCGAACGCGCCCGCTTCGAGCCCCTGTTCGCGCAGCCACCGCACCATCGGCTCGATCTGCCCGTGCGTGACGATCACGCGCTCCGCGCCCGTCGCGCCGATCGCGCTTTGCAGGCCTGGCCAGTCGGCGTGGTCCGACAGCACGAAGCCGCGATCGAGCCCGCGGCGGCGGCGCGTGCCGCGCAGCCGCATCCAGCCGGAGGCGAAGGCGTCGCTGTAGTCGCCGAAGCGGCGCATCCACGCACTGCCCTGCGCGGACGGCGGCGCGACGATCAGCGCGCCGTTGAACGCCGCCCTGTCGCGGGCCGCGATCTCCGAGACGAGGCGCGCCGGCGGCAGCGCCACGCCCGCCTGCATGTACGCGCGATTGATCGGCTCGACCGCGCCGTGGCAGAAGATCGGCCCGATCGCAGGATCGACGCCCGCGAGAATGCGCTGCGCTTTGCCGAAGCTGTAGCAGAAGAGCACCGAGGCGCGCCCCTGCGACGCGTTATGCCGCCACCACGAATCGATGCCGTCGAATACCCCTTGCGACGGCTCCCACCGGTAGATCGGCAGGCCGAAGGTCGATTCGGTGATGAACGTGTCGCACCGCACGGGCTCGAACGGCGCGCAGGTCGGGTCCGGCTCGATCTTGTAGTCGCCGGATGCGACCCACACGCGCCCTCCGTGTTCGACACGCACCTGCGCCGAGCCGAGCACGTGCCCCGCCGGATGCAGCGACACCGTGACGCCGTTGATGACGATGCGCTCGCCGTAAGCTGCGCCCTGCAGGTCGATGCCCGGCAGCCGCGAGCGCAGCACGCCCACGCCGGGCTCGGCCGCGAGATAGTGCCGATGCCCGGAGCGCGCGTGATCGGCGTGCGCATGCGTGATGACGGCCCGCTCAACGGGGCGCCAGGGATCGATATGGAAGTCGCCCGCGGGGCAGTAAAGGCCTTCCGGACGCGCGACGATCAGGTCAGGGCGAGCGTTCAACCTGTCTCCGGTAGTGGGTCCGATGGTCGTTCGAAAGATGTCGTTTGATTCACGCAACACAGCACGAGCCGTGCCCGTCATGACGCTTTCACGAACGGCCGGTAGGGTGTAAAAGTTTGTATCGTGAAACGTGCGCATCGAGCGTGCGTAGCTGGCTCCGAGCACTATGCCGAACAACGGTTCGATGGTCGCACCACCCGCTGCCGAGACGGTCTGGATCGTACGGCTGCAAAGTCACCCCTACTTCGATTTCGTGCGCCTGAAGCGCGTTTTCAGCGAATGCGGTTCGCGTCATCAGGTCGTGCTCGTCGACGTGCGCAAGCTTCTCATGTGCGCCGATCGCGACGACACCGATTACGTGCTCAAGGCCGTGAGCGACTGGCATGCGGGCAAGGTGAAAGGCATTCGCGAGTTTCTGGACCCGGACAATCCGCGCGTGCCGGAAATGCCGTATGTGACGATCAGCGTGCGGCGCACGCCCGGGCTGCTCGGCCTGCTCGGCATGAGCCGCGAGGGCGTGGTGGCGTTTCGCAACGGGCAGCATCGCGCGCGCTATCTGGCGCACGCGGGTGCGTTGTGCCTGCCGGTGGAAGTGCACGAGCGCGAAGCGCAGCTGTTGCGCGAGATGTGCGCGGCCCCGGACGCGAACGCGCCCGAGTACGGCGAGGAAGACTAGGGCGCGTCCGGACCGTGGCGGCGGCTCATGCCGAAGCCCGCCACGATGCCGCACACCGAACGCACAACACCGGCCGTCGTGCCGTCCTGCCGTGCGGCCCGAACCGGGGCGGCACGGCCTGCTCGCGGCGTCGTCAGTTGGCCCTTGCGTGCGCGGGCGTGCCCGGCGTCACGACCGGTATGAAGCCCGGCAGGCGCGTGAGGATCATGTCGGGGCGCTCCGCGCCGCCCGTCACCTGCTGGCCGAGCCGCTCGAGCGTGTAGTCGATGAAGAAGCGCGTCTTCGCGGGCAGATACTGGCGCCCCGGATAGACAATCGACACCTTCATTTCGGGGTCGTCGATCGAATGGTCGGGCAGCACGCGCACCAGCGCGCCGGATTCGAGGTCGGCGGAAACGAGCCCTTCGGGCAGGATCGAGAAGCCCATGCCGGCAAGTGTCGCGAGCCGCACCATCAGCGCGCTGTTGACCGTGTAGACGGGCGCGAGCGTGATCTGGTCGGCGCTGCCGTGGGAATGGCGAAAATGCCAGGTGCAGCTGCGCATCTCGCTCGGCAGCCCGACCGAGGGATAGCCCGGCAGGTCGAGCGGCGTCTTCGGCGTGCCGTGCTCGGCGAGATAGGCGGGGGTCGCCACGGGAATCAGCGCATTGGTCGCGACGGGCCGCTCGACGAGCGCCGTGCTCGACACCATGAACGCCGTGACGATGCCGACGTCGTAGCCGTCCTCCACCAGGTCGACGTGCCGCTCCGCGAGCGTGAGCCGCACGTTCACCTTCGGGTAGAGCCTGCGGAAGCCGTCGATGAGCGGCGTGAGCGTGAGCAGCGACAGCGAGCTCGATGCGACGACGCGCAGCGTGCCGCTCGGCTCGCCTTCGGTATGCGCGAGGGCCGATTCGAGATTATCGAGTTCTTCGAGCAGCGCGCGGCAGCCTTCCAGATAGCGCGTGCCGGCTTCGGTGAGGGAAAGATTGCGGGTGGTTCGATTGATCAGTCGGGTGCGCAGGTGCGCTTCGAGCATGGCGATCGATCTCGTCACGAGTGCGTTCGAAACATCCAGCTGCTGTGCGGCGCGGCGGAAGCTCTCAGTTTCCGCCACACGCACGAATACGCGCATTGCATGTATCTGGTTCATCGTCGTGTCCCTCGTTGATGTGCCGCTAGATCGATGCATTACACGCTGTGTATACATCGGATTTTTGAGACCGTCGGTAAAATAATATTGACACTCGGTGAGAATTACAATATTTAAATGATGGACGGCATTACCCTATGGTTATTGTCACAATTGAGCCATAGTGCGCGGTCCGCGCGGGTAAGGGTTTTCGCGCACCTTCCTTATTGGTGGAGGCATGGCGACAAGCGTGATGTATGCGTTTGGCTCGCGGCCGACCAGGCGGGGCAATGAACGGCGAAGCGAATACTGGCAAGGCTTTGAAGGCATGCTTTCCGCTGGTGCGTCAATTCGGCAGCCGCATAATTATTAATCGGTTCATTGAGGTGCACGCGCGGACTCGCAAATAATGGCGGAGAGCGCCAAGTTTGACTTTTTCAAGGTGATTTTATTTATCGTTTTTCGGGCATTCATATTGGTTTCATTTTTATCCGGCTATCGGCAACCCGGATGATTGCGAGAGCGAGTCGCCACTAACAACGAGACAAAATAACTCATGCTTTGGCACTTGTTGGCGGCACAGCCCGAAATCGCATTGTTTGCGAGTCTCGCCATCGGCTTTTTCGTGGGGTCGTTCAAGCTCGGCCCGATTCAGCTGGGCGGCGTCTGCGGCACGCTGATCGTCGCGCTGATCCTCGGGCAAAGCGGCGCGCGCATTTCCCCAGACCTGAAAAACATCGCGTTCGCGCTCTTCATCTTTGCGCTCGGCTTCACCGGCGGGCCGCAATTCTTCGCCAACATCGGCCGCGGCTGGCGCTACGGCGTGCTCTCGATCGTGGAGATCGTCGTCGTGATCGCGCTCGTGCTCGGCGCCGTCGCCCTGTTGAAGCTCGACCAGGGCACGGCGGCGGGGCTTCTCGCCGGGGCGGCGACGGAGTCGGCGGTGGTCGGCACCGCGTCCGAGGCGATCGGACGGCTCGGCCTGCCGGCCGCAGAAACCGCGCGGCTGCAGGCGAACATCGTGACGGCCTACAGCGTCAGCTACCTGTTCGGCCTCGTCACCATCGTGCTCTTCACGACCCAGTTCGCGCCGCTCCTGCTGCGCGTGAACCTGCGCGATGAGGCCGAGCGCCTCTGGCGCTCGCTCGGCGGCGACGGTGCGCTCACCGAAGGACAGAGCCTCGCGGCGCCGCCGCTCGTCGGGCGCGAACTGCGGGTGACGCGCGGGGCGGGGCAGACGATCGGCGAGCTCGAAGCGCGCTACGGCCACAACGTGAGCGTGCAGCGCGTCACGCGCGCACGCTCGGTGATCAAGGCGCAGCCCGCGGTGGTGCTGAAGGAGGGCGACCGCGTGCTGATCGGCGGGCGGCGCGAGGCGGTCGTCGCGGCGATTCCCGACATCGGCGATGAAATGTTCGCCGCCGACGGCACCGACGTCTACGCCGACAGGCTCGACGTCATGCTCACGCATCGCGGCGTGCACGGCCTGACGGTCGCCGAGGTGCGCGCCCGCGCGGCGCCCGCCGAGGCGCGCGGCGTGTTCATCGCCGCCGTCACGCGGCTCGACAGCACGATTCCCGCGCTGCCCGAAACGGAGCTGCACCGCGGCGACGTGCTGACGCTCGTCGGCGCAAGGGACGACGTCGCGCGCGGCGCGGCCAAGCTCGGCTACATCGTGCGCGCGACGCAAAAAACCGACTTCGTGTTTCTCGGGCTCGGCGTGCTCGCGGGCATCGGGATCGGGCATCTCAGCGCGCGGGTGGGCGGCGTGGACCTGACGCTCGGCACGGGCGGGGGGTGCCTGCTCGCGGGGCTTCTGTTCGGCTGGATCCGCTCGCGCTATCCGCTGATCGGCTCGCTGCCCTCGGGCGCCGCGCAGATCCTGAAGGACTTCGGCCTGTGCACCTTCATCGCGGCGGTCGGCCTCTCGGCGGGGCCCGACGCGATCCGGCTGATCCGCGAGTACGGCCTCGCGCTGCCGATCACGGGCATCGTGATCACGCTCGGGCCGGCGCTCGTCTCGCTTGTGGTCGGGCGCATGCTGCTCAGGCTCGAAGTGCCGATGCTGCTCGGCGCGATCGCCGGACAGCAGTGCAGCACGCCGGCGATCAGCGCGCTCGTGGGCGTGACCGGCAATTCGACGCCCGTCATCGGCTACACGATCACCTACGCGCTTTCGAACGTCCTGCTGCCGCTCCTCGGCCCGCTGATCGTCGGGCTGGCGGGCCGGGTCGGCTGAGCGGGCCGGGCGGGCGAAGCAAAAACAACCAGCGAGGGACTCGATGGACTGGCTACACCAGGTCTTCCAGAAATCACCGGAAGTTGCGCTGTTTGCGTCGCTTGCGCTCGGCTACCTGATCGGCCAGATCAATTTCGGCAAGTTCCAGCTTGGCGGCGTGGGCGGGTCGCTGCTCGCCGCGGTCGTGATCAGCCAGGCGGGCGTGCAGATCGACAACGGCGTGAAGGCCGTGATGTTCGCCGTGTTCATCTACGCCGTGGGCTACGATTCCGGGCCGCAGTTCTTCAATTCGCTGAATCGCAAGACGCTGCGCGAAATCGCGATGGCCGTGTTTCTCGCCGTGTCGGCGCTCGTCACGGTGGTCGTCTGCGCGCGGATCTTCGGGCTGAACAAGGGGCTTGCCGCCGGCCTCGCGGGCGGCGCGCTCACGCAGTCGGCGATCATCGGCACGGCGGGCGACGCCATCGCGCGGCTCGGCCTTTCGCCCGGCGAGACGAAGGCGCTGCAGGGGGACGTCGCGGTCGCCTATGCGGTGACCTACGTGTTCGGCTCGCTCGGCGCGATTCTCGTCTGCGTGAACCTGCTGCCGAGGTTCATGGGGCAGAGCCTGAGCGACGCCTCGATCGAAGCCGAGAAGAAGCTCGCGGGCGGCGCCCCCGTCGCCGGTCCGGGGCAGACGTCCGCGCTGCCGATGCTCGTCGGGCGTGCCTTCCGGGTGCGCGGTGCCGCGGGGCGCACGATCGCGGAGGTCGAAATGGCGGAGCAGGACATGATCGCCATCGAGCGCATCCGCCGCGCGGGCAAGGCGCTCGAGCCGCGCCCGGACGTGAGGCTCGAAGCAGGCGACATCGTGCTCGTGGTGGGCCGCCGCGAGGTGATGGTGGGCGCGGCGTCGCAGATCGGCGAGGAGGTGGCGGACACCGATGGCATCAGCGTCGTGATGCAGAAGCGGCGCGGCGTGTTCACGCGCCGCGGCATGAACCACACGACGATTGCGGCCGTGCGCGCGACGGTCGATCGTGATTTGCGGCACGGCGTGTTTATCCACGAGATCCAGCGCGTCGGCAAGCCGCTGCCGATCCTGCCCGAAACGCAGCTCGAACACGGCGACGTGATCACGTTCTACGGCTCGCCGCAGGACACGAAACGCGCCGTCGAAGCCGCCGGCTACGAGCTGCCCTACACCGACAAGACCGATTTCATCTACATGGGCGTCGGCATCGTGCTGGGCTTGCTGATCGGGCTCATCGTCGTCGACGTGGGCGGCATTCCGCTCACGCTCGGCTCGGGCGGCGGCTGCCTGCTCGCGGGACTTCTGTTCGGCTGGATGCGCGGCAAGCATCCGATGTACGGCGTGATGCCGCCGGCGGCGTCACAGTTGCTGAAGGACTTCGGTCTGGCGGCGTTCGTCGCGGTGGTCGGGCTCAATTCAGGGTTGCAGGCGGTCGTCACGGTGAAGGAGAGCGGCCTGACGATCTTCCTGCTGGGCGTGTTCGTCACGCTGTTCCCGCTCCTCCTGACGATGCTGTTCGGCCGCTACGTGCTGCGCTACGACAACGCGGCGATTCTGGCCGGCGCGCTGTCCGGCTCGCGCAGTGCGAATCCGGCGTTCGGCGGCGTGCTCGACAAGGCCGCGAGTGCCGTGCCGACCGTGCCGTTCGCGATCACCTACGCGCTCGCGAACGTGCTGCTGACGCTGCTCGGGCCGCTGGTGGTGGGGCTCGTCTGACGGAGCGCAGACCCGCAGACCTCAAGCAATCAACGCGGATGAACGAACCGGCGCGGACTTTCGCCGGGCCAAGTACGATACGTGCTTCGAGTGCGACACGTGCTTCAGGGAGAATCCGCGATGATCCAACCGATACCGACTGTCACCTTGCCGGGAGGCGAGGCGATTCCGAAGCTCGGCCAGGGCACCTGGGAAATGGGCGAGCGGCCGAATGCGCGCCAGGCGGAAATCGCCGCGTTGCGTGCGGGCGTCGAGCTGGGCATGACGCTCGTCGATACGGCCGAGATGTACGGCGACGGCGAGAGCGAGAAGCTGATTGCCGAAGCGCTCGGGGCCGTGCGTGACGACGTGTTTCTGGTGAGCAAGGTGTATCCGCACAACGGCTCGGAGCGCGGCGTGCAGGCCGCATGCGAGCGCAGCCTCAAGCGGCTGAAGACTGACCGGCTCGATCTTTATCTGCTGCACTGGCGCGGGGGCGAGGATCTGGCGGGCGTGGTCGCGGGGTTCGGGAAGCTCGTGCGCGACGGCAAGATCCGCCACTGGGGCGTGAGCAACTTCGACACCGACGACATGGAGGAGCTGTTTTCGCTCGATGGCGGCAATGCGTGCGCGACCAATCAGGTTCTTTATAACGTTGCGCGTCGCGGGCCGGAATTTGATTTGCTGCCTTGGATGAGGGCTCGCGCGATGCCTGCGATGGCGTATAGCCCTGTCGATCATGCGCGGCTGCCGAAGAAAAGCGTGCTCGATGAGATTGCCGCTGCGCGCGGCGTGTCGGCGGTTCAGATCGCGCTGGCCTGGGTTTTGCAGCAGGATCAGGTGTTCGCGATTCCGAAAGCGTCGAGTGTCGGGCATGTGGAGCAGAACCGGGCTGCGGCGGGAATTGCGCTCTCGCGCGATGAGCTTGCGCGGATCGATGGACAGTTCACGCCGCCCAGGGGCAAGCGAGGGCTCGAAATGCTCTAGGGCTTTTTTTGCTGCTGCGCGCAAGCATGCGGGGGGAGGTCGCTGGTGCTTGGTCTGGTGATGCCGCTGGCGCTTGGGTTGGACGGTTGTAGAACTGTTTGATGCGCCTGTGCCCTCATGAAGCTTGTTTTGTTATTGGTCTATTAGCTTCGCCCCTGTGCGGGGCGGCAGTCACTTTCTTTGCACAGGTGTGCCGCTCGCGCTCGGGTTTGTGAGGGTTACACCGTTTGGTGTTCATGCGCTTCCTGGGAATTTGCTTTCTTCGCGGTCTATTAGCTCGCCCCTGTGCGGGGCGGCAGTCACTTTCTTTGCTGCTGCAAAGAAAGTAACCAAAGAAAGCAGCTATGGGGCAAGCGGTGTTAGGAGGAAATCGCATTGAGCCTTTCAGCGTGGCCCGACC
>Ga0163162_10006397_pt1 | contig 11405 bp, 9 predicted proteins | sample S55metaG_FD_115310 | JGI IMG/M metagenome (GOLD analysis project Ga0163162, IMG submission 115310) | Switchgrass rhizosphere microbial communities from Kellogg Biological Station, Michigan, USA - S5-5 metaG | ecosystem: Host-associated > Plants > Roots > Rhizosphere > Soil | place: USA: Michigan...
AAGATATTATTATTTCGAGGGACGAAAGAAACACCGTAGAATCACCGACGGGGTTAGGCACCATCTCGGTATTTATCCACGGAAATATTCACAACAAGGGAAATAAATCGATCGACATCCTTGAAGTAAATGTTGCGATGGTCACCCAATTTAATCAGGTTCTGAAGGAAAAGAGGATACTTGTAGTTCCGGTTCAGCAGACTTTTCTTGAGCCCGGCCAAACCATCCCGATAACACTGACGCTCGATGGATTCAGCAGGAATGACGATCGGGCCGACATTCGCTGGAAGGTAACGGCTATACGGGCGAAGAGCTAGTCACCCGCCCGCTCAACAAACAGTTCTTCGAGCGATTGCTTTACTGGCTGGACCGCGATCAATTTTCCGCCTGCCTTCCGAGCTGCCGCTAAGACCTTATCGATCTCGTTCTCGTTAGAAACCACCACCATCGCACCCTTCGGAGCGTCTATAACTTCTGATCCGGCGAGATCGCCCAGCGCGGACTTTAATACACCCGCAGAAACACCGCCCAGGGTTATCTCATACCCTCGTTTCTCACCCGTTGCTTCCAGAAGATTGTCCAGACTACCTATTTCGGCGAGCCTTCCACCGCGCAGTATTGCAACTTCATCACAGAGCGATTCGATATCAGAAAGAATATGTGTTGACATGAAAACGGTCGTGCCGCGGTGCCGCAAGTCCGCGATCAATTCGCGTATTTCGCGACGACCGATCGGGTCAAGCCCGCTCATTGGTTCGTCTAGAAAGACGATTTCCGGTTCATTGATCAAGGCTTGCGCCAGGCCGACGCGCTGAAGCATACCCTTCGAAAACGTACGGAGTTGTTTGTTCCAGCTCTTTTCTTCGAGGCCCACCTTCGCCAATAATTCCTCTGTACGCTTTTTGTTACTGGTCCGGTCAAGGCCGAAGAGCTCACCGAAATAATTCATTAATTCCCGCGCCGTCAGGTAATCATAGAAATACGGATTTTCGGGACAATAACCGATCGTTCGATGCATTTCGACATCGGAGATATCCCTGCCGAGAACACGCGCGGTGCCGCTGGTCGGGAATAGCAGCCGCATCAGGATCTTGATCGTGGTCGTCTTTCCCGCTCCGTTTCCTCCGAGGAAACCAAAGATCTGGCCGCTGCTTACTGTGAGCGAAAGGTCGTCAAGGGCGCGCGACTTCTTCTTCCGCCAAAAACCCGTCTCGTAGTCTTTTGAAAGATTCTCGATCTCAATAACGTTGGACATAGATCTATTGAGAAAAAGGCCCCGGATCGATTTACTAAGCAAGGTTGAATAAAGCGAGACGCCCGTCACGCCGTCGAATTACCGAAAGACTATTTTTTGTGCCATTGTGCCACAACAAAACACGAAAAGAATTTTCCGCCGATCTTGTTGAAAACGGTTTCGGCCGCAATCATTGCAGGTGAATAATAACGCTTAAAAGAAGGGCGAATACGAAAAACCATCGAGTTAAGAACAAACAGGTATCCAAAGTTGCCGCCGTAAAACTCGCGCTTGAATTCAAAGCGATCGCCAAATGTCTCGCGAAGCTCTTTCATATTTATTGCCTCTTCATTCTTGGCGAAGAGCGGATCGCGTTTGTACCAGGCTCGGCGAACGCGATCGACCGCAGTTTCGCTGTGCGGTTCCATAAAACAAAAATAACCGCCTGGTTTTAAGATCCGGTGAATTTCCTCAATGGCTTCGTCGATATGTGGAGGCATATGATGAATTCCGCCCACCACAGAGACTACATCGTACGAATCGGACGCGAGACCTGAGTCCAGGATCGATCCGCAGTGGACGTTCGTTTCGGGGTGACGAAGCTTAAAGTTAGATGCCTGCTGGGGCGATATATCTAACCCAGTCACTTTGGCACCTCGCTCTGTCAAATAACTTGTTGCCTGCCCGCCGCCGCACATTGCTTCAAGGATATTCTTGCCCTTCAGATCAATTCCCGCGAACATCGGCTCGAAGGCAAACTTTCGCATGTATCTGTTGCTATAAATGTCGTTGTAATGCGAATCGTATTCTGCAGCAATAGTTTCATAATGCTGCCTTTGGAGCATTTCGGAGGTCGGAATCATAAGCGTGGAAATCGTCGCGGATCTGAGATCATCAAAACTGATGTTGATTGCGGATCTTTCGATACTGCAATAAAAAGCTAACCACAAAAGGCTAAATTTAACAAGAAAAAACGTTCAATGAGTTACTAATCACCCGTTGTTGCCGTCGTTTTCCATCTGGAATATTTGCCGCCCAGGATCAACAATAAATATGCAGCGAAAAACACCCAGACCACCGTGGAAACATATACTGCTACCCAAAGGTAAGTCGGTTCTTCAAACCAAAGTCTTACACTAGCTGCATCCCCTCCGACTGGAACGAGTATCGTGCCGTCGTTAGCAGGTTTAACATCGACGACAGTTTCGTTAACACTAGCTCTCCAGTGCGGATAATAGAACGTTCCGATGCGAGCCTCCTGCTCCCTTCCTGAAGAGATTTTGAACATACGTTCCGTCGCGCGCCAAGATTCGACTTCCACCTCGCCGTATTGGACAGATACATTCTCCTTATTTACAAAGGCAACTTTTTTCGACCAAACCGGCCACAGACATTCGCAACTCTCGGAAGTCCTCAGATCGTCGACCTTTGGTGCAAAGACATTCAGGGGAAGATACAAGGCCGGGCGTATGATTTGGGTCGCCGTGAAAACAATGCCGGCGAGCATCAGGCCTCCGGCCGCAAGAGCGAAAGGACGCGCTTTTGTGCCAAACATTGCGACAAGCGGCCGGAAACCAGCGGCGACAAATATGCTTGCCAAAATTGAAATTACGGCAAGCCATCGCCACGGAAACTGGATCTTTTGAAGTGTTCCGAACGCTTCCCAAATGGGGAGGCTAATCGGCATCGCGATCAGAAGCGCGAATGCGAGCAAGACAATCGTGCCAATGAATGGAAATCCGTCGTCTGCGCGTTTGCGTCGGTAATATAGAATTGCCGATGGGACAAATATGGCGAAGGTCATTGTCAGCATCAGATCGCTGAACCAGAGCGACCGTTCGACATAGACATCTGCCGACACATAAAGGAAGGACAAAAGAAAGTTCGAATGAAAGTCATAGGCGTCCGTGAAAAATTCACCGCTCCCGAGTCTTACCCTCCCAAGTTCCGTGATCATTCGGGCCAAGTAGAACCCACTCGCAAGAAGCCCGAGGAAAGCCGAAAATGCGAGCGCGGGAATTGACCGCGAAAGACTTGTTTTCCGCAGGGAGCAAAGCGCATAGATCAAAAGCGACCCCGAACCAATCACCGCCATCGGTAAATTCGTCAGGAGCAGAAACGAATAAGATACGGCAAGGCCGACCACGTCACGAAACGCCGTGCCGCGGCAAATTCGCGTGACGAAAAGAAAACAAAAAGGCAGAATGGCGCTCGCAGCAAACTCGGCATACAAAAAAGCGTTATATATTTGGTTTACGTGATACGGCATTACGAGATACGCAATAGCACCCGCGAGTGATGAGCTTGCGTCAAACCACTCTCGACTCCAGTAATAGATGCCGTATGCCCCAGTGAGGAACCAGAAGCAGAATGTTAGTGCACTGCCGGTGTACCAATTTCCCGCGACCCAACGGAACAGGCACATCACATAGTACGAAAATGGGGGATAGAATCGTATGCCGACATCACCAAAGCCAAAGTTTGTCGCATCCGCCCAAGAGGGATAAAGAACACCGTGCTGGAGCGATGAATAGAACGTCTGGGCAAATTGATAATGCTGTGGCAAATCGTTGCCGCTAGGGATCCCAAACAGAAATATTGGAAGAGTAACAACAACGGCGGCCGCGAGGATCATGAGCAGATCGAGAGCACGTCGATATCCTCCGGTTTCGTTAAGTAGATTCATTCTCGATCAGAATCCTGGGATCTTTGATTCCGGGTTAAGGTTTGCCCGGCACGTCTGCTCGTCAAGAATGTACGGAATACCACTGGGGTCAGTAAGGTTGCCGCCGTTGTCAATATGGAAAGACTTCTCCTGCGCGAGCTTGACCCTTCTCAGCATTGGCACGATCTCTTCGAATGTTTGTGGACAGCGGCCCCGTTTCTCCTTTATAGCCTCAAGAGCCGAATTAACCGCATCGATCTCGTCCAGGGCATCGAGCCTCAGCAAATGCATCTCAGCCGTTTGTTTTGTCTGCTCATCATCAGCCTCGGCAAGCATTTGCGAATATATTGCACGAGCTGTCTCGCGGCTTCCGCCTTGTGTCTTCATTGACGCAGCCATCAGGCGCATGAAAGACGGCGCTCCAGCGATTTGGGAACCTTCGTCGTAAACCTCACTCGCTTTTTCAAATTCCTTCAGTCGCCAGTATATGTAGCCAAGGTATTGATAGAGCCGCCATTGGTCGGGATTGTTGGCAATTCCTTTTTCGGCCATCTTTATTGCCTGTTCGGAGTCGATCGCCGGCAAAACGATCGCACCGAAAGAATAAGCAGCCATAAATTTGGGGTCGAGATCCGTGGCGTTATCCAGATACTGATAGAGAAGGCGCGGGTTAAGTGACCGAAGGTCCTCGACGTTTACTACTTCGTTCTTACTATTCACGATCTTGTCGCCCAAGTATTGAAGTGATTCCATCCAATACCAATCCGCGACCAGCCCTTCAAAACCAAGTGCAAAGCCTTTGAGCCGTTTCCCCTGAAGAGCCAAGTCGCTGTCGGTATAACTTTCGGGCAATTTAACGCGATGATTTTCGAGAAAATCGCTCAACTCGACGATCAGAACGAAACCCAAAATAATTACCACCCAACCGCCAAATCGCCGTGTGGCTGAGGAAAAGGAAGAATTGTGAGCGTTTTTGATACTTGTCACGCGTCGTTTTGTGTCAATCAAGCAGAGCCCGGTACTTCGAAAAACTCGTTTACTTAAAGTTCTTATTCCGGAAGATCATGATCGAGATCGTCATTAAGATCGCAACATAAACGATTGCATATATAAAAGCTGCTCCGACCATAGCAATTGACGGCACTAGACCATTGGCGGCTTCAGTTCGAAAGCTAAAATGGGCGAGGTTAGGAAAGAGGTAGTAAATACCTGTGAAAATATAATTCGCCATCCTTGATCCTAAGACTGCCGCAAAATCCTTTAGCGAAGAACTTAGATGGCCGATTATGAACACTAGAAATGTGAACAGCGCCGAGAGGGTCGGAGTCGAAAAGGAGGAAAACAAAGTCGCGACGGCCGTAATAATTACGAGCTCGAGATATATAAGTAAAATGGCTCCCCAGATCGAGTACACCAGAGTGCCACCTCCCACATACAACAAAGCCAATGATAAACCGACGCCCATGACAACCGTATTAACAAACAGCGTAAGACAAAGTCCAACGTATTTGCCGACCAGGAAGGTGCTTCTTCCCACGGGTTTGGCAAAGATCGCGTAAACCGTCCGTTTGTCGATCTCCTTTGACACAAGCCCGATGCCAACGAAGATCGATATGAACACGCCAAACAGGAGCATAGCGTTAAGTCCAATGTTAACGATCGTCCGCGATTCCTGTCCCGCCGTTATGTCGCCAACGAGGATCGAGCACCCGGTGAGCAGCAAAACGAAAAGTACAAGATTGTACAGGACACGGTCGCGAACGGCCTCGCGGAACATGTTTTTTGCAATCGTAACTATACCGGGAAGAAAACCTTGTCCTTTAAGGGAAAGTGCCATTTTGTAGCTACCAATAGTCGTGGAATGCCGCCGGGAACCGACCGCAGCCCTAATTCTAACATAAATGATAATGCGTTTTGATAGTCTCTTTGAGCTCGACCAGCAAACTAAAGATGCTAGAATTAGCTTAAGGTCCGTAAACGAAATTTGTGACTAGCCTACGAAGTACCCTCGACCGTCTATGTTCTATCGAGACTGGGAGCAAAAGACCTTCGTTGTCACCTCAGCAGGATCCTCACGAAGCTTAACCCGATACAAGGTATATTGGCCGACTATCTCGCCGCCGTCGCGCTCATACCATAGGTCTAGCGCGGACAAGTCCGTCTTTGCGTCCTTCTGAACGATAACAAACCCTAGAGCGGCCGACCGAGCATTTTCGTATCCGAAAGTTTGTCTGAAAACCTTGTACTGGTTAACGACTTCGTCAATTTCTTCGCTTTTTGGAAGCCGTGAATCATTGAGGGTTGGATCATTCGATCGGATTCCACCAAAGACGGCAATCAGCATAAGATTATCGCCGCCCGACAACTCAGTGCGCATCCAATTCTCGTCGTAATTGTGAAAATAAAGGAACCTAAAGAGGCGCTCCAACGCCTCTTTCTTCGATACGTCGGGGAACATCAGATCGTACGGACTCCACACCACGGGTAACGAAGAAATTGACGGCAGTTCGGTGCTATTTACCTGATACCGATTAGTGAAATCGAATGACAAAACAGCCTTCGGTTGTCCGCCTTGGTTCATTTCCCGATGAATGTCCTTAATTCGCAAAGCGACTGGAACGAGCTCGTCGCGCCATTCGTTGACCCCTCGAACTATCTGCGCACCCTGCTCGCTGTCAACATATCCCCATGTTAGAGCAAACAGGCCGATGAAGACCGTTGTACCATAAAACGTTTTCGTATCCGTTAGCCTCTTAATTAAAATTAAGATTGCTGTACTTAACCCAAGTAGGGCTAAATAATTAACCGAATAGAGTTGATAGTGGAACGGCTGCAGCGACCGCCCAGTCACAATATGTTGATTAAACACGATCGGTGCGACTACGGCAAACGATATCAGAAAGACTATTTTGGGATCGCCGAGTTTAACCTTGCCGAGACCCCTTAGAATTATCAGGATTCCTATTGTGACAAAACTAATGAGGGTGGGGATGCGTGATAAATCAGGTTGATGCGTGAAAGATAGCATCAATTCGGAATCTGTATCGTGAGAGCGATTCAAAAGAAGGAGGAAGTACGGAATGAGGACCGTGACGAAGGCCACAATGAGCAGCAGTAGGTATTTCCAGTTCTTTTTCAAATCTTCGTAACGAAGAACGGACCATAGAATCAGAAAGCCCACGAACCACGCCATTGCCGTAGTCCAATGAAAAAAATATCCGTAGACGGAGAAGGCAAAACATGCGACTACCGCAAGGCCGGACAAGAATCTCGACTTATTGTCCCGCCCATTAACAAACTTCCAGACAAACACAAAAAACAACAGCAGGGCGGGAAGGCTCATTGCGGGAACCGATCGACGGGCGAAAAGTGATGACACCGTATAATGAACATTTTCCGGGGTGATGAAGGAAAGGATTCCCCCTTGTCCCCCCGCCGCTGCCCCACCCATGAGAACGGTCATCGTACCGACAAATGCGACAAGGGGGTCCTCGGTCACAATATGAATTATCCAAAAAACCGCCAAGGCCGAAGTGAATCCAATAAGCGGCAACAGCCAGATCATCGCCGTTGATGACGACAGACCGAAAACTTTCGCGAGGACGACTGTCGGATAAGAGGCCAGTATCTGAATTGAAAGATATGATTCACGTTGGGGGTTGGTCGACGAATCCTCCATCCCGGTATATGGAGAATTGCGCCGCGATTTGCCATCAATGAGTGACTGGACATAAGCGGCATAAAATGGTTCATCAGAATCCATTGCAGCGAAGGAACCATTCCACTTCTTGCCACGTTCGATCCAAAGATCGAATTGCAAGCTCATGGCAAACACTGATGCTGCTAATCCGGCAAGTAACGCCCAGGCCAAAAAAGATCTGTTCACAGAAACCATTCTGTTGTTCATAAACCTTGACAAAGTGGAGAAGAGCGCACGGTTGCGCCAGGCCAACATAACCGCAGAAATTCAAAAAGATTTTAGGTCGGTTGATACTGAATCCGGCTGGCCGCGGCGAAAAAGCACGAATGAGATAATAAAACCAATCCACGTAAACACTGACAAATACTTAGCAACTTGTGAAAAATACGGCTCCTCGAAGTAGACCTTTACCTCCGACCTGGAGCTAGGTACTGGGAACGTGAGGGCGCCGAATTCGTCCGGTGTCACCGGAGCCGAAACACCATTTACTTTAGCTTTCCAATATGGGTAGTAAAAGGTCGCAATGCGGGCAGTTCCGGACTCTCCCGCTTCGATCGAAAACTCTCTAGATTCTCGCTGCCAAACAGAAATATCCGTGGAGCGGTTACCGACTTGAAGGAGGTGGGAATCCGAAAAGGCCTCACTCCTTGCCCAGGTTGGCCACCAACATCTGCATCCAGGTTCATCTTTAGTATCGAAGACCAATTTGGCAAAATCGGTACGAGGGTGGGGGTCGGACGGCAACACGATCTGCGTGAGTGTGAAGAGTCCGGTTACGAAAAGCAGTGCGCCAAGCGCGTAGGCCAACAATCTTTTCCTTTCAGGAAAGCGCTCGACGAGTGTTGACATTAATAATGCGACAGCCAGCGCACCTAATATGCTCGCAACCGATAGAAAGCGAAAAGGGAACTGGATCTTTTGTAGTAAAGTGATCGAGTCCCACACAAACCTGCTCGGAATGGATTCGATAAATATCAGAAACGTGCCGGTCGCAGAAAGTGCGGTGAAAGTGCGGCGCAATAGCGGTGACTGATTTGCCGACAACGACCGGAACAGGAAAAACAGGATCGGAGGAAGTAGGAACAAAAAGGTAAGAAAGATCGGGATGTCCACGAGAATGACCATTTTCTTCCATATCCGTTCTTCCGAATTCAGGATCATCGGAAACAAATATTGGCTGTAGTCGTAGATTCCGACCGCATAGTAATGCGGGTCGTTGTGCTGTACCCAGGTGAGCTCCGTAACCAACCTCACAAGATAGAATGAAGCCGAGGAGAGACTAAGGCAGACGGCGATGGCAAGTCGGGGAATAGAGGTCGTCCATTTTTTCCAGTCGATCAGGAAAAGGCAATAGATTCCCAGGCAGATCGAACCGATAATTGTCGATGGTAGGTGCGTAAGGATGAGCAATGCGTAAGAAATACCCAGTAGAACCACGTCCAAAGGACGGCCGCGATTTATTACCCTTGTAGCGAAGAGGAAACAGAAACACAAAAGTGCGGCGGCCGCAAATTCGGCCAACAGCACGTAAACGTACATTTGCATCAAGTGGTACGGCATCGTCGCGAACAACAGCGCTCCGAATGCCGACCAGCCGTGGCTGAGATATTCGCGTGACCAGTAATATACTCCGACCGAACCGAGACACATCCAAAAGACGGCATTTGTCCAAAGAGTGTCGTACCAATCCCTCGTCAGCATCTGCGTTGCCGCCATCAGATAATGAGAGAGTGGTGGATAGAACCGAATCCCTACGCTGCCAAAACCGTAATTGTCCGCTGCGGCCCAACCTGGGATTAAGCTGCCGTCCGACAGGCTTTCCTGAAGCGTTGCTACAAAGCGCAGATGCTGCGGAATGTCATACCCATCCGGGATTCCCAGCAGCGGTATCGGCAGCATGATAATGCAGGATCCACTCACGATTGCTGCGATCCAAAACCAATCGGAACTGCGATATCTTTCGTAAAAGCTAGAAAGAAACGGAATCATTGGGTTATCCGGCTATTAACGAAGACAGGATTTAGAGAATTGGAGAAAAAGAGGCGTCTTTCTCAGTGCAATTGTAAGCGAATATGCGGAGTCGTTACAAGAATTATTTGAAGCGGCGCGAAAAAGCGATTGCAAAGCGATCCCTTCCCAGGCCAAAAACAAAACAGAAAAAAATAGCGGGAAACATTGAATGCTTCCCGCTAAGTTGAGTGTTTAGTACGTAAGGTAATTAGCCATTGGTCGGGGCGGCTTGGTTACATGTTCCGGCAACACCCGCAGGGGTCGTGGCCGTGAATACGGTAGCCAAGGTCGCTGTGTCGACGTGAATAACGCCATCCGTTTCGATGCAGAAGCGGCGTGAACCAGACTGTGTAAGACCCGAGGGCGAAATAGGAGCGGCGTTGAAGAAGAAGATCGCCGGTGTGGTGGTTGTCGCAAGATCCATGCGGCCTACGAAATCGTATCCGCTCTTGGTTGCGGTGGTGCTGCCCAAAACGTTATCAATGAGCTGAACGCCGGCAAGCATCACAAATCCGGATTTGTCGGTCGCGGCGTCGGTTCCGGCATATTTGCCATTACCGTGCGTTGCGAAGTAAGTGGACTGCGCACCGTGAAGGGTGCGGAGCGATGAAATGGCGGAACCTTCGTTAGCCGAACGGCGGGCTGCGAGGAGGTTCGGTATGGCGATAGCTGCAATGATGCCGATGATAACAACGACGATCAAGAGCTCGATAAGAGAGAAACCTTTCTGATTTTTCATTTCTAATTCACAATCTCCTAAGTTTTTGAGTCTTTTACCTTCCCAGGCACGCTCTCTTAAACAACAACCGTGCCAAAGGCACACAATTATGTGAGGCAAGGGGTAAGTGACTATAAATCCTTTATTTATGAGCACATGAAGCTGTTCTGTTGCATACTGGTTCGGCGAAAAATCAGTTCAGAAATAACAGTTTTTGTTAATCTGTCGATGACAGAAAATGTCAGATAGGTCCGATATACGGATTCTGGGGTCGTAGCTACGCACGCACGAAGTAGATCGACAACTTACGAAGCGAGGTCACAGCTTACGAAACGAGTTTGACAACTTACGAAGCCAGTTCAACAGCTTACGAAGTGAGTTCGACGCCTTACGACGTGAGTTCGACAGCTTACGAGGTGAGTTCGACAGCTTACGAAGTGAGTGAGACAGCTTACGAAGTGAGTTCGACAGCTTACGAAACCATTTCAACAGTTGCCAAAATTATTTCGGCGACGCACAAAACCATTTCAGCAATTGCCAAAATCATTTCAGCGACGTGAAAAATGGCCTTTCGACCTCCATCCTGTCGTTCAAGAGACCTGAGCAAGAAAAGGGGCTCTTCCAAAAGGCCCGGCACAAAATTCCTTAACCAACATAAAAAGGCTGCCTGAGAACTTCTTTCTCAGACAGCCTCCATAGTCGGCTAAGCCGGAATGATCAATTAACCATTAGTCGGAGCCGCTGCGTTGCACGTTGCACCTACACCCGCGGGGGTCGTGGACGTGAATACGGTCGCCAGCGACGCTGTGTCGACGTGAATGACACCATCTGTTTCGATGCAGAAGCGGCGTGAACCAGATTGTGTAAGACCAGAGGGCGAAATAGGAGCGGCGTTGAAGAAGAAGATCGCCGGTGTGGTGGTTGTCGCAAGATCCATGCGGCCTACGAAATCGTATCCGCTCTTGGTTGCGGTGGTGCTGCCCAGGACGCCGTCGATGAGCTGAACGCCGGCAAGCATCACGAATCCCGTTTTGTTGGTCGCAGCGTCGGTTCCGGCATATTTGCCATTACCGTGCGT
>Ga0163162_10006399_pt1 | contig 11402 bp, 8 predicted proteins | sample S55metaG_FD_115310 | JGI IMG/M metagenome (GOLD analysis project Ga0163162, IMG submission 115310) | Switchgrass rhizosphere microbial communities from Kellogg Biological Station, Michigan, USA - S5-5 metaG | ecosystem: Host-associated > Plants > Roots > Rhizosphere > Soil | place: USA: Michigan...
CGCTATCATTCTAGCATCGTGCAGAAAAAACGAAGCCATTTTAACACCGCAAACCACATTTAACGGGAAGTTTGCAGATCCAGTTATTGATATCAATATAGCAGGTAGCCCATCTGCTTACACCGGTCAATCAATCAAGAACATCCTAGACCAAAAAAAACTAAGTGGAGCCGATATTTATAAAGACAGTTTGTGGGCTAATGACTTTGGAAGAACATTATTTGTGGAAACAGACGAAATTGCCTTGATGAAAAATTCTGCCTATGAAAGATACATATATGCGGCATCTCTACTTCAGGGAAACTCAATAGCTGATTTAAATTTTATGCCAATATCAGAATTTCAATCTTCGGTAAAACCTGTTACGGCTTCAGTATCCTTTCAGGCAAAAAAAGTAAGCGGTATAATTACTAACCCAACACTTTCATCAACAAGAAATTTCGTAAGTAACATTTTAGCCCAAAATGATATAAGCACCCAAGTTGCAGGCTTTTCTTATAGTTTAGAAAAATTTACTGCTTATGATGAGTTAAAACTTGCGTTTGGTTCAAATGTAAAAACGGGAGCGCTTTTTGGTCGCAAAACATCAAGCAGCAGCGAAACCATCGATAAAATTTCAAGAAGATCAGGTCTATATGCCAAGTTCATACAGAAAAACTTTACCTTGGATTTAGACATTCCCGCTGACGGTAAACTCATGAATGACGGCACTAACCTAGATGTACTAAATCAAAAATATCCTACCTATGTTAGCTCAATTACTTACGGGCGTATGGGTATTATGGCGATAGAATCTGATTATAGTTATGAAGAGATAAACAACGCCTACAACTCTGCTTTCAAAGCTCTTTTTGTGTCAGGAAGCAGATCAGCAACAGAACAGGAAAAAAGAATAATTGACGAGTCTTCCATGAAGATTTACATCATCGGGGCCGATGGAAACGATGCCGTTGAAACTGTTAACGGTTTTGATGCATTTGTTCAGTTTATCGTTAAAGGTGGAACTTTCTCTGCATCAAATCCAGGGGTGCCAATATACTTTAGTTTGAGTCACCTTGCTGACCACTCCGTAGTAAAAACTAAATTCAGGATTAACATTGATACCCAGCCTGTATACGCTAGAATAGAATATCAGAATAAAGATAAGTATATTAATTATAATGGTTGTGATGTCTATCTTTGCTTCTATTCAGATATGACTGGAACTAGCTCAACAGTCCCACAAGATTATGTTAAATTTGAATGGAAAAAAGAAACTACTAATGCTGGCTCAGTGGAGGGTCCATATGATCATCAACCATGGTCTTCTTCAACTACTTACGATAGCTTAACTGTAGTAAATACCTTTAAACAATCAAAAATTCTTATAAAAGCAAATCATACATACCAAAGTTCGTGGGATGACACCTATGAGGAAGATTATGGCTCTGGGGGGAGTGGTACTGTACACCGAGAAGGTTATTATTTATCTAATTATTCCCTTAAAAATGGTTCTTTTTACAAAGTACTAGCCCCTTTAAAATGATACCATCAAAAGTTTAATAAACTTGGAGGCATAATGGAACGGAGTTATGCACTAATTGCGACTTTTAGCACTAGTGTTGCTTTTGCTGGCGACAGCTCACCTTCTGATGGTGGTATGAGACATAATAATGATAACCTATTTAATGGTTGGTCTGGTGATGTACCACCTGGGGATATGCCTCTCATCCGGCTTTGCACTTAAATGCATAATTATGGATTGCTAAAGCATAATAATTAATTAAATAACAGAAAGGGCGATATGAAAATATTGCCCTTTTTATTTATATCCACAACCTATTTAAATATTTACATCAATTATTAAAAACCATAGCTAGGTATTAAAAAATTGTTAATATTTTTGGGGCCATGAAATATAAACGCATCCTACTTAAGCTTAGCGGAGAATCGCTAATGGGCGAAAAACAGTATGGTATTGATAATGAACGCGTTAAACAATACGCTGAAGATATTAAAGCCGTACACGATAAAGGATTAGAAATCGCAATCGTAATTGGAGGAGGAAATATTTTTAGAGGCCTAAGTGCCGAAAAAAGTGGGATGGACAGGGCGCAGGCTGATTACATGGGCATGTTAGCTACGGTAATCAATTCTATGGCCCTGCAAGATGCTTTAGAAAAAGTTGGCATTAAAACCCGCTTACTTACCGCCATTAAAATGGAGCAGATCTGCGAGCCATTTATCCGCAGAAGGGCCGTTCGCCATTTAGAAAAAGGCCGTGTGGTTATTTTTGGTGCAGGAACCGGGAACCCATACTTTACAACCGATTCTGCTGCTGCTTTACGTGCGATCGAAATCAAAGCGGATGTTGTTTTAAAAGGAACACGTGTTGATGGAATTTATACAGCAGATCCTGAGAAAGATCCATTAGCTACTAAATACGAAGAAATTTCTTTTAGAGAAGTTTATGATAAAGGCCTTAATGTAATGGACATGACAGCCTTTACCCTATGCGAAGAAAACCAAGTGCCGATTATTGTGTTTGATATGAACAAACATGGCAATTTCATGAAAATCGCTAATGGCGAACCTATTGGAACCCTGGTTAAATAAGGAATAAAAATTATTAATTTTGTAGAATACACACAATTATGAACGAACTCATACAATTACAATTAATGGATGCTCAATCTGCAATGGACAGAGCCATCGATCATTGTGAATCTGAATTAACTAAAATCAGGGCTGGTAAAGCATCAGCTGGAATGTTGGATGGTATTTTCGTAGATTATTATGGCGCAGCTACAGCATTGTCACAAGTAGCCAGTATTAATACGCCAGACGCCAGAACAATCGTCATCCAACCATGGGAAAAATCACTTTTAACGCCAATTGAAAAAGCTATTCAGGTAGCCAATATTGGTATCAACCCACAAAACGATGGTATTGTTATCCGCCTGGTTGTGCCACCTTTAACAGAAGAACGCAGAAAAGATTTGGTGAGAAAAGTGAAGGAAGAAGCAGAAAGAGGCCGCATTACCGTTCGTAATATCCGTAAAGACGCCAACACCAAAATTCAAAAATTAAAGGGCGAAGGTGTTTCTGATGATGAAATTAAAACAGGTGAAGGCGAAGTACAAAAGCTAACCGATGCTTATATCATCAAGGTTGATAAACATGCCGAAGCTAAAGAAAAAGATGTAATGACAGTTTAACCTGTATAAAAATATAAAGAGATCGGGAATGGACTTAAATCCATTCCCTTTTTTATTACTTTATTTTTTCGCGCTGGAGCCCCTGATGTTTAAAACTGTAGGTAACGATACCTGCGTATTTTCGATAGACTTACCAGCTTTTTTAAGCTTTTTTAATAAAATCTTCATCACATTTTCTGCAATAGACTCAAGAGGCTGTGCTATAGCCGTAACCGGAGGCTCACAAAATTCAAGAATTTCGAAATCATCAAAGGAAACAACCGCTATATCCTGGTGAATCTTGATCCCTAATTTCCTTAAAGTTCTTAAGCCATCCAAACAAATATAGTTAGCGGCAAAAACTACGGCATCAAGCTGCTGCTCTGCTTTAAAAAACTTAATCATTTCCTCAATTGATGCTGCAGAGTTTACATATTTTATCTTCTTTACAATTGCCGGCAAGTTATATTTTTTGACAGCGCTTTCGTAACCAGCCAGACGGTCAACCATTTGTTGCTGCAAGGTATCAATAGTGACAAAACCGATATTTTTATAATTATTTTTAATCAGGTGCTCGGTGGCTTCATAGCAACTATTCTGATTATCGATAATGACATAATCAGTTTTAACATCCGGTACATATCGATCAAATAATACTACTGGAGCCTCTGTCTGAATCAATTTTTTAACTTCTTCCTCCAAACCTTCAGGTAAGGCCATAATATAACCATCAACGTGCCTGTCTTTAAAAATCTGCAGCAGCTCTATTGCTTTTTCGGTATCATTTCTGGTACTGCTAAAAAGGATTTTATAACCAAGGCTAGAAGCAATTTCGTCAATCCGGCGTGCTATGCCAGCAAAAAAAGGCTCTGAAATATCATCAACCAAGAAACCTATAATTTTTGTTTTACCTGTTCTTAAACTAGTGGCAAGGGCATTGGGCTGATAATTTAATTCAGCCACCAGGTCTAAAACCTTTTTTGTGAGCGATTCACTAATATTTTTTTCTCTTGCTTTTCCATTAATCACAAACGACACCGTGGTAATGGAGATATTTAATTGTCTAGCGATATCTTTAATTGAAATGCGTTTCTTCATCACAGGCATAAACGAATAAATTTGATGGGTAATATAACAATATATCAGATAAATATGTGATGGATATGAAAAAATGGTCTAAAATAAAAAGAGCAACCTATCCAGGATTGCTCGATTAACTAACTTATTATTCATAAAAAATGCTGTTGGGGAAGGAGTCGAACCTTCAAGGGGTAGTTAGCTACAGTTCAAAAAATTAATTTGTGGTCAACCCAATAAACTGCGTTTGTCCCATTATTCCCCACCACCGAGACAAGGAGGCGTGTCTGCCAATTTCACCACCCAACATTTCAAAAGTTAACAGTTTTCAATTTCCAATTTTCAGTTTTAAACTGCTAACTGTAAATTGCCAACTGAACTGGCTGTAGGGGAAGGAATCGAACCTTCAAGGAGTGGTTAGCCATTACTGGTATTCCCATTATTCTCCGCCACCGAGACAAGGAGGTGTGTCTGCCTGTTTCACCACCCTACATGATTTTATGCAATTTTGAAAGAACGTTTCCTTTTTGTTAATTGCTTGATACAAATGTAAAGGAACAACCAATACCTTGCAAATATTTTAAACATTTAATTTTATTTTTATAATATTGATAAATTTTATTAAATTCGCTTATCATAATTCAAAAATATGCTTAAAAAAGACAATTCCAATTTAGAAATTGACAACCTTGATATCGATATATTAAAGCAATTGATGCAGGATGCTACCAAACCCTATACAGAAATCGCTAAAGATCTGATTGTTTCCGGTGGAACGATACACGTTAGGATGAAGAAACTGCAGGAAATGGGCATTATAAAAGGTTCTCACCTCATCATTGATCCGCAAAAGGCAGGATATGATATTTGCGCCTTTTTAGGTATTTACCTCGAAAAAGGAATCCAGTATAAAGATGCCGTAGCACAGCTGAGCAAAATTAAAGAGGTGGTAGAATTACATTATACTACCGGCGCCTATAGTATGTTTGCCAAAATTATCTGTAGAGATACTAATCACTTGCGCCATGTTTTAAACGAAGAAATACAGGCGGTAAACGGCATACAACGAACAGAAACTTTAATATCACTGGAAGAAAGCATTAAGCGACAGATCGAATTGGGGTAAGGGAAGGGAATACTAAAGCTAAAAGACTAAAGAGGAAATGGCTATTAAATTATTTCCCGTGTAATCTGAACCTGTGTAATCATACCGCAGGAAAAAAGACCAAACGTTATTTAAGAACACTGAGCTTGGTTTACCTTATATATCTTTTAAGGTAAATAATCTGTTTTGTTTGAAAATTAAGGCTCAGTAGTATTTCGGAAACAGCAGTCCCGTTATTCGCTATAGTCCCGATGAAAAATCGGGAGCTGCCGCTGCTACCGGGTTTAGAAACAAAGATTTGTGCAATAAATAGCATTGTGCCTATTGATCCTTCGCTTCTACTCAAGGTGGAAAATACAATGAAAAAAAGTTTAGAAAAGATACGAATAACTCCAGCCATTAAATAGTATCACCCATTGGCCATCTAAACCCGATTGGAGTGAACACGAAGCCGCAGGCGAAGTAAAACGGAAAGCGGGAGAACATAGATAGCTATACAGACCATGCTCCCAATCTTAATCATCATGCTTATAGGAAGCCCTTCGACTACGCTACCATTCTCGCGCATGCGGGAATCTTAAAGCCCTTGCATTACGATTCCCAATCAAGTTGGGAATGACGATAACTCAGAAAAGAATCTCAAGAAAAACAATATGCTTTATTTCAACAGCTGATAAGCAACCAGCGCTGCAACATATGCCATAGCCGTCATATAAACTAACTGAATTACCGGCCATTTCCAACCTTTGGTTTCCCGGTAAACGATAGCTACCGTACTCATACATTGCATGGCAAAAGCATAAAAAAGCATTAGTGAAATACCTGTAGCAAAAGTATAAACGGGCAAACCTGTACGGTTATTAACCGAGGCCGACATGCGTTCTCTAATGGTGCTTGTATCCTCATCGCCGCCATCAACACTATAAATGGTAGCCATGGTACCTACAAAGGCTTCACGGGCAGCAAAAGAGGTAATTAAACCAATACCAATTTTCCAATCGTAACCCAATGGGCGGATGGCAGGCTCTATCCAATGCCCAAGAATACCCACATATGAATTTTCCAACTTCTCGGTAGCCACCAGGGTTTTAATATGGTCGGTATTTTTGCTTGTATCAGCCAGGGCAGATTCGTATTTTTTATCAATGCTTTCAAAGCGGTCGCCCGGTGCGAAAGAAGCCATTACCCAAAGGATAATGGAAATAGCGATAATTACCTTCCCCGCTTCGAAAACAAAGGTTTTCGATTTTTCGTACATGGTGTAAAACACATTTTTCCACCTTGGCATGCGGTAAACCGGCAACTCCATGATAAAATAAGATCTTTCCTTAGTTTTAATGATAAATTTCATAACCCATGCTACCAGCACCGCAGCAACAATACCCACCAGGTACATGACCATTAGCGCTAAACCTTGCAGGTTAAAAACGCCAAGAACGGTTTTAGAAGGGATAATTAAGGAAATAATTAAAATATATACCGGGAGTCTTGCCGAACAGCTTACCAACGGCGTAACCATAATGGTAATCATTCTATCTTTCCAGTTTTCAATATTTCTGGCAGCCATAATAGATGGTACAGCACAGGCTAGACCACCAATCATGGGCACAACCGATTTACCGTTAAGCCCAACTTTACTCATCACTTTATCCATCATAAAGGTAACACGGGCCATGTAACCGGTATCTTCTAAAATGGATATGAATGCGAAAAGAATGGCAATCTGTGGAATAAAAACAAAAATACCACCCAAACCTGCAATCACGCCATCCAACAACAAATCAGTAAGCATGCCTGCGGGCAAATATTCATGTCCGATGCTGGTTATAAAACCAAAACCAGTCTCAATCCATTCCATTGGATAAGATGACCAGGCAAATATCGCATTGAAAATGACGAAGAGAATAAGCAAGAAAATAGCAAATCCCCAAACCTTGTGTGTTAAAATAGCATCCAATTTATCACTGAAAGAAAATTTCTTTTCAGTGCCATTGTCAATAACCACATCAGATAAAATAGTGCTGAGGTGTTTATATCTGGCAATGGTTTCTGCAGCCTGAATTTTAGCAGATTCGAAATGGTGAGATTGTTCAATACCTTCAATTTCTTCCTGCTCTTTATCGGTAAAGAAAGTTAAATGTTCGTGTTGATGCAGCACCTGCAGCGCATAATAATCATTATTGGAATTAAGCTTGGCTTTTATAGCATTAATCGCTTCCGGAGCCAAAAAATTCACATCTACATCCTGATACTGCGTGGCAATTTCATTGGTATTGGCAATGGTCTGTTTCAGCTTGTCAATCCCGATGTTATTTCTTGCTGAAATGGACACCACCTGGATCCCTAATTTTTCAGAAAGTTTATCCAGATTAATCTCAATCCCCTGCTTAGCAGAAAGATCGATCATATTAAGCGCTAAAATGATCGGGATTCCCAAATCTGCCACTTGCGAATACAATAGCATGTTTCGCTTTAAATTCGAAGCATCGGCAATGAGTACAATCACATCAGGATGGCTGTTGTTGTTTTTATCGGCAAGTACCTGAAAAACGATGCTTTCATCAGAACTTTTCGGATATAAGCTATATGTTCCTGGTAAATCGATGACCTCTGCTTCTTTACCGTCTGCGAGTTTTGTAAAACCCGTTTTCTTATCAACAGTAATGCCTGGAAAGTTTCCGATTTTTTGATTTAACCCTGTTAAACGGTTAAATAAAGTAGATTTACCTGTATTGGGATTACCAACTAATGCAACTTTAATATCCAAACCCAGCTTTTTTATTGAATAATAATAACATCGGCTTCGCTTTTACGTAAGCAAAGCTGATATCCAGCTACACGGATCGCCATAGGATCGCCCAAAGGAGCAAAACGTTCTACTTCTACTACCTCGCCCGGCAAGCAACCCATCTCCATTAACTTTACAGACATATCTAAATCTGTAAAGGCAACAATTGTTCCCTTTTCTCCTACTTTTAAGTGCGACAGCTTCATGTGCTAAATTTGGCGCAAGTTAACCTTTCTTTAGATTTATTCCAAATAAGATATCCTAGTGTAGGATATAAATTATCCAGCTTTTACCGAAAAATGATCTAATTTCGTTGTCTTTCTCCACCAAAGGCATCGCCACCGTTATTACCACGGCCTCTGCCCTGATCACGACCTTCTCTGATCATGTTTTTACCGCCCATACGGTTTAAGGAATAAGTAAATGAAAACATAAAATAGCGGCGCAATACGTTATAGCTTTCATCACGTATCGTATTATTATTAGCCGTACGGCTTACACCCTGATTTTCGTTCAGCAAATCATTTACGGCAGCTTTAAAAGTGCCACGATTTTTAAAAAATTGTTTGCTTATGTACGAATTTACCAAAGTAAAGTGCGTATCGAAATCCGCTCCCCTACCTGTATTCTGGTTGTAATCTGCATCTACCGACCAGCGGATATCTCCAGGAAACATATAACTGATACTGATATTTGGACTAAAAGTATAATAACGCGTGTTGGAACTGGGCTGAACAGAATAAGTAGCCCTATTTATTGAGCCGTTAACACCTGCCGTTAGATCGAGTTTATCCAAATTGGAAACCAAACGGTAACCATTATTAATCGACCAGCTATTTGTAATGTTTTTTAAGGCATTGGTAAAGTTTACGTCGCGGTTGTAGTTGCCGTTGATGTTGATGTGGAAATTTAGCTTATTTTCTGCCATGATGGGCAAACTTAATGATGAGGATAATGATCCGGCATAAACACCGTTTACGTTAACGGGCAACACGGCAAATTTTCCCTGGTTAACACCGCTTTCGATTAAGCTGCTGCTATTGGCAATTTTGTTGGAAGTTTGAGTGAGGTTTACATTTACAAATAACGACCTGTTTTTGCCAGGCGTAAACGTATTGTAGGCAATGCGCAAGCTATTGTTAAACTCGGGTTTTAAATCAGGGTTTCCCAATGGGATACTTTGCGTGTTGGTATTGTTCGGAATAGGCTGTAACTGCTGTATGGAGGGTTGATTGGTGCTGCCACGATAATTGAAAACCAAACGTTTGCTGTTACTAAAATTGTACCTGAACATGGCAGAAGGTGTATAGTTAAATACGTTCTGTTTTAATATGAATCCCCGGGTAATGTTATTGTTTTTACGATCGGTATTCTGAACAGCCATCCCAACATTCCAGTTGTATTTTTTGGCCATTTTATTAAAACTGAAACCTGCGGAATTGGTTAAAATGGTATTTTCGTACACGTTACTTAGAGAATCATTTAGCAAATCATAGTTTAGCGTAGCCGGATTAAAATCGTAAGTAAAACGATCGGAGGTATTGTGGTTATAGCCGTTCTGGTAGTTAAATTCCAGGCTAAGCGTTTTATTTAACGGCTCTGTATAAACTAACCGGGTATTCTGACTAATAGATTCGCTTTCCTGATCATTGAGCTGGTTGATAATCTTCTCTGTCTTAAGATTATCTTTTTCACGCGTTTCGGGATTGTAATTATAATTATCAGCGTCGTTATTGTTAATGTTGGTGTTAAAATTCAGCGACAATGTTCTTCCAAAACGCATAAACTTTTTGCGCAAAAGAATATTGTTACTGATAGCGGGCGATGTGTTATGATTGGTTAACCGCTGAGAACCACTGGTATTATAGGTGCCAAAATCGCGTGTATAAATACTGTTGTTCTCACTTTCGTTATTGGTATAACTTAAATTCGGCTGAATCCGCAATGATGTAAGCGAATCTAGTTTGGTATCCACTATAAAATTTAAACGGTGGTTTAAACGATCGGATGTATTATTTTGGCTATTATTGAAAACTGTGGTTACATTGCCCAAAAGGTTTTGGGTAACGCTGTTTCTTAAAATCAGGTTATCAGATTTATTAACAAAATAACTGAAATTAATTTCAGTTTGATCGGCATAAACATCTGAGAAATTAACCCCGCCGGCTTTGGTATCGGTAATACCGCTACGTCCACCATTACCACCTCCGCCACCCAGGCCGCCGCCAAAATTTTGCCTGTTTACATTATTAAACTGGGCCACTACACTCAATCGCTTATCCTGATCAAATTGGTTAATATTTGCATTCACATCATAGCGATCGTTTGAACCATAACCGCCTGTGCTATTCCCGAAATAGCCGTTTTTCTTCTCTTTCTTAGTGGTGATATTAATAATTTTGGTTCTAGAGCCATCATCAATCCCAGTAAACTGTGCCTGGTCAGAAAGTTCATCAATAATCTGAATTTTATCGATCATATCGGCAGGCAGGTTTTTAGTGGCCAATAAAGGGTCATTCCCAAAAAATTCTTTGCCATCAACCTTAACTTTCGTAATGGTTTCGCCCTGGGCTTTTACTGTTCCCGCTTTGTCTACCTCTACGCCTGGCAATTTCTTTAATAAATCTTCTACTACAGCATTTTCGACCACTTTAAATGAGCTCGCATTAAATTCAAGGGTATCTTTTTTTACCACAATTGGCGGAATTTCTGCTTTAATATCTACCGTTTGGAGATCAATTGCTCCCCCTTCTAAAACAATATCTGCTAAAGTTATATCTACTTGATCAGTCGTAATGGTAAAATCCCTGGTGGCATTCTTCAAACCCAAAAACGCGGCATATAATCTGTATTTACCTGGCTTTAAATTTTTAAAAATAAACTTTCCGTCTTCTGTGGTATTTACAGCACCTACAGTACTCGAGTCTGCCAGGTTTTTGAGTGCCAAAGAAGCATAGTCAATTGGTTTTTTATCTGTTGATTGAATTACCCTTCCGCTAACAGAACCCGTTTTTTGGGCGTATACGCAAAAAGATGATAAAATAAGTAGGAGCGTAAAAATTTGTTTCATTCGGTTACTTTGGCTTATAGCATAGAGACAATAGACCTTCAGAAAGGTTTATTTGCCCTTAGTAACATTTGAAATACATAAATGTCAATGATACATTTAATGTGAGACTAAATTACTTATCCAAAAGCTATATCATACCTCACCAAGCCCAGCTTATGCTTAGCCTGACGAGGTAATATTACATAA
>Ga0163162_10006400_pt1 | contig 11402 bp, 11 predicted proteins | sample S55metaG_FD_115310 | JGI IMG/M metagenome (GOLD analysis project Ga0163162, IMG submission 115310) | Switchgrass rhizosphere microbial communities from Kellogg Biological Station, Michigan, USA - S5-5 metaG | ecosystem: Host-associated > Plants > Roots > Rhizosphere > Soil | place: USA...
ACTCATCCCTAACTGCGCTGCTATGTCATCCATTGAAACCGAACGCACACCATAACGCATAAATAGTTCATGCGCTTTTTCCGTAATTCTTTCTTTTGCCATAAGGGGCACAAAACTAAGGAAACTTTTTTCGTAACCAAAGTTTCCATCCCTGTTTTTTTGCCATTTATCCTAAAAACCCGTTAAAGTGCCCATTTTTTCAAAACAAGCCTTTGACCTAATTTTGAAAAATGGAATCCACCTCGGAAAAAAAAGGTTTTCACCTTGAACGATTCAGATGGAAAAGCATTATCAAATATCTTCTCCAGGGTCTGTTGGTCATAGCTCCGATAGCGGTCACTATTTATGCTATTTATTGGATCGTTTCAACCGTGGATAGCTGGTTGCCGATCTTTCGGCAGCCTGTTAAGGATTTCGAGGGACGCACGATTGGCTATGAGGTAAAAAATTATGGGCTGGGGTTTGTCATAGTCATCGTTTCGGTAATTCTTATTGGTTACCTCAGCTCGTTCTTTATTCAATCAAGGATATTCAGCCTTTTTGATAAGTGGCTTGAGAAAACACCCGGAGTAAAATACATCTATTCGTCAGTCAGGGATTTTTTTGAAGCGTTCGCCGGTGAAAAGAAAAAATTTGACAAACCGGTGTTGGCAAATGTTGACGATACCGATGTGTGGAGAATTGGTTTTATTACACAAAGAGATATGACTCATTGGGGCCTGAAAAATTATCTTGCCGTATATATACCGATGGCGTATTCCATCGCCGGCAATGTCTATATCCTACCTTCAAATCGCATAAAGCCAATCACCAGCATCACAAGTTCAGATGCCATGAAATTTGCGATCAGCGGTGGGGTTACGAACGTGGATGAAGATGCTTTTTTTGAAAAGAAAGACCAGCTAACTTCTACAATTGATATCGCTTGAAAAAACTGACGTTGTGTTTATTGATCCTTTGTCTGCATCTTGAATGTTTTTGCTGGGGATTTTATGGCCATAAAAAAATAAATAACTACGCTATATTTTTGCTCCCGCCTCAAATGCTTGTTCTTTACAAACCGCACATTGATTTCATCACCAACCATGCGGTAGACCCTGATATGAGAAGATATGCTGTTGCACAGGAGGGCGCCAGGCATTATATTGATATCGACCACTATGGCCAATATCCTTTTAATGCGTTACCAAGAAAATGGGATGATGCCCGGGTTAAATTTTCTTCAGATAGCTTACAGGACCATGGCATTGTACCCTGGTGGGTTCAAACAATGCTATACCGGTTAACAGGCGCTTTCAAGGAAAAAAACCAGGTAAAAATTTTAAAGTTATCGGCAGAGATCGGGCACTACATCGCCGATGCACATGTGCCCCTTCATGCAAACAGCAATCATAATGGTCAATACACCAATCAGCAAGGCATTCACGGATTTTGGGAAAGTCGAGTACCTGAACTGCTGGCAGATAAGGAATGGGATTTTTTTATTGGCAACGCTGACTACATAAAGGATCCCGGAAATTTTATCTGGCAACGCGTGCTTGAAAGTGCAGCTGCTGCAGATACAGTCCTTAGGTATGAAAAAGAATTGTCAGAGCAGTTTCCTCCCGATCAAAAATTTTCCTTTGAAAACAGGAACGGGATTGTTGTCAGGCAATACTCCGCTGCGTTCACAAAAGCATATGACCTGAAGCTAAAGGGTATGGTAGAACGGCGGATGCGAATGGCGATTTACTCTGTGGCCTCTTTCTGGTACACGGCCTGGGTAAATGCAGGCCAGCCCGATCTTACTAAACTTTCGAACAAGGAGTTTTCCGCGGACGACCTTAAGGAATTTGAAAACCTTAGCAATAACTGGAAGAACAGTAAAATAATCGGAAGAGAACACGAAGAGTAGTTAACGTTATTATCATTTCATCTATCATCTTACCCGTATCTTTGCAGCTTTCAAAAAACAAATTGTGTTACAATCTGCAAAATCTGTGATCCATAATTTCAACTCGGGTCCTTCGGTTCTTCCAAAAGAAGTTTTTGAAAAAGCAAGCCAGGCCATTCTTGATTTCAATAATTCCGGCTTGTCTATTCTTGAAATCGGCCATCGGACGAGTTTGTTCCAGCAAGTAATGGATGAGGCAAGAGCACTCGTAAGAGAATTAATGAATCTTGACAGTGATCACGAAGTATTGTTCCTGCATGGCGGAGCCACCACTCAGTTCATGCAGGTCCCTATGAATTTACTCAATGAAAACGACATTGCCTCCTATACAGAAACTGGCACCTGGGGCATCAAGGCTATAAAAGAGGCAAAATTTTTCGCGCATGTCGAGATCGCCGGCTCTTCCAAAGACGACAACTACACAACCATTCCTAAGGATCTTTCGGTCTCGCCAACGGCCGTTTATTTACACATTACGACCAATGAAACAATTGCTGGAACTCAATGGCATAACATTCCCTACGATTGTGGTGTGCCCCTGGTCGCTGACATGAGCAGTGACATATTGAGTCGGGTGATCGATTTCAATAAGTTTGACATTATCTATGCCGGAGCTCAAAAAAATATGGGCGCGGCCGGTGTCAATCTTGTGGTGGTAAATAAAAATGTTTTAGGAAAAGTAAATAAACCTGTTCCAACGATCCTGGATTACCGTGTTCACATCAAAGAAGGAAGCATGCTCAACACACCCCCGGTATTTGCCGTGTACGTGGCGCTGCTTACACTTCGTTGGCTAAAAGAACAGGGAGGCGTACCTGTCCTTGAAAAACGAAATGTTGAAAAAGCAAAACTATTTTATAAAACGCTCGACGGTCTCCCTTTATTCAGAGGTGTGGTCGCAAAAGATGACAGAAGTTTGATGAATGCAACCTTCGTGATCGACAATACGGTCTTAGAAAAAGAATTTTTGGAACTCTGCAAAGCAGAAGGGATGATAGGTGTAAAAGGTCATCGCAGTGTGGGCGGTTTCCGCGTTTCCATGTACAATGCATTGCCCATCGAAAGTGTGATAGCGGTCACCGACCTGATGAAAGAGTTCGCACGACAAAAAGGATAACCTTGAAAAATTTTAAAATTTTTAATGGCGATCATAAAACCCTTTAAGGCTCTTCGGCCAAAACCCGAGTTAGTAAAACAAGTAGCTTCAAGACCATATGATGTTCTAAACAGCGAAGAAGCAAGAGAGGAAGCAAAATACAATCCTCATTCTTTTTTACACGTAACAAAGTCGGAGATCGACCTGCCCATAACTACGGACACGCATAGCCCGGCTGTTTATCAAAAGGCAAAAGAGAATCTGGAACAATTTATCCAAGATGGTATCCTGTCCGGCGAAGAAAAGGCGTGCTATTATATTTACCAGTTGATCATGCCCGCCCGTGTCGGTACGGACGGGAAAGAAAGAAGTCAGACAGGATTGGTTTGTGTTTCTTCTGTTCAGGATTATTTCAACGATGTGATCAAAAAACATGAATTCACCAGGCCGGAAAAAGAGAAAGACAGGATCGACCATATGCTCGCCATCGAGGCCCAGACAGGGAATGTCTTTTTAGCCTATCGCGACGTTGCGGGTGTAAATAACCTGATCAGTGAATGGAAAACCTCCCATCAACCTGTTTATGATTTTGTCGCTGATGACAGTGTCCGCCATACTGTGTGGATCATTAATGATGATGACAAGATCAATTCAATTACGAACCTTTTTGCCAACGAAGTGCCTCATACTTATATTGCTGATGGCCATCATCGTGCAGCGTCAGCGGCAAAAGTCAGCAAGCAATTACCGGGAAACGAAAACGCAAAATATTTTCTGACAACCATTTTTCCAGCCAGTGAGTTAGCTATTCTTGACTATAACCGTGTAATAAAAGATCTGAATCACCTAACCAAAGAAGACTTCATCAGCCGTTTGCAGGATGATTTTACGATCACAGATAGTACCGAACCCGTGAAACCGGCTATTCTTCATGAATTCGGAATGTATCTCGACCATCAATGGTATATCCTGACATCACGAAAGGGAACGTTCACCGAAGATCCCATCGGTGTGCTTGATGTAACAATTCTTTCAAAAAACATCCTGGAAAGTATTTTAGATATCAAAGACCAGAGAACTGACAAACGAATCGATTTTGTCGGGGGCATACGAGGTCTCGGCGAATTAGAAAGAAGGGTGAACAGTGGCGAAATGAAATTGGCATTCAGTCTTTATCCTGTAAGCATCCGGCAGCTGTTCGACATTGCCGACAGTAGCAAGGTAATGCCGCCGAAAAGTACCTGGTTTGAGCCGAAACTGAGAGATGGACTATTAACTCACCTGCTTAGCTAGGGTCTCGCAGTTAAAATTGTTAATTTGATCCTTCCCCGATCCATAAGAAATTGTTTATCTTAATTTGCATACATGAAAAAATACTTTCTCATTTTTTGCATTTTTCTTCTACCCGGCATCATTGTATGGGGCCAGACTGATGATCCAAAAATCTTGTATGAAAATGCAAAAACTTTTATCCAGCGTGGGGATTTTGATAATGCAATCGTTATCCTCAATCGTGCATTGCAGATAGACAAGAACAACCTCGACATGCAAAAAGACCTTGCCATGTCATATTATTACAAACGGGATTACGAGAAGGCGCTCGACCAGGTAAAGATATTGCTCGATCGTGCTGATGCAGATGCAGTTTGTTACCAAATCGGCGGAAATGTGTATAAAGCGCTCGAGGAAGTCAAGGATTGTGAACGGGTTTACAAAGCCGGGCTAAAAAAGTTTCCTAACAGCGGGCCGTTGTACAGCGAGTATGGAGAGTTGCTATGGGCTAAAAAAGATTTTTCATCTATTGACCAATGGGAAAGAGGGATCAGGGTTGATCCGGGTTATTCGGGAAATTATTACAATGCTGCGCGCTTTTATTTTTATACGAAGGACAAAGTATGGAGCCTGGTCTACGGGGAAATATTTGTGAATATGGAAAGTTTGAGCGATCGGGGTGCGGCCATGAAACAATTATTGCTGCAGGGCTACAAAGAAAAATTATTTGCCGACGCAAATCTTATGGCCGGGCAGGAAAAGAATAAAAGTGAATTTTCAAAGGCGTTCCTGGATTGCATGAGCAAACAATCTTCTCTTTTAAACCGTGGCGTGACTACAGAAACGCTCACAATGATCCGCAGTCGCTTCATTTTAGAGTGGTTTGATAAGTATGCAGGAAGGTTTCCTTATAAATTATTCGATTATCAGCGCCAGCTATTACAGGAAGGCATTTTTAATGCCTATAATCAATGGCTTTTCGGTACGGTCGAAAATCTAGCGGCCTATGATACATGGACAAAAGCTCATGACGAAGAATATAAAAACTTCATCGCCTTCCAAAAAACAAGAGTGTTTAAAATGCCCACAGGCCAATATTACCAGGATAAATAAATTATAATAGTCCACACATTCAGAACCTGTTTCCTGTTGGTCATTGCGATCCCGTGCGGGCTGCGAAGCAGTCTAGAATTCATCCTTAATTACTTCGATTGCTCTTCCTCGCTTGGCCTTAAGCGTCTTTTAAAACGACCTCTTTTTATTGCGTTTTTTGGTTAATTTGGAGGAGCAACCCGCAAACGATTGTACCATGAATGAGCCACAAAGACTATTTGATTGTATACAACAACATCTTCAAAGTGCTCCCCTTGATGATATGCTTGCAGGCAAGGAAGGTGGTCAATACAAAAAATACAGCACAAACCGCATCTCGGAAATAATGAATGACTTGGGCGCTGGATTGCTTGCGCTTGGCCTGGGAGCTGGCGATATGACGACCGAGGGAAGAGATAAAATCGCGATCCTCAGTAAAAATAGGCCCGAATGGATAATGGTGGACCTGGCGGTTCAACAAATTGGAGCTGTTCTTACACCGATTTATCCTACGATCAATATCAATGAACTAAAATTTGTACTGAATGATGCACTCGTAAAAATGGTGTTTGTAAATGATGAAGAACTGTTTTTAAAAGTTCTTAGCGTTAAAGACCAGGTACCTTCTTTGACGCAGATATATACGTTCGAACATGTTCCAAATGCGAAACACTGGAAGGAGATTCTCGCCCTCAGTACGCCGGAGTTAAAAGAAGAGGTGAAGAATGCTGCGTCCCGGATCAAATACGAAGACCTTGCTACCATTATATATACATCCGGTACGACGGGTACTCCAAAAGGTGTGATGCTCTCGCATAAAAATGTGCTTTCGAATATTATGGCAAGCATGTCACTGTTTCCCCCGGGGATGCGTGCAATGAGTTTTCTTCCGCTAAATCACATTTTCGAGCGAATGGTCACCTACCTATATATGTTTAAGGGAGTTTCCGTTTACTATGCGGAAAATCTTGATACGGTGGGAGAAAATCTTAGAGAAGTGAAACCGAATATGTTCACTACTGTTCCCAGGCTACTTGAAAAAGTTTACGAACGAATCATGATAAAGGGAAACGAACTTTCGGGAATTAAAAAGAATTTATTCTTTTGGGCTCATGGGCTTGCTGACAAGTTTGAGATTAACAAAAGGCAAAGCCTTGGTTATCGAATCCAGCTGGCAATGGCAAATAAAATAGTATTTAACAAATGGAGAGAAGGATTAGGAAATGAACTGAAGGCGATCGTCACAGGCAGTGCCGCCTGCCAGGTTCGGCTCATCCGGATATTCACAGCCGCTAAAATTGTGATCATGGAAGGGTATGGTCTCACCGAAACTTCACCTGTTATAAGTGTGAACAGGTATGACGAAAAGGACAGAAAATTTGGTACTGTAGGACCATTGATTGATGGAATTGAAGTAAAGATTGCCGAAGACGGAGAGATACTTTGTAAAGGTCCCAACGTAATGATGGGATATTATAAACGGCCCGATCTCACGAATGAAGCAGTAAAAGACGGATGGTTCTACACAGGCGACATCGGCACAATGGTCGATAATAAATTTCTGAAGATCACTGATCGCAAAAAAGAACTGTTCAAAACAAGTGGCGGCAAATACGTTGCGCCCATGCCAATTGAAAACAAACTAAAAGAATCCAATTTCGTAGAACAGGCAATGATCGTTGGGTCAGAAAGGAAATATGTAGGAGCCCTCATTGTTCCTTCTTTTTCCAACCTGAAGGAATGGTGTCGCAAAAACGGCATTACCTACACCACCAACGAGGAAATGATCCAGAATCCAAAAGTGATCGAAATGATGAAGGACATGGTTGAGAGTTTCAATAAATATTTCAATCACGTTGAGCAGATAAAGAAATTTGAGTTATTATCTAATGACTGGACGATAAACGGAGGCGAGATGACACCGACGTTAAAACTGAAACGGAAGGTAATCATGGAGAAGTACAGGGATGCAGTGGACAGAATCTATGAATGAGCGGATATAAGATCACAACATAACGGAAGATTTAACATTCATTCTCGTCTGTTTCTCAAGGCAGGCGGAAAAAACTGTGGAAAAAACTCCACACAAGTCAAATATTAATTTTCCAGGCTCTCAATAGCCTTGAGTATAGATTCGCGGGTAAACGGTTTTCCAATAAACTGGTCAACACCTTGTTCATATGCCCTGTTTCTATCATTTTTTGTATCATGGGCAGTGATCATTATTATTTTCACGAGAGGATTTATTTTTTTGATCTCATCGATAAAATTTATTCCAAAGCCGTCTGGTAAATGATTATCAAGGAAAACGATCGAATGATTGTCCTCCCTCAGCACTCTCTTTGCTTCCCCGATCGAATTGACATAACTTGCCTGCAGATTTTTATATTGTAAAATACTGCTAAGCAAGTAACATACATCAGTTTCGTCGTCTACAATCAGTGCTTTAATTTTATCTTGTATTGCGCTTCGCATAGCCACTCTGATTAAGTGCAATTATCCCTATTAAAACAATTATACTACCAATTTTTTGCACGAAAACCATCCATAAACAAAAAAATTTATCTATTCAAGCCTTTGGCCCAAAGAACGGCAAGGAAATTGGAATAGTGTCGTCAAACTTTCAATTATTTGATCCTGTAATTGATTCAACCCAAGGTCTTTTTTATTAACTTTCATATAAATAAGTGTAAGCTTATGAAGAAAAGAGTTTTGATCATTGATGATGACATGGACATGTGCACCTTACTTTCCAGGTTCCTAAGCCGGAACGGCTATGAGACAGATGTGGCTTATTCCGGGCAGAAGGGAATAGCAAAATTTGAAGAGGAAAACTTTGATGCGGTTCTGTGTGATTTTCGTCTTGGAAACATGGACGGTAAAGAGGTAATGTTAGCCATCAAAAAAATAAAACCAGAAGCGATCGTATTGATCATTACGGGTTACTCAGATATTAAGACGGCAATTGATGTTATTAAGCAAGGTGCATTTGACTATATAACGAAACCTCTGATACCAGACGAAGTGCTTTCGGTGCTTAACAAGTCACTCAATCAGTCCCCCGAACCACAGTCGGCAAAAAATAATTCAGCTGCTAAAGGTAAGGTTCAGGGCAAATCGCCGAAACAAGACTTCCTGGTTGGGGAAGCGCCTGCAACAAAAGATCTATACCGACAGATCGAGATCGTTGCCCCTACGAACTACAGTATTATTCTATATGGCGAAAGCGGAACTGGGAAAGAAGTGATTGCCAAGACAATTCACCAGCTAAGTAGCAGGAAAAACCAACCATTTGTTGCAATGGATTGTGGAACGCTTTCAAAAGAACTGGCCGGGAGTGAGTTGTTCGGCCATGTGAAAGGCGCTTTTACCGGCGCTTTGGCTGATAAGGAAGGACATTTTGAATTGGCGAATGGTGGAACTCTATTTTTAGATGAAGTTGGGAATTTGTCGATAGACATACAGGCTGCTTTGCTTAGGGTGATCCAGGAAAGAAAATTTAAGAGAGTAGGCGGTAATAAAGAAATGGATGTGGATGTGCGCATCATTGTGGCTTCGAATGAAAATTTGCAGGATGCTTATCAGAAGGGCAAATTCAGGGAAGACCTCTATCATCGCTTCAACGAATTCTCGATCAACCTTCCTCCTCTTCGCAACCGCAGGCAAGACATTCCTCCATTTGCTGAATTCTTCCTGCAAAAAACTAATGATGAGTTGGAAAAGAGTGTGAGCGGTTTTGAACCACAGGTAATCGAAATGTTTATGAATTACAGCTGGCCAGGTAATTTAAGAGAGTTTAGAAATGTTGTCCGGCGGGCTGTTTTGCTTACACAGGGAGATCTGATCTCCGAAAAAACATTGCCCTGGGAAATTACAAATGTCAATCCTCTTACTGCTACACCTGAGCCAGTGGCAAATAAGGAACAAACAACCACTATTACTCTGAAAAAAGACTTCGGCTTAAAAGGTGCTGCCAGCAAAGCAGAATACGAAACCATCATGAACGTTCTCAAAGAGGTAAAATTCAATAAGAAAAAAGCGGCGGAAGTATTGAACATTGATCGTAAGACTCTTTACAATAAGCTCAAGAGTTATGAAGAGTTTTTTGAACAATAAAGTATATCAAACTACATAAAAGAAGCCCCCCTTGGGGCTTTATTTTTTTGTTTTTGAGGCGAATTGATTTCTGATAGATCACGATACATGAGGCTTGACCTTAACCACTAACCATAATAAAATCTCAGGCCTTATATAAACGATTATGCCAACAGGAATAAGAAAAAACTTCATGGCATAGTTTTTCCTCTTATTACTTAAATTGAAAGTAGAAGGTTCGTTCAACAGTTTTACTTACAATGAAAGGCTCAGCAATTGAGGATATTTTGATTTAAGCAGAGCTGGGAACTATTTCTACATTTCATCATTACTTGTTCTTAAAAATTCTTTTTATGGAAAAAAATGAAAGAGCCATTGAAGTGCTTAATGACCTGATCAGAATTAATAATGATCGAATTGAAGGCTATGAAAAAGCAGTTAATAAAACAAATGAGACAGATGTTGACCTGAGAACAATTTTTAGTCGCATGGTCCAGGAGAGCCGGAAATATGCGAGCGAATTGACCACCCAGGTACGAAGATTGGGTGGTGATCCTGCCTCCGGAACGACGGCGTCAGGAAAAATCTATCGTGTATGGATGGACATAAAATCAGGCATGAGTAGTTCAGAAAGAAAATCCGTCCTGGAGGAATGTGAATATGGTGAAGATGCCGCACAGAAGGCTTATGAAAAGGCATTAGCTCCGGATACAGACTTGCCGGTAGACATAAGAGCACTGATCCAGGATGAAAAGACCAATTTGAAAAATTCACACGACACGATTAGAAATTACCGGGACAGGCAACGCGCTGCAGAAAAATAGATCTTTCAAGAAGATATAAAGAAGTGGCCGGCAACAGCCGGCCCTTTGATAAAATTATATTTTATGACCAGTTCAAATAACCCGGATGACATGAAAACTCTTGCATCCTGCCTTAATAAAATTGTCAGGGACGGTTACGAGCAAAATTTCAAAGTGACGGACCAGGGTCTTCAATCATTGGAAACAGAAAAAATATATAAACCGGACCAGGTTCAGATCGTTAATTTTTTCAGATTTGAGGGCGCAAGCGATCCTTCTGACAGTGCGATCTTGTATGTAATAGAGACCGGTGACGGCGCGAAGGGTTCATTGACAGATGCTTACGGCATGTATGCAGACCCTGAAATAGATAAATTCATCCAGGATGTAGAGAACATAGCAAAAAAACATGCTCAGATCACCGAGACACATCGTTAATTTAGGCAATAAATAGTTTTGGGAAAGGGAACTTTATTTTTCTGAGGCATCGTTTTTGTTATGATTGATGTTCAATTAAAATAATCTTATGTCAGCCGATCAAACCAAACACAAGAAGCCTTTTGGAAAAAGCAACCGGAGTGATCGTAATAGCAGCAGAAGGCTGATTGGAAAACCCGGAAATGGTGCGAATACTGATCCGTCAGGACATCAATCACACGGGGGGCATGATGAAGAAAAAATTAATAGAATCGACCACAGCCAGCAAATTGGTGAATTCAGTAACTGGAGCAGGAGAGGCTGAGTTGGTCAGGTAATCCATGTAAGGTCTTTCTCGGGTTTCTAGAGCAAAAACTGCCTGTTTTTATAGCGTTAGAACGATGGGCGCCCAATTGAGGATGTTGAGATTCTATTTTCGCAATGGCACGGCGAATCCGCCACGTTACTGCTGATCTCGTTTTTTTAACCGGGTTACTACTTTTCTCTCACCTTTTCCCTAAGCCCCAATGATTGTGACAAATGGTCTATTAGCCGGTCATAGTCGTCATGGAGTTTTTCAAGTTGCGAAAAATCGTTTCGCTATTCTGCTTCCATGATGTCTGCTTGCAATTCCGCGATCTTCTTCATATTGCCTCTTTGCCTTTGCGTCAAACAACTTTTCTCTTTCTCGTTG
>Ga0163162_10006401_pt1 | contig 11402 bp, 12 predicted proteins | sample S55metaG_FD_115310 | JGI IMG/M metagenome (GOLD analysis project Ga0163162, IMG submission 115310) | Switchgrass rhizosphere microbial communities from Kellogg Biological Station, Michigan, USA - S5-5 metaG | ecosystem: Host-associated > Plants > Roots > Rhizosphere > Soil | place: USA...
AACGTCGCCGGGCCCGGCTTGGTGACGTAGGACCCGTGCGGATCGCCACGTTCAACATCCTCAACGGCCGGTCCCCCGCGGATGACCGGGTGGACGAGGAGCGCTTCGGCAGCGCGATCCGGCGGCTGGACGCCGATCTCCTCGGCCTGCAGGAGGTCGACCGGAACCAGCCACGCTCCCAGCATGCGGACCTGACCGCCATCGCGGCCGACGCCATGGGGGCACGACACTCCCTGTTCGTGGCTGCCCTGTCGGGCACGCCCGCGACCTGGTCGGCCGCGACGGGCCAGGAGCCGCCCGACTCCGCCGCCTACGGCATCGCGTTCCTCAGTCGGTACGACGTGCGCGGCTGGCAGGTGCTCCGCCTGCCCGGGGCGCCGGTCCGGGTCCCGCACCGGTTCCCCGGGCGCCGGCTGCCGGCATGGGTCCGCGACGAGCCCCGTGTCGCCGTGCTGACGGAGGTCGACGGGCCGGACGGTCGGCTCGACCTGATCACCACGCACCTGTCCTTCCTGCGCCCGTGGAACCGTCGCCAGCTGCGGCGGCTGATGGCGGCATTGCCGTCGGCACGGTCGAACCCGAGGGTGTTGCTCGGCGACCTCAACATGGGTCCGCGTCCGGCAGGCCGGCTGACCGGGATGAGGCCGTTGGCGTCGGGACCGACGTTCCCCGCGGGCGCACCGCGGGTCCAGATCGACCACATCCTCGCCTCCGGGGCGCTGCGGCCGGCCCGCGGGTACGTCGTTGAGCTTCCGATGTCCGACCACCGGGCGCTGGTCGCGGATCTCTCGCGGTGACCCGATCGGCGGCAGTGCCCGGCCCGTCCGGCCATCCGGACGCACCGGGCAAGGGCCGGTCAGTGCATGTGAGCCCTCGGGAGGCACCGGGGTGGGCTCGCCCGAGTGTCCCGGTAGCAGGGCCTCACGTCGAGGGCGCAGCGGAGGGCGAGACGGTTGCGGACGACGTGGGCGACGAAGGTGGCGCGGACGAGCCGGAGGGCGAGGGAGACCCGGAGGGCGAGGGAGACCCGGAGGGCGAGGGAGACCCGGAGGGCCACGCCAGTCCGGACGGCCACGACAACCCAGCCGTCGGGAACGACTCGGACGGCGTGGGCGACGCGGACGGCGGAGCCGACGCGGCCGGCGAGGGCGACCCGGACGGCGAGGCCGTCTCGGACGGGTACAGCAACATCAGCGGCCAGTCCGCCCCAGACGGCGCGGGGGCCGCCAGGCACCCGGTGAAGCCGGTGGCCGCGCGAGCGGGGGCGCAGCGCAGCGTCTGGCCCGCTTGGCTTCGAAGAGGCTCGGGCGTGGCACTGGAGGGCTGCCCGTTGCTGAGACGCACCTGTTCGTCACCGCCGCTCGTCCCGGAGGCCGGGGACACGAGCACCCACGCCCCTACGGCCACCATCAGCCCGATCGCGACCCCCCCGACCCAGTTCGCTACCTCTTGGTCATCCATGCATTCATCCCCGGACGTATGTCACTGCGTGCCGTGCCTCCTACTGTGCGCCACTGTGCCGCTGGCGTCACCCCCCACCGGGTGCCGGTGAGACGTTCGAGGAAGAGACTCCCCACGGTGAGCCACGTTGAACGCGCCGAGCCCAGCGAGTCGAACTGCGGTCACGCGACGATGCGGGAGGGCAGGTCCGCCCGGATCAGGCGTGTCGAGCGCACGCCGCAGGGACTGTCCGCCGTCGTCTCCGGCGCCCCCTCGTCGGAAAGAGGCGGCACCGGGCAGCGGCGGGTCCCGACCTTCGCATACCGTTCGGCAGATGTCGGTCTCACTGAAGTACGCAGTGGTGGAGCGAGAGCGTCGCTATCGTCTTCGACGGCTTCCTGAGGGCGTGTCGAGTACGAGCGAGATCCTTGATCGGTACGTGATGGGCACGCGCCTCCGCCTGCGCGAAGTCCGAGCAGGCGACGGGAGCGTGGTTCGCAAGCTCGGGCACAAGGTGCGCATCAGCGAAGGCCCTGGCGAAGTGGCCTGCACGAACTTCTACCTCGATGACCAGGAGTGGACGCTCCTCACCGCACTGCCTGCCCGGGTACTCCGCAAGCGGCGGCACCTGGTTCATCGGGACGGATCGCTCGTCGCCATCGACGAGCACGAGGACGGCACCCTGATCGCGGAGATCGATGACGGCGAACAGCCCTCCACCTTCGTTCCTGATTGGCTCGACGTCCTGGACGACGTGACCGATGACGAAGCGTGGACCGGCGCCCGGCTCGCCCGATAGCGGCGTCGGCTCATGGGCAGGGAATGCATCTCGACGCCCTGGCCACGCTAGGATGGCTGAGCCGAGGATTCCCTGCACGAAGAGTCTTGCTCCGTCGTTTTCGGTGAACACCCAGACATCCGGCTGTCGCCAGCCGGGGACGGGCCGAAAGCGTGACCTCGATCCAGCTCCTTGTCCTCGCTCCCGAGCCGCTCGACCGCCGGCCGGTTCCTCCGCACCTTCGGCACGTGGTGGCCCGGGTGGCGGTGAGCGTCGCCACCGCTGTGGTGGCGCCGACGGCGCTCTTCGCGGCGACTCTGATGACCTTCAACATCGACACCGCGGTGCTCGCCGCGCTCGCCTGGATGGCAGGTGCCATGTGCTGGAGGTGGACCGCCAAGCGGCCGGTCTCGGCGTTGCTCCTGCTGGCCCTGGGGATCATGACCATCAAGACGGGTGTCACCCTCGCCACGGGCAACACGTTCATCTACTTCGTGCAACCCGTCTTCGTCGATCTTCTGGTCTCGGCTGTGTTCCTGGGGTCCCTGTGGTCCGCTCGACCGATCGTGGCTCGCCTGGCTCCGGACTTCTACCCGATGAGCGCAGCGGTCGAGGCGAGCCCTGCGGTCCGTGGGTTGTTCCGACGACTGACGCTGTTGTGGGGCCTGGTGATCCTGGTCAAGGCGATCGTCACCTTCTGGCTGCTGACGTCCCTGTCGACGGTGGACTTCGTGCTGATCAAGGGCGGCGTGATCCTGACCCTGACCCTGACCGCGGTCGCGGTGACGGTGGTGTGGTCGGTCGTCGTGGGCCGCCAGGAGGGCCTGCTGCGGCCCGCCTGACGCGGAACTCCCGTCGTCAGCCCGTGCCGCGTCGGACATCAGCCATCGCGCACGTGCGCAACCGATTCGCGCGCGACGAGCGTGTCGTCGTAGGATTTTCGCGACCGCTGTGGGGCGTGACGAACCCCCTCCCAGCCGGGAGCGACGCGGCGGTCCGTGCGTACGACGTACCGACGAGAGGCCGGCCACCCAGACCAGGTCGGCGAAGGTGTGGTGGCACCGCGACCTTGCCCCCGCCCACACCTCCAGGGCTGTCCGCTGCTGGAGGAACCCATGAGACGCACGCTCACATCCGCACTGCCCGAGACGAGGCCCGGTGAACGGGTCCGACTGCAGGGCTGGGTGCACCGCCGGCGCGAGCTGGCCACGGTCACGTTCCTGATCGTCCGCGACCGCGGCGGCCTGGCGCAGGTGGTGCTGCCCGCCGGGACCGAGGTGCCACCGGAGGAGACCCCGGTCGACGTCATCGGCACCCTGACCGCCAACACCCAGGCCCCCCAGGGCGTCGAGGTCACCGACGCCACGGTGACCGCGCTCAGCGAGCCCGCCGACACCCCGGCCGTCGAGCTCTGGCGGCCCACCCTCGACACCGGCCTGCCCACCCTGCTCGACCACGCCGCGACGACCTGGCGCCATCCGCTCCAGCGCGCGAAGTGGGACCTCGCGGCCGCGAGCCTGCGCGGCTTCCGCGCGACCCTCGACGCCGACGGCTTCACCGAGGTCCAGTCGCCCAAGCTGGTGGAGCAGGCGACCGAGAGCGGCGCCAACGTCTTCGGGGTCGACTACTTCGGTCGGCCGGCCTACCTCGCCCAGAGCCCGCAGTTCTACAAGCAACAGCTGGTCGGCGTGTTCGAGCGGGTCTACGAGGTCGGCCCGGTGTTCCGTGCCGAGCCGCACGACACCGTTCGGCACCTCGCCGAGTACGTGTCGCTCGACGTCGAGCTCGGCTTCGTCGAGGACCACCACGAGGTGATGGCGTGCCTGCGCGACGTCGTCGCCGGGATGGTCGCGGGCATCCAGCAGTACGCCGCACCCGCGGTCCTGCGGTTGGGGCTCGCCCTGCCGGAGGTGCCGGAGAAGATTCCCACGATCCACTTCCGCGACGCCCTCGAGATCGCCGGCGCACCGGCCGACGAGCCGGACCTCAACCCCGCCCACGAGCGCGCGCTCGGCGAGTGGGCCAGGGCCGAGCACGGCTCGGACTTCGTGCTGGTCGAGGGCTACCCGACGGCCCACCGCGCGTTCTACAGCCACCCCGACCCGGAGGACCCGCACTGGAGCAGGTCGTTCGACCTGATCTTCCGCGGCGTCGAGCTGGTCAGCGGGGCTCAGCGGCTGCACCGGTACGACGACTACGTCCGGGCGCTCGAGCAGCGCGGCTACCCCTACGCACCGTACGCGTCGTACGTCGAGGCCTTCCGGCGCGGCATCCCGCCGCACGGCGGCTTCGCGATCGGTCTGGAGCGCTGGGTCGGGCGGCTCGTCGAGGCACCGAACATCCGCGAGGTCACGCTCTTCCCACGCGACCTGCACCGGCTGGCGCCGTAGGCTCGCCGGGTCGGGTTCGCCCCCCGTGCCCGCAGCCTGCACGGGCCGCGCCGCCGTACCCGATGGGCCGTCCCTCGTCGCGCCCAGGGCGTGGCACCGGCCCGGCGCTCACGGCGAGTGGGAGCCGCCCGGCGACGTAACGTGACGCCATGGCCAGCTACGACGTGAACCCGGAGGCCGTCGCGCGCTGCCGCGACCTGATCGAGGCCAAGCAGTACGTCCTCGACAGCGACTGGGGCGACGTCCAGCCCGGCGCCGAGGCGCAGAACGCCTTCCTGGCGACCCACACCTGGCAGGAGTACGCCGCCTGGCACCTCGGCCTCACCGAGGGTGCGAACGACGAGACCAAGGCACGCCACGCGTTCGTGTACGGCGACTTCCGGCGCGTGCACCGCACGGCGCTCATCGCGTGCGTCTACCGGGCCTCGGAGTGGCGCCACAAGCAGATCGAGCTCGCCGCACACGACCTGCTCCAGCTGCTGGACGGGGCCGCCGGGGTCTCGTGACGGGTCAGTGATGCCCGTGGCCGTGCCGCGACCTGCACACCACGGCGGCGACCGGCGCGTAGCCCACCGTGTAGGACGACGTGTGGTCGACCTGGCCGCCCTCCGCGAAGCTCCTGGTCACGGTGACCTCGAAGCCGTCCCGGCCCGGCTGCGGAGTGCAGCCCTTCCCGTACCGGACCTGGCGTCCGGCCGGCACGACATGGGTGCGGTCGCTGTGGCGTGAGGTGACCTGCCACCGGGGCGTGGACCAGAGCGTGACCGTGAGGGAGCCGCCGTGGATGGCGGTCGGGCGCGCGGCCACCGCCGAGACCAGCACGCCGTACCTCGTGCTGTCGTTGAACGCGAGGTCCTGTCCGTCGCGCAGGGACGCGTCGCGCCCGACCGGCCACGTCCCGGCGTACGTCGCGCCCACGGCGTGGGCCGTGACCTGCAGGCCGCCGAGCCAGGCCGCGTTGAAGACGGCCGTCGCGACCGCGTTGCCGCTGGCACCGCTCGGCGTGGCCGCGCCGAGGAGACCCCGCAGGGACAGCGTCCGGTGCGGCTTGAGCACGATCCCGTCCAGGCGCTGGATGGCCGCGGCCACCTGCGAGCCGTGTTCGGCCCGGGGCAGTCGGACCGTGAACGACGACAGCTGCGTGCGGATGCCGAGCGAACGGGCGTCGGCGTTGGTGAACGACGCCTTCGCCAGCGTCGGGTGCACTCGAGCCGTGCGGTGGGGCGAGGCGATGGCGCGCATCAGCGCCGACGCGACGGCGCGCGGCCGGAAGGTCATCCCCGGTCGTGCCCTCACGACGTGCGGCCGGCCGCCGACCAGCGCGACCGTGGCCGGGGTGGGCCGGTCGATCGGGGCGCCGGCCAGCTGCGAGTGGGTCAGCCGCGCCAGAGCGTGCGCGCGCACCTGGGGCCGGAGCTGGTCGCCGATGCGTCGGGCGACCAGCAGCTTGCCGTAGGAACGTGGCGACAGACGCAGGGCGGCGCTGCCGAAGTGCAGCTCGACCGACGAAGCCATCGCCGGGTTGGCGAACCGCTTCACGAAGCGGTGGATCACCGTCGCGTCGATCGTGGGAGCCGTCGGCATCATCCGCAGCTGCACGGTCGGGTCGTCGGACAGATAGGCGTTCCAGAACGCCGTCCCGGCCACGCGCGGGTCGAGCGCGAGTCCCGGGCGGGGCGGCTGCACCGTGAACGTCTGGTGGCGGAACAGCACCGACCCGTCCGTCGCGGTGCGCCCGTCGGTCACGTCCAGCCGCCGGAGCAGCGCGGCGAGGCGATCCTGGTCGAGGGTCACCACCGGGCCGTACGACGCGCCCTCGGTGAAGTACCTCCAGAGTCGCGACGGTCGCCAGCTGCGGGCGGCACCGGCCTTGCGGACCGAGCCGGCGTAGTCGACGCTCAGCCCCACCTGCGACGGACGCACCTGCTGCCGGCGTCCGTTGATGACGACCGTGAACGGCGTGTCGGCCCGGGCCTCGAGGCCCTCGCGGAGCACCCGCACCGCCGAGCTCTGGTCGTGGCCGCCGATGTCGACACCGGCGACGGTGGTCCCGACCGGCACCTTGTCGCTGGCCGCGGCGTAGGCCGCGACGTACGCGCCGCTGACGAGCAGCGCCAGACCCAGGATGAGCGCGAGAACGACCCGGCCGCCCTCTCCCTCGGGGCCGGGCCGGTCGTCCCGTCGGGTCGAGCGCGCCACTCGAAAATGCTAGGAGACCGCGGGCCCCGGCGTGGGCGAACGCGCCGATCAGAGTCCGGCGAACAGATCGGTCTCCAGGCCGTCCGCGCCGGGTGCCGGGGTGCCCTTGGCGATCCGGTACGACTCGATGCCGAGCACCTCGTCCCCCAGGTGGTTGGAGAGGGCGAAGAAACGGCCGTCCACCTGGATCTGGGTCCGGTGCGCCAGGAGGGCGGCCTTCTTCTGCTCTGCGTGGGCCGTCGCATCGATCTCGGCGGCGAGGTCCGCGTCGGGCGTGGCCATCGGCAGCGGCCCGTCCGGGTCCAGTCCCTCGAACGTCGTCGTGTCGCCGGCGTCGCGGAGCGCCCGCAGGCCGCGGCGCCACCTGCCTTCGGACCGCGAGATCCAGTAGATCTTCGCGATCTCCCAGGGCTGACCGAGGTCGAGGCGGTAGGTCGGGACCGCGGCCAGGTCGACGGCGTACGTCGCGACCCGGTGGGCCTGGATGTGGTCCGGGTGACCGTAGTGGCCGAACTGGTCGTAGGTGACCAGCACCTGCGGACGCACCTCCCGGATCACCTCGACCAGCAGGTCGGCGGCCTCGGTGAGGTCGGCGTTCCAGAAGGCGTTCCGCGGCACGTCGTCGCCGATGACCGCGTGGCCGTCCTCGTGCCAGGCCATGCCGGAGTCGCTGTACCGACCGAACCCGCCGAGGAAGCGGTGGTCGGCGACGCCGAGTGCCCTCATCGCGTCGGCGAGCTCGCCCCGCCGGTGCTCGGCGAGCATGTCCTCCTGGTCGTGGGCCAGGTGAGTGAGCTCGGGCACCAGGATCTCGCCGCGCTCGCCCCCGGTGCAGGTGACCAGCGTGACGCCGACGCCCTCCGCGGCGTACTTCGCCATCGTCGCTCCGGTGCCGATCGACTCGTCGTCGGGGTGCGCGTGCACCAGCAGGAGCCGGCGGTCGGGGTTCTCGCTCATGCTGACGACCCTAGAAGGAGGGGCAGGAGCCGCGGCAGGAAGGGGCGGTCGGGCCCCAGCCAGTCCAGCCCCTCGAGCTCCGTCGGGCCCAGCCAGCGGAGCTCGTCGTGGTCACGACCCGGACGGGGACTGCCGACCGCGACGGAGCAGACGGCGACGTGGAGCACGTGCGTCGTCCCGATGGGTTCGGCGCCGTCGAGCCAGCGCTCGACGACGACCCGGCAGCCGAGCTCCTCGTCGATCTCGCGGAGCAGCGCGGCCGTGGCCGTCTCGCCGGCCTCGACCTTGCCGCCCGGGAGCTCCCACCGACCTGCGGCCTCGGGCGGCGACGTACGACGTGCCGCCAGCAGGAGGCCGCCCTGGACGATCGCGGCCCCGACGACCAGGTGCACCGTCATGTCGTCGGACCCGGCTCAGGCAACGCCGGCACGTCGACGGAGCGGGTGGTCGCCGTCCGCCACGACCCGGACGCGTCGGCGTCGGCCGACCGGACGGGGAGCACGGGAGCGACGAGGGTGCCGGTGACGGAGCCCGCGACGACGCCCACCGCACATCGAGACACAGTTCCCCCCGCAGTCGCCGACCCGACGCCCGGGCCACGCAGGAATTCACCTTCCGCCGCAGGCGACCGTACGGCGAATCACCCACGGAGCACACACTGGGGCACCATGAGTGGGTGACGACGCGGCAGCCGCGCTGGGTGTACGACGCGGGCGAGGACCCCGACCCACGCTACTCCCTCGCCAACGAACGGACCTTCCTGGCCTGGGTACGCACCTCACTGGCGATGTTCGCCGGAGGGGTCGCGCTGCACGCGCTGGCGGTGCCGAGCACCGGCTGGGCACGCGCGCTGCTGGTCGTCCTGCTCATCGGGGTCGGGGGCGTGGTGTGCGTGTTCGCGCTGCTGCGCTGGGCGCGCATCGAGCGGGCGATGCGGCTCCGCGAGCCGTTGCCGTCGTTCGGGCTCGGAGTCGTGATGACGGTCGCGCTGGTGCTGGTCTCGGCACTGCTCGCGATCATGCTGCTCTAGGCAGCGCGCCGCTGGGTCAGCCGGCGGACCAGCGCGCGGAGGCCGGAGTCCGCGGTCTCCGGACGGCGGATCGGCAGCAGGTGGGTCTTGCCCTCGTGGACCGCGATCATCCGGATCGCCTCCTCGTCGTACTCCGCGGCCAGGCGGTGGGCTCGGTCGTCGTCGTCGTCGCCGATGGCGACGTTGATCGCCTCGACGTAGCCGTCGTGCAGCGCGTTCAGGTCGTCGATCAGGCGGGCCATGGTGGTTCCCTTCGCTGGATGTTCAGCTCGAGACACCAGTCTGACGGGTTTTATTGGATCGTTCCAATTCCCGTGGTGTGAGGTCGCTCTCCTCGCCCCGGTCGGCCGTCGGCCGCCGCGGCATCGCGACGTGGGTTGAGGCGGCGGTGTCGTCGACCCATCGCACCTGCCCGGCCTCCGGATCAGACCACCGGCCCGTCCCAGGACCAGTGGGGCAGCGGGAGGTCGTCGGGCACGTCGTCGGGGGTGTCGGGATGGGAGTCCATGACCTCGATCCCCCAGTGGAACCACTCGACCAGGGTGCGACGCAGCTCGGGTGAGGCCGGGATGTCCGCGTCGTCCAACGCCTGCGCGAAGCACGCCTCGGCGCGGCGGTCCATCTCGTGGTGCTCGCCTTTCCCGGAGTGCATGCGCAGGACCGTGCTCTGGTCGCCGCCCAGCTCCCCGGAGAAGGTCGCCGGCCCGCCGAGCTGCTCGCCCCAGTAGGCCGCGAGCCGCTCGGTGTGGTCGTCGCGGTACCCGTGGCTGAACGCGTGGCTCACGATCTCGTCCGACAGCACCCGCTCGTGCCAGGCGTGCGCGAGCCGCAGCACCGCGGCGGCTCCCCCCATCGCGTCGTACAGCGACTGCTCCATGCGGTCATGCTGGCACGATCCTCCCGACCGAGGGGAACGCCGCGTGGAAGAGGCCGTGGGTGCCCGCGCTCGTGCTCGGACCGACCGTCGCCCAGCTCGCGGTGGCGGAGTGGTGGCCCGGGATCGACGACGCCGCGGGGTCGGCGTGAGCCGTCCGGGGGCTACTTCCTCGAGGCAGATGCGGTCTGGAAGCGGAACTCCACGACGTCCCCGTCCTGCATCACGTAGTCCTTGCCCTCCATCCGTACCCGGCCGGCCTCGCGGGCCTTGAGGAGGGAGCCGGCGGCCATGAGGTCGTCGTACGAGACGATCTCGGCCTTGATGAAGCCGCGCTGGAAGTCGGGGTGGATGACCCCGGCGGCCTCCGGGGCGGTGGCGCCCCGGCGGATGGTCCAGGCGCGGGTCTCCTTGGGGCCGGCGGTCAGGTAGGTCTGCAGACCGAGCGTGTCGAAGCCGACACGGGCGAGCTGGTCGAGGCCCGACTCCTCGATGCCCAGCTCCGCGAGCATCTCGTGTGCCTCCTCGTCGGAGTCGAGCTCGACGAGCTCGGCCTCGAACTTGGCGTCCAGGAAGATCGCCTCGGACGGGGCGACCAGATCCTGCATCCGCCTCTTGAGGTCGTCGTCGGTGAGCTCGTCGGCGTCGCAGTTGAAGACGTAGATGAACGGCTTGGCCGTCAGCAGCGACAGCTCGCGCACCAGCGCGACCTCGACCGACGTCGCGATCACCGGCGTCCCGCCCTCCAGCGCCGACTGCGCCTCACGCGCGGCGTCGAGGTTCGCGGTGAGCGACCTGTTGCCCCGGGCCTCCTTCTCCAGGCGCGGGATCGCCTTCTCGAGGGTCTGCAGGTCGGCCAGGATCAGCTCGGTCTGGATCGTGGTGAGATCGGACTCGGGGTCGACTTCGCCGTCGACATGGGTGACGTCGTCGTCGCGGAACACCCGGGTCACCTGACAGATCGCCGCGGACTCACGGATGTGGGACAGGAACCTGTTCCCGAGACCCTCGCCCTCGGAGGCGCCGCGCACGATGCCGGCGATGTCGACGAACTCGACGGTGGCGGGCATCAGCCGGGCCGACTCCATCAGCTCACCCAGCGGCTTCAGGCGCGCGTCGGGGACGCCGACGACGCCGACGTTCGGCTCGATCGTGGCGAAGGGGTAGTTCGCGGCGAGGACGTTGTTCTTCGTCAGCGCGTTGAACAGCGTGGACTTGCCGGCGTTGGGGAGGCCGACGATGCCGATGGTGAGGGCCACGGGCGGCGAGTCTACGGAGCGGGAGCCGGCGGCTCCGAATCGTCCGGTACGCCGCGGTCGCCCGCGAGCAGCTCGCCGCGACGCGTCCACGCGTAGTACAGCACGGTGATCGAGAAGACCCAGGTGACCGCGACGATCACGGCCTCGAACGCGCCGCCGCCCCCCCGGGTGAAGATGTCGTGCTCGAGGTCGTACAGCAGGTCCATGCAGCCGAGGTAGAGCCCGGCCGCTCCGGTCGCCACCAGCCAGAGCAGGGCGGTGGGGCGACGTCGTACCACGGTGACCAGGGCCAGGACGCAGGCCAGGCCGAGCCAGAGGTCGGCGAGCGGGAACGCGTTCTCGAAGTCGTAGTAGGCCTGCGTGTGCTCGCTGGCGATCCAGTCGCGCTGGGTGAACCAGATCGTCCAGTACGTCGCGTCCAGCACGATCGCGCCCACCAGCATGACGATCACGGTGCGACGCATGCCCAGATCCA